>Ga0316227_1004097_pt1 | contig 11222 bp, 7 predicted proteins | sample TBH18019metaG_FD_206012 | JGI IMG/M metagenome (GOLD analysis project Ga0316227, IMG submission 206012) | Freshwater microbial communities from Trout Bog Lake, Wisconsin, USA - TBH18019 | ecosystem: Environmental > Aquatic > Freshwater > Lake > Hypolimnion/Profundal zone | place: USA: Wisconsin... | reverse complement strand
AGTCATTTGTCCTTTGAAAATACACTTTGCCCCCGTCTCGCATAAGGTAATAGCCTTGCGATGCAACAAAGAATACTTCCGACTTTGCCGTTTTCGGGTTTACGTTGCCGTCAATCACGGTAAAGCCAGCATTCGCCCCGCTTGGTTCGATGTTTTGGGTTTTGTAGCGTTCATACTGGGCCACGCTAACAAACGCCGGTTTGCCCGCTTGCATTCGTGCTTCATTGGCGAGATTGATTTCCGCTTTCAAGTCGGGCGAAGGGAAACCGCCGATAAACGGCAATTCGGCTTTTTCTTTTACGAACGTCGAAACGTGTGGCGCATTGACAACGCTATATTGTAGAGTGTCACCAGTAAGCCCGATACCCTCAGCCCGATAGCCCTTGATACTCGCCATATCAATGTATCCCTCTGGCACTTTGATTGCGGGCGCATCCGGTATGGTTACGGCGGGCACCGTTTTGTCCGCCGTGGACGGCACGGGCGCTTTGGTTTCTTCGCCGTCGAGCATTGCTTTCATTTTCTCTTTTACCAGTTTAACCCTACGCTCCCGCTCTTGTGCGGGTGTCTCGCTAACGAGCTTTGTCTTTGCCAATACTTCGTTTCCGATTTTCTTAAATGTTTCGATTACTTTCATAATTGCTTTGTGCGGGTTTTGTCCTACCGCTCTTTCTGACTCTCTTGTTTATGTGACTTGCTGGCGTTTATCGAGTCTCACAAGCGCCAACAATAAATAGCGTCTATCGAGGGTATAACCGCCGAAAACATACCGGGCATGTCCAGCCGTGCATATTCACCGGGGCTTTGACGATTAGTGTCTTACATTCTCTGCAATAATACGGCAATGTCATCTTGCACCAGTCTATGCTTTCGTAATAGTCGCAAAGGTCTTGTGCCGTGCATCTATACCGCTTGCATAAAGCATTAAACGGGTGTTGCTCACATTCTGTCATTGACTTGCTTGTAACCTCTACCCCCTCGTTTAACTCTGCCAAATACCCGTTAACGTGCCGATATTCGCCATCGGCCATATCGAGGAAGGCTTGCCGTATTTTCGCTTTTGCAACTGTGGTCATAATGTTTTGTTCTCTTACTTAATTACATGTTGGGCATAGCTGGCGCACTGACTTTCTAGCATTCACTGCTAAAAGGTCTTGGCGATACTGCCTTTCTATATTCGCTCTGTCTCTGGCCACGTCGCTTTTGATAACTGCTCGCATCCCCTCGCTTAGCTTGTTAAAATAACTCGGCTTGCCGTCGAGTTGAATGGTTAAGACGTTCGCCCAGTATTTGCACAAGGTTTCATCCGAGACAGAGACATAGGTTACGGCGGTCGCCTGTGGCTCATGTTGAGCCGTAGATTTATTTTCGACAACTTTGATCAACGTTGGTAAAGTTGTGACCTCGCTTAAAAGCTTGATTTCTACGTTCGCCGATACGCCAACGGCATCGAATAACAACGCATCAATCTTTGTCTTTATGCGCTCCGCATCTTTGGCCAGACACAAGCAACCATCGTGCATGGTTACGAACCACAAGCCATTTGCTTTGCAGAATGCTCCTAACGCATCCACCATTAGGCGAGACTCCGCTCTTTGTAACTCTGCCGCTAGACCGTTGCCCGCATCTAGCGCCCACTTGAAAATCGGGTATTGGCTGAAATACTTGGCAACGTCACTATCTTTTAGCCAAGCGGCTTGACGGTTTCTTGTAGTGAGATATGCGCAAAACCTTTCTTTGACGGCTTTCCGATTTGTTGCACAAATGACAGAATAAATGTCTAGCCTAATGTCTCGCACGTATTGCGCCCGCTCTTTCGGGTCACTGAAATACTTTACCAACAATTTCGGGTGACAGGTTGCTATATCAAGGTCAACAATCGGCTCGCCTGACTTGTGACGTAAGCTGGCCCGTCCCTCTTTCGGCATCTCGATTACAGGGTGAAATAATCTGCCGCTCGATTTGCCCCGCCTAATCGAATATGCGCCATAGTGCATTTTCTCACAGTGCCTTTTTATAATGCTCGCCCGTGTTGCATCATCGGGCAAAGGCAATTCGGGGTTTACTTCTAACTTTTCCATGCACTGGCGAACGTAAGCCGCTATCGGGTCACTAGCATCTTGCACCATTGCTTTTAGTGGTATTACTCGCTTCTTTTTGAAGTCTATTCGGCTTGTGCCAGAGACAATTGCCTTATCGGTCAATTTGAAGCCCTTGCATTTAGGTACAAAGGTTTCTCGTTCCTCTGGCGTGGCGTCTGGCGACAGGAAACAATAGCTTGGGTCAATTTCTATATCGCCAATTGATACCAGTAAGTCGAGGTTTGCCCGGTAGTCACTGCCCATTTTATCTTGCCAATAGGTTTTGTGAATTCGGGCAAAGCCTTGGTTGTCTATTTGCTCCCGGTCAATGGCGGTAATGATTTTGTTTTCAACGTAGGCGAGATACTTTGCTTGTTCCTCGGGTATGGTGTGAGTTTCGAGATATTGCCTCAAAGCATTTGTTATCACAAAGGTTTCAACTTTGAGCCACCAATACGGGTTTCTGTTTTCGCCAGTTGCCATATTTTAACCTCTTACAGTTACGCTATCACGTCCCCCGTCGAACGCTTTCGGGCATACTCGGTCTTTTTATACTCGATAAAGTCTCGAATCTCGGGCACGGCCAACGATGGCACAAGAAAGGATGCAATCTTGTAGCCCATTGCGGCTTTCTTCGTGCGGTATCGAGCATTCTCGGCTTGTCTATTTCTTGGCTCTTTCAGTGTCATAATATGTCTCTTTACTCATAAGTAGATAGCAGGAAGCGAAAATGTTCACTTTGGCGAAATAAAAAAAGTCGGCTTAGCAAAAAGCCCCAAAAGTCGTGAGACTTCGGGGCTTGAATGTAAGGCGGCAACTGGCGGTTGCTTACCTATACATATTGCACACTTTCGCCATTTCTCAACTTATTTTAACGGGAGAGGGTTATTATATTCTCACTGTCTTTAGAACAGAACAAACCAAGAACACTATATGTGTGGGTCTTAAACCGGTATAATATATCTCTAGCTATGACATAGGCACCATGAGCACTATATGTGTGGGTCTTAAATCAATACGCCCATACGTGAACACGTATCAAAGTGTTATAAAAAGAGTGTGTGGGGTGTTTTTTTAGTGGGTCAGCTAGACGAATCGGGCTGCCGAACCTGTGGCGATATATTATATCGGCAAAGAGAACTCTTAGGCGGGTGCTTTCCGCTCGCCCCCGTTGGCGCTATAAACACTTGAACGTGTTTCGGCATAGACTACAAGGCCAATAGTTAGACAATGCGCCAGAGGCTTAACCGTGCGTTTTAATCGGCATTCTGGCGAGTTGTGCGCCCCGTTCAATCAATAGCGATAAAGCGGGCGAATTCAGATAACGAAAAGCCCCGCCGTTATCGGGCGGGGCGGTCTGGCGTAATGGCTCGCTGGCGTTAGGTTGCGATGCTGTGAGTAACCGTCTTGCCGCTCGTAAACGTCACTGTGAAGTTAAAGCCCGCAAAGTCGAGTTGAACCTGTTTTATTATACTCGGCATCAAAACCTGTAGCCTCTGGCGAATGTCTTTGTTTTTGAGTGTGTCTTGTAACCTGCCCAAAACGGCATCAAGTTCTGTCACGTCATCGCCCGCTTGCAATGCCTTTTCGATTTCGCCTAGGGCTTGTGGCGCATTGCCGATTAGAGAAATGGTGTTGCGTATGCTGGCAATGTCTTTCTCGACTTGTTCAAGTTCGCCTTTGATTGCAACGAATCGGGCTTTAATATCGCTATCGCTATCGTCTTCCAGGGCGAGCAATGTCTTTTTCTTTCGGTTCAATGTGTCTTGTCTTGTGAGCAAAGCCGCAAGCCTTTCTTTGTGGTTTGTATCGGCATTGCCAATGGTTTCCGTTGGCGTCTGGCGCAATATTAGAGCAAAGAAATCTTCCTCTAAAAGATGAGCCGGGAACATCTTCCGTTGCTTGCAATTGCCATAGGCTTTGCCCGTGCAACGATAATACGCATAGTTTCGGCCCTTGTTTTTCGTCATGCAAACCGTCTCGCCACACTCGGCACAACAAACCAAGCCCTTGAATATGTTCACCAAATCGGCTCTATGGCCCCGGTTGCCTTTGTTGCGCTCTAACATTGCTTGCACGTCGTCAAAGTCATCCGGTTGCACTATGCGAGGGTAAACCGCCTTGCCCTTGAATTCGCCCGTTACGGTTTTCGAGCCGAGAATGTGCCGAATTGATGAGCCATACCATTTCTTGCCGTAAAACGGTTTCACGCTTTCGGTTTTGAGGTTTCGAGCAATGCCAACGATACTTTGGCCCCTCTGGTATTGATTGAATATCTCGGCAACGGCTTTCGCCCGCTCGTTTGGCTTGAAAGTGTGAGTTGTCTTGTCGAACGTCACCCAAGACGGGGCCATATCATCGAGATTGCCAATATCGCCATTGGCGAGGCGGGCGAGCTTGCGCTGTTTTGCTGCCGATACCCGGTCTGAAAGGTGTTGCGAGTAGTTTCTTGCCGCTTCTAACGCCCGTTCAATCTCACCCCGAGACTCGGCAGATTGCAAAGCCGCTTTTGTGAAAGTTCTATCGCCGTAAGCGATATGAAAAGCGACACCCGCCTTTAGCAAATCCCGAACCGATTCAAACGCTTCATCAAGCGTATCCCGTGAGTATCGGTCCCAAGATTCGAGTATCAACACGGGGTTAGGCGCAAGCTTGCCGTCTTTCACCAGTGCAATGAACCTGCCAAGATTACCCTGTAATCGGTTGCGCCCGTGAAATGATGATACGTTCAAATCGGCGAACGTTTGGCCTTGCAAGTTCCACCCGTGAGCATCGCAAATTTCTTTCGGCCTTGCCATTTGACGGTCAAGCCCGCTACGGTCATCGCCAAGTTGTTTTTTTGATGAAAGGCGAACATACGAATAGGCGTTTTCGATTCGGTCTCTCTCGGTCTCGGCATCGGTTTTCGTTGTCATGTTGCCAGTATGGCAGGGTGTTGCGTAATGTAAAGACCATTGACATCATCTTCGAATCACCGCGTTGGAATGAACAGGGCGAACTCGTCAAGAAGGCCTGCGTCACCGTATTGCACAATGGCGTCGTGGCACAGCACCGTTATGAGTTCGCCGGCATCACCGACGGCATTACCGGCGAAGTGCCGTGGAAGTCGCTGGCGAAGTACTCTCGTCCGCACCCCCCGGAAGTGTTCATCGAGTTGCAGGACCATAGTAATCCGGTGCGCTACCGCAACATCTGGGTTCGCACCCTGGGTGAAAAAGAAAAGCCGTAAACCTAGTCGTTCAGCCCGCCCATTGGAGCGCGGATGCCCTCATCCGTGCGGTTCTTCTCCTTCCGGAACACGCGGATGAAGGCATCCGCGCTCCCCCTCAGCTCTGACCCATCGCCGTCTCGGCGTCTCTTCGCCACCGGCTATTGGCACTCTTCGTGTTCGCTGCTGACCACGCAATTGCGTTGATCGAAGAGATTGAAATAGTACACGCGCGTGCCTTCGGGCAGGGGGGAACTGGCGCGACCCTCGGTCAGCGTGGCCGGGAGGGACTCCCATTTTCGGTCCTGCCAGCGCCCGGTATCTTTGGTGTAGTTCAGTTCGGCCTTCACCACGGGGAGTCTGGCGGCATAAGTGACTGAGGCGGTAGCTGCGTCCCGGGCGGATGCGATGATCCTGGGGAGCGGATCTCCGCCCCTGAGGTGACTGTCAACGAAGACCCGGATTTCCTCCGGGTTTTCCCCCGCGCCGCCATGACCATGCGGCATGCGGAGCCGGATGCAGAGCGAACGTGATCCCTTGGGGAGGCGATAGGAAGCCTGCAGGGCGTTGAGTGAATAGGCGAAATCATTGCTGCCCGTGACCCAGAGCAGCGGCAGGTCCGCCTCCCCAAGGTATTCGGACGGGTCCCACCAGGCCTGCCATCGCGAGGCGGCCTCCGGGCTGAGCTTCTTCAAATCGTTGGCGAAGATGGTGTCCCGATAAAACCCGCAACCGTAAACCGGTACGGCGAGTTTGAACCGCCGATCGACCCCGGCGACAATGCACGTCAGGTAGCCGCCCCAGGAGATGCCGGTCACCCCCGTTTTCTCGGAGTCCACCTCCGGCAGAGATCGGATGAGGGAGTGGGCCAAGATGGCGTCGGCCACCGCGTGATAGGTCCATTGGTCCTCGCGCGCCCAGTTGATCTGGTCGAAGCCGCCCCAACCCGGTGGCCCGCCCTGGTCATCGTGAAACCACTGGCCGTAGTTCCCCACCGGAACCTGCCCGCAGGTATCCATGGCGATAGCGGCATATCCCCGCTGCACCCACAGGCGCACCCACTCCTCGAAGGCGGTGCCTCCGCCCCCATGAATGAGGACCATCGCGGGCACTTTCTCGCCAGGCTTCACCTTTGGCACGCCCAGCCAGGCGAACACGCGCGCCGGTTTGCCATGAAACGGGAGTCCGACGAACGAGATCGCCTTGACCCCCTCGAGTTTTGGACGTTCCAGGGCCGTCCACTGGGGCGCTCGGGCCAATTGATTGCGATCCCAGGGCAAGGCGGGGTGGTTTGTTTGCGCCGCGGCGGCGCAGGACCAGACCACGGAAAGCAGCGATCCAATCATGACCGGTTTCATTTTCCCAGGAGTTCCGCAACCAGCGGTTTGGCGTTATAGACCTTCTTGAGGGCCTCGATGATACCGGCGGCGTGGACGCTGAGGGCGCGGCACTGGGCGTCCGTATAGAGGAAGTCGGCGGTCAGGGACTGGAGATTCCCGTCGAAGATGATCCCGACGAACTCGCCGTTGCGGTTGACCGTGGGGCTGCCCGAATTGCCGCCGATGATGTCGGCGGTGGAGACGAAATTAAAGGGGGTGGCCAGGGTGAGCTTCTTTTTCCGGTCGAGCCAACGCTGGGGCAAATCAAACGGGGGGCGGAGATGCTGTTCGGCGGCACGTTGGTAGAGGCCGGCAAAGGTGGTCTGGCTCGGAACCGCGTGTCCATCTTCCTCGTAGCCTTTCACGACGCCGAAGGCCAGGCGCAGGGTGGAGGTCGCATCGGGGTATTGGCTGGCGCCCAAGAGGCTGTAGCGGGCCTTGCCGATTTGGGCGTGAGCCTGGCGAATGGCCTCGCGGCGGGCGTCCACCTCGCGGCGGAGCGCGCGCGCCCGCGGGTCGATCAGCCGCGCCACTTCCACCATGGGGTCGCGGGCCTCATCGAGGGCCTTCTTCCCGCCCTGGTAATATTGCCGGCGCAGGGCAGAGGAGGCCAGCTTGGTGGCATGCACCAACTCCGCCGCGCGTTCTCGTGGGGACTTTTCCGCCAGTACTTGCCTTACGAGGGAATGATCCGCCCCGAGGGTCTCCGTCAACCAGGTGAGCGAATCGGCGAGCTTGACGATTTCGAGATCCTCATACACAGGATTTTCCGCGAAAAGCTGCAATTCCAGCGACGCGCGGGCCGACTCGCGGTATTCCTCGAGGCGTTCACCCTCGGGTTCGGATCGGGTGCGCGTCGAGCGGAGCAACTGCTGGGCGTAGGTGAACAAGACGCTGTTGAAGCCGTAGTTACGTTCCAGCATCTCGTATTCGTTATTCCGTTCGGCGATCTCCTTCTGAGCTTTCGCGATGCGGTCCCAGGCGTCCCGGGTCTCGGCGAGGTCGGCGTTACCGGCGACCGCGGCGCGGAGTTTGTCCTCCTCCGCTTGCTTGGCGGACATGAGCTTCGGATCCAGCAAGCCCGCGAGGGCGCCGTCACGCACCTTGCGGGAGTTGCGAGTGCCGAAGAGGTCGCCACGGGCGCGCCGGGCGTTCTCGGCGCTTCGGGTGCTGTAAGCCGTGAGCAGGACTTCCTGCCGCTTGAGCCGCTCGAGCGTGCGGGGATATTCCACATCCCGCAGGTATTCCAGCTCCGCCATCGTCCGCAAGCGGTCCGTGCGGCCCGGGTGGCCGGAGACAAAAACCAATTCGCCTTCGGCGGGACCGGACTTGCTCCACTTGAGGAAGTGCTTCACATGGGCGGGTTGGCCGTTCTCGTAGGCGCGGAACAGGCAGATGTCGAGATCGAACCGCGGATACTCGAAATTGTCCGGGTCGCCGCCGTAGAAGGCGATCTGTTCTTCGGGCGCAAAGACGAGGCGGATGTCCGTGTAGCGCCGGTAGCGGTAGAGGTGGTATTCGGCGCCCTGGTAAAGGGTGACCACCTCGCTGCGCCAGGAGGTCTTTTCGAGCGATTCTTTCTCGATGGCGGCGATGGCGGCGCGTCGCGCCCGGTTAGCGGCGTCATCGGACAGTCCCGGTGGCACCGCCGCGTTGACTCGCGCGGTAACGTCTTCGATGCTCATCAACACCCTGGCCTCCGCGCCTGGGCAAGGCTTTTCCTCGACACGCGTGGGAGCGTAAAAGCCGTCGCGCAGGTAGTTGTGCTCCCTGGTGCTGAGCCGCTGCAGGGCGCGCGAGCCCACATGGTGGTTGGACAAAATGAGGCCTTCCTCGGAAACGAACTCGGCCGAACCGCCGGTGCCGAATTTCACCGAGGATTGTTGCAAATGCTCGCGCCACGAGTCGGTCAGATCAAACCCGTACTGGTCGTGCAGCAGCTTGGCGGGCGGGTGGTTGTAGAGCCACATGCCCTCGTCGGCTTGGCTCGCGGCGGCGGCGAGACTAAGGGCCAAGCCCAGCAGGGGTTTCCAAGGTGGTGTTTTGATCATGGTAGTGATGGAATTTCCAATTTTGTATGTGATCCCAAAGGGCACGGGGGCGTCCAACGTGGCCGGATGCCTCATTTTCCATCCCACGCTGCGGTCTTGCCAGATTTGACGAGGATCTCCTTGACCCGGTCCTGGTAGCGGACTTTGGCCGGTTTGCCAGCCAGGCTGCGGAGGCTGGCGGATTTGAGCTTGCCGGCGGCCCACTCGAGGTCCACCTCGAACCCGCCGCGAGCCCGGAGGCCCTTGACGTGGCCGTTGGGCCAGGCTGGGGGCAGGGCGGGGAGCAATTCGATTTCGCCGGCCTGGCTCTGGACGAGCATCTCGGCGACGGCGGCGGTGATGCCGAAGTTGCCATCGATCTGCATCGGCGGGTGAAGGCCAAAGAGGTTGGGACAGGTATTCCGGGCGGTGAAGAGATCCTGGAGCATTTGGTGGGCTTTCTCGCCGTCGTGGAGCCGGGCGTAAAGCGCGGAACGCCAGGCGAAGGACCACTCTCGGACGTCGCTGCGGGGATCGGTGCCACGGGCGTCCAGGGAGACCTGCGCCGCCTTGGCGAGCTCGGGGGTCTGGCTCCGGTTGATCTGGCTGCCGGGATAGACGGCGAAAAGGTGCGACGTGTGGCGGTGATGATCGTTCGGGGTATCGAGTTCCTGAGCCCCATGTTTCTCGGTCATCCACTCCAGCAATTGTCCCCAACTGCCGATCCCGGGGGTGGCCAGGTGGTCGCGCAAGCCCGCAATCTTGGCGCGGTATTCCGGGTCGGCCCCCAGGACGTCGCAGGCGCGCACGTAGTTATTGAACAGGTCCCACACGATTTCCTGGCTATAATTGACCCCGTCCTCGGTCGGACCATGTTCCGGCGACCAGGCGCGGGGGACGACCAGGTGGCCATCGGGCAGTTGCTTGAGGTGGTCTTCCCAGAATTGGCAGGTCTCCTTCAGGATGGGGTAGGCGACGTGGCGCAGGTATTGGTCATCGAGGCTGAAGGCGTAATGTTCCCAGAAGTGGAGGCAATACCACGCATTGGCGGTCTTGTCCCAGTTCCACCCCATGCCGCCGGAGATGTTATGCGAGGTGCGGATGGCGAAGCCGCGGGCGGCGGGCGCGCCGGCGGTAGTCTTGAACTCGGGCGACGCGGTAGTCGCCTTGCGCCAGGCCGGGAGTTGGCTCGTGACCAGGTCGAAGAGCGGCAGGTGACACTCGGGCAGGCCGGCAACCTCGGCGGGCCAGTAGTTCATTTGCACGTTGATATTGGCGTGGTAATCGGCGTGCCAGGGCGGATTGTTGTTGTCGTTCCACAGACCTTGGAGATTGGCCGGCAATCCGCCCGGTCGCGAGCAGGAGATCAATAGATACCGGCCATACTGAAAGAGGAGGTTCTCCAGCCCGGGATCCACCACCTTTGCCGCCTCGACTTTGCGTTGGTCCGTCGGCAGGCCGATTTGTCCGGCGGAAGCGGTTCCCAGATCCAGCGCCACGCGGTCGAACAGCGCGCGAAAGTCCTTGAGGTGTTCCGTCTTGAGCTGGTTGTAGCCCCGTTTCGCGGCGGCGGACACTTCGCGATCCAGCCGTTCGTGCGGCGCGGCGCCGCGAAACCCCTTGGCGGGGTCCATCACATAATCGGTCCGGGCGGCGATGATGAGGGTGAAGGCGTTGCACCCGTTGAGTTGGAGGGCGGGACCGTCGGATTGGACCGAGCCGCCCTCTGGTAGGATGAGCGACTGCCACTCGAACTTGAGGCCGTTTTCCAACTTCCCCACGGCTGTCAGCAGATTGCCTTGGACGACGATTTGGGCTTGATGGGAGTCGTCCAACTGGAGCGTGCCCGTATAGCCCCCGGGTTTATCGGCCGAGAACCGGGCTACGACGACCTCGGCGGGATGGCTGGCGAAACACTCGCGCTGGAAGTGGACGCCATTGACGGTGTAAGTGACGCGCGCCAGGGCCTTGCCGAGGTCGAGGTCGCGGCGATAGTCGGAGACATTGGTGTGGCCGGGGAGCAGGACGAAGAGGTTGCCCAGCACCTGGTAGGCACCCATCGGGTCGTAATTCCCGGACGGGTTTTCGTCCCCCGTCCAGAGGCTGTCCTCGTTGACGCTGAGCCGCTCCTTGTCCGCAACGCCGAAGACCAGGGCGCCGAGGCGGCCATTCCCGATCGGCAGCGCCTCGTTCATCGGCGATTTGGCCGGTTGCCGGTACCAGAGCGTGAGATCCTCGGCTCGGCCGGAGTGCGCGAGGCCCAAACCCAACCAGATGCAGACAGCGACGGTTTTCATCGTGAAGGAGTTACCGGAAAACGGGAGGGCAATCAAGGAATTGCTGGGGCCAGGGGTTTTCGGAGGATCATCCAGGTCGGTTTCTAGTTGGCCTTGAGGAGCAGGGCCAATCCCATGAAAAGCCCGGGCATGCCGTGCTCCAAACGCTTCGCGAGGACGAATGCGTGTTGACCTCCCGGGGTCGCGAAGCGCCTGGAGCGCGGCGTTTCCTGGCGCCGTGGCGGAAC
>Ga0316227_1004096_pt1 | contig 11224 bp, 8 predicted proteins | sample TBH18019metaG_FD_206012 | JGI IMG/M metagenome (GOLD analysis project Ga0316227, IMG submission 206012) | Freshwater microbial communities from Trout Bog Lake, Wisconsin, USA - TBH18019 | ecosystem: Environmental > Aquatic > Freshwater > Lake > Hypolimnion/Profundal zone | place: USA: Wisconsin... | reverse complement strand
CCGGGTCTTTCGACTCAGCGGGACCCAGACATCCCCCGTGTTTGTCGAACAACTTCCGGTTAATCTCAACACTTGGTCCATCTCCCTACCGTCGCTCAGCATTTCCACCATCGAAATACTGGGCCCATCTCCGAATGGCCACCCCTAACCGTCCCTAAATTCGTATGCCAAGATCTTCACACTCGACCCGCAGCAAGCTGAAATCACCCACCATCGCGTTGGCTGCATTGGCATTCGGGCTCTCGTGTCTGCTGACCGCTGCTGTGCAACCCATTATGGCGGGGGAAAATGTTCCCCTCGGCAATCCGGGCTTTGAAACCGGCGGATTTGAGCCTTGGAGGCATAGTGGCGCCGTCGAAGTGGTAAAGGACCGGCCGCGCAGTGGCCAGTGGGTTCTTCATTTTGGCGGCGGTCCCAGCACAGTGGAACAAACGGTGCTGGTAAAATCCAACTCGACCTATTGTTTCCGGGCATGGCTGCGCAGCAGTTCCGGCGCCTTGACAGTGGCCCTGGGCGCGAAGAATTACGGTGGCTTGCTGCGAACCGTCTCCACCGCGCGCGGAGATTGGACGAGGGTGGAATTGCCCTTCACCACCGGTCCCTCCGCCACGCGCGCCACCCTCTTTGCCCAAGCCCACTACGACGCGTGGGGTGACGATTTTTCTCTGGAGTACCTCGGACCGGCCCCGCCAAGCCGGAATGTCGAGAGCACGAACACCATCGAACGCCTCGAACCTCGGATTCCCGCGACCGAACTTGGCGTGACCCAGCTATCCAACGAAAGGATGGACTGGCTTCTGGACCAGCGCTTTGGCTTGTTCATTCACTGGGGTTTGTACGCCGGCCCGGGACGTAACGAATGGGTCATGAATAACGAGGCCATCCCCCCGGAGAAGTACAGAAAATACGCCTCCCCGGAGAGCGGTGACGAGTACTTCGCCGCCGACCGTTTTGATGCCCGGGCCTGGGCGCGATTGGCCAAGGACGCCGGGATGCGCTGGCTTTGCCTGACCGCACGGCATCATGAGGGTTATAGCCTTTTCGATGTCCCGCACCCTAACGCCTTCACCAGTGTGCAGACCCACAAACGCGATTTCATCGCCGAGTATGTCGCCGCCGTGCGGGAGGCCGGGTTGGGCGTTGGAATTTACTACTCGCCCTTGAGTTGGCGTTATCCCGGGTATTTCGATCCCACGGGCAAGGATTGCCGGCCCAACAATTGGAAATATCAGACCGACCCGGCGCATCACGAAAATGCGCGCGTCATGAAGGAGGAGAACTACGTGGCGGTCAAACAGCTCATGACCAAATATGGGCGTATCGACCATATTTACTGGGACGGCGGCTGGCTCAGCCATGAGGGGTCGGACGCCGCTGCGGCGTATTTCCACGAGCCCGGCCTTTACCTGGATCCCAAGAATCCATGGCCGATTGGGAAGGAATACCAGGACATGGATCCGGCGACCGGAAAGGCCTGGGGGATCATGGGCTTGGTCAGGCATTATCAGCCGGACGCCATCACCAATCCTCGTTACGGCTGGATGGGGGATATCGGCGAGGAGGAAGGCGGCGACCCGGTCATCGGCCCGATACGAAGCGCCCAACTTTGCGACAAGAACCTGACCATTCACCCAAGCGGATGGGGCTACCCGAAGGAGGCCATTCGCCGCGGAGAATGCATGACCCGTGATGAGGTCATTCGCTTGTTGGCCGATTGCACGGTGCGGAACATGACCATGCTGCTGAATGTCGGCCCGGACCGTCATGGGGAGATTCCGCCACTGGCGCAGGCCCGGCTCCGGGAGGTGGGTGCGTGGCTGGCGAAGGCGGCTGAAGCCATCTATGGCACCCGCGGCGGGCCCTGGCATCCCGAGGACGGCCGATACGGCTATAGCCGGAAGGGCGACACCATTTATGTTCATCTGCTCAAGGATCAGCCAGGTGACAAGTTCTCACTGCCCCCAGTGGGGCCGCTGGCGCCGGTGAAATGTTGGGAGGTGGTCACCGGCCGAACGTTGCCCTTTTCCAAGGCCGCGGATTGTTCGGTCACGATTACGGGAATCGATCGGACGCACAGTCCGGTTGACACCATTATCGGCGTGCGCTTTGACAAGGATGTCATGACCTATGCCCTGCCCTACAAATGAAAACACCCACACTCCTCATATTTGCCATCGCGTCCGGAATATTGACGTCCGCACGACCGGCGGCGACGGCCGCGCCCGCACCGGTTTCTCCGGAGGCAATCCAGCGCATCGAATCGCTCGCACCCGCGGAGCCAACGGCCGCTCCGGCCAAGCCGCGCAAGGTCATGATTTTCTGCAGCGTTACGGGATGGCGGCCTCCGGCAATCTCGCTGGTCAACAAAACCTTCGAGATTCTCGGCCAGAAGTCCGGCGCGTTTGAAGTGGCGGCCGTGTCGGAGGACGCGTCGATTTTCACCCCGGCGAAGCTCGCGGAGTTCGATGCGATTGTCATGAACAACTGCAATGAGCTTCGACTTAACGAGGAGCGGAGCCAGGCGCTCCAGGACTTCGTCAAGAACGGAAAGGGCGTCGTCGGGCTGGGCAGCACGATCTCGATCATTAACTGGCCCGAGGAGGCGGAGATGATGGGCGGCAATTGCTTCAGGCATCCGTTCACGGGCGTGCCCTCCAATCCGAAAAGCACCTGGGCTTTGAAGATCGACAATCCCTCGCATCCGCTCACCAAGATGTTCAATCCGCGCGGGATAAAAACCGGGGATGTCCTGTATCAGGTCGTCGGGCCGTATTCGCGCGACAAGATGCGCGTGCTCCTGTCCTTGGACGTCAACGATCCGCGGACGGCCCCCATCGTGGTTCCGGGAAGCGTGAACCGGGAGTTCCTGGCCTACCGGCCGGACAAGGATTTCGCGGTTGCCTGGATTCGCGATTACGGCGAGGGGCGCGTGTTTTTCAGCGTCCTAACCCACGCGAGCGGCAGCATGCTTTTCGATTCGGCTATGCTTCAGCATTTCCTGGATGGAATCCAGTTCGCGCTCGGGGACCTAAAAGTGGACACCAGTCCGAATCCGATCGTCCGCGGCAAACCAGCCCCAGCGGTTCCACCGCGCAAGAGCGTTGCCGAATGGACCGCGTTGCTCGACAGCTCGAATTCAAATGCGAGGGTTGAAGCAATCCTCGCTCTTGGCGACCTGGGTGAAGCAGCGAAGATCGCGCTGCCGGCGATGATCGCGTTGCTGAAGGACGGCGCGCCGGACGTGCGGTTCTTCGCGGCGATAGCGCTCGGCAAGGTGGGCGCCGCGGCGGTTCCGGGCGTGACGGGATTGCTTCACGACACCAACGGAGCTGTGCGCGCCGCCGCCGCCCAGACGCTCGGCCGGATCGGACCGGATGCGCGCCAATCGACGCCGGAACTCCAGCCGTTGATTCTGGACAAGGACGCCGCCGTGCGGACGGAGACGGTCCGGGCGCTTGGAAGAATCGGGAAAGAGACTTCGGTTCCAACGCTGATCGAATTGCTGCGGAGCAATATAGCCGATGTCCGGGAAGCCGCCTTCGACGCGCTGGGTGAGATGGGGCCTGCGGCAAAAGCCTCTTTGCCTGCGCTGGCTGAAATCCTGCGGGGCCCGGATACTGCCGCCGACACGGCAAACAACGGTTTCTACGGGGGGTTCTATGCCGGAGGCCCGAAAATGGATGCGCTGCAGACGGTTTGTTGGATGTCAGAACTACCGGAAGCCAGCAACGCCATTATCGCGGCCACCAGTGTTTTTCGCGGCAAGGGCGAGAAGGGGCTGAGCCCCGCTTTGGTGTTCGAAGCGATGGGCCCAAACGCCAAACCGGCCGTTCCCGCGCTGATCGGTCTCCTACAGGAAAAAAGCGGCAATACTCAGGGATATGCCGCCAGAGCTCTCGGGGCCATCGGCCCCGCCGCCGCAGAGGCGATTCCCGCTCTCGCCGGTTTGCTGGAAGACAAAAACCAGTTCGCCCGCGTCAGCGCCGCGGAAGCCCTCGGGCGCCTTGGGCCTTCGGCGGTTCGGACGCTGGTTCAGGCTCTGCAAAGCAAGGATTGGCTCGTGCGGGCCAAGGCCATCCAAGGGTTGGGCGCTCTGGGATCGGCCGCGGCTCCGGCCGCGACGGCGCTGCGGGAAAAACTCCAGGATAGCGACGCCGAAGTGCGCCGCTGCGCCGCCGTCGCTTTAAGCCGGGTGAAGTGACGTCTTATGAATGCATTGATCCATAGGGCCTTCCTGTTGAATACGGTCTTTCTGTTTTCCAAGCTCCCCATGGGCCTGCTTGCTCAGGCGGCGGACCAGGCCAACCCACCCGTCCTGCGCGGGACCCCCATGGTCCTGGGCAGGACCTTGGAGGCGTCGGTTGCGTTCGCCACGGATGTAAAGAACTGGCAACAGGTCAAGGACCTCGGGCTGAACACGGTGCGGGTCTGCTGGGTGGACCCGTGGTACGCCGACCACAACTACGCCCACTGGACGGCAGAGGAGGTGCTGCCCAAGCTGGACAAGTGCGTGACCAATGCCCAGGCCACCGGGCTGAACGTCATCATCAACTACCACAACGTCGGCGAGCAGCACGAACAGACACAGTCAGGCAAGCCGCTGAACTTCAGTCGGCTGGCGAGCTTCTGGCGTCTGGCGGCGCCGCGCTACACCAACCAGACGCGCGTCTTTTACGAGTTGAGCAACGAGCCGAGTTTCGATGGCAGCATGTTTCTCAAGCCCGAGTTCCATGCGGGCTTGATGGGAGTGTATCGTCAGGTCCGGCAGGACGCTCCGCAGCGCACGGTCCTGCTGTTCAGTTTCAATTCAACGGACCCGGACCTCAAGGGGATCGTCGATACCTACGCCTCCGAGATCGACTGGGCTCACACGATGGTCGCGTTTCATTTCTACGGCGGCGATGCCACCAGCAGAAAGGCGCGAGAGCTGGCCAAGGCCTACCCGTCCATCTGCACGGAATGGGACTACCCCGGTGCCGCTGAATACGTCAAGCAGGTTGACGGAAAACTGCTCATTCCCGAAACCTGCGAGAACATGGGTGTGGGCTGGATCGACTGGCGAAGCTGGGGCGACACGAAGCTCGACCGCATCCGTCAGAGCCTGATCCCCGACGCCAAAGCCAAGGGCTACTGGTGGGGGAAGAACTGATAACCGACCGTCTGTGGTTTCATCTGCTTCCTGCTCCCTCGTTCTCCGCCCAGTGAGGGGACTTGCGTCGTGGACCAGCAGCATTTTTGATTTGCGTCTATAATGAGATTCTCCCGAAACTGAGCCACATGAGATTTCCGATTAGCACATTTATGGCAAGCCTTTTTGCCATGTTGGCTTCAGCCGAAACAGAGGCAGCCTCAAGCCAACTTTCCCTCACTTCCTCCAGCTCCTATCTTGTGAGCGCGTTCAACTGGAACAAGGCAAAGGCTCTCAGTTGGGTCAGGACGGGGGTGAAGCCCCAGTACATTCCTTGTTATTGGGCGGGGTATAACTACCGGCAGGCCTTTTATGTCAGAGACATTGCCCATCAATGCGAAGGGGCATCGTTGCTGGGTCTGAACAATGAAAACTTCACCATGTGGCGGGCGTTCGCCGGCACCGCGAATGAATCCAGGCAATGGTTTTGCCTTTGGGCGCTGGATTTTTGCGGGAACGCCTACGCAGTAGATTACCGCAACGACACCAACTTCGTTCGGGAAATCCCTGCGCCCCTCGAACTGGTTGACAAAGCGTATTCCTGTTATAAATGGAGCGCTGACCCGAGATGGCTCCGAGAACCGGTCCTGACGAACTTCTATCGTACAACGATGAACAACTTCATCACTGCACACGACGATAACAACGATGGAATCGCCGAAGGGCATTTCGTCGACATTTTCGAGGGGGCCTGCGGTTCGTACTGCGAGGGGTCAGCGGGCGGCTACGGCGTCGGCGGCGACAATATCGCCACCACCTGGTCCGCCTATCGTTCGTACGCGGAACTGCTGAGTGCTATGGGGAAGGCTTCGGAGGCAAGCGTCTATGAGGCGAAGGCGGAAAAGGTGAGACACTTGTATATTCGCGATTGGTGGAACCCCGCTGGGGGCAACTATTTCGCGGGCCAAAACATAGGTTTAAGGGGCTGGATAACGAACTTCGATCAGTACAGCAAGGAAACCTACGATTTCCAGGCGGTCAAGTGCCTGGCCGAACCAGGGATGCGGGCCAAGGCCATGCTCGACAAAATCCATCAAAACTACCTGGCGAACCGGACCAACTATAATTTCGAGTCGTTCACTTACCTTCCGGAAGCATTTTACAACTACGGCATGAACGAGCAGGGCTGGCATTGGCTCAAGTGCATCATGGATTCGCACTATGAATACCCGGAGATCTCCTTCACCGGGATCGGCTTCATTGCCACCGGGATGATGGGAATTGAGCCTGACGCCCCGAATCGAAGAATATCCACGCTGGGACGCCTGACCTCCGAAATAGGGTGGGTGCAACTCGATCATATTCCGGTGGGGACTTACGACGTGCTGGTGAAGCATGAGAATTCCAACCGGACAACTTCCGTCAGAAACAACACCGGCGCGGCGAGCCTCACTTGGGAGGCTCGGTTCCCGGGAGCCTATTCGACCCTCTTCGTGGACGGCGTGGCGCACAAAGCAAAACGGAAAACGCTTAATGGGGTCGAGCTTTCCTATGTGGAGGTGGTCTTAAGCGGCGGACAGCAAGCGACCGTTACCCCCGCGTTACCCTCGAAGTCGACTGGTGACTAGCCATATGACACTGCCGATGAGCACCTGTGCCGTTTTGTGGCTGCTCGCCGTCGCCGTCGGCGATCGCCCGACGCTGGCGGTTCCGCCGCCGAATCCGACGCGCTGGATCCTGGGCGAGGGCATGACCACCGTGTGGCCGGTGGCCGCGGATACGAACCTGCCCCATGGCGATTTCATCGAACAGGGCGGCCTGCGGTGCGGACAGGTGGTCGATTACCGGGTCGACGGCAAACGTCGGCTTAGCATGAAACGCGGCGTGGTGTGGCCCTGCCTGCGCATCAACCCGAACGACACCACCGGCAGCCTCATCCGCCGCTATGGCTCCGAGGCGGAGCCGGCGGTCAAGGTCGATGGCGCACCTCTCGGCCCTGTGGTCGTGGAGCGGGTGCTGCTCGACGGCACCCTGACCTTCCTGGGCCGGGCGGGCGCTGACCTGGCGGTGACGCGCTGCACCTTCCCCAGTGCGGAACGCCGCTGTGTCATCGAGCGTTGGACCCTGCGCAACAACGGGACGAAGAGCAGGACGGTGACGGTAGCGCCGCTGGCGTTGCGCCAGGATGTGCCCGGTCCCTATGGGACCAATCACTGCGAAGTTACCTGCACCGCACCAGCATCAACCGCGCTCGCGCCGGGCCAGGAGCTATCCTTCGCCGTGCTGTTCCGTGCCTGGCTCGACGGGGAGCAAGCGGATGCGGTCGATGCCGCCGCTGACGAGGCGAGCCGCCGTGCCCATGTCGCCGCCCTCCAGCGTGACCTGCGCCTGGAAACGCCGATCCCCGAGTTCGATCGCGCCTTCGCCTTCTGCAAGCTGCGCGTCGCCGAGGCGATCAACGCCACTCGTGGGGGCATGATGCTCGCCCCGGGCGGCCTCACCTACTACGCGGCGGTGTGGTGCAACGACAACGTGGAATACGCCGGGCCTTTCTTCCCTTTCCTCGGTGATGCCCACGGGAACCAGGCATCCCTCGATACCTACCGCCTCTACCGGCCCTTCATGAAATCGGACTACCGGAAGATCCCCTCCTCGATCATCGCCGAAGGCGTGGACACCTGGGCCGGGGCCGGTGATCGGGGCGATGCGGCGATGTATGCCTACGGTTGTTCCCGCTTCTGCCTGGCGCAGGGTGACAAAACCATCGCCGAGGAGCTGTGGCCCGCCATCGCCTGGTGCTTGGAATACGGCCGGCGTCACGCCTCGCCCCAGGGCGTCATTGCCTCCGACACGGACGAGTTGGAGGGCCGGCTGCCCACCGGGAAGGCCAACCTCTCCACGTCCGCGCTGCACTACGGCGGCCTGCGCTCGGCCGCGGATCTCGGCCGGGCGCTGGGCCATGCGGACCAAGCCAGAGAGTACGACCGGCAGGCGGATGCGCTCGCCAACGCCATCGAATCCTACTTCGGCGCCACCGTCGAGGGCTTCCCCACGTACCGCTACTACGACACCAATACCGTGCTGCGCTCCTGGATTTGCCTGCCGTTGTGCATGGGCTTGATGGACCGCCGCGCCGGCACCATCGCTGCGCTCTTCTCTCCACGCCTGTGGACTCGCGACGGCTTGGCATCGCAGGCTGGCGACCAGGTCTTCTGGGACCGCTCGACCCTTTACGGTTTCCGCGGCGTGTTCCAGGCGGGCGAGACCGTAACGGGCCTGCGCTACCTGGAGACCTACACCCGCCGCCGCCTGTTGGGCGAGCACGTGCCCTATCCGGTCGAATGCGGGCCCGAGGGCGGCCAGGCACACCTGTCGTCCGAGAGCGCTCTTTATTGCCGCACTTTCACCGAAGGCCTGTTCGGCATCCTGCCCACTGGCCTGGAGCGCTTCCGCTGCACGCCGCGCCTGCCCGACGGCTGGCCACGCATGGCGCTGCGCTCGATCCGTGCCTTCGGCCGCACCTGGGACCTGGTGGTGGAACGCCAGGGCACGCAACTGCGCGTCCTCGTCGAGCAGACTGGGAAGCGGGTTTACGGCCGCGCCGTTGCGCCGGGAACCACGGTCGAGATCGTACTGCCGTGAACCGGAGCGTACGAGCGTCGGATTATTCGCCAGCCTGGCCTGGGAAAAGCGAAAGGAGGGTCGACACCCATGAGGCCCCGCAGATTCTTGATCTCATCGTGGATAGCTGTCGGCTTCACGGCCAGCGCTTGGACACAGACTGACACGACGGACTCTCAACGCTCCGCCGCGCGATCGGTGAGGGCTACGGGCAATGAGAAACCCTCCAAGCGCGGTCAGGCGTCAGCAGCAGTGTGTGCATCCATGATGCCGGTCTGCGGGACACGGTCCAGGGGGATTTGCCCGCCCTAATCCTTCGCCTGGAAGTCTACTTAGCTCAAGAACCGCCGCCGGCCGCGCCTCGATTTCTACGATGAAGGCAGCTCCTGGAGAACGAGCCCACCCCGGCGGCTTGCCGAGGCCCATGCCAAGGCCCTGCGCACCCCAAGTTAACCAATGCGAGCCACTCTTATGAAATCGTACGCTTTGAAAAGGCCCTTTAATGTCACGGCCTCGATCTACTTGCACTTTACTTGCACTTTTGCGTAAGTCCTTGCAAATCAATGGAGCGGGTGAAGGGAATCGAACCCTCATCTCAGTTACATTTCTATGTCATTTGTAATGAGTAACTTGCGACGACACTGGATCGACACAGCCAGGGCCGTTCGGTGGATGATACCTCAGAAAAGTGGCTTTGTGTGGTTTGGAGTGGTGTGCTTTGAGCGCTCTACGAGGTTCGCGCTCTCAGGCTGCAGTCAGAATCGCCAACCAGGCACGGGCCGAAACGGGCATAATCCTCCTCGCGAAGCTTATCGTGTCGCGAAGCTCATCGTGCTGGACCTCGTGCCTCTGGCCCCCCCAACCCCCTTCACGCGGCTCATCGAAAAACGGGCTCGCGTGCTCCTGTGACCGCCGACGAACTGAAGGCCGAAGTCGCGATCGATCTGGACTTGTTGCAGCAGGTGTTGACGAGTTGGAAGCGCTGCGGCGAGACGTGGCCGGACGCGTGAAGACGGCCGCCGCCGCGTTTATGGCCCAGTTCTACTCGGGCGTCGAGAACATCCTCAAACACTTGAGCCGCTTTCATGAGGTCGCCCTGCCTGTCGGAGACAACTGGCACCTCGAGTTGTTCAACCGCTCTTACACCGCCGGACAAGTTCGTCCTGAGACTACTCAAGTTGAGCGGCGACATCCCGCGCCCAGTGGAGGATGCGGAGGATTTGGAGCGGTTGTGCGGCCGGTTCGTAGATGACGGCGTAGTTCTGATGAACAGTGAAAAACCGGACAGGTTTGTCCGTTAATTCTCGGCGCCAGTGGCCGAGGTCAGGGCGTTGAGCAAGCCTTTGGCAGGATTCGAGGATCTCACTCTCCAACGCATCGGCCGCAGCTGGGTTCTCCGGCGCGATGTGAGACCAAATTTCAAACAGGTCGTCCTCGGCCGCAGGCGTCAGTCGGTACGGCTTCATCCCCGCTGGCCGAGTTTCCAAGCCCGCTTTCGAGCGGCCAGGTTTTGGCTCACTTCCTCTGGTGTCCGGAGCTGGCCTGCCTTAGCCTGCGCCCAGCCCACGTCGATCTTCTCCCGAACCTCCGCCTGCCATTGCTCCCTGCGTTCGAGCAGCCGCACCCCCTCGCAAACAGCCTCATCCACGGATTGAAATTGTCCATCCGCGACCTTGCGGCGCAGAAAATCTTCAAGCAGTGGTGGCAGCGTCACGTTCATAAACAGACTCTCTCCCTGCCCGCCGAGGCTGTCAATCACGGAATGCCTGGCGAACGCCCGACGCGCCTGTTCACGGTGGTCACGGGCGACACGACGGTCGCGAACACGATGAACCTGAACGCGTCGGTGTTCTGGACTCCCACCAGTCTGCGCCCCCGCTGGCCGTCAGGGCCACCTCAGGCGGTAGAAGCGCCGCCCATAATTCGTGGCGGCGGGGTCGGTGAATTGCCACACGGGCCAGGCCGGGGCGGCCAGGGGTTCCCAGTCCACCAGGTTGGTGGACGCCAACACGGTGAAATTCCACCCGCCGGCGTTGGTCAGGGCGAATTGGAAACCGCCCACCCCCCCACGCCGCCACGTTCGTCATATTCAGCCAGGGGCTGTGCGGCCAGTAGTTCGAAAGAACCAGGTTGAGCGTGTTCTGGTCCAGTCCGGAGTTGTTGAGGTTGGCGAGAAGGATGTCCAGGTCTCGCTGGTCCACGACGCCGTCGCCGTTCAAATCGCCCGGCCGTTTCAGCAGAGGGAGGCTGACTGCCAGGTCCGGGCTGGACGCGGCGCCTAATTCATTACTGGCAAAGGCCCGGCAGTGGTAGGTAAACCCGGGACTCAGGTTCGTCAGCGTGGCGTCCAGAGGCAGGCCGGTGTGAAAGAAAGGGTTCATCCGCAAAGTTTGTACCTGGATTCATGCAAACCTAGGAGCTTGAGAATGAAGAACTCCTCATCGCGGTACCCGTAAGCCTGGCGATTGAGGGTCT
>Ga0316227_1004090_pt1 | contig 11237 bp, 6 predicted proteins | sample TBH18019metaG_FD_206012 | JGI IMG/M metagenome (GOLD analysis project Ga0316227, IMG submission 206012) | Freshwater microbial communities from Trout Bog Lake, Wisconsin, USA - TBH18019 | ecosystem: Environmental > Aquatic > Freshwater > Lake > Hypolimnion/Profundal zone | place: USA: Wisconsin... | reverse complement strand
GTACACCTTCGTGGTAGCTTCGCTGGTGTTGCTGCTGTTGACGCCGTTCGTGCTACTGCGCACGCCAACGGACATCTTTCCGTCGATCAACATCCCGGTGGTGAGCATCGTGTGGACTTACGGCGGTCTGGACGCCCAGGAGATCGAGCAACGGATCAATTACCAGCAGGAACGGCCCCTCACGACCACGGTCAACGACATCGAGCACACCGAATCCAATGCCTACAACGGGATTGGAGTCATCAAGGTGTTCTTCCGCGAGGGCACGTCGGTGGACGCGGGGGTGGCGCAGGTGACGGCGATTGCGCAAACGATCATCCGGTCGCTGCCACCGGGGACGACGCCGCCGCTGGTCATTCGCTATAGCGCCTCGACGGTACCGATTCTGCAATACAGCATCAGCAGTCCCAAACTGACGGAGCAGGAGATCTTCGACCTGAGCGCCAACCAAGTGCGGGCGGGACTGGGAACCGTGCAGGGAGCCTCGATCCCCTGGCCCTATGGCGGGAAATCCCCACTGGTAGCCGTGGACCTGGACCTGGCGGCGCTGAAGGCGAAGAACCTGGCGCCCGTGGATGTGATCAACGCCATCAACGCCCAAAACCTCATCTTCCCCAGCGGGACGGCCAAGATCGGCGGCAGCGAGTACGCGGTCGAGCTCAACACCAGCCCCAAGATATTGGAGGAACTAGGCGAACTGCCCGTCAAGACCCTGAACGGCGCGGTGATCCGGGTGAACGACGTGGCGCAGGTGCGCAACGGGTTCGTGCCGCAGCAGAACGTGGTGCGCAATGACGGGATCCGCGGCGCGCTGCTGACGGTATATAAGACCGGGTCGGCCTCGACGCTCTCGGTGGTGAGTGGGATCAAGAAGGCGATGCCGCGGATCCTGAGCGGCTTGACGTCGGACCTGGTGGTGAAGGAATTCGCGGACCAGTCGATCTTCGTGCGCGCGGCCATCAGCGGGGTGGTGCGCGAAGGGGTGATCGCGGCGGCGCTGACGGCGCTGATGATCCTGTTATTCCTGGGATCGTGGCGGAGCACGCTGATCATCGCCTTGTCGATTCCGCTCTCGGTACTGACCTCGATTGCGATCTTGAGCGCGCTGGGGGAGACGATCAACCTGATGACGCTGGGGGGGTTAGCGCTGGCGGTGGGGATCCTGGTGGATGACGCCACGGTGGCCATCGAGAACATCCACCGGCACATGGCGACCGGCAAAGGCCTGAACGACGCGATCCTGGACGGAGCCCAGGAGATCGCGATGCCGGCGTTCGTTTCGACGCTGTGCATTTGCATCGTGTTTGTGCCGATGTTTTTTCTCACCGGGGTAGCGCATTACTTGTTTGTGCCGCTGGCGGAGGCGGTGGTTTTTGCGATGCTGGCCAGCTATGTTCTCTCGCGGACCCTGGTTCCGACGCTGGTGATGTGGTTTTATCAGAATGTGGAACATAGCGCTTCCGGCTCCCCTGCCCCGAACGGACCGGCCTGGCTCAGGCCAATGGCGTCGTTCCAGGCGGGCTTCGAGCGAGGGTTCGAGCGGTTCCGGGAAGGCTACCGACTGCTGCTTGGGGCGGTGCTGCACCATCGGGGTGGATTCGCCCTGGTCTTCCTCTCGTTTTGCGCGGGTTCGATGGTCCTGGCGCCGCAACTCGGGCAAGACTTCTTCCCGTCGGTGGATGCCGGTCAATTTCGGCTACACCTGCGGACGCGCAGCGGCACGCGCATCGAGGAGACCACCCGGCTGGTGGACCAGGTGGAGAGGGTGATCCGGGAGGAGATCCCCGCCGAGGAATGGCACGGGATGATGGACAACATCGGGATCCCGGCCTCGAGCATCAATCTGACCTACAACGATAGCGGGTTGGTCGGCACCGGGGACGCGGATATCCTGGTTGCCCTGCAACCGGAGCATCGGCCGACGGCGGGTTATGTGAACCGGATTCGAGCGCGGTTGAACCGGGAGTTTGCGAGCACGACGTTCTACTTTCTGCCGGCGGACATTGTGAGCCAATCCATCAATTTCGGTCTGCCCGCGCCGTTCGACATCCAGGTTATGGGACGGGATCAGGCCAAGAACCGCGAGGTGGCCGCTCGATTGGCGGACAAGATCCGGCATGTGCCTGGAGCGGTGGACGTGCGGGTGCAACAACCGGCCGATCTGCCCAAGCTCAAGTTGGCGGTGGACCGGACCAAGGCCTCGACGATGGGATTGGCGGAACGGGACGTGGCGAATTCGGTGCTCCTGAGCCTCAGTGGGAGCGGGCAGGTGCAACCGGTGTATTGGGTGAACCCGCTCTCGGGCATCCAGTATCTGGTGAGCGTGCGGGTGCCGGAATACCGCATCGACTCGTTGTCCGCCCTCAATGCGATCCCGATCAACGCCAGTCAACCGGGCCAGGGGGACGTGGCCTTGCTGGCCAATGTGGCCAGCATCTCGCGGACCAACGGTGTGCCGGTGATCTCGCATTACAACATCGTGCCGGTGATCGATGTTTACGGGGGCGTGAGCGGACGCGATCTGGGGGGCCTGCTGCATGACCTGAAGCCCCTGCTGGCCGCGGCTCAATCCGAACTGCCGCGAGGCAGCTTCATTGCGCTGCGTGGCCAGGCCGAGACCATGCAATCGAGCTTCACCGGGCTGGGGATCGGGCTGGGGATGGCGATCGTGCTGATTTACCTGCTGCTGGTAGTGAATTTCCAGAGCTGGCTGGATCCCTTCATCATTATCACCGCGCTGCCCGGGGCGCTGGCGGGAGTGGTGTGGGCGTTGCACCTGACGCAAACCACTGCGAGCGTGCCGGCGTTGATGGGAGCGATCATGAGCCTGGGAGTGGCCACCGCCAACTCGGTATTGGTGGTCACCTTCGCCCGCAGCGCGCTGAACCAGGGATTAGACCCGTTGGCCGCCGCCTGGGAGTCCGGGGTGAGCCGGCTGCGACCGGTGTTGATGACGGCCGCCGCGATGGTAATCGGGATGTTCCCCATGGCCCTGGCCGTGGGTGAGGGCGGAGAGCAGAACGCGCCACTTGGCCGGGCGGTCATCGGGGGCCTGGTGCTCGCGACGCTGGCCACCCTATTTTTTGTACCCGTGGTTTTCAGCCTCCTTCACCGGCGGGCGCCCGTCGTGGAGCCGGCACCGCAGCCGGAGTTGGGAACCTCGGGCGCGGCAGCGTGAACCGCTAACTCCTTGCTACTAAGAATATGAGTCCTCCTGAGCCCAACGCAACGCCGGCAACGTCGGAGCACCCGTCCGGCACCCTTTCGGACGCGGCGGCGCGATCGAACCTGAAACTGCGGCAAGCCGCAGTGGTGGCGGCCCTGCTGATCATCGTGGGTGCGACGGGCGGGTTATGGCCGCGCTGGCAACATCGGGCGCTGCTGGCAGGCGAAACCCGGGAACTGGCCATGCAGACCGTGAGTGTCACCTGCCCGGTTCCCGGCGCCGCGGCCGCGGGCCTCATGCTGCCCGCCGAGATCAAGCCGTTCGTGGATTCGCCCCTCTATGCGCGGGCCAGCGGCTATCTAAAGCGCTGGCTGGTGGACATCGGGGCGGAAGTCAAGGAGGGGGATCTGCTGGCCGAGATCGACACGCCGGAATTGAACCAGGAATTGGCCCAGTCCCGGGCCCAACTGCTCCAGGCGGAGGCGGCTCTGACCCTGGCCAAGACGACGGCGGCCCGGTGGGCCGAGTTGCTGAAGAGCTCGAGCGTCAGCGAGCAAGAGGCGGCGGAAAAGGCGGCGGATCTGGAACTCAAATCCGCGACGGTGCAAGCCGGACGCGCGAATGTGCAACGGTTGGAGGAATTGCAGGCGTTCCAGGCGGTAAAAGCCCCGTTCGCGGGCACGATCACGGCGCGGCGAGCGGATGTGGGCGAGTTGATCACAGCGGGCAGTTCGCGGGAGTTGTTCCGGCTGGCCCAGACCAAAACCCTACGCGTGTCTGTGCGAGTGCCGCAGACCGTGGCGCGGGCAGTGGTTCCAGGCCAACCCGCGGAGCTCGTGATTGCGGAAGTTCGCGGACGGGTCTTTCCGGCGAAGGTCGCCCGGACCTCAGATGCCCTAAGCGCCGACTCCCGCACGCTGCTGGTGGAATTGGAGGTGGACAACGCGGATAAGGCGATCCTGGCGGGGGCCTATGGGCAAGTCCGCTTCACGGAGGCGAAGCTCGAGGCCGCGCTGACCCTGCCCTCGAACACGTTGCTGTTCCGACCGGAGGGGCCCCAAGTGGGGGTGGTGGGTCCGGATGGAAAAATCGAGCTGCGCGGCGTGACCCTCGGGCGCGATTTCGGCCCGACGACGGAGATCCTGGGCGGGGTTGGGCCGACCGACCGGGTCATTCTCAACCCGCCGGATTCCCTGGTGGGCGGGGTAGTGATCCGGTTGGTGAAATCAGGCGAGACGCCAGCGGAAAAGGAAACCCACAGCCCCCTGAGGCCGAAATGAGGGCGATCAGCACCACGCCAGGTTTTGCGATCGTGGCGGCGGCTTTGTTGGCCGGCTGCAAGGTGGGCCCGGATTATGTCCGACCAGCGGCTCTGCCGAACTCTTCGGCGCCTTCGACCTTCGCCGAGACGGGGAGCACCAACGAGGTTTTCTGGCAAACCGCAGCCCCGTCCGCGCACCTATCCCGAGGCGCCTGGTGGGAGCTATTTGGCGACACCAATCTGGATCGTCTCGAGGACTTGGCTGCCGCAGGGAACCAGGATCTCGCCATCGCCACTGCCCGGTTCGCACAAGCGCGGGCCCAGGTGAACCTGACCCGTGCCGACCTTTACCCGCAGGTGGAGGTGGACCCCAGTTACCTCCGCCAGCGAGCCAGCTTTAATGTGCCCGAGAACGGGGCCGCAGCCGGAGTCAGCCCCACTTTTAATACCTTCACGGCGCAATTGCAGGCCGGCTGGGAAGTCGATGTTTGGGGACGGGTGCGGCGGCAGGTGGAATCCGCCCGCGCTCAGCTCGCCGCTGGCGTGGACGACGTCGAAGCGGTGAAACTCGCGGTCCATGCCGAGGTGGCCTTGGACTTTTTCACCCTGAGATCCGTCGATGCGGAAGGCGAGCTCATCGAGCGCACCGCAGCGGCCTATCGCCGCTCCTTGGAGCTGACGGTGAACCGGCGGAAGGGAGGGATCGCCTCCGACCTGGATGTGGCGCAGGCGGAAACCCAACTACGAGCCACTGAAGCGGCGTTGCCCCCATTGAGGTTGCAGCGAGCGCGCCTGGGGCACGCCCTGGCCGCGCTGTGCGGGCGGGAGGCGCGGGGTTTCGAGGTGCCCCCCGCGCCGGGTTCCTTCACCGAGCCCCCAGCCGTGCCAACCGTGGTCCCCAGCGCTTTACTGGAACGCCGGCCGGACATCGCCGCCGCGGAACGGCGGATGGCCGCCGCCAACGCGCAGGTTGGCGTTTCCCAAGCCGCGTTTTATCCTCACTTTCGCGTCAACGGCCTGGCCGGTTTCCAGTCCCTTGATGCCGCCACCTGGTTCGATTGGCCGAGCCGGTTATGGTCGGTGGGGCCTTCGCTCCAACTGCCGCTCTTCACCGGTGGACGAAACCGAGCCGGGCTCGCCTACTCGCGGGCGGCCTATGAGGAAAGCGTTGCGTCTTATCGTCGGGCCGTGCTGGCGGCGTTTCAAGAGGTAGAGGACCAACTGGCGGCGCAGCGGTGGCTGGAAGCGCAGTTGGCAGCCGAGCAGGCGGCCCTGAAAGCCGCGCGCAAGACACTCGAAATTGCCAATAACCGCTACCGATCCGGGCTGACCACTTATCTTGAAGTCGCCACGGCGCAGAGCGCGTCTCTGGCGCTGGAACGCGCAGTCGTGCAAACGCGCACCCGCAAACTGGAGATCGCGGTGGGACTGATCAAGGCATTGGGGGGAGGATGGGGGACAACGCCTGGGGCTCGCTGAAAACGGTTCGCCGCAACTGACGCCGCCCCCAGGATGGGCGTTCAATCCGCTTTGGGGAGCGCACCCTCGAGGCGCCGACGGCGCTCGGCCTTGGGCAATTTCGAGAGCTGTTCGGCGGCCCGGTAAAACTCGATGAAGTCGCCGCCGGCGCTCTGGAGGATGCGCTCGAATCCCGGCACCAGGTCATAATAGGTGGCAACCGAATTGAGGCTGGCGTTATTGAGCGGGGCGGCAAACCAAGCGTCGTATTCGTCATGGCCGCCCCATTGAATCTTGAGTGCGGCGTACTCGGTGCGCAATTGGTCGAGGAGACCCTGTTTTCGGCGTCGCAACTCCGCCCTCGGTACCCCGGTCATTTTCGTGGTTGCGTGGGCCTTTTCGCCGTCGCGGCGCTCGTCGCCATAGAGGTCCTCGAGCCGTCTGCGGGCGGTGGCGATTAAGTGGGCAAATTGCCGGGTGCGCGCCAGGCCGGCGGTGTAGGCCTGGCACGCGGGCAATCCGCGCTTGGCCATGAGCCAGCGGCGGGCGCCCTCCTGGCCCACCGCCGTGGCGAAGGCCTCGTTGAAATCCGTATCTCCGTGGAGAAATAGGCGTTGGTGGGCGAGTTCGTGGATGAGGGTTTCGGCCAATTCTTCCTCAGGTTCGAACAGAAAAGAACTGAGCAGCGGATCTTTGAACCAGCCGAGTGTCGAATAGGCTGGGACACCCCCGAGCGTGACATCGAGCCCGTGCCGTTGGAGGGAGCGGGCGTAATGCTGTGCGGCGGCTTCGGAAAAATAGCCGCGATAGCTGAGCTTGCCGAGCAGCGGGTACCACCAAGTCCTGGCCTCGAGGGAAAACTCGGGTGCAGCCTCGACATTCCAGACGACGAACCTGCGGTGCAGATCGACGTACTGGCGATAGTCCCCGTCCCAGGGGAGCTTAACCTGGTCCTGGGCGAAGCGGCACAGGTTGGTGGCCAGTTGGAGCCGTTGTTTGAGCTCGGGCAAAGCCTGCGGGTCAGCCAGGATGGTTTCGATGCCACGCTGATGGAGGAGCAAGGAACACTCTCCATGGATGGCTTGGGCGTAAAAGCCGACGGTGCGGCAGCCACAGATGGCGGTTAATGCTAAGACCATCACCGTGATGGTGATGGCTCGGCTGAGGCAGGGGGACACCACGGTCCCGGGACAACCAGCGCCAAGGGGGCCGCGGAACGACAGAGGTGGCGACAAGGGTCAGGGAGTAGGTTTGGGACCCGAACGCGGGGAACCAATTTGGGTCTAGCCCAGGCGATCGGGTTGGAAGGCGAGCACACTCATGGGCGGGAGCGTGAATTCGGCGGACCAAGGGTGGCCATGAGCTTTGGATTCAACGGCGACCACACCGCCGAGGTTACCCATATTGCTGCCGCCATAGGCGGCGGCGTCGCTGTTGAGGACCTCGCGCCATTTGCCCGGGTGGGGCAGGCCGAGACGGTAATTCTTCCGGGGGACCGGGGTAAGGTTGAGTATGACGGCCAATTGGCTGCGGCCTTCGGTGTCCTGACGCAAGAAGGAAAGCACGCTGTTATTGTGGTCCGAGCAGTCAATCCACTGGAAGCCCTTGGGGTCATGGTCGGCCTGCCAGAGAGCGGGGCTGGCCTGGTAAAGCTGGTTCAAATCGACGACGAACTGCTGTACCCCGCGGTGATAGGGTCCGGCCTCGAGCAACCACCAATCCAGCTCGCCGTTGGCATTCCACTCGGCGCTCTGGCCAAACTCGCAGCCCATGAAGAGGATCATCTTGCCTGGAAACAACCATTGGTAACCGAGGAGGGTTCGAAGGCTGGCAAAACGACGCCAGTCGTCTCCCGGCATGCGGCCGAGCAGCGAGCCTTTGCCATGGACCACTTCATCATGCGAGAGCGGCAAGGTGAAGTTCTCGTGGTACCCGTAAAGCATCGCGAAAGTGAGGCTGTTCTGGTGGTACTTGCGGTAAACCGGGTCGAGGCTGAAGTAATCCAACGTGTCGTGCATCCACCCCATATTCCACTTGAAGTTGAAACCGAGCCCACCCAGATAGGGAGGGCGGGTGACTTGAGGCCAAGCGGTGGACTCTTCGGCAATGGTGACCACGCCAGGAAACTCGGTATGGACGAGGTGGTTGAACTTGCGCAGAAACTCAATGGCTTCGAGGTTCTCCCGGCCGCCGTACTGGTTGGGGAGCCATTGGCCCTCTTTGCGGGAGTAATCCAGGTAGAGCATAGAGGCGACGGCGTCCACGCGGAGGCCATCGATGTGGAAGCGCTCGCACCAGAACAGGGCGTTGGCGGTGAGGAAGTTGTTCACCTCATGGCGGCCGTAGTTGAAGATCAGGGTGCCCCAATCCTGGTGGGCGCCGCGACGGGGATCCTCGTGTTCATACAAGGCGGTGCCGTCGAATTTCGCCAATGCCCATTCGTCGCGTGGGAAATGGGCGGGGACCCAGTCGATGAGGACGCCGATGCCCGCCTCGTGCAGGGAGTTGATGAGGAACTGCAAATCTTCAGGCGTGCCATAGCGGCTGGTGGGAGCGTAGAACCCGGTCACCTGATAACCCCAGGAGGGATAATAGGCGTGTTCGGCCAGGGGCATGAACTCTACATGGGTAAAGCCGAGCTTTTTGACGTAAGCGACCAGTGGTGCGGCCAAGGCTCGGTAACCCGGGGATTCGCCCTGAGTGATCTTGCGCCAGGAGCCGAGGTGAACCTCGTAAACACTCATCGGTGCCCGCAAGGGATCCCGTTGAAGCCGTTGGGCGAACCACAAGTCGTCGGTCCAGGCGAATTTGCGATTATCCCAGACAATGGCGGCGTTTTTCGGGGGCGTTTCAAAGAAGAACCCGTAGGGGTCCGTTTTAAGGCTGACGTGGTGGTGGGCGTCCCGGATCTCGAATTTGTAATGGGCCCCGGCGGCGACGCCCGGGATGAAGATCTCCCAAACGCCGGAGGAACCCAGGGAGCGCATGGCGTGGAAGCGGCCATCCCATTGGTTGAAATCGCCGACGACGCTGACGCGGTGGGCGGTGGGAGCCCAGACGGCAAAGCTGGCGCCGGGCACGCCATCGATGGTGCGCAACTGGGAACCTAATTTGTCGTAGATGCGTCGCTCGTCGCCCTTGCCGAAGAGGTAAAGGTCGCTTTCCCCGAGGGTGGGCAGGAAAGAGTAAGGGTCGCGGGTCCGGCGCACGAGGCCCGCGTTGTCGGTGATGACCAGGTCATAGGCATAAACGCGGGTGGCAGCCTTGGTCACCCCCTCGAACACATCGGTCTTGCCAATCCGCTTGAGCTTGATGAGGGGCATGTCCTGCTCGTGGACGGGGGCAAATTCGACTTTGGCGGCGTCGGGCAGAAAGGCGCGCGCCACCAACCCCGAGCCGTCGCCGAGCGCATGCAGCCCGAGCACCTCGTGCGGTGAGCCGTTTCTTACTTCCGTCAAACTCCGAAGTTCATTCTGGGTGAGGAGCATCGTGACACCAATCTAGCAGACCGCTGCGGGAATGCACGTGAAAAGGAAATCGGCGGCGACTTGCGAAAGGCTCCGCTCCTTTCCTGACGAACGCGCCACGATCAACCATATCGGTATGGCCGCTCCATGGCAAAGGCATTGGGCAGGTGGCGGATTTCCTTCACGGCGCCGTCGGTCAGCAGAACTTCCACAATATCGAACCGCACCTTGACGGCGGGATGCCGGAGGAGCGCCAGGTAGTCAAGTCCAGCGCGGGTCAAACGGCCGCGGCGCTCCGCATCCACGGCCGAGGCAGGACGACCCCATTCCTCCGAGGAGCGCGTTTTCACTTCGATGAACACCAAGCAGTTCATGCGATGCCGCATGAACTTCAACGGCCAGGTTTTAAATCGCTGGGGCAGCAGACCCCAGTCGGTAAAAGGGCGAAGCCACCGGCCAACCGGGGACTTTCTGCGGACAGCCGAGGGAGCCAGTGCCGCGGGACCATCCCCATCTCGGAAAATCAAATCGATCTCCCCGCGCTTCGAACGAAAATTGGCCGTGAGGAATTTCATACCCTGGCGCCGCAAATGCCGCTTGGCCGCCCGCTCGCCAAGCCTGCCTATTCTCAGGTGCTCGGGCTCCACCTTGCCGGCCACACGGGATTTCAGCTTCGCCAAGACGTTCATTGACTCAGCGACTCATCGGTCACCCAGTTCGCGTCATACTGGAGCGTGCCCATGGGAGCCATTTTAAAGGGCACGGCTGCCCAAATCAACCACCTTTGCCGACGCGGTTCTCATTCCAAGGTCCGGCGCATTTTGTATTGGGTTTTTCCCCAACCTCGAACCATAATTCAGGGGTTCGCACCTGAACCCGAATTGACCGCCCATGTCAGAAACGCGAGAAATTGAAGCCCGGCACAGTTCCGACGAAGTTGCCCTCGAACTTCGTCATATCACCAAGTACTACGGCGATTTCAAGGCGGTGGATGACGTGAGTTTTCGTCTTCCGACGGGGTCGATTCATGGCTTTCTCGGTCCCAATGGGGCGGGCAAGACCACGACGATACGGATGATCCTCGACATCATCCAGCCGACCAGCGGCGCCATCACCGTGTTGGGCCATCCCACGGCGCTGGAGGTGCGCCAGCGCATCGGTTACCTGCCGGAGGAAAAGGGCCTGTACAAGAAGATGAAGACTTGGGCGGTCATCGCTTATTTCGCCACGCTCAAGGGCCTGGATCGCGCGAGTGCGCGCCGGCGGGCGTTCGAGTTGCTGGAGCGCTTCGGGCTCCGGGATTTCGCCGAGAAACCGACGGACGCCCTCTCGAAAGGGATGGGGCAAAAAGTGCAACTGCTGGCGTCGATCGCGCACGACCCGGAGTTCGTCATCTTGGATGAGCCTTTTTCGGGGCTGGATCCGGTGAATCAGCAGGTCATGGAGGATATCATCCGCGAGATGGCGGCGCGGCAGCGCACGGTGCTGTTTTCGACGCATGTGATGCAACACGCTGAACGGCTGTGTGACCGGATTCTGCTGGTGGCCCGGGGGCGGAAGATCTTCGAGGGTACGATCGCCGAGGCCAAGGGCATCATCCCCCGGCGGGTGCGCATCGAGACCGGGGATGACATCGCGCCGTTGCGGGATTTGAGGGAGGTCCTCTCGCTAGCGCCGGTGCCCCCGCGCAGCGGGGAGCCCACCGGGCCCAACGCCGGCGCCTGGGACATTGAACTGCGTGAACACGCCGACCCGCAGAGCATCTTGCAGGAGTGCTTCGCCCGGAAGATTCGCCTGCGGGGCTTCAACCAAACCGATCCCTCGCTGCATGATGTGTTCGTGCGGCTGGTCGGGGCCGAGGCCAAGGAGGTTGGTTTTCGATGAG
>Ga0316227_1004069_pt1 | contig 11263 bp, 10 predicted proteins | sample TBH18019metaG_FD_206012 | JGI IMG/M metagenome (GOLD analysis project Ga0316227, IMG submission 206012) | Freshwater microbial communities from Trout Bog Lake, Wisconsin, USA - TBH18019 | ecosystem: Environmental > Aquatic > Freshwater > Lake > Hypolimnion/Profundal zone | place: USA: Wisconsin... | reverse complement strand
CGGGGGGGCAGCGCAGCTTCCAGTTCCAATCCTACCCGTTCCGCATGACGGCCAGGAACATGGCCAAGTTCCGGAACGATCCGAACGCGCCGTTCTGGCAGAACCTGAAGGAGGGCTCGGACTATTTCGAGGCCCTCAAGGAAGAGCCCAAGGTCGGCGTGTGCGGCACCCGCTACGTGTTCGGCGGGTCCGATGTGGCGGCCGGCGCCTGCAAGCCGCGCCTCGAACCGGAGGTCGCCGAGAAGCGGGACAGCGACGCCCGCGAGGTCGCGGAGCTTGTCGCCAAGGGCACGCCGGCGGTCCACGTCGCCTATCAGGATGGGGGGCAGAACCCCGTCTTCCGGGCGCAGCCGACCCCCAGCGCCCTGGCGAGCCTCGGCGGCGGCACGGAAACGGTCCTGCCTTACGACGCGAAGGAATACAGCCGCCACAACCTCGGCGATGTGAGCCGGCCGGAGACGCTGGCCGCCGCGCCGGAGGAGGTGGAGATCGACCAGAAGGGTCGTCCGGTGATGCTGGCCGCTGCCGCCTCGCCCACCACCACCGCTTCGACCACGCCGAAGGGCGGGTCCAAAGGGGCGGAGAAGGGAACCGACAAGGCGAAGGCGCACCCCGCTTCGACCACGCTCATGGCCGCCCGCACGGACTCCCCTGTCGACGCGAAAGAGGCCCGCACCGACAAGCCGGCTCGGGTCGCGTTCGCCGACGCGGATGAGGAGTCGGGATCCTATCAGAAGATCCTGGGCGACATCTTCGCGAAGAAGGCGCCCGCTCCGGCCACCCCGGCTGTCGAGGCGGCGACGGTCGAACCGGTGAAGCTCGCGGCGAAGGCGGAGCCCGCGCCCGCGAAGGCACGGCCCGGGCAGCCCCATGCCAAGAAGGCCGAGCCGGTGAAGTCTGGCGCGGCCAAGTCCGATGGCGTGAAACTCAGCGGCGCCAAGACGGGCGCGAACATCGCCGGCATGAACCCGGGTGCGATCAAGCCCGTCCCGGCCAAACACGCTCTCGCGAAGGTCGAGACGAAGAACTGACCCCGCCGACCGGCCTGCTCAGACCAGCGGCCGGTCGCGATTCATCAGCCACAGGGCATGCACGGTGCCCGGCAGCCAGCCGAGCACCCAGAGCACGATGTTCAGCAGGAACTGAATGCCGAAGCCGGTGGTGACCAGCACCGCGATGGGCGGGAAGACGATCGCGAGCAGGATTCGGATCAGGCTGGACACAGGAACTCCGCGAAGCGTGCTGGGTGATGCGACGCGATAACGGAGCGGAGCCGGGGGTGTTCCGACTCCGACGAGCGCCCCTGACGAGCCAAGCGTCCACCACGCCTCGTCTGAGGCGACGTCAGTCAGTGACGAAGCACGGGTCTCGTTTTCAACCGCAGTCGTAGGAGGGGAATCTCCTTCGCCAGCGCGGGTCGGCGCGGGGGCTCGGCTGAAGGCCGAACCCCCGTTCCGCCCTTACTTCGGCGGCGTCGTCGCGGCGGGGATCGCGGCGGGGACGTTGGCGGCCTGCTTCTCCGGGTTCTTCACTTGGCTGTAGGCCACGTTGGAGAAGGTCCCGATCACGGCGGGCCAGCTCGGGTTGGCGTATTGCGGATCGTCCCGGCCGACCTTGCAGAAGGCCGTCGTCAGGCCGTTCACGATGTCGTCGTCGGTCACCTTGATCTGCTCGGCCTTGATCTGCGGCACGAGGCGGGCGAGCGTCGGGACGAAATCCTGCTGCTTCAGCCCCTTGAGGCTGTCCTGGATGCCGATCTTGTCGAAGGCGTTCTTCAGGGGCTCCTGCTCGATCTCGGCGCAGGGCGCCGTGCCGGAGAGCATGGTCTTCGTCGCCGCCCGGGCGTCGGAGGCTTCGCTGCCGGTCAGGACCGGCGCCTTGTTGCCCCAGGCGTTGCGAATGTAGTCGGTGACGTTCTTCACCTCGACGTCGGTCATCTGCTGGCCGATGGCGACCATCGGCGCGAGGCCGCTCTGGGCGGCGAGGCCGCCATAGATCACCCGGAGGACGGTCTCCGGCCCGTGGGACTGGACGGAGGTGTTGCCGGCCAGCGCGGGCACGGCCCCCTGGATGCCCTTGCCGTCCGGCTGGTGGCAGGACGAGCAATAGGTCAGGTAGGTCGAGGCGCCGGGCGCATCCTTGGTGTCGAAGGCCGCGAGATCCTTGGCCTTGTAGGTCTGCTTGGCGGGCACGGTGCGCAGGTAGGCGACCATCGCCTTCAGGTCCTCCTCCTTCACCTTGGAGAGGGATTCCATGATGGTCTGGCGCATCGGGCCGGCGGCGACGCCGGGGCGATCACCGGGGGCGGTGCCGGTCTTGAGGTAGGTCACGACCTGTTCGTCGGTCCAGGCGCCGATGCCCTGGTGCCCGTCGGGCGTGATGTTGGGGGCATACCACCCGTCGATCACGCCGCCGCCGAAGCGCCCGGCGAAGCTCGAATTGCCGACGAGCTTGTTCTCGTTGTGGCACATGGCGCAGTGGCCGAGCCCTTCCACGAGGTAGGCGCCGCGATTGACCTCGGCGCTGGCGTTGGGATCCGGCTTGAACCGCTCCTCGGTGAAGAAGGCCGTGCGCCAGGTCACCAGCGCGGTGCGGACGTTGAACGGGAATGGGATCTGGCTGTCCTGCCGCTTCTCGTTCACCGCGGGAATGGACTGGAGATAGGCCCAGATCGCCTTGGTGTCCTCGTCCGTCACCTTCGTGAACCAGCCGAACGGGAAGGCCGGGTAGAGATAGCCCACGTTCTTGCTGTAGCCGTGCCGGAAGGCCTTGTCGAAATCCTCGTAGCTCCAGTTGCCGAGGCCCGTCTCCTTATCGGGGGTCAGGTTCGGCGTCATGATCACGCCGAAGGGCATGTTCAGCGCGTAGTTTCCGGCGAGATACTTCCCGCCCGGCGCCGTGTGGCAGGCGGCGCAATCGCCCATCGTCACGAGGTATTTGCCGCGCTCGACGGGATCCTGGCTGTCCTGCGCGAAGGCCGGCGGGCCGAGGATGGCACCGGCGATCAGGCCGGAGGCGAGAACGAAGCTGCGCTGCATGGCCTGCACCTCCCGAAGGACAGAATTGGAAGAATTATGAAGCTCTAACCGCGCGTGAACGCGCCCTTTGAACCGTTGTTCCTGCCCTGCTTCCCGCGCGCCTGCGGCCAAGCGTCCGATCGGCCGCGCAGCGTGAGATCGACGGCATGAGCCACGAGCCCAGCCAGCATCCACCCCGCCACGATAGGCCACGAGGCAGCGGTCAGCGCGGCGCGCAGGGCGAGCATGAGCGCGGCCCCGGACACGAGCGTCGCGCCGAGCGGCGCGAACCGCGCCAAGCTCCGGCAGAGGATGAGGAGCAGCACCGCCTCGGCGAGAACCCCGAGGAGAATGAGATCGACGATCCGGCCGGAGGCGAACAGCGCGGCCATCACGCGGGCCTCGAACGCGGGTTGAGTTGCACGATCCGCAGGTTGAGGCAGCCGGCGATGCTGACCCAGGTCAGATAGGGTATGTTCAACAACCCGGCGGCGAGGCTCGCCTGCCCGGCGATCAGCACCAGCGTCGCCACGGAGAGCCACAGCAGCACGATTTCCGCGAGGGCCCAATCGGGTCGCCTCAGCCGGAAGAACACCACGCTCCAAGCGATGTTGAGAACGCCGTTGGCCGCGAAGGCGAGGGCGAGGAGGGGCCGCGCGGCCGGGGCGGCATTCCACGCCAACACGCCGGAACTCGCCGTCATCGCGAAGATCACGGCCCAGATCGGGCCGAAGGCCCAATCCGGCGGCTTCCATGCGGGCACTGCCAGGCGGCGGTACCACGCGTCGGTCTTGGTCGCGAGACCGCCGGCCGCCGCGACGAGGACGGCGCAGGTGGCGGCCACCAGCGCGGTGGTCCACCCACCCTGAACGAGCCCGCTCACGGCGAGACCCAGCGGAACAGGTGGGCGAGATCCTTGAAGAAGATCCTCACATGCGCCGCCGGCTTCGCGCGGACCAACTCCTTATTCATGTAGGAGTCCCAGGTGAGCTGCTGCACGTCCTTGTCGCGGCAGATGGAGACGAACCGCTCGCGCAGGCCGTCGCTGCGATACCAGACCCACTGCATCATCCCGAGGATCCAGAACACGCGGCCGTGCAGGCGCATGAAGCGGCGCCGGGCGAGGCGCAGGGCCTTCGCGTCGCCGGTCTGGAGGAAGACCTGCGCCGCCTCCGCCGCGAGGCGTCCGCCGAGCATGGCGTAGTAGATGCCCTCGCCCGAGGCCGGGGCGACGACGCCCGCCGCATCCCCGGCGAGCAGCACGTCGCGCCCGTTGTCCCAGCGCTTGAGCGGCTTCAGGGGCAGGGGCGCCCCCTCCCGGCGAACCGTCTCGGCCTCCGTCAGGCCGGTCTGCTCGCGCAGCGCGCGGATGGAGGAGCGGAGCGAGAAGCCCTTGCGGGCACTGCCGGTGCCGATGCTGGCGGTCTCCCCATGGGGGAAGATCCAGGAGTAGAAGTCCGGCGAGTGCCGCCCCTGGTAGAACACGTCGCAGCGGGTCGGGCCGATGGCGGCCCCGCCCGGTTCCCCGGCCTGCGGCACGCGGACGATCTCATGGTAGGCGAAGACCTGCCGCATCTTGTCGTGTCCCGGCACCTCCGCCCGGCCCACGGGGGAGGTGGCGCCGTCGGCCCCGAGCACGAGGCGCGCGCGGACGGCGTGGTGGACGAGGGTCTCGCCCTTGCCTGTGGTGAAGTGCACGAGGGCCGCCCCGTCGTCCGGCCGGGTGACGCGCTCGAAGGCGGCCTCCCGCAGGTTGGCGCCCGAGGCGGCGGCGCGCTGGCGCAGCCACGGATCGAAATCCTTCCGGTCGACCATGCCGACGAACCCCTCGCCGACGGGCATGTCCACTTCCTTGCCGCTCGGCGCGATCATCCGGGCGGCCCGGATCCGGGCGACGAGGAGATGGTCCGGAATGGCGAAATCGCGGATCAGCCGGGGCGGGATCGCCCCGCCGCAGGGTTTGATCCGGCCCGGCTTGTCGAGGAGGAGCACCGTGTGCCCCGCCTTCGCCAGATCGGCCGCCGCCGTCGCGCCCGCCGGTCCGCCACCGACCACCACGACATCGAAGGTTTCGTGATGGCTTTCCCCCTCTGCGGGAGAGGGGCCCACGTGAAGCAGGGAGGGAGGGAAGGCTGCCGGGCCCGTCGCGCCCTGCGGATCATGCCGAGCCATCGCCTCACCTCGCTTCGAGAGCCTAGTCCGCCGAATGGGATGCCGGTTCGGCGTCGGAAAAATGCAGCAGGAAAAACGATCGAACGCGGTTTTCGCGATACGGAAGTTCTACGGAAAACGCTCGAGCGCCGGATTGAGCGGGAACGATACGGGGGCCGTCTCGACGCGGAGCGCCACCGCGACGGCCACGAGGAACAGCACGCCCTCGGCCGCGAAGACCGCGCCGTAGGCCCGTACGGGATCGGAGACCGCGAGCCGCATGACGTCCACGGCCGCCGCGCCGAGGACGCCGCCTCCGCCGAAGGCCACACCCTGGGCGGCGCCCCAGACGCCCATGCGGGTGCCGCGCTCGCGTTCGCCGCCGCCGCCAGCCAGCGCCATCATCGAGCCGATGGCCGCCACCGCGTAGATGCCGTTGGCGAGCCCCAGCGCGAAGACCGCCCCGCGCAGGGGAAAGTCCGGCCCCGAGGATCCTCCCGCCGCGATGGCGAAGAGGGCCGCCGCCGACGCGCCGCAGCCGATGGCGATCCAGAGCCGCAGGGAGGCGAGCGCCGTTCCCTTCGCGAGGAGCGTCACCGTTGCCACGAGGAGCATTCCGGCGAGCACGCCCCCGTGCTGGAGGCCGGCGAGCTTGGTCGTCGCTCCGGGCCCCATCGCGAAGACGAGGCCGGCATAGGGTTCGAGGATCAGTTCCTGCGCGCTGAAGGCGAGCATCGAGACGAAGACGAAGATCGTGAAGCGCCGGGCCACCGGATCGGCGAGCACCTTGCTCAGCACCGTCAGGAACGGCGGCTTGGCCTCGGGCGCCTCGGGGCGGGGGGCCGGCAGCCGCGCTTCGATCCCCACCACCGCCAGAGTCGCGACGCAGAAGGCAAGGGCCGAGACGGTGCCGGACACGGACATCAGGCGCGTGACCGAGAAGGGTTCGAGGAAATGGCCGGCGAGCGGCGCCGTGAGCGCGAAGCCCAGGATCATCATCACCCAGACGACGGTCGCCGCCGCCCCGCGCCGCGATGGGGCGACGCCGCCGGCGAGCAGCACGAGGAGCGAGGTCCCCGCCGCGCCGACCCCGAGGCCCACGAGCAGGAAGGAGAGGGCGGCCAGCGCGAGACCGGCCACCAGGGAACTCTGCGCGAGCGCCGTCCCGCAGGCGGCGCCGAAGCCGCCGAGGCACAGGGCGGCCATGCCGCCGACGATCCACGGGGTGCGCCGCCCGGTCCTGTCAGAGCCGTAGCCCCAGCGCGGGCGCAGCACCTGCACGGCGTAGTGGATCGCCACCAGCAGCCCCGGCACCAGGGCCGGCAGGGCGAGCTCCACCACCATCACGCGGTTCAGCGTCGAGGTCATCAGCACCACGACGCCGCCGAGCGACGTCTGCACCAGCCCGAGACGGAGGATCGACGGCCACGAGAGATGGGCCATCATGCGCCTCCCACGAGGGGCCGGAGCGCGAAAGCGGTCGCCAACATGCCCAGGACGTAGAGGGTGGTGCCGGTGCCGTTGTACCACGCCGCCCGTCCCCTCGGATCGTCGAGGAACCGCACCATCAGGATCCCCTGCCCGGCCAGGAGCGCGGCAATCAGGGCCGCGTGCCAGGGCCGTCCCCACGCGGTGAGCAGACCGATCACGGCGACTTGCGGCAGGGCCATCACGAGGCAGGCGAGCCGGGCCGCGTTGGTCGGGCCGAGTTGCACCGGCAGGGAGCGGACCCCCGTCACCCGGTCGCCTTCGACCGACTTGAAGTCGTTGAGCGTCATGATGCCGTGGGCGCCGATCGAGTAGAGCAATGCTGTCACCAGCACCCGCCAGTCGGGCATGGCGGCGGCCATCACCGCCGCGCCGGTGAACCAGGGCAGACCTTCGTAGCAGAGGGCCACCGCCGAATTGCCCCACCAGCCATTGACCTTGAGCCGCAGCGGCGGCGCCGAATAGACCCAGGCGAGCACCAGCCCGAACAGGGCCGCACCGAGGATCCACGGCCCCAGCAGCGCCGCGACGACGAGCGACAGAGCGGTCCAGCCGAGCGCGAGATAGAGCCCCCATCGCCCCGGGATGCGCCCGGAGGGAATTGGCCGGTTCGGCTCGTTGATGGCATCCACGTGCCGGTCGAACCAATCGTTCGCCGCCTGGCTCGTGGCGCAGACCAGCGGCCCGGCCAGCACGATCCCCGCCGCGATCACGGGCCACTGCCCGTGCGCCGGCACGCCGGAGGAGACGACCCCACAGCCGAACGCCCACATCGGCGCGAACCACGTGAGCGGCTTGAGAAGCTCGACGACAGCGCTGGGGGCGGGCGAGGCGGCCATGGGCGGAGGCTATGCTAGCCCCATGGTGTGTCAAGTGAGAATGACAGTGCGCGGGTCAGGTTCGGCCCAACCTGCATCAAAGTGCAGGACACAATGCGGTGACAGATTCATTATTCGTTGTGCACAACCGGCGTGCGAACACATGCGCAATTCAGCAACTTCAGCGGGAGAGCATGCGGCTTTCTCGCGCCTGGCGTATGCCTCGAATGTTGCTTGGCCCGACGGTCTGGATGGGGGCAGGGGGGGAGGCCTTATCCCTCCTCGACGGCGTCCAGATCGCCGACGCCGTAGCGCCGCATCTTGGCGTAGAGGCCTTGGCGGGACAGACCGAGCATCTCGGCCGCCGAGGCGCGGTTATCGCGCGTAATCCGCAAGGCCGCCTCGATACACAACTTTTCGATGAGGTCCGTGGTCTCGCGGACGAGGGTCTTCATGGAGACACGGCCGACCAGCTCGGCCATCTGCTCGACGGAGCGCGGCTCCGTCCGGGTGCCGATGTTCAGGGACGAGCGCGGCGGCAGCGCCCGGATCGAGAATCCCAGGCACCCGGGCGAGCCGGGGGCCGCGACCGCGGCGATCTCGACATCCTCCATCCCGCCATAGGCGCCGCGCACCACGCTCGCGAATCGGCGAACGGAACCGTGGTCCTGCAACGTGGCGAACAGCGCCCGAGCCTCGGTCTCGTCACGGCCGAGCCACGTCTCGATCGACCGGCCTCGCGCCTGCCCTTCCGCCGCGAGTTGCGCCAGTTCGAGGAAGGCGGTGTTCGCCCAGATCACCCGCCGCGCCGAATCGGTGACGACGAACCCCTCGGGCATCGCCTCGATCAGGGCGCGTGTCGGCAGCGCGCCCGGATGATCCTCCACCGTCGCGCCGGCACCGGGCCGCTCGGGCAAGAGCCGCAGAATCGCGCTGGTGCCTCCCTCGCCGCGGAACAGCGAGGCGGAGATCGTCACTTCGCCCCGACCCTGAAGCAGGACGGCGCGGATGTCCGTGGCCTGCCCGGTGGCGCGCAGCGAACCGTGCTGTGATTCGATGGTGCGCAGGCTCGCGGGATCGAACAGTTCCACCGCGTCCACGCCCATGAGGCGCCGGACCGGGCGCCCGAGCAGCCGCGCGGCGGCTGGGTTGGCCTCGATCACCCGCCGGGTCATCGCGTCCACCACCAGCACCGCCTCGCCGCAGATCTGGAAGAGGAGGCGGTAGCGCGTCTCGGCGGCCCTCAGCCGATCGTAGTCGCGCTCGAGCGTCTGCTGCGTGTCGGCGAGACGACGCTGGAGGGCGGCCACCGTGCGCATGTCGCGCCCGAGAACGAGAATCGGCCCACCGGCATCGGGCCGGAGAGCCGCATAGCGAATCGGCAGATCGGTTCCCGTGGGCGAGGGGTGATTCACTTGCCGCCACCGGGTCACCCCGCCAGGCCCCGCATCGCGGAGCAGTTCATCGACCTTGGGGCGACTTTCCACAGTCACCGTGTCGATGAGGCGGCGGCCGAGCCAGCCGGCGATCTTTTCATCGGCGAAGTCGTCCCCGCCGGTCGCCCCCCGAATCACTCCGTCGGCATCGACGATGAGCGACAGATCGGACGCGGCGGTCACGGCCAGTCCGGCCGTGGTCCCTCCGAGGAGGGCGGCGACCTTGGGCAGCGCCTCGTGAGGCGCGGGCTCGGCAGGGCGTGGGCGGGGCGGCACGGTTGTCTGTCGCAGTGCGTCGATGGGACTACCTATCAGCAAGCTAGCGCCGGTCTGTCCAGCATCGCTTCAGCGAGATCGGGAGCCGACCACGCATCGGGTGCATAGGCATCGGCTCCAACCTCCGAGGCGGAGGTGCCGGACCGCGCGAAATACGGTCCACCAACCATCACGAAGAGGGAAGGGTTTCGCGAGGCCCGGCGCAGAACCGGGAGAAGGGCGGTGAGAGTGGGGGCGCACACGTCGCACGCGAGCGACACGCCGACAATATCATACCATCCGTTGCGCAGCACTTCGGCCGGGTCATCGCCACTGCCGCGCCCGAGGGTAGTGACGTCCCACCCCGATTCGCGGAAGAAGCTCGCGAGGATCGACAGGCCGAAGGCGTGGGTCTCGCCGGGGCAGGGCATCAGGAGGATGCTGCGCCCGGTCGGGCTCGCGGTGCGTTCCATGGTGCCGCAGAGGCGCCGGGTGACCGCTTGGAGCCGTCCCAGACCCTCCGTCACCGCGAGGAAATCGCAGGTGTCGTCCTCCCACATCGTCCCAAGACGCCGCGCGGCGGGGGCGAGAATCTCAAGCAGCATCCGGTCGAGGGGAAGGCCGCAACCGAGGAGCCCCTCCACGGCGCCGCCGAGATCGAAGGGCCCCGGAGTGAGGAGAAGCCGCGCCAGGGCCTCCGAATCACAGAGCGGCGGCGGGGGTGGCGAGCGATTCGCTTGACGGTGCGCCAGCATCAGCCGGGGCAGGATCTCCGCCTCCACCAGCAAAGCCAGAGCCGCGAGGTCGCTCCCCTCCGCGTCGTCGCGGTCGCACAGCATGTCTGCGATGGCGTCCCCGCCGAGGTGCACCAGATCGTCCATCGGTATCCCTCCCGGCATAGCGGCCTTCCGGAGACCGTCGCTCTACGATCGCGTCGTCATTCTTCGTCGTCATTCTTCGTCGGAAAGTTGATCCCGACTGCCTCTAACAGAGGAGGAGCACGCCCTCGCGCCGCCCCCTCGCCGCGACCACGCCCGCAGCGCACTCAACCTACGCAGGAAAATTCCGTTGGCAATGCGCATTTGCGTGTGCTCCTCCTGAAAGTGTCATCAGACGAAAGCGTCAAGCAGGATTGACACTTTTCAGAGGCTCGGTAGGTTCGTGGGAAGACCCGGGCCTATTGGCGACACGGGAAGGCAGGCGAGGGCGAACCCATGGGTCGGCAGGACCTCGGTCGCAGAAACCGGCCGATCGCTCCACTCTACACGGCCGAGGAGCGGAGGCGGCGCGACGCCTCACCGTGGACGCTGGTGCAGGGCCTCCTCGCGCCGGTCCAGTTCGCGATCTTCCTCGTCAGCCTCGTACTCGTGCTGCGCACCCTGGCGACTGGCGAGGGCGCCGGAACCGCGCTCGCCTCCGTCGTGGTCAAGACAGTCGCTCTCTACGCGATCATGGTCACGGGCTCGATCTGGGAGAAGGACGTGTTCGGGCGCTACCTGTTCGCCCCCGCCTTCTACTGGGAGGACATGGTCAGCATGCTCGTGCTGGCCCTCCACACGGCCTACCTCGCGGCCCTCTGGACGGGGACACTGGATGAGCGGGCGCTGCTGCTCCTCGCGTTGGCCGCCTACGCCACCTACGTCGTCAATGCCGGCCAGTTCATCCTGAAGCTGCGCACCGCGCGCCTCCAGGGCGCCGGAGCCGCGATGCATCCGGCGGCGGCGCTGTCATGAACGCGCCGCTCACACACGCGCCCGGCTGCGGCGCCATCGATCTCCACCGCGAGGACGGCCAGCGCGCCGTGTTCTGCGGGCTCACCGGCATCGTCTGGCTTCACCGGAAGATTCGCGACGCGTTCTTCCTCGTGGTCGGCTCCCGCACCTGCGCCCACCTGATCCAGTCGGCGGCGGGCGTGATGATCTTCGCCGAGCCGCGCTTCGCCACCGCCATCATCGACGAGCGTGACCTCGCCGGGCTGGCCGACTGCAACGACGAGTTGGACCGCGTCGCCGCCCGGCTGATCGAGCGGCGGCCGGACATCAAGCTCCTGTTCCTCGTGGGCTCCTGCCCCTCCGAGGTGATCAAGCTCGACCTGAGC
>Ga0316227_1004061_pt1 | contig 11271 bp, 6 predicted proteins | sample TBH18019metaG_FD_206012 | JGI IMG/M metagenome (GOLD analysis project Ga0316227, IMG submission 206012) | Freshwater microbial communities from Trout Bog Lake, Wisconsin, USA - TBH18019 | ecosystem: Environmental > Aquatic > Freshwater > Lake > Hypolimnion/Profundal zone | place: USA: Wisconsin... | reverse complement strand
GCCATCGCTGTTAATATCTCCAACCGACACCCCTAATCCAAAACTGATAAGGCTGCTGTGAATACCAGATACACTGGTCACATCCACAAAGTGATTGTTATCGTTTCGGTAGAGATGGTTGCCACCGCCTTTTAAGAACTCTGCTACGTTCCATTTGTCATCGGGCAGGTCGCGGTTATTGTTATAGCCCAGCTGGTTTACGGGTATAGGGCTGTTATCGATCATAAAACAATCCAGATCACCATCCAGGTCATAATCGAAGAAAGAAACCTGTGTTGAATATCCTTTGTGGTTTAATCCATATTGTGCGGCTGATTCAGTAAAGGTCAGATCATGATTATTGATGTACAGTTTATTCAGCCGGTGCCCGGTAGACATATGGCCGGAGTTACAAACATATATATCGAGCCAGCCATCGTTATTGATATCTACAAACACCACGCCTGTGCTCCACATGCTATCCTGTTTAAAGCCGGCTTTCTGTGTAATGTCGTCAAAATGAAACTCGCCCTTATTCAGGTACATTTTATTCTCACCCATATTGGAAGTCAGAAAAACATCGGCCAGTCCGTCGTTATTGATATCTCCCAGCGCAACACCGCCTCCATTGTAGAAATTACGGAAAAGAAAGCTGTTCTCTTTTTTACCATCAGCCACATCATTCCTGAAGTTGATACCGGTATTCTCCATCAGTTCAAACAGGGTCTGTTCTTTCTTTTTGGCACAGGAGACCAGCAGCAGCAACAACAAAACAGCCAGCAGAAAACGGATATGCTTCATTAGAAAACAATTGATAAAATGATTCTCAGATAAATGATAAAAATAAAGAAAAAGCAACTCAAGTTAACCCATAATCTCTTAAGTACCGGTTATAATGGACCAATGGAACAACGGTTGTTTATGCACTTTCCAACACAGGGTATCCCATAGAAAAAGGCTCCATAAGGAGCCTTTTTCTATGATACTAAATCAACGTAGAATTGATTTAGTAACCAGGGTTCTGTTTCAGGTTTGGATTGGCAGCCAGTGCTGAGTTAGGAACCGGGAAGATGAGGTTTTTAGGATCATCCGTTGGCTTGTACTGCCATGGTTTCAGGTATACACCAAAACGCTGAAGATCAGTTCTTCTTACACTCTCCCAGTACAATTCACGGCCTCTTTCAGCCAGTAATGTCAGCGGATCGTTTACGTTGTTGGTATTTACCAGTGTCATGGTAGCTAATGGAGCCGCATTTCTGGCAGTACGCAGACCGTTAACCAGGGTAAGGGCAGTAGCCGAATTACCAGATCTCATCTGGGCTTCAGCCACCATCAGTACCACATCTGCATAGCGGAAGATCATCAGGTCATTACCTGCCGGACCACCACCATACTGGGTGTAATCGGGAACATATTTAACCACACGGATACCGGTAACCTCCAGGTTAGAACCAGTCTCGATCATGTTAGCTGCAATGTCTTTTACATACGCCAGCGGATTACCTTTTCTGTCTTTGATCGCTACGCCATTCTCATTGTACTGCTGGTTAACCAGGAAGCCTGGGTTAATACCAGAGATGGTTTTGGAGTTGTTGTAGTTACGACCACCTAAACGGCCATCGAACAAAGTATCTGTTGGACCGTAAGCAGTAGGTGCACCGGTAGTATTAAATGATGCATAGAAATCACCAATAGTAGAGAAACCATTCCAACCGGCATTAGGGTTGTTAGGGGTATATGAGTTGTAATGTAATGTCATATTCCAACGACCACCGATACCTGAGTTATTGGCACCTACACCGGCAGTGTTATTGTAACGGAAGATGGCTTCCTTAGAATTATCATTGCCTGGTTTGAAGTTATCAAAGTAAGAAGCTTCGTAAGAATACTTGTTGCTGTTGATGATGGCATTACCCAGTGTAATTACCTGAGCCAGGTCGCCTGCTGCAAAAGTGGGGGCAGCTCTGTTAGCCCATACACCTTTCTGCAGGTAACATTTCATCAGCAAAGTCCTGGCAGCATCTGGATTGGCTTTCGCACTTCCGTTGCTGGCAGGTAAATTAGGTAAAGCTGCATTCAGCTCAGCTATGATAAAATCGGCTGCTGCAGTACCTGATAAAACGGTAGGTGCCAGCAGGAGGTTATCACCCGGGTTCCTGATAGGGAACTGTCCGTACAGGTCTAACAGGTAATACAGAGAGAGTGCCCTGATAAACCTGGCTTCAGCGGCCTGTGCAGCGCTTGGTCCGTAGCCCAATACGTTGGTAGCATCAAAGTTGATCTTGTTCAGCGCATTGAATACGTTGGTGATCTGACCATGGTCAGCATTCCAGGTATGGTTATGCATTACCCTCCAAACACCGTTATCATCCCAGTCACCACCACGAGTAGGAACCAGGGATTCATCGGTTGTATTTTCCATCAGGGAGAATACGAGGTCCTGGCTGGTTAAAGGCCCACCCAGATCTGCATAAGCAGCCGAAAGCAGCAGGCTCACACCTTCACTGCCGAGTGCGGTAGACACCTGGCTACTGGTCAGCGTGCTGCCCAGGTTCTCTTCCAGTTTAGTACAGCCGGCCATTGCAAGAACTGCAATGAAAGGGACTGTAATTTTTTTAATCATATTATATGGTTTCATACTTCTAATTTTTGTTGTTGTGTGGGATGATTATAAGGTAAAGTTAAATCCAAAAGAAATGGCTCTTGGTGTTGGATAAGGCACATACTCGATAGACCTGGAAGGGTATGAGTTGTTGCTCTTGTCGATGTTCACCTCTGGATCAAATCCTGTGAATTTAGTGATCACGAACAGGTTGCTTCCGGTAATGAATGCAGACAGGTTCTTGATGTATTTACCTTTATTACCAAAGTTGTAACGGGCAGTCAGGTTTCTCAGTTTCAGGTAATCACCTTTTTCGAGGAATCTGGTAGAAGCACCTACACCACTGGCAACACCTTCAGGAGAGTTGTAAGCAGCCCTGTCAATATTTCTACCCTGTGCAATACCTGCGATATTGGTTACAGATGTAGCTGTATTGTTATAGATCAGGAATCCGCTTGCACCACCCATGTTCATGGTTAAAGTGAAGTTCTTGTAACGGAGGCTGGAACCCAGACCAAACAGGTTATGTGGGTTTGGATCGCCTGCAACACCTGGTGTACCACCGATCTGCTGGTTACCACTTGCATCATAGCCATTGAATGGTTTCAGGTAGTAAACGTTGATAGGCTGGTTATTAGTGATCACCTGTGCCAATGTTCCTGATACACCCTGACCACTGATGAAACCAGTCTGAACCTGCAGATCTAAACCAGTGTTAGGATCTTTAAAGTTCTTAACGTTGTTTTTGTTATATGCGTAGTTGAAGTTCACATCCCATGTAAGGTTGGTGCGATCTATCAGCGTAGCGCCTAATGCCAATTCAAAACCGGAGTTGATGATATTCGCATCTTTCAGGTTTACGAAAGAGATAGAAGAAGGAGCTGGCTGGATAGCTGTTGTCTGGAACAGGATATCAGAAGTTTTCTTGCTATAGTAATCCACTGAACCATATATTTTACCACCGGCCAGTGTGAATTCAGCACCGAGGTTCAAAGATTTGGTTTTTTCCCATTTCAGGTCAGGGTTACCATTCACCACCTGTGGTGCATTGTTATAAGAGTTCAAAGCAAACTGTTCTTTAGAAGAACCGGCAGGATATTCCTGGTTACCGGTGATACCATAAGAAGCACGCAGTGCCAGGTTAGCAAAGAGGTTATTATTCTTCATGAAAGCCTCGTTGCTTACCACCCATTTCAGACCAGCTGAAGGGAAGTAACCGTAACGGTTGTTAGAACCGAATTTGCTGGAACCATCTGCTCTCATAGTAACAGTTAACAATAACTTGTCCTGATAGTTCACAGTAGCCCTTCCGAAATAAGACTGTAATTCAGCCTGTGGGTTGGCATAAGAGAAGAAAGGATTCTGGTTCTTGGCGTTGGCCATGATCTTGGTGTAAGGAATATTGATCCTGGTTGCCTGGTTCAGGTTCGTATTAAAACCACTGGCAGTAACCCCATTTCCGGAGAAATTGGTTTTGAAATATTCGTAACCGGCCAAGGCATCAATAGAGAAACTCTTGCTGATGTCTGTACGGTAGTTTAAGGTATGGGTAATTGTCTGGCTATTCAGTTTTGCGTTGGCAATACCTGCAAAACCCTGTCCGGATACACCGGGAATACCCTGTAACCATCCTTCAATGTTCATTTCCCTGCTACCGCTACCGCTGTTGATACCGAATAAGAGTTTGTAATCGAAATGATCATTGATCTTGTAAGAAGCTGAGATATTTCCTAAAATAGTGAATACACTACTCAGGTCAGAATACGCTTCCTGGAAAGCCCTTGGGTTTCCGGAACCATTGGTTGGGAAGTTAGCCAAACCAGCCGGATCAAATAAAGGTTGTGTTGGGTTCCAGCTAAGTGCTGAAGAAATGATATTACCTGTAGAACCGGCAGTATTAGATACGCTGGTCAGGGTTTCGGCATAGTTACCGGCGATCAGACCGAAGTCGATGGTCAGACGTTTATCGAGGAACTTATAGTTACCACCGATGGTAGCCAGGTATTTATCAAGAGCCGATTTTTTCAAAAAGCCTTTGTTATTGGAAGCGAGGATAGAAGCACGTACACGTCCCTGTTCGTTTCCGCCGCTCAAGGCCAATGAGTAGTTCTGAGAGAATGTTTTCTGTGTGAGCGCTTTCATCGCATCAACCGTTTGTCCACCATCGTAAGAAGCTGGCTGGTTGTACTTTTTCAATGCAGCTCTGTATTCGTTTGCATCCAGAATTTCGAATTTCTTCATGAACCCGATGTTGGAGCCATAATTCACCCCAACGTCTACTTTCATAGCACCGGCGGTAGCTTTTTTGGTAGTGATCACGATCACACCGTTTGCACCACGTGAACCGTAGATAGCAGCAGAAGAGGCATCTTTTAATACATCGATCTGTGCGATACTGTTCGGGTCAATGTACAAAAGCGGGTTTGAGTTCGGGTTGCTACCAAATGCATTACCCAGGTTAGGACGGGCAGTACCACCATCCAAAGGAACTCCGTCTACAACATATAACGGGTTGTTGTTGGAACGGATAGAGGAGGTACCCCTGATCTGGATAGTAGAAGCCGCACCAGGCTGACCATTGATGTTGGTAACTTCCAGACCGGCTACCTTATTCTGCAGCAACTGGTCAGGAGCGTTGATCACACCCTGGTTAAAGTTTTTTGCCTGAACCGATACAACAGAACCGGTCAGGTCTTTTTTCTTGGCAGTACCATAACCAATCACCACAACTTCGTTGAGCTGGTCGTTGGTAGCTGTTAAAGTAACATCCACAGAGGTCTTGTTCTGGATATTCACTTCCTGGTTTCCGTAACCAATGGAAGAGATTACCAGCGTAGCGGCTGACGAAGGCACTGTAATCTTAAAAGTACCGTCTGTACCTGTTTGGGTACCCGTTTTCGATCCTTTCACAACAACAGAAGCACCTAACAAAGGAGATCCATCCTTTGCGTCAGTTACTTTACCTGAAATGGTTTTGTTTTGGGCTTGTGCGGAGATGACGAACAAGCAAGCAAATAAACCCATGAGTATGGGTCTGACAAGCTTCGAAAAATTCATAAATGGCAGTTTATTGGTTATTAAGCGTGTACAAAATACACATTTTTATTTCTAAAAAAATTATTTGTTAATTTTTTTTAGATTTTTTCCGGAAACCATTATAACAAACCGGAGCAAACCTATCGGCTATGATAGACCGGGTTACCCATATAAACGATGCATCAATACTAATATTATTCTGTGGGATAACCGGTTCAAAACCAATCTAAATGTAGGGGGATCAGGGGGTTATAGCATCAGAATAAATTTTCTTCCGGGCCGCAAACGTTTGCGAAATCCTTTGCTGTGGAAATTTTTTTATATTGGAGCTTATTCAAGGGATACCCATGACCAACCCTACCTTAAAAAAGATTGCAGAAACGCTGGGGATCAGCGTGTCTACGGTATCCCGGGCCCTGAAAAAACACCCGGATATTTCGGCAGCCACCCGGCAAAAAGTAATCGACCTGGCCCAAACACTTGATTATGAGCCCAATGCCAGCGCTGTTCAGCTACGCACCCGCAACAGCAAATTGCTCGGGATCCTGGTTCCTTCGATCTCCAACTATTTTTATGAATCATTTATAGCCGCCATTGAAGAAACCGGCAGGAAAAACGGGTACTCTATTATTATACTGCAAAGCGGTAACGAGCCGGAGATAGAGCAGGAAAACCTGAAACTCTTCCGCCAGAACCGCATCAGCGGCCTTTTTGCCTGTATTACACCGCAAACAAAAGACCTGGCCGGTTTTGACAAATTACGGGAACTGGAGACCCCGGTGATCTTCTTCGATAAGATCCCTCCGAATCAACCCGTACAGGCCGTATGCCTGGCCGATAGTGCCGCAGGCGAAATGGCAGCCGAAGCCATCATCCGTAAAAAGAAAAAAAAGGTGCTGGCATTGTTCGGCGACCGGCAATTACTGATCACCCAAAAAAGAATGCAGGCATTTACCCAAACGCTGACCGCCAACAACAAGACAATTACATTACAGACGGCACACACCTGCAGCAGTGAAGAAGCGAGGATTGTAACCAACCGGGTTTTGGCAGATAAAACCAACAGACCGGATACGCTTTTCTGCATGAGTGATGAGATCCTGATCGGGGTAATGAAAGCCGTGCAGGAAAATAACCTGAGAACCCCTACCGCCATTGCCGTGATCGCTATCAGCAATGGTTTTATACCCAAACTCTTTCACCCGGAGATCACGTATGTGGAAACCAGCGGTAAACAGTTGGGGGAACTGGCTTTTGCACGTATGCTGCAATGTATGGAGCGAACCCTGCCACCCGAAGAAATCATACTTGGGTCCAGATTGGTAGAAGGTGGTTCGTTATAGTAACACAGCTGCTGAAGATTCCTTTATTTTTTAGCTGCCACGTACTGGTAAATCATTTCTGACAGTTTTGCCATGGCTGCTGTGGCTTTATCTGCATCTGCCAGTTTCCGGGAGAGGATCACCAGTATGTATTTCCTTCCATCCGGTAGAAGAATAATACCGGAATCATGGTGCACGCCCGTGATGGACCCGGTTTTATGTGCAACCCGGACATCTTTGGGCAAATGGGCGGGTATGATATCATTGTATCGCTGATCCAGCAAAATACGGATCATATCTTCGCAGGCTTTGGGGTTTACAATCGTTCCCGTTGCCAGGGCCTGAAACAGGATCATCAGGTCGTAAGCCGTAACCGAATTATTCAATCCCTTTTCAAATGCTTTCCCATCTTCCACACCCCGCAGCACCTGCATGTCTTTCGCACCCAGTTCCCGCATGGTCTGTGTAACATTTTTTCCATCTACCAACTCGATCACCATATTGGTAGCCAGGTTACTGCTGAGGATGATCATCTGGTATACAAGATCATACAAAGTTACTTTGGTTCCTACCAGTTTATATAAAGTGAACTCGCTGTCATCTGCGGGATTCAGCGTATACGTGCTTCCATCCACAATACTTTTGAATTCATTCTTCACCACCAGCGAATCCGTTAACGAAAGTTTACCGGCAGCTACCTGCTTGAATACTTCTACCATCACCGGTGTTTTCATGGTACTGGCAGCATGAAAACTGGTATGTTCTTTCCAAAGAATTTGTTCTTTCGTTTGCAGATCCATAAACGCCAGTGCGAACTCTCCGGTTTCCACAGCCAGTCTCGCCTGTATCTGTTGCAGTAATGCATTACCTGCAGGACTTGTTTGTGCATGACTATAGTTGGTATGCATACAAAAGAACATTAAACAAACAATGAATAAACGGGTGAACATGAGTTTAGTTTTCTTGCAGTGAAATAAATGCCTGTGGCAGATACCGGATCAGATCACCGGCCAGCATCGAAGTTTCGCCCAGGTACTGTTTGGCCAGGTCACCAGCCAGTCCATGCAGAAAAACCCCCAGCAAACAGGTTTCTTTCTGTGGATAGCCCTGTGCCAGCAGGCTGGTAAGGATCCCGGTTAATACATCTCCACTCCCACCCTTTGCCATACCGGGGTTACCACTGGTATTAAAATAGGCTTCTCCTTCCGGTGTGGTGATGCAGGTATGTGCCCCTTTCAACACCAGGTATACCTGGTATTTTTGAGAGAATGCCAGTTGTTGTTCATGCCTGCTGAAATCATTCGCTGTTTGGCCAGCCAACCGGGCAAACTCTTTCAGGTGTGGTGTAAGGATGGCATGGGCAGGAATGGTTTTTGCTTCTTCTTTCTGCAGGCTGATGCTATTTAATGCATCGGCATCAATCACAACCGGTTTTGTACAGTTGGCAAGCAAATACCTTACGGCGCTTTGTGTATCCGGATGCGTTCCCAAACCCGGGCCTATCCCTATGGCATGAAAAGCATCCGTTTGTATTTCATCTCTAACATGCTGCTCTCCGCTGTCCACTGCAGCCATGGCTTCAGGGTGTGTGGTCTGCAGTATTTCATAGCCGCAAACAGGTGTGTGCACCGTTAACAAGCCGGCACCACTTCGCAAACAGGCATCAGTTGCCAGGATGGCCGCTCCCATTTTTCCATAACTGCCACTTACCAGCAAGGCATGACCAAAACTTCCTTTGTGCGAAAATTTAGGGCGCTTGTGTAGCAGGGTTTTTATAAAGTCTTCGGTGATAAAAAAAGTGGAAGAAGGTTCCTGTTCGATAAAAGCTGGGCTCAGACTGATATCCAGTATTTTCCACTCGCCCACATAACCACCATTTTCGGGAAAGAAAAAAGCGCGTTTCGGAAACTGAAAACTGAGTGTATAGGTTGCCCGTATAATTGCAGTAGTGGGGTTTGAATGCTGGTCGGCCAATAAACCGGAGGGAATATCAATAGCGATCACAGTTGTGCCCGCCGCATTGATAGAGCGGATCAGTTCGGCCAGCAATCCTTCAGCTGCCCGGGATAACCCTGTTCCCAGCAAGGCATCAATAAGGATACTACCGGGAGGTAACAGCGGAAAATCATTCGCAGTTAGCAAATGCTTGATCGCAGAATCGTCCTGTTCTAACAGGCGTTTTTTATTTATCAGGAAATCCTGTGTTGCATTTGCTTCAGCACCTAACACATGTACCGCTACCCGGTAACCTGCTGTTAACAGTAAGCGGGCAATCGCCAAACCATCACCACCATTGTTTCCGGTTCCGCAAAAAATAATAAAAGGATGTTGAACGGTATAGTGATCCCTGATCCATTTACAAGAGGCCGCTGCTGCCCGCTCCATTAAGTCAATAGATAAAACAGGCTCGTGCAGGATCGTATACTGATCTGCCCGGCGGATCTGTTCTACAGAAAATATTTTTGCGGGATGACTCATTGCCTTCAAATGATCATCTGATCATCATAAGACAAAAATACAACTACTAATCAAAGCAAAAGCCGGTTATGCAGCATGACCCCAGGGGTGGCTTATTGTCCCCAGATGCGATATAACAGATACACGATAATGGTTCCGGCAGCCAGCAAAACCAGGCCGTTCACTCTTTTTCGTTTGATGAAGAGAAGCAGGATAAGTCCGGTAAGCGAGATCAGTACCATGAGTCCCGCAGCAATATCAATTACCGAAGCCCATGTTTTACCGGTATCCCGGCCCTTGTGCAGGTCGTTCAGAAAACCCACCAAGCCGGTCTGTGCTACGGTCAGTTCATATTCGCCGCTGGCACGGTTGATGAAAGCCATGGCTTCATAGCCCGGGCCTTTGTAGGCGATACTGACCTGGTCTTCTTCAATCCGAAGATCGTTCACCGCTCCTTTCACCGCATGCTGGTTTCGGAAATATTCTGCGATCAGCAATTTTTCAACTTTATTGGTATCCGGCGACTGTACCCATGCGGCATTCAATTTTCCTTTTACCTGGGAGGTTTTTGTTTCTCCCTGCATCGTATCCGCATGGTTGAGCGTGATGCCGGTAACAGAAAAGAACAGTACGATGGCAAAACTCACCATCGACAGGTAAATATGTAACCAGCGCGAGATGCCGGCCAGTTTTCTTTTAGATGCGGTGGAGCGGGGTGTGGATCTTTCTTTGGTAGTACTATCCATGGCTAACTCAGTTCACCGTTTTTTTCCTGTACTCCAATGAAACACCGGCCACTTCTGTATTACCTGTTAAAGAAACCTGTTGTGCTTTTTTGGCACAATTGATCTCTCCGCTCATCAGCTGGTAAGTACCATGTTCGCGAACCACTTCTATATGAACGGTGTATTTACCCGGTTTTACATAATTGCCTTTATCGTCTTTTCCGTCCCACTTCAATGCATACTTTCCGGCAGAACGGGTAGCGCTGGAAATGGTACTCATACTACCAGCCTCTCCGGTAAAGCTGGCTTTGTTAGTACTGTACCAGGCCCGCAGTTCATGCAGCCAGCGGTCTTTGTTATACCATACGGTAACTGTTCTTACAGGTTTATTGTCTTCATCAACCACCCAAACAGCCGCAAAGGGTCTGCGCGCAAAACCAGGCAATTGTGCCAGCTCTATATTAATGACCAATTCAAAATTATCGTCCCACTGGTTAGCGGCCGGCTTACTAACCACGGGTGCCGCTGCCGGAATCGTTAACGCGTTCCATCCCCTGCTGGTGATCTGTTTACCTTCGCTGGTAACCAGCAGGTATTCTGTACCAGGTATGGTGGCAGCCAATGCAGCACTCTCTTCGGGAGTAAGCACATTAAAAGCAGTAGCCAGCGCGCCTGCATCTGTGGCGTTGGGAGAAACAACGGTGGCGCTGATCACTTCTCTCACGGGCATACCTGTACGGGGATCAACAATATGGGAATACCATTGTCCATTGATCAACTCACCACGGCGGTAATTACCGCTGGTAGCAACGGCCCGATTGCTAAGCAATAAAGTTTGTAAAGGCGCATCGTTCTCTGCATCTGCTTTGGGATGGCTGATACGGATGGTTTCGGTGAGGTTGCCCTCTACCACAATATCTCCCCCTATATTCACCACAACGGCCTCCACCTCTTTCACATTCATTGCTGCTGCTGTAGCCTGGCGGATGATATAACTCTTGGCAAAAGAATTCAACACCAATGGTGCATTACTGGTATGGGTAGCTGTTTGATGGGCAGCATCCAGCTGCCAATGAGAAGTCTGTACCTGTTGTACCGCCTGGCGGAGAAGCGCAGCAGAAGGAAGCGTTTGTTGAACGGCTGCTTCTTT
>Ga0316227_1004060_pt1 | contig 11275 bp, 24 predicted proteins | sample TBH18019metaG_FD_206012 | JGI IMG/M metagenome (GOLD analysis project Ga0316227, IMG submission 206012) | Freshwater microbial communities from Trout Bog Lake, Wisconsin, USA - TBH18019 | ecosystem: Environmental > Aquatic > Freshwater > Lake > Hypolimnion/Profundal zone | place: USA: Wisconsin... | reverse complement strand
GGGGCACGGATTTTATTAATCACTGAATCTGGGAGTTTACGAATATCCACATAATCATTTACTGCCAATCGATAACGCAGATATTGCAAAGTCTCTTTATCAAAAATATTGAATGGCACATCCACCGTATCAAAAAAGTCTTTTGAGCAAACCATGACTCTTAACCCACCGATTTGCTTATCTTCTCTTTCAAGGATGCCTTTAATTTGGTAGACATACAGTCTAGGCATACACAGGCGCCGATTTAAATACACGCACCTGCTTGCCAGCTTGCCGTCGTTTTTTGCGCTTCGCTGCCAAGTCTCGCTCGACTGCTTTTTTGAATGCGTCTGGACTTAGCCAGCGTTCGCCACGAAAACCGCTCGCAAGCACATCAGTGCGGTAATTGTAGAAGACCATGCCGTTATGGGTATCGCCCATTCGGAATGGTGCATTGGTTTGGGGGTTAAGTCTTTTCATACATCTACTTATGCAAACTCTATACAACATCCGCCCTTATTGTTGCGTTCATCGTACTTCTATACATACTATGGCTCGAAAGACAGGGAGTGTATAGAACTTGAATTTTTAGTTGCCTCTGTATGCCATTGATTTTAAACGAATTCCATTTTTAAAAGACAGGGAAGCCATAGAAGACAGGGTCAAATCGCATATTACCCTCCATATAAATTTATTTTTTTATTTTTTTAAAAAAGAATAAAAAAGAGAATTACTATGGATACCCTGTCTCCAAAACTCAAAAAACGCTCTTTTCCTTTTTAGAATCAAGGACTTACAGCGTGACAGGGTATGTATAGAACTATCCATAGTATTTTTCTATACAAAAAAATATTTAATCAAATCAATAGGTTACAAGCTCCTCCAAAAGACACAGAAGACAGGGTAGCCATAGAAGACAGGGTGCGTTTCATTCTAGCTCTATACAAGTCATAGTGTTTTTTGCAAAAAAATAAAAAATTACAGAGCAAATTGAAAAAGCTTGCTTTTGGTTGGAGCCTCCCGCGGCCGTCAGTCAGGGAGTCAAAAAGGAGGGGTGTGGCGCAAAAACAACACCGCCCTCCCTTGTTGCAAGATAACAACGCAGCAATATGACAAGTGAGTGAGTGCTTACTAACCTAGCTGAAGTGAGTGCTTACTAACTTGGTGCAACGCAACAATCTGCTAAGTAAGTGAGTGCTTACTTACATCCAGGCAATGTGAGTGCTTACTAACTTGGTGCAACGCAACATAATGCTAATGCACCATATTGGTGCGCCGGTCAATGTGAGTGCTTACTAACTTGTTGCGTTGCACAATATGCACCATAAGCGTGCGCGAGATGGGCAGAGTGGGCTAAGTTAGTAATCACTTACTTGGACAATGTTGCAATGCAACAATCAAGTGTTGTATATCCGCAACTAAGGGTAAATACCTATTGACAAACTACGCTGCACCGGTATGGTGCATGGCCTTAGGGTAAACCCTAACGATCAAAACGCTCTACATTCCACGATCGCAACCCTCCCAATGCATACGGATCAACCCAATGGAAAACCGCTCTAAGATCGTTTTATAGCGTTTTGGAGGATATAGAAAAAATTAATCAATTCCAGGCTTTGATTGTAATTTTTAATATAAGGGTTTGCCCTAATGCTAATATGACAAAAAAGGCATTATTGTATGAGATAGGGCAATTGTGCCTATTAACTGGAGGAATTTATGCAAACCCAAGTAATACATATATCTAAAATGACTGGAAAGCTTGACGGATTTAAAGCAATATCCAGTAACACTATCACTAATCCATATTGCATTAAACAAAATGCAAGTGCCGATGTTAGCAATATCTGCACTAAATGCTATTCTCATACCATGCTCAAGAGCTATCGCAAAAATATGCAACCAAGCTTAGAGCGTAATTCTCAAGCTTTAGCTAATAGTATTATTCCAGATAATGATTTACCAATTATATTGGACGCATTTTTTAGATTTAATGCTCATGGTGAATTGATTAACGATATTCATTTAATCAATTTAGTTAATATTGCTATTAAAAATCCATCATGTAATTTTGCATTATGGACTAAGCAAAATGGCATTATTAAAAAGTATTTTGATAATAATACTAAACCCGATAATATGATTTTGATTTATTCTAATCCTAAAATTTCTACCATATTATCTAAACCCCCTAAGCATTTTGATAAGACTTTTAATAATGTATTAGAGACAGAATATCAAGATAAGCAAAATTGTACTGGGCAACAATGTAAAGCTTGTTTATTGTGCTATAAGCATAATGGCGTTAGTACCATTGTTGAGAAAGTAAAAAAATACTAATTGTCAATAGGCAATAACCCTATATCCCCCATTGCTGGGGGATTTTTTTGACTATTTTTCTGGCCGTGGTATGAAAACAACACACAGGGTAAACCCCTATTGACAAGCAAAAGTGTTGCAGCGAAACAACACCGGGCTAAGGGTAAACCCTAACGATCAGATCAATCCATATTGAACGATCGCAACCATGCCAATGCACTTATGAGCAAAACAGTAAAAACCGCTCTATGATCGTTTTAGCGTGTTTTGGAGCATATTAAGAAAATTGATCAAATCCTGGAATTGATTGATTTTTTCAATATTAGGGTTTTTACCGATGCAATTATATCCTTGACTCGCTATTATAGTGATAGGGCAATTGTGCCTATTAATTGGAGAATAAATCAATGGAAAAAAGACTAATTAGCAGTATTGCTTATGACATCAAAAAAGCATGGGCAAAACCCTATTTTGGTGCTAAACCTTACTTAGATGCAATGGTGCATTTAAATACCATTAATGATAAATATTACGAGGATACTGCTCAATCAGTAATAATGTATTTTTTAGCGAATGCCTCAACATTTAGAGGCAATGATGCCAAAGTATTAAAAGCAGAATTAAAAAACTTAATGAAGGGAGCATAAGCAATGAATAATTTTGATGCCGTTGGAATTGCAGAGGGTTTTATTGAGGCAGATAGTGAAGAGCAAGTATTAGAGGCATGGCAGTACTTGCATGACACTAAACTGGGTTACCAGTTACAAGGATTTTTTGGTCGAACATTAAACCAATTAATTAATGAAGGATTAATAAATCCGTAGTATTGTTTTATATGCCATTCATTGAGTGGCATATAGGATCAATATTGATCATTTAACAAGGGAGAATTACTTATGACTTTTCAAATTAAAGCTTTTAAATCTTGGCGTACCGAAGATAGTGGAGGTTATCAATTCAACCTTTACTACAACGGCAAAAAATTTGCATGGGTACATAACGATGGCAATGGTGGATGTATTGACATTGAGTTTGCCGACTCACAGTCAAAATGGAAAGAGTCACCATTCAAAACCATATGGGATAACCATGTCAAATCGTTAGGTAAATGGAAGTCTAAATTTGGTGCGATCAATGGCACAGAATGGTTTGAGCATGACGATGAAACTGCTATCGGCATTCTGGTCGAAGATTACGAGATGGCAAAGCATCGTAAAAAAGGCACATTGTTTAGACTTGTGACTGATAGCTCAACCAGTTTTAGAGTGTTGAATATCAAAGACATGGTCGAGGCAAATACTTGGTTAGAGAATAAGTTTGGTAAGGGTAGTTACGAGCTTGTTTAATGTTGCCTAGTAAAGCATTCTATGAGTGCTTTACTGGATCAATATTGATCGATAACAAGGGAGGGCATTATGCCAACATTCGAAGTGCGTATTAAAGAGCGTTGCATCCGCCATGCAGTCGAAGAAATTGAGGCTGAAGACTGGGAGCAAGCTGAAGAAATTGCCATGAAAATGTATTACGATGGCAAACTAGATTTTGAATATTCATCTGATGATTTAGATATTGAAAGCGAGGAATTGACATTATGAAACAGTTTGAATGTTTTTGGGGTGATGGGTATCGTGATGCTAGTAATAAATCTATTCTTGCTTACCACGATGAAGATTTTTTTAATGAAGATCGTGGGTATGAAGAAAATTGGATTGAACGCATCAAAGCATTAGAAATAGACGAAGTGTTTAATCTTAATTGTGCAATGACTGGCGAACATTGGGTGCGGAGGATTGTATAAAACCTAGTAGGGTAAATCCTGGTTTTGTTGTGGCAGCACAACACTAGGGTTTATCCTAATATGTTTTTGTTGCAATATCAGTAGGATCATAATTTTACAAGGGAGGTAGTTATGAAATTAACTTTAGTAGTAGATATAGATGATGCTTATATTTGTGAGCATCTAAATGAGCATCCCAATATGACTTTCAATGAACTTGCGGGTCAAATTAATAATGCTTGTTATTTGGGTTTGGATTGCACCAATGCCATCATCATGCGACAGTTTGATTTTGGGGTTTGCGATACCTATGTCAAATCAGATTTAAGAAACAAACCTTGGGATTTATTGTGGGGAGATAATTTTCCTTCAGATAATGAATGCCCATTGGATGTAATCGATCACCATGCCAAAGCAAATAATGTCATCGCATCTGATGATGTAGTAAGTTTTGCCAAAGCGATGTGGAATGAAGGTAACTTAACAGAGAAACTGTCATGAAAATCTACAGAGCGTGGTATGACTCTCGCAATTTCTCTTTTGAGGCATATGGTTTGACAGAGAGGGGGGCTAAGGCCTCCCTCATTAAGGGTTTGCGACTACATGGTAAGCAATACAATTGCGAACCTAGATGGTGGTACAAAGACGATGTGTGCGTAATGGAATGCCAATTAAACCAAGCTTACAGAGATCGGAGTGAAATATGATTACCAATAAATTAGAGGACTTGTTTTTTTCAGTTAACGATATTTATACCCAATGGGATGAAGGCAGTATTGATTACGGAGAGGCAGTAGCAATTTTGACCAGAGTATGCAACCATTTTACAGAAGAGGAAAACAAAAATGAAACAGACTAACTACGAAAAGGCAGTAAAAATCTACGAACAAGGTGGCTATAGTGCCGTCTTTGATGCAGTCGAGGATGGTAGACTTAAAGCAGACAGTTTTAGAGACTGCATTCCATGTGAGATGCGTACTCCACACGAGGGCAGCACTTGCCTGGTTTGCGGGTCGGAATTCCGGTTACCCAAAAACCTAGCTCATAGCATTCGATTTGATGATGTAGACTCGATGGTATTGTGGTTAATCGAGAATGATGTAGATGGTGTACCAGTAACATTAACAATTCACTTGGGAGAAGAGCAATGAAAAAGAGTGCAGTTTGGTTTGGTCGCATGACTCATGGTCAGTTTGTTGTCGGGGGCGATGCTACCCCGATGGTAATTATTCATAGTATTGACCATGTGGAACCACGCATGACCGAAGAAGAGGCAGACGATTATATGATCGCTAATAATTATGACTCTTATCTGATGCCCGATACATTTTTGGGGGAAGTGGTTTACGATAACTCCCATGTAATTTTATTAGACAAGGAAGAGGAGGAAGTATGAAAACTGTCAAACTGTCATTAAAAGAACTGGTAGCGGTTCTTGATCCGTTACATTCCAATGCATATGATAGGATATTTCACGCTCTAGAAAAGAAAGCCATGCAAGAAGTTGGTGAAGAGAGCTGGCTTAAGATTTGGAATAGTGATGAGTGGCAAGTAAATGCCGAATTAATTTTTGATGAAGAGGTGATGTATGATTAACTGGGAAGAACAATTCGCTGAAGAGTTTATTGACAAGCTGATCAACCCGCCAATGAAGTTTATTGTGACGGATTTGAATAGTGGTGTTGCCCATATTTGGGATGCCAAACAAATACTTGATGAAGTCAATCGGGATCGCTCCAGCGAGTGGGAAGATTACAATCAGCAAGATCTAGCTGATAACTGGGAAGAAGTTTGTGACAACATTGAGTATTTTCATATTAGAAAGGTGTAATCATGGGTAACGGATACGATGGATGGTTAGAGTCTGGCATTCAAGATATGTACGATGAATACGAAGAGCGTTCTGAGTACATTGCTTGGAAGGTCGAAGAGGTAATGAAAGAGGGCGAGGAGTTTTACCCTTTTGAACAAGGTAACTGGGCAGAGGCAATCTCTCAGATGGGCATGGAGGAAGAATTGCAAGACATCGACCCCAAAACTGCACCCATAGAATTGCGTGATAAGGTCGAGCAGTATTGGTTTGAGTGTGCGACTCATTGCGTGGAAAGAGATTACTAATGCGACTATCTACCCTTATTGTTGCGTTCAGCCTAACCACGGCCGTACCAGCTTACGCTACCGATTATGCTCAAGCACCGAACCATATCGGTGGTGTAACTGTCTTAACCGATCAACCTTGTAAGTTTGATAAGAACTTGCCCGAGGCATACACTACGGATGCCAAGGGAACTAAAACCTTAGCGTGTTACTGGTTTGGCAAAGACATTATTTACTTTGAACCGACTGATAGTATTGTGCGTTTTTTACCTAAAAAAGATTTTGTATTGATCAAGAATATTATTTGATATGTTGCGTTACTTAGTGTATGATTGTGGTATACTGATACGGAAATTTGCGTCCCGCGTTGAGTGTGAACCTTACATCCAATCGGGATGCACCTTGACTGTATTGCCAAAAATAAAAAACCCCACACCTTCCCAAATATTTAATGGGCTGGTAGAGCAGTTTGGAGATAGCCCATTTTGAAAAACCGCAAGAATGCGTTAACTGATTATCTACAATCACTTTATGGAATTCCCACATTAACCAGAGAACAAGAGGCAGAGCTTGCCGATAAAATTGCCCAAGGTGATGAGCGTGCCTTGGAAAAACTGGTAACCCATAACTTACGATTTGTAGTATCAGTCATTAAAAAGATGCCCAACTGGGCGCATTCCAATATGCCGATGGAAGACTTACTGTCTTTTGGGAATGAGGCATTGATCAATGCAGCCCGCTCCTGGAAACCGATGGGCAAAATCCGGTTTGCCTCTTATGCCAAAAAATTCATACACTACGATGTTAATCGGGGTGTTGCCAATACCAAGAACTTAATCCGTTTACCAGTAAATATTACAGAAGAGATTAGACGGGTAAAATACACCGAGCGTATGTTATCCCAAGAACTTGGCCGTGATCCGAGCGAGGGTGAGTTAGCCAATAAACTGGGGGTCGACATCAAGCGTATTGCGTACATTAATTCCATCATTAGTAAAGAGCCAGTAAGCTTAGAAATATTTAATTCCGAACATTTAGAACAAGAAGGGCAAGATGACTGAAGAACAGATCAAAGCGTACAAAAGATTTATACGCGCAAGAGACAGAGTCAAACTAGTTAAAACTGATGGCAATTTTAGAAGTAAATACATACCGCACCGAGATTTTTTAGATAGCATTCATATTACAGATTTGAACCATCCATTGTTTGTAGTCAACGATGACTGGGTGGAATACAGAGAGGCAAGTAGTGCATGGTGGGCAATCGAACCAAGATACCGACACGATGAGCGTCTTCGTGCAACGAGAGGCGATTATGGTGACTCGGATAACTGGGAAGATCCTAATGAAGTAGAAAGTTTAGATGTGTTTTTTAAGGGAGAACAATGAAATACTTATCGGTTTGTAGCGGAGTCGAGGCTGCCACAGTAGCATGGCATGGCCTTGGCTGGTCGCCAGTCGCATTCTCGGATATTGAGAAATTCCCGAGTGAAGTACTGGCATACCATTATCCAAATGTACCCAATCTTGGGGATATGACTAAATATAAGGAGTGGAATTTAAATGGATCAATTGACCTTCTCGTTGGAGGAACCCCTTGCCAATCTTTCAGTGTCGCTGGATTGCGTAAAGGGCTTGAAGACCCCAGAGGCAATCTCATGCTTACCTATGTTGGAATTCTTGACAAGTTTAGACCCAAGTGGTGCGTATGGGAAAACGTGCCAGGTGTCCTCAGTTCAAACCGAGGACGGGATTTTGGTTCCTTCCTCGGGGCGTTGGTCGAACTCGGGTATGGGTTCAGCTATCGGGTGCTTGATGCTCAATACTTTGGAGTACCACAAAGACGCAGAAGAGTCTTCGTTGTTGGATGTCTTGGAGACTGGGTCAGTCCCGCAAAGGTTCTTTTTGAGTCCGAAAGCTTGCGCCGGAATCCTCCGAAGAGCCGAGGTAAGAAACAAGGTGTTGCCTCCGCTCCTCAAGGAAGCTCTCCAGATGGCAGTCATACAATCGGAACCCTCCTTGCTCGAGACTACAAAGGATTCGGAAACCAAGATATCAAAGATGGGCGAGGCTTGATTGTTTACGAGAACCATCCTACCGATTCACGAGTCAAGGAGATGGGCGATACTTGCACGACTGTATTAGCACGCTGGGGTACTGGTGGTGGTAATGTACCAATTGCTCTAGCTGAAAACACCATCGGCCGTAAACCCGAGAATGGCGGTAACGGAGATGGATTTACTGAAGATGGCCCAATGTACACTTTGAATGCAACTGGTGTGCATGGTGTGGCTTATGGCTTTGAACCTGGAATTGCCAAGCGTGAAGGTAGCCCAGCTCGGTTTGTTCGGGATGGTACACCTACTCTTCGTGCCAACATGGGCGACAATCAAACCGCAACCGCATACGCAGTCGATGTGTATAACCAAGCGATCGATGGTAATGTAACTGCAACCTTAACCCAAGCTTGCGGTGGTACAAATACCAGTGGTCCCAAGTTGATGCAACAGATGGCAGTACGCAGATTGACACCCGTTGAGTGTGAGCGTTTGCAAGGCTTTCCCGATGATTACACCAACATCAAACCAAAGTGCCCCGATGGGCCACGCTACAAAGCGATGGGTAACAGTATGGCAGTACCAGTTATGCGCTGGATTGGAAAACGAATTGAGGAGGTATCATGCGCATCCAAGTAATTACACCGACAATTGGCACAAAGCATGTGCAACAAGCCATTAATAGCGTAACCGATCAGACCATTGAAGTAGAGCATTTAGTGGTGGTAGATGGTCGATGCGACAATGAGTTTGTCCTCAATAAAAACACCAAAGTAATCCATCTGTCCGAGAATACTGGGCATGATGGCTACAACGGACACCGCATCTATGCAGCGTTCCCAATGCTGACTGATGCAGATTACATTTTGTTTTTGGATGAAGACAACTGGTTTGAGCCAGATCATGTTGAAAAGTTGGTGAACTTTATTCAAGAGCGTGATTTGCAATGGGCTTATAGTTTGCGTAACATCGTCCGGCAAGATGGTACTTTTGTTATTGCAGACAATTGTGAAAGCTTGGGTAAGTGGCAATCTGTATTTTCGCCCCATCACCATTTTGTAGATACAAACTGCTATTGTTTTAAACGCAAATATTTAATGCGTCATTCGTATCAGTTTTTTGGTGACTCATTTTTTATGGATCGTTTGTTTTACAACGAGATGGCTAAACTCTTGCCAGAGTTTGATTGTAATGGTGAACATACTATTAACTATCGAGTCAGACCGCATCACGAAGCAATGCATTTGCAAGGCAACCAAGCAACTTTAGAACATTACAAAGGAAATTACCCATGGACAAAAAACCGAAAATCTTCATAGCAACACCAATGTATGGTGGTATGTGTACTGGTACATACGCTATCAATTTAACATCAACACCAGCAGTGTTAGCTCAGAATGGTATCGAGATGAATTTCTCTATGATGTTAAATGAGTCGCTTATTACTCGTGCTCGTAACAGATTGGCTCATGACTTTTTAAGATCAGAATGTAGTCATCTGATGTTTATTGATGCTGATATTAGCTGGCAACCATATGACATCGTGCAGATGGCACGAGCCAATGTGGATGTGATCTGTGGCATCTATCCCAAGAAAGAAATTAACTGGCATGAAGTCCATGCGGCAGTTTTGCGTGGTGTACCCGCAGATAAATTGCATGAGTACACCGGATCTTTTGTAGTCAATACGATTGGTAAGAAAGATGCGACTGGCCGTATTGATCAGCCCATCGAGATTGAAAAGGGTGGTACTGGCTTTATGTTAATTAAGCGTGATGTTATTGCAAAGTTAACTGAGGTAGCACCGAAGTATTCTAACGATATGTTTACTGTGGTCAACCCGCAAGATGTCGGTACATTGATTGCTAATATCTTTGATACATCAATATCACCAGCCGATAATCGTTACTTATCAGAAGATTATCACTTCTGTGATTTGGCAAGAGAGAATGGTTTTAGAATTTGGGCAGCACCGTGGGCAAAACTCACCCATACTGGTACTTATATTTTTAGTGGTGGTTTAGCAAGGAGCGATAGGCAATGAGATTAATTCCAACTGATATTTATGACAAAGACGGCAACATGTTGCGTATTGAGTTTTTTGATACTGATGGTGAGTTTGTGATCCAGTCGATATGGGATGACCGGGATCCGCAAGATGCAGAACATCGTGAGGCTTTCCGTAAGTGGTCATACAAAATGGTTAAACAGTTAGGTCATGAGGTAGAAGTATGAACGCAGCAATCTTTTCACTTTACTGGGATAACATCGATCCCAGAGTAGTGGATTATCAAAAGAAGGTAATGGATCACTTCAAACTGCCAATCAGTCAACATAAGATTCATGGGTTAGATCATGGCGAATGGATGGATTGGGTAATTCATCGGCATGATGATCTTGATGTATTGGTTTTCTTCGATATCGATTGCCTTCCATTGAGTGGCGAGAAGGTCGGCCAGTGTATTAATTTGGCTGGCGGGGGTACTTTGGTAGGTAACGAGCAAGCATCAAACCATCTTGATCCTTCCAGACTATTTGCGGCTCCATCATTCCTATGCGTCAATCGTAGGGTATGGAGGATGGTAGGTAAACCATCATGCAAGGCTACTTATGATGGCGATGTGGCTCAGATGTTGACTGATAGCTGGAATTATAGAAAGGCTCCAGTGCATTTGTTGCCAGTCAAAGACTTTGAAGTGGCTAAATGGAATCTCCCTGGTCGACCCATGTCCTACGGTATCGGTACAAACTATGATGACACTACCTATCACTTGTTTGAAGTGCGGGAAAATGTAAATATTGAGCGGTTTGTGAAAAAGGCAGAGTCCATTTTGGCATAATGTTGCGCTGCATCCTGTCTTTACTGTCTGTATTGCGGCGCACCATTTTACTGAAATTGGAGCAAAACATACTAGATGTAGTGGTTTATGGGGTGCAAACCTACTGAAAAGACAGGGTATCCATAGAAGCCATAGTATTTTTGAATTTATTCTTTAATTTAAAAAAATAAAATAAAATAATATGAACCAATACGAATTATACCGTG
>Ga0316227_1004059_pt1 | contig 11279 bp, 9 predicted proteins | sample TBH18019metaG_FD_206012 | JGI IMG/M metagenome (GOLD analysis project Ga0316227, IMG submission 206012) | Freshwater microbial communities from Trout Bog Lake, Wisconsin, USA - TBH18019 | ecosystem: Environmental > Aquatic > Freshwater > Lake > Hypolimnion/Profundal zone | place: USA: Wisconsin... | reverse complement strand
GGCGCCACTGCGGTGCGCCGGTGGCCGGACGGCCTGCCCAGCATGGATCTGGCCGGCAAGCTGGCCGCGGGTTACCTTGGCGCCGCTTCCGGGAAGATCGCCGCGGACGCATACGCGGCGGCGCTTGCGGCGGGGGCGGCCCCGGCCCGGGCCCAGGCTGCGGCCGCGGCGGCCGGGCTGGATGCGGCGCCGTTCCCCTCCGGTTCCTGGCTGAAGGGCTCATCCTGTTTCCTGGCCTGGCGCCTCGGCGCGGCCTGCCGGATCAGCCCGCGCTTCGCCCTGGCCATGGCCGGGCGCCTGGTCTGGGCGCGCCAGGACGTCTCCGGCGGGGTGACCGGCGCCTGCACCTATGCCGGTCTGGACAACCCGGCGCCGGTGCTCATCGATGCGACTTCAAGGGCCGTGGGCTGTTCCGGCGAATTCGGCGTCAATTGCTACCCCGTGCCGGAGCTGACCCTCAATCTCACCTATGAAATGGCCACTCCCCTGTGTTTCCGGACCACGGTGCGCGACGGCAAGGACGGCGCCGGCCGGTTCACGGACGGGCGCCGGTCGCGCCTGGATCTCCCACGGACCTGGCGCTTCGGCCTGGGCTGGCAGGCCACTCCCAGCCTGCGCGCCAGCCTGGGGCTGAACGCCTACCTCGAGCATTCGGCGCGAATGGACCTGCTGGACGATCCCGCCGACGGCATCGAGGCGCGGCGCGACTACCGGAACACCTACGAACAGTCCGCCGCCCTGGAGTATCGGCTGGGCCCGACCTGGCTGGTGAGCCTGGGGGTGAACGTCAACCAGATCGGCCAGCGCCGCTCGGCCACCCTCGACACCAGCCTGCCCGGCGCCCACGGCAACTACCTTTCCCTGGGCGCCGGCGCCCGCTGGCAGGCCTCGGACCGGCTCAAGCTCAACTTCGGCGTGGCCGGCACCGGGTTCGCCCACCGCTACCGGAACGCCGACGCCGGCGACCAGCGGCTCCAGGCGGCCTTCGCCGCCAACGGGGCGGCCATCGGCCCGGACAAGGAATACGACAAGCGCTACCTCATCCTCGCCTTCGGCATCGAATACCACCTCCCCATCTAAGGAGCCCGCCATGCTGCGCCACCTCAAGACCCTGATCCTCGCCCTGCTGGCCGCCGCCGCGCCGGCCGGAGACCTGCGGGTGACCCTGCTCCAGACCACCGACCTCCATGACCATTGCAAGGGTGCCTGCCATGTAGCCGCGGGCCCGTCGGCCCGGGGGGGCTATGCCCGGATCGCTGCCTATGTGGAGCAGGTGCGCGCCGGCTGCGGAAACCCGGTGCTGCTGGTGGATTCCGGAGACTGGAGCATGGGGACGCTCTACGACCTCACCCTGTTCCGCTCGCCCCTGGCGCTCCGGTTCGCCGACGCCCTGGGCTACGACTGCATCACCCTGGGCAACCACGAATTCGATGATGGTCCGGCCGGCCTGGCCGGGATCCTCCGGGCCGCGGTCCAGGGACCCGGCCTGCGCACGCCGATCCTCGCCTCCAATCTGGAACCCAACGGCGACGCCGATCTGGCTCCGTTCCTGGGCGGCGCGATCCGGCCGGCCCTGGTGAAGACCTTGGCCAACGGCCTGAAGGTGGGCTTCATCGGCCTCATGGGCCGGGCAGCCGCCCTCGACGCGGGCGCCTCCGCGCCGGTGCGGTTCACCGACTACCGGAACGGCACCCTGGTCCAGACCCTGGTGGACCAGCTGCGCGCCCAGGGCTGCCGGCTGGTGATCGCCCTTGACCACGCGGGCACCGATGCCGAGGGCCGGTCGGGCGAGGATGTCGACCTGGCGCGGCGGGTCACCGGCATCGACGTGATCGCCTCGGGCCATGCGCACAACCCTCTGGATTCCGCCCAGACCGTGGCCAATGGGGCCTGGCGCACCCGCATCCTCTGCGCCGGGGCATACGGCAGCAACGTTGCCCGCCTGGACCTGGCCATTCCGGAATCCGGCACGCCCAGGCTCGAAGCCTCGAGCAACCTCCCCATGGCCGATGCCGCGCTCGCTGCCCTGGACCCGCCCGTCCTGCCCGACCCCGCCTTCGCCGCCGTGCTGGTAAACACCGACCTGGAGCTGAACCGGGCCCTGGCCCCGGTGTTCACCCAGGTGGCGCGCTTTCCCGACTATCAGCCCGACGCCCCGGAGCGCGGCCTCTACCATCCGGTGGCCACCTGCCTCCAGGACCTGCCCGGCGCCGCCCGGGACGCGCTGCCGGCGCCCAACGGGCTCGGCGACCTGTGCGTGGACGCCATGCGGGCCGCGGCCAACGGGCTGCGGGGCGCCGACCCCTCCCCGTTCACCGCGGCGGCGCTGGCCGCCGGCGAACTGCGGGGAGCGCTGGAGGCCGGTTCGCCCATCACCTTCGCCGACCTGTACGGAATGATGCCCCTGGGCCGCTCGCCCGATCCGGCCCAGCGCGGCACCACCGGCGAGCCCCTGGTCTCCGGCTACCTGGATGCCGATGGGCTGCACGTGCTGTGCGCCATGCAGCTGCTCGCCCAGACTGGCCTCGCCGGCCCGGACGACTACCTCAACCTGTCCGGGCTCAGCTATGGTTTGAACCCATCGGAGACCGCCGTCTTCTTCACGTCCGCCAGCGCCGCCACCGCGCTCGGCCTGACCAGCCTGCGCGCCTCGGCCGGCTCCGCCCCGGCCGCCCGGGCCATGGCGGCCCTGGCCAGCCTGCCCCGCGACCGGGGCGCGGCCCTGGTGGCGGCGGCCGCCGGCAACCCGTACGCCGGCGCCCTGGTCCGGCTGGACGACCCCGACCCGGCCCGGATCGCGGAGCACCTGGCCGTGTTGGGACGGGTGGCCCGGGCCGCCGGGCAGGACGCCGGCGCCGGCACCACCACCTTGCAGGCGCTGCTCATGGCCGAGGCCATGGCGGCCATCGGCCCGGTGGCGGCCTTCCCGGCCTGCGACCTGGCCTGCACCGGCCCGGTGGCGCCCTTGCCCCACGGCCGGCACCGGGTGGTCCTGGATCTCTACATGCTCATGATGATGGGCGGCGTCCAGCAGCAGTTCGGGCTCGACACCGCGATCTACGCCGCGGCCCAGGGTGATCTGCAGCTGGGCCGCACGCCTAGCGGCCTCGAGGCGATCCTGGCCAACCGCCTCAACCTGGCACCGGCCGGGGCCTTCCAGGAATTGAAGGGCTGGATGGCGCTGCTCGCCTACCTCAGCGGTCCGCACTTCGCCGGCGGCCGGATCACTGCCGAGTACGATTCCGGCGGGGGGTTCACGGGATTCCCCGGCTTCGGCGCCGCGGTCCGGACGCGCAACGCGGCCTACCCCCTGGACCGGGTCGGCGCGCTGGCGGCCATGGCCAGCGCGCTGCGCCAGGCGCCATGACCGATTTTCGCGACGCCCATGTGCTCATCACCGGCGCGGCCGGCGGCATCGGCCGCCTGCTGGCCCTGGGCGCCGCCGCCCGGGGCGCCCGGACCACCCTGCTGGACCTGGACGAGGCCGGGCTGTTTGCGGTCCGGGCGGAGATCGCCCAGGCGGGTGGGGAGGCCGAGGTGTTCGCCGTGGACCTGTGCGACCGGGCTGGTTTCCAGGTCACCGCCGCCCGGGTGCTGGCGACCCGGGGCCCGGTGGACATCCTCATCAACAACGCGGGCATCGTCACCGGCAAGACCCTGCTGCGATGCTCCGACGCGGCCATCGAACGGACCTTCCAGGTCAATACCCTGGCCCTGTTCTGGAGCGTGCGCGCCCTGCTCCCGGCCATGATCGCCCGGGGCCGGGGCCACGTGGTGACCATCGCCTCCGCCGCCGGTCTGGGCGGCACCTCCCGGCTCACCGACTACTGCGCCTCCAAGTTCGCCGCCGTGGGCTTCGACGAATCACTCCGGCTGGAACTCAACCGTCTGGGCCACCCGATCCGCACCACCGTGGTCTGCCCATGGTATATCGACACCGGCATGTTCCGCGGCGTGCGCACCCGCTTCCCGCTGCTGCTGCCGATCCTCAAGCCGGACTACGTGGCCGCCCGGATCCTGGACGCCATCCGGGCCGACCGCAGGCGGCTCGTGCTGCCCCGGTTCGTGATGGCGGTGCTGGTGGCGCGGATCCTGCCCCCGACGCTGTTCGACGCGGTGATGCGGTTCTTCGGGGTGGACCGCAGCATGGATGAGTTCTCGGGGCGGGAGGATCTCAGGGCCCCGCCACCAGACCGGACATGACCACCACTTCGAAGTCCGACCCCTTGATGCCGCTCAAGGTCGCCAGTTCGTCGTCGCTCCACCGGGGATCCGGCGCCCCGCTCACGTACCAGTTGCTGCCGTTGTCCGCCACGAACATCCCGTACTGCTTCATGGCGCGCAGGATCACCTGGACGTTGGCCGAATACCCGCTGATATTGGTCGAGGCCTTGAGCCGCACCCGCATGCCCATGGGCGGCAACGCCGCGCTGGTTTTCGATGAGGCCCAGTGCGTGGCGGGAGGCACGTAGGCCATCCGGGTTTGCGCCACCGTGAAGCGCAGGGCGTGCTGGATGCTTCCTTGCCCCACCACTTCGTCATAACGCACCAGGCCGGGGAAGATGGGCAGCCCCGCCGCGTCCGCCGAGGTCCATCCGGCGTGGCGCAGGGCGTCCGAGGACAGGTCGAACACCGCCCCGGACCCCGCATGCCAGCTGGCGCCGCCGTTCTGGGGGGTCGAGTTCCAGGTCTCGAACAGCTTCCAGTGGTCCAGGTCCACCACCAGCACATGCCGGTCGCCGGTGCTGGACGGCCCGCCTTCGATGGGCGCGTCGGGGGGGATGGGGTAGGGCCCCGGATCGCTTTCATCCGCGTAGTCGAAGCTCATGGGCACCAGGGGCTGGGTTCCGGGCACCAGCACGTAGGGGATGCCGTTGGGCGCCCCCGCCCACACGGTGCCGAAATCCGGATGCAGCCCGGTACTCAGCCCGATGCTGGCCAGCAGGGCGGCCGAGTTGGGATCCACCGGGGCTGAGGAGATGTCGGTGTTCCAGGGATTGTCGGCCGGGAAGGGCCGCCGGCCCTGGAGGCTGCCGTTGGGCTGGGAGGCCGAGGGGGACCCCGACGGGGACCCGGACGGCGGGGTGCCGGGAGTACCAGGAGAGGCGGCAGATTTCCCGCCGCCACAGGCCAGGGCGAGGCAGATGAGGATGCAGGCGATCGGAAGGGCGCGCACGGTGGAAGCATTATGCCCCCAATTCCGCAGTATTGAAATTTTCAAATCTTTGAATGGATTTTGATCGTCAGCCCGGCGCCTTGACCGCAGGCGGCTTCACGTCCTTGCCCTGGTCCAGGAACCCTGGAAGAATGGCCCGGAACAGGCCGTTCCCCAGCAGCTTGCGAATGGCCTCCCATTCGCTCAGCTTGGGGTCGCTGGTGGACCCGGAGATCCGGGTGACCGTGGCGACCTGCTTGCTGGACCGGTTCTTGAAGAGATTGGCCAGCGCTTGCAGCACATGCATCTCCACCCGCTTGCCGAAGGACTTGCCTTTGTCTTTCGTCTTGTCGGAAATCCGCAGGTCCTTGATCAGGGGCTTGAGGTAGCCCTCGATCCGGCCGCCCTTCACGGTGAGTTCGGTGTAGACCGAGAACAGGCCCTCGGCCACGTCCACCCTGGTCTCGGCCAGCAGGAATGGGTTCAGATCGGTCAGTTTGGCATCGTCCAGCTGGAGCTGGATGGCGAAATCGGCCGGTTTGGCGGTGGACAGGAAACTGCCGGAAAGCACGGTCTTGCCGCTGCCCATGAAGGCGCCCTGGGCGTGGAATTCGGACCGGCCCTGGTTGGCCTGGTTGCTCAGGTTGCTCAATTTCAGACTCGCGTCGGACATGAACAACCTATATGGGGGTGTGGCCGTCTCGTCCTTGAAACCGAGTTGACTGCGGTTCAGCCTCAAGGAATCCACCTGGAGCGAAAGTTGCGGTGCGTTGCGCACCTGCTTGGCCAGTTTCAGGGCCTGCCTGGCGTGGGCCTCTTCCTGGACCTTGGTGGCGGTGCTGTGGACGTAGTCCACCCGCAGGTCCTCGAACAGGACCTCTTTGAGATGGGCCTTCTGGGTTTTCGGGGTGTACTCAACGGTCCCGTTGGCGGACAGCAACCCGCCGGAGGTCCTCAGGTTGTAGTCCTGGGCCAGGGGGCCGAGCCGGTCCAGGGGCACCCGCTCCAGGCGGATTTCGCCCATGGCCGCGGTATAGGGTTCCCGCAGGAAATCCGCCGCGCCCTTGAACCAGACCTTGCCGGTGTCGAACAGCGCGGCCTGGAAGGTCACCGGCGACGGGTAGGTGCCCCCGGCGGCCGCCTTGTTGCGGATGTTCTTGGCGAGCATGACCACGCTGGTGAGCTGGAGCGGCTTGCTGGTGGGGTCGGCGGCCAGGTAGAGCAGGGAACCGTCCTGGATCCGCACCTGGTCCAGCTTGAACGGATAGATGGCCTCCACCGCCGCCTGCCAGCCCTGGTCCTTCAGGCTGACGTGGTTGGTCGCCTCTTCCTCGATCTGGGCCAGGTTGAGGTGCAGGGCGGGGCGCTGGATGGTCAGATCCGCCGCCACCTTGAACTGCATCAGCTGGCTCCACTGCAGGGTGAACTCCAGGGCGGCGAAATCCGCCACCGGCGGATCCGGGTGGCGGTTCTGGGCCACCACCAGGCCGTCCAGGGCCAGGGCCAGCTTCCAGATGCGCGGGCGGGCCCGGGCGATGCGCACCGTGTAGCCCTTCAGGTTGGCGTTGATCTTCCGTTCGGCCCAGGTGCGGATGGGACCGGCCAGCAGGGCGTCGGCGCACACCAGGGCGGCCACGGCCAGCAGCACCGAGACGGCCAGGGTGGCCTTGCCGGGGTTGCCGCGGATGAATCGCAAAAGCCGTTGCCACATGGGAGGATCCGATCCGGTTGGTTTCAGAGGTAGCGCAAGGTCAGATCGATGAGCCGGCGCACCGCCGGGGTGAAGGGCGGGTACATCCACTGGACCGGCGAGAACCTGGAGCTGCGCAGGACGCCCCGGGCGTTGGAGAACGCCTGGAACCCGAAGTAGCCGTGGGCCTTGCCCAGGCCCGAGCGGTTCACCCCGCCGCCCGGGAGGTGCGGGTGGGCGAACTGGAGGACCGTGTCGTTGATGCAGGAGCCGCCGGCGCTGGTGCGGGCCAGGATGGCCTCCGCGGCGGCCGGCCTGCCGGTGAAGAGGTAGAGGGCCAGGGGTTTGGGCCGGGCGTTGACGAAGCCCACCGCCTCGTCCAGGTCGGCCACTTCCAGCACCGGCAGAATGGGTCCGAAGATCTCCTCGCGCATGAGCGGCGCCTCGGGCGCCACCCCGGTGATGACGGTGGGGGCGAAATAGTTCGCCGCGACATCCCAATCGCCGCCCAACTCGATCCGGCCCGGGGAACCCTCCAGCAGACCGCGCAGCCGGGCGTGGTGGCGGGCGTTGAGGATCCGGCCGTAATCCGGGTTGCGCCGCCGATCGTCCGGGCTCGCCCCGTAGAAGTCGGCCACCGCCCGGCCCAGTTCCTGCACCAGGCGCGCATGGATCCGGGTGTGCGCCAGGACATGGTCCGGCGCCACGCAGGTCTGGCCGGCGTTGAGGAACTTGCCCCAGGCGATCCGGCGCGCGGCCAGCCGTGGGTCGGCGTCCGCGTCCACCAGCACCGGGGATTTCCCGCCCAGTTCCAGCGTCACCGAGGCCAGATGTTCGGCCGCGGCGTGCATGACCGCCTGGCCCACGGCCGGGCTGCCGGTGAAGAATACGTGGTCGAACGGCAGTTCCAGCAGGGCCTTGGCGACGCGCTCATCGCCTTCCACCAGCGCGACCTCGGACTCGGGGAAGATGCCGGACAGCAGATCCTTCATGAACGCGGAGGCATGCGGGGTGAATTCCGAAGGCTTCAGCACCACGCAGTTGCCCGCCGCGACGGCCGAAATCAGCGGACCCAGGGTCAGCAGGAGGGGGTAGTTCCAGGGGCTGATGACCAGGACCACCCCCTTGGGCTCGTGGCGGATCCAGGCCTTGCTGCCGGTGAAGCTGAGCGGGGTGGGCACCTTGACCGGGCGCATCCAGCGCTCCAGGTGGCGCATGGCGCCCTTGAGCTCGGTGAACAGCGGATACAGTTCGGCCAGGTCCGCCTCCTCGGGGACCTTGCGGAAATCCGCGCTCAGCGCCTCGTGGGCCTCGGCCCTGCGTGCCGTGAGGGCCTCCAGGAGACGGCGCAGCTTGGTCCGCCGCTGTTCCGGCGAGCTGGCCGCGACCGCCCAGCGGGCCTCGCGTTGGCGCTCGTAGAGCGCTTGGGGTTCCACTCAGATCACCCAGTCGGCGGGGAAGGCCTGCCTGAACTCCACCGGCGCGTGGTTCTTGTACTGGAGTTCCGGATTCTTCCCGGATACCCGGGTGCGGGCCGGCACCGACTGGGTCAGGAACACGTTGCTGGCGATCACCGCCCCCTCGCCGATGATCGTCTCGCCGCCAAGAATGGAGGCGCCCGAGTAGACCGTGACTTCGTCCATGAGCGTGGGGTGCCGCTTGGCGCCCCGCAGGGACTGCCCGCCCCGGGTGGACAGGGCGCCCAGGGTCACCCCCTGGTAGATCTTGGCGCGCTTGCCGATGACCGTGGTCTCGCCGATGACCACGCCGGTGCCATGATCAATGAAGAAATACTCATCAATCGTGGCCCCTGGGTTGATATCGATGCCGGTTATGTTATGGGCATATTCCGTCATGATCCTGGGGATGAGCGGAAGTTTATTGATGTAAAGTTCATGGGCAATGCGATAAGTGGAAATGGCCAGCAGTCCCGGATAGGAGAAGATGATTTCATCGTAGTCCGCCGCCGCGGGATCGCCGTCGAAGGCGGCCTGGACATCGGTGGCGAGGATCGCGCGCAGCCGCGGGATGGCGGCCAGGAGATGCCGGACGATGCGCTCCGCCTCCTGGTCGCAGTCCAGGCAGGGCACGCCCCGGCGGTTGGCCTGGTGCCGGATGGCGTTGCGGGCCTGTTCGAACAGCCGGGTATCGATGGCCCGCAGCAGTTCCTCCACATGGTATTCGAGGGTCGAGGAGGTCAGGTGCTGGCGCCCGAAGTAGCCCGGGAACAGCAGTTCCCTTAGCAGTTTGACGATCTCGATCACGGTGTCGCGGTTGGGCAGGTAACCGGCGTCGATGTGCCGGGTGCGCGGTTCGGCCAGGTCACTCGCGACGATGGCCGCCACCAGGTTCTGGAAGTCGCTGGGGTTGTTTCTGCTGGGAGTCTGGTTCATTGGCGTGGCCTTCCCGGCGTGGGGCCTGGGCATCAGGTGGAAAATCCAGACCCATCATATCGGGCATAGGCCCCAGCTGGCTAGCCGGATCGCGGTAATCCAAGGGCAGGTTTCACTTTTTCCAGACTCGGCAGGAACCCCGCCAGCAGCCCGATCGCCGGCAGGAAGGCGCAGACCTGGTAGACATAGACGATGCTGGTCCGGTCCGCCAGGCGCCCCAGGAGGGCGGCGCCGATGCCGCCCATGCCGAAGGCCAGGCCGAAGAACAGCCCGGAGATCGTCCCCACCTTGCCGGGGATCAGCTCCTGGGCATAGACCAGGATGGCCGAGAAGGCCGAGGCGAGCACCAGGCCGATCACCACGGTGAGCACCCCGGTCCAGAACAGGTCCACATGGGGCAGCAGCAGCGTGAACGGCAGCACGCCGAGGATGGAGCCCCAGATCACCGCCTTGCGGCCGATGCGGTCGCCCACCGGGCCGCCGATGAGGGTGCCGGCCACCACCGCCCCCAGGAACACGAACAGGTGGATCTGGGCGTTCTGCACCGAGACGTGGAACCGGTTGATGAGATAGAAGGTGTAGTAGCTGGTGAGGCTGGCCAGGTAGAAATACTTGGAGAAGATCAGCGCCAGCAGGATGCCCAGGGCCAGGGCCACCTTGCGCGGCGGCTGGGCCCGGTGGGTGGCGGGGCCGCGGCTGGCCGACTTGAGCAGGGCCGAACCGGTGCGCCGGTACCAGGCGCCCACCGTGGTGAGCAGCACGATGGCCACCAGTGCCGCGATGGCGAACCAGGCGATGCTGCCCTGGCCCCGGGGCAGGATGAAGAAGGCCGCCAGCAGGGGCCCCAGCGCGCCGCCGGCGTTGCCGCCCACCTGGAACACCGACTGGGCCAGGCCGTGCTGGCCGCCCGAGGCCACCCGGGCCACCCGGGAAGACTCCGGATGCAGCACCGCCGAACCGACCCCCACCAGCGCCACGGCCACCAGCAGGATACGGAAGCAGGCCGGCCAGGGTGAAGCCCATTCCCACCGGCAGGGAGAACGGCTGGGGCCGGCGGTCGGTATAGAACCCCACCACCGGCTGGAGCACCGAGGCGGTCATCTGGCCGGTGAGGGTGATCAGCCCGATCTGGCTGAAACTGAGCCGGAACGAGGTCTTCAGGATCGGGTAGATGGCCGGGATCACCGACTGGATCATGTCGTTGAGGAAGTGGCAGAAGCTGATGGTCAGCAGGATGCGCAGGACCAGGTCGCCGGCCGGGGACAGGGGCTCGCTCCGGGCGGGTCCGGACATGGCTGCTCCGTGAAAAGTTTCAGGTTGTTTGTTCTCAATAATAGTATCTGATCCGGAGGCGCCTGTCCGAATTGTGACCAATCTGCCCTCGCATTTGCCTTACCTTGGGATTGTTCCTTTCTGGAGACCGACCATGTCGCATACCATCACCGAATCCTGCGTCGCCTGCGGCGCCTGCATCAGCGAATGCCCCACGGAGGCCATCAAGGAAGGCGATCCCATCTACACCATCGATGCCGAAACCTGCATCGATTGCGGCGCCTGCGCCGATACCTGCCCCTCGGAAGCCATCGTCGCCGGCTAAGACGGCCCCAGGCTTGCTGACACCTCGGCCGCCCATGCCGTCATGGGCGGCAGAGGTGCGTCTCAGGGGGCGGTATGGCTGACCTGGTCATCCGCGGCGCCCGGGAACACAACCTCCAGGGTCTCGACCTGGCCATTCCCCGTGGACGGCTCACGGTGGTCACCGGTGTGTCCGGATCCGGCAAGTCCTCCCTGGCCTTCGACACCATCTTCCGGGAAGGCCAGCGGCGCTTCCTGGAGACCCTGCCGGCGTTCGCCCGGCAATTCGCCGGCGCCGGCGGCCGGCCGGAGCTCACCGGCATCGAGGGGCTGGGCCCCGCTGTGGCCGTGGGCCAGCGGGTGGGCCTGGACAACCCGCGCTCCACCGTGGGCACCCTCACCGAAGTCTGGGATCTGCTGCGCCTGCTGTTCGCCCGGCTGGGAGATGCCGGCCCTGGGCCGCGGC
>Ga0316227_1004054_pt1 | contig 11295 bp, 12 predicted proteins | sample TBH18019metaG_FD_206012 | JGI IMG/M metagenome (GOLD analysis project Ga0316227, IMG submission 206012) | Freshwater microbial communities from Trout Bog Lake, Wisconsin, USA - TBH18019 | ecosystem: Environmental > Aquatic > Freshwater > Lake > Hypolimnion/Profundal zone | place: USA: Wisconsin... | reverse complement strand
CTGGCGCCCCGGTCCACCGCGCCCGTGGCCCAGACCTGGCCGCCATGGCGGCGGATGATGCGCTGGACGATGGCCAGGCCGATGCCCGACCCTTCGAAATCATGGGTGGAATGCAGCCGCTGGAAAGGCGCGAACAGCTTGCCGGCGTATGCCATATCGAAACCCGCGCCATTGTCCCTGATGCAGAAGGCCTCGGTGCCGTCCGGCTGGACCGCCCGGAACACCTCGATCCGGACCGCCGCCACCTTGGCGGTGTACTTCCAGGCGTTGCCCAGGAGATTCTGCAGGACCGAGCGGATCAGACCCTGGTCCCCGCTGGCCGCCAGCCCCGGCTCGATCCTGACGTCCAGGTCGCGGCCGGGGTCGCCCTGCCGGATCTCCTCCACCAGGGCCGCGGCCATGGCGCTCAGGTCCAGCCGCTGCCGGTTGAGCTTGCTGCGGCTGGCCCGGGACAGCTTCAGCAGGTCGTCGATCTGCTGGCCCATGCGCAGGGTCCCGGCCCGGATCCGCTGGAGGTAGTGCTTCGCCGCCGGGCTCAGCTGGTCCCCGCATTCCTCCACCAGGGCCTGGCTGAACCCGTCGATGCCGCGCAGCGGCGTGCGCAGGTCGTGGGACACCGAGTAGCTGAAGGCGGCCAGCTCAGTGTTGGCCAGTTCCAGCAGGGCGGTGCGCTGGCGGATGCGCTCCTCTAGCTCTTCGTTGAGCTGCTGCAGCTGGTGTTCGGTCCGCTTGGGCCCGGTGATGTCCTCCTTGATGGCCACGTAGTTGGTGATCACGCCGCCGGCGTCCTTGATCGGGGCGATGGTGGCGGATTCCCAGAACAGTTCGCCGTTCTTCTTCCGGTTGTGGAACTCGCCCTTCCAGGTGCGGCCGGCGCTGATGGTGGCCCACAGGTCCGCGTAGACCCCGGCGGGCGTGAGGCCCGACCGCAGCAGGCGCGGGTTCTGGCCGAGCACCTCATCGTGCGTGTATCCGGTGAGTTCGGTGAACTTCGGGTTCACATACTCGATGCGTGCCGCGCTGTCGGTGATGACGATGGTGACCGGGCCCTGCTCGACCGCCACGGAGATCTTGCGCGCCATCTCGGCTGTCGACATTGGCTTTGCACCGGATTCCATCGATTCCCCACAGAGATACCTGTTTCCTCCGGGTGGCCCGCGGTGGAAATTTAGACCCGTTTGGCGTTTGAATTTTTCCCTAGGTCCGTGAACCCCATCGTCACATCGGTTTGTAATATTGAATAACGGCAGCCATGACGAGTCGAGGGAAATTCCCTGACAACCCCAAGGTTCCGCTATACCAGTCTGAGGCTCAGGTCGGCCGCGGGCGCGCTGTGGGTGAGGGCGCCCACGCTGAGGTAGTCGACGCCGGTCTGCGCCACGATCCGGGCCCGTTCCAGGGTCAGGTTGCCGCTGGCCTCCAGGAAGATCCGGCTGCCCGCGGCCCGGCGCATGGCCACGGCCTCGCGCATCAGCTCCAGGTCCATGTTGTCCAGCAGCACTCCGTCGATGTCCGGGATCCCGAAACAGATCGAGAGCTGGTCCAGGTTCTCCACCTCGACCTCGATGCGGATCAGGTTGGGGGCCATCTGCCTGGCGCTCTGCACCGCGGGCAGGATGCCGCCGGAAGCGGTGATGTGGTTCTCCTTCAGCAGCACCCCGTCGCCCAGGGTGAGCCGGTGGTTGCTCCCGCCGCCGCAGCGCACCGCGTACTTCTCCAGCAGCTTGAGACCCGGTGTGGTCTTGCGCGTGTCCAGGATGGTGGCGCCGGTGTCCGCCACCGCGTCCACGAAGGCCCGGGTGAGGGTGGCGGTGCCGGAAAGGCGCTGGAGGATGTTCAGCACCACCCGCTCGGCGGTGAGGATGGCCCGGCTGGACCCCTTGATGCCCAGCACCGGGTTGCCGTGGGCGACCCGGTCGCCGTCCTGGGCCAGGGCCCGGATCTCCAGGGCGGGCTCCACCGCGTGGAAGATCTCCGCCGCCACCGGCAGGCCGGCCACCACCAGATCGACCTTGGCCACCACCGAGGCGGTCATGGCCCGGTCCGGCACCGAGGCGGTGGTCCAGTCCTGGGTGCCCCAGTCCTCCTTCAGGAAAGCCCGGATGGCATCCAGGTAGGTCAGGGGATGGGGCGGGTTGAACATGGCCAGGAGTATATCAGCCCAGCTTCAGGCGCAGGGGCGCCCCGCCCAGCAGGTGCACGTGCAGATGGAAAACCGACTGCCCGGAATCGGGCCCGCAATTCACCACCAGCCGGTAGCCGCTGGCGGCGATCCCCAGCTGGGCGGCCAGGTCCTTGGCCACCAGGGCGATCCGGCCCAGCAGCGGGGCCAGTTCCGGGGTCAGGTCGTTGAGGCCGGCGAAGTGCTCCCTGGGCACCAGCACGATGTGCACCGGCGCGTGCGGCGCGATGTCCTTGAAGGCCACCACCGCGTCGTCTTCGTAGACGATGGTGGCGGGAAGCTGCTTCGCGGCGATCTTACAGAACAGGCAATCGGGGTCGGTCATGGGGCCTCCACATGGCCACTATAGATCAAACCCAGAGCACCCTGGGGATCCACTCCCAGTCGGCGGCCCGGACCCGGGCATCCAGCGGGAGGATCATCGGCACCGAATCCAGATGCTCCGCCCGGTCCTCCAGCTGGGCTTCGGGCCACGGCCCATCCTCCGGGCTCTTCCAGAGCACGGCGCGGGTCAGGCCGGCGGCATGGGCCGTGCGCCGGGCGCAGGCGAGCAGGGCTTCCGCCTCGCCCGGCCCGGGGGCGTGCAGCAGCAGGATCATCAGCTGGCCGGTGCGGTACTCCGCGGCCCAGAGGGCGCAGGCGCCGCCCAGCCGCGCCCCGCAGGCCGGCGGCCGGGGCCGGCCCATGACCGCGTTGAAGATCCGCTCGCGCTCGAGGTGCCAGTCGACCTGGTCCGGGTCCGGCAGGATCGCGAAGGGGCCCTCGGGCGGCGCCATGGCGGCCAGCGCCTGGGCCGCGCGGTGCTCCGGCAGCAGCTCGTCCACCCCCTGCCCGGGGTCGCCCGGCATGGCGGCGAAAGCCAGGTTCAGGGCCGGTCTGGCCACGAACCCGGAGCGCTGGTAGACGCCGAGGGCCACGTCGGAAAACAGGAACATGGACTGGGCCCGGGGATCCTGGCTGGCCAGGTGGCCGGCGAGCCGGGTCAGCAGCTCGGTGACGTAGCCGCGGCGGCGCTTGTGCGGCTCGGTGTAGACGCTCGCCACGCCGTAGCTGTGCCCCGGGGCCGGGCCGCCGGTCCCCACCCTGCTGGGCATCCGGTAGGTCTCGCAACTGGCCAGCACCTCGCCGCCGTCGGCGCAAAGCAGCCACAGGGCCTGCGCCGCCCGCGGCCAGGCGTGGTGGCGCAGCCGCCATTCGAGCTGCAGGTAGGCGGCCATGGGCAGGGGCCCGCCCCAGGCCCCGTAGGTGTCGCGATCCCGCGCGCGGCTCATCTCGGGCGTCGCCTCCACCAGGATCATCGCCGGCCTCCGGGCCTATGGTAGCCACGTTAGAATGCTGCAGGGAGCGCCACATGCCATTCCACGTCATTCTCCTCAACCCCGAGATCCCGCAGAACACCGGGAGCATCGGCCGGCTGTGCGTTTCCACCGACACCCAACTGCACCTGGTGCACCCCCTCGGCTTCGACACCTCGGACTATTATCTGCGCCGGGCCGGCCTGGACTACTGGGAGCGCCTCAACCCCACCCACTACCAGGACTGGGAGGATTTCCTGGCCCGCAACCCCGCCGGCCGGCTGTGGTTCTTCACCACCAAGGCCAGCCGCCGGCACACCAGCGTGGCCTGGCGCGAGGGCGACGGCCTGGTCTTCGGCCGGGAAACCGCCGGGTTGCCCGAGCCGGTCCTGGCCGCCAACCCGGACCAGCTGGTGACCATCCCCATGCCCGGCACCTTCCACCGCAGCCTGAACCTGGCCCAGGCGGCGGCGGTGGGGCTGTACGAGGCCATGCGGCAGACCCGGGGCTGGTGAGCCTTACCAGGGGCATTCCGAGGTGACCTGCATGCGGAACGCGCCCGGCTCCACCGTCAGCTCGGCCCGGTCCCGGGGCGGCGCCGGTTCGCCGTCCAGGTGCCAGGGCTGCGCCGCGTCCAGGCGCAGCTCAGCCCTGAGGATCCGGCCCTGGCGGCGCAGGCCGGTCCGGCCGCCTTCGCGGAACAGCTGCGGCACCTGCGAGACCAGCTCCCACAGGCTCGGGCGGCGCAGCCGCACCCATTCCAGGGCCCCGTCGGTGGGATCGGCGCCCGGGGCGATCCAGAGCCCGGAACCGTACTGGGGCAGATTGGCGAAACACAGGCTCCAGGCCGTTTCCGGCAGCTCGGCCTGCGGCCCGCGCCAGGCCGCGCGCAGGCGGTCCATGCGGCCCAGGGGTTCCTGGACCGGCGTGGGCACGGCGTCCCAGCGCAGCCCCACGTCGGCGTGCCGGCGCCAGAGGCGCAGCGAGGCCGCGGCATAGGTGCCGAAACCCCGGCCCTTGGCGGCGCCGAAGGCGGTGGCCACCTGCGCCTCGAACCCGGTGCCGGCCAGGTTCAGGAACGGCTCCCCGTCCAGGCGCGGCAGATCCATGGCCAGCGCGCGGCCTTCCAGCAGCCGCACCACCGCCCCGGCCGGGTCCAGCGGCGTGCGCAGGCCGCGGCACAGGCCGTTGCCCGATCCGCCCGGGATGGCGCCCAGGGCCACGGGGCAGCCGCGCAGGGCCAGCGCCCGGCCGGCGTGGAGAATGGTCCCGTCGCCGCCCCAGACCAGCAGCGGCCCGCCCGCGGCCATGGCCTGGTCGATGCTGGGCGTGTAGTCGAAGGGCGGCTCCATGCGCACCGGGCGCAGCCGTTCCCGGTATTCCTCCGGGAGCCGGGCCAGGAGCGCGTCCACATCCATGGCGCCGCACCCGGCGCCCGGGTTGAACACCAGCGGAACCGCCTGGGTCAGCCGCACGACGGGTCACCCTGGTCCACGAATCGGGCGGGCGGCGCGGTCAGCGCCAGCCGGGCACCGGTGACCGGATGCTCCAGCTCCAGCTTCCAGGCATGCAGCCAGAGCTGGTCGGCCTTCTCCCCGTGGTAGAAGCCGTCGCCCAGCACCGGGTTGCCCAGGTGGGCCAGGTGCACGCGGATCTGGTGGGTGCGGCCGCTGTGCGGCTCGGCCACCACCCAGAAGCCCGGAACCAGCCCGCGGCATTCCTCGTCCGTGGCCGGGCGGAATTCGGTGCGGGCCGGGCGCGGCTCCTCCAGGTCACCGGTGCAGCCGTAGCGGGCCGGTTGGCTGCCGCGCAGCCGGCCGATGGGCAGGTCCACGCTGACCGGCTCCAGCGGCCGGGAAACCCGGGCCAGGTAGGTCTTGCCGATGGTCCGGGCCTGGAACTGGCTGCCCAGGTGGGCCGAGGCGTGCTTGGCGATCACCAGGATGCCGGAGGTGCCCTGGTCGAGCCGGTGCTGCAGCGCGAGCACCTGGCCCGGCCGCTGGCGCTGCAGCAGCGCCGTCAGGTCGTGCTGGTCCGAGGCCTGGGTGCCCTGGGAGGCCATGCCGGCGGGCTTGTCCACCACCAGCAGCCACTCGTCCTCGAACAGCACCGGGATCAGGCTGTCCTGCGGGATGCCCAGGGCGTCGTCATGGGCCACCAGCACTTCCGAGCCGGCCGCCAGGGTCCGGCCCGCCACCCGGACCCGCTTGCGGGCCACCTGGACCCCGCCCATCTGCAGCACGGCCCGGGCCTTGCGCCGGCTCAGACCGGTGCGCAGGGAGATCAGCTGGTCCAGCCGCAGGGTTTCCTCGGCGGGTTCAACGTTGAATTTCCAAATTCGAGTCGTCATCCCCCAAGATTAGCGCATCCCCCCCGATCCCGCGGCTGTTAGGGTACTTTGCATGGTTCCCAGTCCCGCCGGAACGAGCTCCGAGTCCATGCCGGAACGGCTGGCAAGCGGCCTTGGGGCGAAGGTGCGCCGGGCTTTCGGCCAGCTGGGATCGTTCTCCTGGCTGCTGGGCAGGTGCCTCCAGGCCATGCTGCGGCTGAGCCGGGAGCAGCGCCGGGTGGTGCTCGAGGTCACCCGGATCCAGATCCGCTTCACCGCCCTGGACGCCCTGCCCCTGACCTTCTTCACCGCCCTGCTGCTGGGCGGCATCACCCTGCTGCAGGTGTTCGGCCAGCTTTCAGGGTTCGGCGTGGAGCGGCACATCAGCCAGATCCTGGCCCAGCTGGTGATCCGGGAACTGGGCCCGCTCATGGTCGGCATCCTGGTGATCAGCCGCAGCGGCACCGCCATGGCCACCGAAATGGCCGGCCGCAAGCTCAGCGGGGAACTGGCGGCGCTCTACGCCAGCGGCGTGGACCCGGTCCCCTACCTGCTGGTGCCGCGCCTGCTGGGCGGCGTCATCTCGGTGTTCTCCCTGGTGATCGTGTTCGACACCGTGGCCCTGCTGGGCGGTTTCCTGGTGGCCTGGCTGCGCCTGCCGGTATCCTTCGGTTTCTTCCTGGGCGCCCTGGGCGAGGCCATCGGCCGCCGGGAGCTGACCGCCACCTTCTGCAAGTGCCTGGTGTTCGGGGCGGCGATCCCCCTGATCTGCACGGGCTACGGCCTCCGGGTCAAGCACAGCCCCACCGAGATCCCCCAGGCGGTCACCAAGGCCTCGGTGGTGTCCCTGGCGGTGCTGCTGCTGGCCGGCGCCATCCTGTCGGTGCTGATCTATGCCTGAGCCGCTGCTGGCCCTGGAGGCCGTCACCCTGCTGGCGCCGGAAGGCCGGGTGGTGTTCCGCGACCTGGATTGGACCCTGGCCCGGGGCGCCCGGTTCCACGCCATGGGCGGCTCCGGCGGCGGCTGCACGGCCCTGCTGCGGCTGTGCGCGGGCATCGCCGAGCCGCACGCCGGGCGGGTGGTGCTGGACGGCGCGCCCCTTGAGCCGGGCGTCCCGCACCGGTTCCTGCGCCGCGGCCACCTGGGCTGGGTGCCGTCGGACGGCGGGCTGGCGGTGAACCTCAGCCTGCTGGAGAACGTCGCCCTGCCGCTCCGGTTCGCCCAGAACCTGGGCCGGATCGAGGCCGAGCGCAGCGCCCTGGCCTGGCTCGAACAGGCCGGCCTGGGCCCGTGGGCCAACCAGCGCCCCTCGGTGCCCGGCGGCCCGGAGAACTGGGTGGCCTCCCTGGCCCGGGCCGCGGCCAAGGCCTCCAGGCTCTGGCTGGTGGACCGACCGGCGGGGGGGCTGGACGCGGCCTCGATCCAGGCGGCGGAACGGATCCTTGGCCAGGCCGCCCAGGATCCGGAGGTGACCATCCTGCTGGTGGGCGGCGCCTGGATGTCCGCCCTGGGCCGGGAACTGTCCATCGGCGAAGGGCGCGTGTATTCAGGGGGGGAGCCATGAGGCTGGAAAAGGACGACGCGAAGATCGGGCTCCTGGTGTTCCTGACCCTGGCGCTGTTCGTGGGCTTCATCTTCCAGCGCAGCCTCACGACCATCTTCAGGAAGGAGAACCATGTGCAGGTCCGCCTGGAAAGCGCGGCGGACGTGGGCGAGGGCACCGAGGTCCAGCTCCAGGGCCTGCGGGTGGGCCAGGTGGAGAAGGTGCGGCTGCAGCGGGACCAGGTCCAGTACCATTTCCTGGCGGATCTGGGCCTGCGCACCGACATCGTGCTCTGGCAGGGCACCCGGGTGCTGGTGGTGGCCAAGCCCCTGGGCGGCTCCTTCCTGGACCTCCAACTGCCGCCGCCGGCGCATCGCCTGGAGAACCTTGCGCCCGACAGCATCCTGCCCGCCGCCTCGGGCCCCTCCCTGGCCGGCCTGGTGGAGCATATCGACGCCCTGGTGTCCAACCTCAACCTGGGCGTGGACCAACTGCGCGGGCAGTTCCAGGCCAAGGGCGCGGGCGTCGTCCTGGACCACCCCCGGACGCGCGAGGTGTTCGAGAACCTGAACCAGGCCCTGAAATCCTTCCAGCAGCTGGCCGAGGACAGCCGCCGGCTGGTCCAGCAGGGCGGCGGATCGGTCAAGGGCCTGGACCGGGCCATGGCCACCCTGCAGCAGGTCATCGACCAGGTGCAGGGGCTGCTGGCCAGCCACGGCGAGGATCTGGACGCCATCGTGGCGCGGCTGGCCGGGAGCCTCAAGGAGATGGAAAGCCTGGGGCGGGAGCTGCGCGGCGTGGTCCAGCAGGCCGGCCCGGACGCCGGCGAAAGCCTCAAGTCCCTGGACCGCACCCTGCGCGCCACCGAGAACCTGCTGGAACTGCTCAAGGCCAAGCCGAACCGGCTGGTCTGGGGCAAGCCCACCCAGGCGGAGCAGGACGCCGCGGCCAAGAGGGTGGAGGAGGCGAGGAAGGCTCAGGGGGCGAAGCCTTAGTGCGCTACTTCAGCCGTCGGACGCTCTCGGCCTTGCCAAATTTCGCGTCGAAGGTGATGACCTCCCGGGCGCCGTTGGCAAAGCCGACCTGGGCGATCAGATGGTCCGCGAAACCACCACTTCCCCCCTGCCTGGTCGCGTCGATGGCCTCCTGGACGAGGATTGGCGACTCCACGGCGACACCGAGGGTCTGGAGCATGTTTTCAAGGGTTGCCAGAACCCGCTCCCTTTCCCATGCCCCCCGCAGGACCCAAGCAAGCTCCGCCAGGACAACGAGAGGAACAAAGACGCCCCCTTCCGTCTGCGCTTCAGCCAGGGCCTTGCGTGCCTTGCGGGACTGGGCCTGATCATCGTTCAAATAGGCCCGGGCCCAGACATTGGTATCCGCGACCACCACTACCAGACCCTCCGGGCCTTGGCCGCATCCATTTCGTCAAAGGTCATGATGCCTTTTGCTTCGGGCCCGGCATCGGCCATGGTCCAGAGGTCTTCCAGGCGGTAGCGCACCGGTTCGCCGTGGAACCCGCCATGGGGCGTCCTGCTGAACCGGATGCGACTGCCGGTCTGGATGCCCAGGCTATCCCGCAGCGCCTTTGGCAGGGTCACCTGGCCTTTGGAACTTACCGTCGCTTCGGTGTCCGGTGGGGGATGGTAAGGAAATTTGGCTGCCATTGCTTTACCTCTGGCTTACATTTTAGGCCTATCAGGCTTACGAGCAAGAGTGGCGATGGCAACCAGGACAAGGTGCCAGGCCGCTACTGACGTTCCCGCAGCGCGGCGACGACCTCCTGCTCGGGCACATTCCTCAGGACCACGGCCCGGCCGGCGGTGGTGGGGAGGATCCAGCGCGGAACGTCACCGAACACCTTCTTGTCGTTCTGGATGAGCTCCAGCAGCTGCTGGTGCGGCACCGGCGGCAGTCGCGACGGCAGCTCCAGCTGCTCCAGCAACCGGTCCAGACGCCTCTCCACATCCGCGTCGGCCAGTTTGAGCCGCATGGCCAGGTGCGCTTCCACCGCCATGCCGATGGCCACCGCCTCGCCGTGCAGCAGCGCATAGCCGGTGGCGGTCTCCAGCGCGTGCCCCACCGTGTGTCCGTAGTTGAGCAGGATGCGGAACTGCCCCAGGTCGCGCTCGTCGGCGGAGACCACCTGGGCCTTGAGCGCCACGCACCGGGCCACGATCTGCGTCAGCATCCGGCGCTCCAGGGCCTTGAGCGCTCCGATGCCGCCTTCCAGCTGCTCGAGCATGGTCGGGCCGATGGTCTCGTGCGGCATGAGGGAGCCTTCGAGCATGGCGTACTTGACGATCTCGGCGAAAGCCGCGCGCACCTCGCGCGCCGGCTCGTCCCGCACCAGCGACACGTCCGACCAGGCCAGGCAGGGGTGGTAGAAGGTGCCGATGAGGTTGCGCGCCCGCGGGTGGTTGAGCGCCGTCTTGCCGCCGATGGAGGTGTCGACCATGCCCTCCAGGGAGGCCGGCACCTTCACCAGCGGTATGCCGCGCATGTAGGTCGAAGCCACGAAGCCGCCCAGGTCGTCGACGGCGCCGCCGCCCACCACCACCAGCAGGTCGTCGCGGCGCACCCGCTGGTCGAGCAGCCAGTCGTAGATGCCGCTGGCCTCTTCCAGCGTCTTGAGACGCTCGCCGGGCAGCACCTCGCGCACGTGGATCTCCAGTCCCGCGGCCTGCAGGGTGGCGCGCACAGCCTCGCCCAGTCGTGCCCAGGTGTTGGAATCGGTAAGGATGGCCGCGTTCCGGGCCTGCGGGAAAAGGCGCCGGACCTGGGCCCCCAGGGAGGCCAGATGGTTCCACCCCACGACCGCCTGGTAGGGCATCGGGCCGGCTCCCACCATCACGGGAGGCGGGAGATCGGGGTTGAGCGAGTGCCGCAGCGGCGTGGCCGGGACATCGAACTGCGCCGACGGCTCCGGCGTGGTCTCGAGCAGTTTGACGGCTCGCACCACCTCGCCCGCGACCTGTTCGGGCGAGAGACGATCGGTATGGACCGTCCAATCGGCCAGCGCGTAGGCCGACTGGCGACTGTGCTTCAGCGCCCGGATCTGGTCGACCGGATACACGGCGTCGAGCATCGGCCGGATCGCGTCCGGAGCCGCCTGCTGCAGCTGGCGCTGGATGCGCGCGTTGAGCGCCTCGGGCCGGCCCTCCAGGGTGATGACCCAGCCCTTGCTGGCCATCAGCCGGCGGTTCTCGAGCCGGACGGCGGCGCCGCCGCCGCAGGCGACCACGAAGGGGGCCGACTCGGAGACGGTGGCCAGCGCCGCGGACTCCCGCTGCCGGAACCCGGATTCGCCCTCGCGCTGGAAGATGACCGGGATGGTCATCCCGCTCCGTTCGATGATGACCTGGTCAAGGTCGAACATCGGCCAGTTCAGTTCTTCCGCCACGGTCCGCGCGATGGTCGATTTCCCCGAACCGCTGAATCCGATGAGATAGATGCCGCGCGGCGCCATTGCGATCCTCCGACCAGAACAGCATAACGGCTGCCCGCGTCGGTCAGTACTGTATCTTCGCCAGCGAGCGGAGTTCATCCGGCGTCGAGGTGCCGAGGCCGAAGAACTCGAGATAGGCGGGGATCATCTCGAACAGCATGTCGACCCCCACCTGGAACCGGCATCCGCGTTCCTGCGCGGCCTTCAGCAACGGGGTGATCTCGGTCTTCATGACCACCTCGCCCACGAAGGCCGAGCTTGCCAGGCGCGAGACATCGAAGGGCAGCGGGTCGTCCGGCCTCATGCCGAGCGGCGTGCAGTTCACGACCAGGTCGTAGCCGGCCGGGTCCGGGGCCGCGAGCCGCACCTCGAGCCTCGGATAGTGCTTCGTCAGCCGTTCCGCCAGCCCCGTGGCCGCCTCCGGGCAGATGTCGAACAGGGTGATCGAGGCGATGCCGCCCGCGGCGAGCGAGGCCGCGATCGCCGAACCGACTCCG
>Ga0316227_1004052_pt1 | contig 11305 bp, 10 predicted proteins | sample TBH18019metaG_FD_206012 | JGI IMG/M metagenome (GOLD analysis project Ga0316227, IMG submission 206012) | Freshwater microbial communities from Trout Bog Lake, Wisconsin, USA - TBH18019 | ecosystem: Environmental > Aquatic > Freshwater > Lake > Hypolimnion/Profundal zone | place: USA: Wisconsin... | reverse complement strand
GGCGGAGGCGCGGGAGTGGCCGTGGGTTTGCTTTCCGGCTGGCTGAATGGCTTGGTATTCAAATCCGGCGGCGGAGTTGGGTTGCTCGTCGTCGCCGGATGACTCAAATCTGTGCGTTTGCCAATAAATTCGTGTTTGCAACCGGTGGTTGCGAGCGTCCCAATCAATGCGAGGACGAGCGGCAAAACAATTTGGCTCAGTTTCATAATGTTCGAATTTTAAAGTTGAAGGAAATTCTTCGGGTTGAATCGTGGAATCATCTGGCGCAGGCGGTCTCCGAATTGCATCCGCCTGCGCGGTGGCAATCTTTGTGTTGCCGGGTGAAAACGTCCAGTTGGGCGGCAAATCATGCTGTCATCACCGACGCCTCATTGCTGATGCGTTTAGGCTGATGTTCCGCCAAAACTTCCGGATCGGTGTTTTTGAGGATTTCCCGGGCGTGGACTGTTTCCAGATCGGAGCCGTGGGCGATCAAAACATATTTGCCGTTCTTGACCGCCGTCTCATATTGTAAAATGCTGTCTTTGGGGATGCCCATGCTGAAAAGCCCGGCACCCAGCACGCTCAAACCACCGACCACCAACGCACCTTCGAGTGCTGCGACGATATAACTGACGATTGGTCCGGCGAACAGCAACGGGCCGACACCGGGAATAAGAAAGAAGGCGGAACCAAACAGCAGGCCCCAAAATCCGCCCCACAAGGCTCCCACTTTCCCCCAATATTTCATGCGGTCACCGGTATTGTAATAGCCGACCACGTCTTCATTCGTTTGATAGTCGCGGCCGACGATGGACAGCTTCTTCATGTCAAAGCCCGCTTGCTGGAGTTCTTTGATGGCGGCTTCGGCTCCGGGGTGCGATTTGAAAATCGCCACAACTGAATTGTTTTTGGTCATAAATTTTGCACTTTCGTTTTTGGTTTGTTGCTGTTGTTTTTGCTGCTATTGCAAATGACAATTTAGGTCTTTTCGGGATCTTGGCTATGGGGTGTTCACCCCATTGTTCACAACGCAGAAAAGCATCACTGTCTTCAGGACGAAATTATGAATACTCCGAATCTATTTACTCCCGTCCGTCTTGGTGCGTTGGAAACGCCGAACCGTATTGTGATGGCTCCGCTGACGCGAATGCGCGCAGGACCGGGCCGCGTGCCGACGGCGTTGATGGCAGAGTATTATGCGCAGCGCGCTGCGGCCGGACTGATTGACAGCGAGGCCACGGCGATTTCCCAGCAGGGCACGGGTTGTCCCAATTCGCCCGGCATCTACAGCGATGGACAAGTTGCCGGCTGGCAACGGGTCACCGAGGCGGTGCATCAGGCAGGCGGCCGGATTTTTCTTCAGCTGTGGCACATGGGGCGGATTTCGCATCCGAGTTTTCAGCCGGACGGCGGACTGCCAGTCGCACCCAGCGCCATCGCCCCGCGATCCGGCCAGGCGCTCACGGAGAAAGGCATGCAGCCTTACGTCACACCGCGCGCGTTGAAAAAAGAGGAGTTGCCCGGGCTTGTGATGCAGTATGCCATCGCGGCTGACCACGCGAAAACGGCCGGCTTCGACGGCGTGGAAATTCATAACGCCAATGGCTACTTGCTCGACCAGTTCCTTCGCGACGGCACCAACCAGCGCACGGATGAATACGGCGGGTCGGTGCGAAATCGCGCGCGGCTCACGCTGGAGGTGACCGATGCCGTCGTGCAGGTGTGGGGGGCTGACCGCGTGGGCATCCGGTTCTCGCCGGGGGGGGTGTTTAACGATATGCATGATTCCAATCCGCTGGAGACGTTTGGCCACGTGTTGCATGAATTGAATCGCTTCAATCTCGCCTACGCACATTTGATCGTGTCCACGGAAGATGATCTGAGGCATGGCGCCGTGCCGGTTCCGATGGCGGCACTGCGCAAGGAATTTCATGGACCGATGATCGTTGCCAATGGTTTTAATCGCGCAACTGCGACGCAAGCTCTGGCGGAAGATTTGGCCGATGCGGTGGCGTTTGGACGCCTGTTCATCGCAAATCCCGACCTGCCCGAGCGTTTTCGTTTGGACGCGCCCCTGAACCCGCTGGATGAAACAACATTGTACGGCGGTGCAGAGAAGGGTTATACCGATTATCCCGCGATGGGCCCACAACTCGCTGAAAGATAATGCCAGCGCAAACCGAAGCCGTTTTGCCAAAGCCCTTGAAACGCGTTGGCATTGCCGCCGACCACGGTGGTTTTGAGCTAAAGGAATTTCTGGCCGAAAAACTGCGCGAAGCTGGTTATGAAGTCTCCGATTTCGGCGACCGGGAGTTGAATCCGGAGGATGATTATCCGGACTTTGTCATTCCCCTGGCCCGGGCGATTGCCGCCGGGACGGTGGATCGTGGCGTCGGCATCTGCGGCAGTGGGGTCGGCGCGTCCATCACCGCGAACAAAGTGGCAGGGGTTCGAGCTGGCTTGATTGACGGGAATTTCTCCGCGCATCAAGGCGTCGAAGACGACGATTTGAACATGATTTGTTTTGGCGGCCTGTTGGTCGGTCATGCCCTGGCCTGGGAATTGGTGCAAACTTTCCTGTCGGCGCGATTCAAAGGAGCGGAACGCTTTCGTCGGCGCTTGGCAAAAATGGCAGAACTTGAAGCTACACCCATAGTGACAACGCCATGAAAATAAGTCCGCTGGCCGGAAAACTGCCGCCACTCGGAATGCTCGTCAATGTGCCGAGACTCGTCACGGCCTATTACACCGGTTTGCCTGATCCCAAGGTGCCGGCTCAGTGCGTGGCCTTTGGGACATCGGGCCATCGCGGATCCTCGTTCAAATTGTCTTTCAATGAATGGCACATCCTCGCCATCACCCAGGCCATTTGCCTTTACCGAAAGTCAAAGAACATCGCCGGGCCGCTATTTTTGGGTATGGACACGCATGCGCTTTCCGTTCCGGCCTGCGCTACGGCGCTGGAGGTGCTAGCGGCCAATGGGGTCGAAGTGATGCTCGCCGAAGGGGACGAATATACGCCGACCCCGGTGATCTCCCACGCCATTCTGACCCACAATCGCGGACGTTCCACGGGGTTGGCCGATGGTATCGTCATCACGCCCTCCCACAATCCGCCACATGACGGTGGTTTCAAATACAACCCGCCCAACGGCGGGCCCGCGGACAATGTCGTCACCGGTTGGATTCAGGCAAAAGCAAATGAATTGCTGGAAGCCCGGCTTGCGGGCGTGAAACGGGTTCCTCACGAGCAGGCGCTGCACGCCACAACGACGCATCGGCACGACTTTCTTACCGCCTACGTCAATGACCTTGGCAACGTGGTTGACATGGACATCATTCGCAGCGCAAAGATTCATCTGGGCGTCGATCCGCTCGGAGGCGCTGGCGTTCATTACTGGGCGCGAATTGCGGAGCGACATGGGTTGGACCTGACGGTGGTCAGCGATCTGGTGGATCCCACTTTTGGTTTTATGACTGTGGATTGGGACGGCCAGATACGCATGGATCCTTCCTCGGTCTACGCGATGAAAAGGTTGATTGGCATGAAGGATCAATACGATCTCTCATTCGCCTGCGACACCGACCATGACCGGCATGGGATTGTGACCAAAAACGACGGCTTGCTGCCGCCCAATCACGATCTCTGCGCGGCCATCTTCTATCTGTTTCAAAACCGGCCACGATGGTCTAAATCGGCGGCGGTGGGGAAGACCATCGTGAGCAGCCAGATGATTGACCGGATCACCGCCAAACTTGGCCGCAAACTTTTCGAGGTGCCGGTGGGTTTCAAATGGTTCGTGGATGGCTTGCTCGACGGTTCGCTGGGATTTGCTGGGGAAGAAAGCGCTGGCTCTGTTTTCCTGCGTCTGGATGGCAGCGTCTGGACGACGGACAAGGATGGCATTGCCCCGTGTTTGTTGGCCGCCGAAATGACCGCGCGGACGGGTTACGATCCCGCCAACATCTATCGTGCATTCGAACGCGAGTTTGGTGAACCGGTCTATGAACGCGTGGATTCCCCAGCTTCGCCGGAACAAAAAACATGTTTGGCAAATCTCTTACCCGGGCAGCTCAGACAGACCGAACTGGCGGGCGAAACAATCCGGACCATGCTCACCCGGGCGCCGGGGAACGGTGCCCCCATCGGCGGTTTGAAAGTAGTTGCCGAAAACGGATGGTTCGCAGCCCGCCCGTCCGGAACCGAAAACATTTACAAAATTTATGCCGAGAGCTTTCAGGGAGGGGATCATTTGCACCGCATTGAGGAGGAAGCGCAAACAATCGTGAACGATGCAATCGCTCCGGCGGCTGAATCCACATCAGATCCCAAGGCAATCCCCCTCACAGACCCTTGAATCTTATGGCAGCATTGATACAAACACCGCAACGCGATTTGCTCGAATACTTGTCGGATACATCGGAAAGCGCGGATGTTCGAGCTGGCTCTCCGCTGCCGTTGGGAACCCAAGAAAGCGGCGGCGGGGTGAATTTTGCCATTTTCAGCCGTAATGCGAGCCGGGTTCGATTGGAACTGTTCAACCAAGCCGAAGACGCAGCGCCCGTCCGCTTCATTGATTTTGATGCCGCGCGGAATCGCACGGGCGATGTCTGGCACGTTTGGGTGAAAGGAATTGCCCCCGGTCAACTGTATGCCTATCGGGCGGACGGCCCTTACCAACCTACCGAAGGTCACCGGTTCAACTTTAAAAAGCTGCTCCTCGATCCCTGTGCCGAGGCGATTTCACAGCCACCCCGGTGGGACTTTCCATCGGCACGCGGATTCGACTCGTCGGCTCCGCAGCAAGATCTGGCCATCTCGAATCTTGATAATTCCGCGTGGATGCCGAAATGCGTTTATGTCAACGACCCCTACGATTGGACTGGCGACCAGCCACTCCGGCATCCCTGGTCGAAAACCGTCATTTACGAGACGCATGTACGCGGTTTTACTATTCATCCCATGTCGGGCGTGGAGCATCTGGGAACCTACCGGGGCATGATCGAAAAGATTCCCTATCTCAAATCCCTCGGAGTGACTGCGGTGGAACTCATGCCCGTTCAGGAGTTCAACGAAGATTCGGTCACGCGCCGGAATCCACAAACCAACCAACTGCTCAAGGATTATTGGGGCTACGATTCCGTGGCGTTCTTTGCGCCTAAAGCTTCCTTTTGCAGTTCCGGCGGATTGGGCCAGCAGAAGCTGGAGTTCAAGGAAATGGTCCGGGCGTTTCACCGGGTTGGGATCGAAGTGATTCTGGACGTGGTTTTCAATCACACGGCCGAAGGGGACGAACTGGGGCCGACGCTCTGTTTTCGCGGGCTGGACAATGCGATCTTTTACACGCTGGCGAAAGATCAGCGCTACTACCGCGACTACACCGGAACCGGCAACACCGTCAACGCCAACCATCCGGTGGTGCGGGATCACATCCTGGGCGCACTCCGTTATTGGGCGGTCGAGATGCATGTTGATGGATTTAGATTTGACCTCGCATCGGCGCTCGGCCGGGACTGCACTGGCAAACTCTTGATCAAGGCCCCATTGCTCGAACAAATTGCCGAGGACCCGATCTTGAGAAATGTGAAAATCATCGCCGAGGCATGGGATGCGGCCGGCGCTTACGAGGTGGGAAGCTTTTCCGATCGTCGTTGGGCGGAGTGGAACGGGCACTTTCGGGATGATGTCCGGCGCTTCTGGCGCGGCGATGAGGGGATGCTGGGTTTGTTTGCCAGCCGCATTTGTGGCAGCGCCGACATCTATACCAAGTCTGGCAAAGGTCCCGGGAGCAGCATCAATTTTGTGACCTGCCACGATGGCTTCACCCTAAACGACCTGGTTAGCTATCAGGGCAAACACAATCTCGCCAACGCGCAAAGCAACCACGACGGGGCCAACGAGAATTGGAGCGAGAATCATGGTATTGAGGGGCCCACGAAAGATGCCAGTATCGAATCCGTCCGAAAACGTCAGATCAAGAATTTCCTGCTGACCCTGCTGGTTTCGCGCGGAGTGCCGATGCTGCTGGGCGGCGATGAATTTCGCCGCACGCAAGGCGGCAACAACAACGCATACTGTCAGGACAACGAAACTAGCTGGATTGACTGGAGCAATCTTGAACAGCATCAGGAAATTTACCGGTTTGCCCGGGGCATGATCGCTTTCCGGCTGGCGCATCCGATTTTAAGCAACGAACAATTTTACACGGACCCCGAGATTCATTGGTTTGACCCGGAAGACGGCCTACCCAAATGGACTGCACCGGGCGAAAAGTGTTTTGCCTGTTTGATTCATGAAGATGAGCAGCGGGCATTATACCTCATGTTCAATGCCAGTGCCGATGCGGTTGATTTCCATCTGCCATCACTACCTCCCAGCACCCAATGGCATCAGGCCGTGGATACTTTTGGGGAGACGCCACTTGATTTGTTTGCCGTCGGCGAGGAACCGCTGTTGCAATACCCGCAAACGTACCTTTTGAAACCCCGCTCCAGCGCCATCCTGCTGGCCCGGAAACCAGAATACAGCAACGAAAGGGGGGCCAAATGAATTTACGAACCTGCGGAATACTTCTCCATCCCACCTCGCTTTCCAATGCCTACCCCATCGGCGATCTGGGGCCGGGCACAAATGGCTTCGTGGATTTCTTGTTCGCCAGCGGGCAACGCTGGTGGCAGATGCTTCCCATCGGCCCGACCGGCGGAGATAATTCCCCTTATCAATCCCCATCCGCGTTTGCGGGAAATCCGCTGCTGTTGAGTCCCGAACGCTTGGTGGACCAAGGGCTGCTCAGCGGTCAGGAAATTGGCCCGCCAATTTGCGGGCTGGCTGGAAGCGTGAATTTTCCCGAAGCTGCCCGCTGGAAAATGGTCATGCTCAAAAAAGCGTACGGGCATTTTGGAGAGCAAAAGCACGTTGGCAGACAACCTGAGTTTGACGCCTTTTTGAGAGCGGAGTCTTATTGGCTGAGGGACTTCTCATTGTTCTCGGCGCTTCAGGCCGAAGAGGGCACCGCGGATTGGACCCGCTGGCAGGCGGAATTGCGAACGCGCCAGCCAGACGCAGTCATTCGCGCGCAGAAGCGGCTTGCTGATGACATTCGGTATCATGATTTTATCCAGTGGCAGTTCTCCTTGCAGTGGCAAGAGTTGAGGGCCAATTGTGCGGCCAACGGAATTCGGCTGATTGGAGATATTCCACTGTTCGTGGCTCAGCAAAGTGCCGATGTCTGGGCACATCCAGAACTTTTCAAACTGAATGCCGACGGAAATCCGACGGTGGTTGCCGGCGTGCCTCCCGATTATTTCTCCAAAACCGGGCAGCTTTGGGGGCTTCCAGTTTACCGCTGGGACGTGCTTAAAGCGCAGAACTATCGCTGGTGGATTGAACGCTTGCGAACGGCTTTTAGCCGGTTCGATGTCAATCGGTTGGATCATTTCATCGGCTTTGTCCGGACCTATGAAGTATCAGCCCGGGCGAAGACGGCTTTAAATGGAAAATATCTGCCAGGTGGGGGCGAAGCATTTTTCAAAGCCGTTCGCGAAGCCTTGGGACCCTTGACGTTCATAGCGGACGATCTCGGTGCCACCTCGCCCGGTGTGGTGGCTTTGCTGGATCAATTTCAGATTCCCGGCACCCGGGTTCTCCAATTCGAGTTGGGCTCAGTTCTCCCAACCAAATCGGATCCGCCGGCGCCACATCCGCTGAAAACCGTGGTTTATACCGGAACTCATGATAACGACACCACCGCTGGCTGGTATGAGAAGCTGACCGGCGTGCAACGTGCAATCTTGCAGAAAAGGCTGGGTGCCGACGACGCGGATATTGTCTGGGCCATGATTCGCGAGGTGCTGGCATCGCCGGCCAATACCACCATCATTCCGGCGCAAGACCTTTTGGAACTGGGGTCGGAAGCGCGAATGAATTTGCCCGGAATTGCAAAAGGAAACTGGGGGTGGCGACTACAGGCTGGCGCGCTGACCCAGAAACTCGCGCGCAGACTGCACAGCCTGACTATGGAATATGGGAGACTGACGGACGGCAAGCCCGTTCCGCCTGCAATATTTTCAGAACACGACCTGACGCCGCAAATCGCGCAGCGCGCCTATGAACTGTATGAACGGCGAGGTCGTCAAGGTGGCCAACCGGATCAGGATTGGCTCCGGGCGGAGCGGCAAATAAAGCTTGAGGCAATCCAATGACCAGCACCATGAAGACTCCGATTGAATACCTCATTGTCGCTGTGCCGTTTCACGCCGATGCCGCAACCCATGATGAACTGGCGCGGAAAGTGAACGAAAAATTGTGCTGTGGTTATGAGCTTATTGGCGCTCCTTTCCTCAGCGAGGAAATGATGTATCAGGCAATGACAAAACCCACTCCCATGTCCGGTAAAACATCAGTCTCATGACAAACCCCGTTCCCATCACGACCTTGTTCCTCGATGTCGGTGGCGTCCTGCTCACGAACGGCTGGGATCATCATGCCCGCCGCCGCGCGGCGAAACATTTCAAGCTCAACTGGGCTGAGATGCAGGAACGGCATGAGTTAAACTTTGAAACACAGGAGGAGGATAAAATCACCTTCCAGGAATATTTAGACCGGGTGGTCTTCTGGCAAAAGCGCCCTTTCACCCGGGCTCAGTTTCGGCAGTTTATGTTCGCTCAATCGAAACCGTTCACCGAGATGATTGAACTGGTTCGCAACCTAAAAACCAAATACAGACTCAAAACTATTGTGGTCAGCAACGAGGCCCGCGAAGTCAATGCGTATCGCATTAACCAGTTTAAGCTGGTTGGGTTTGTTGATGCGTTTATTTCCTCTTGTTTTGTCCACCTTCGCAAGCCTGACGCGGAGATTTTCCGACTGGCGCTGGACATCGCGCAGGTGCCAGCCCGCCAAATTGTGTATATCGAAAATACTCCATTGTTCGTTCAAATCGCGGAGAAGTTGGGAATCCGCAGCATTTTGCACACCGATTGCCAATCCACTTCCGCCAAACTAGCCGCGCTCGGATTACGCCTCGACTAGCAATCATCCATGAAACCCGCTCACGCACGCATCCTGACCATCAACGGCGGCTCCTCCAGCCTCAGGTTCGCGCTTTACGAAGCGGTCAAGCCGCTGCAACGCGGGCTGTATGGCATAGTCGACCGCATCGGCTTGAGCGGGACGAATCTGGTGTTTCACGAGGCCAATGGCAACCCACAGGCCAGGCGCGAACTCATCGCCGCCGATCACAAATCAGCGGCCAATTCCTTGCTGGACTGGCTCGAAACCCAACACGATTTCACGTCGGTCAAAACCGTCGGCCACCGCGTGGTCCACGGCATGAAGCATACCGAGCCGGAAATTGTCACACCAGAATTATTGGCCGAACTGCATCGTATCAGTCCTTACGACCCGGATCATCTGCCCCGCGAGATTGAGTTGATTGAGGCGTTCCGCCAGCGTCACCCACAACTGCCACAGTTGGCTTGTTTTGACACCGCGTTTCACCAATCCATGCCGCGTGTGGCCAAGCTGCTGCCGATTCCCAGGCGCTTTGATGCCAAGGGAATTCAACGCTACGGTTTCCACGGCTTGTCCTACGCCTTTCTGCTGGAGGAACTCGATCGTCTCGGCGATCCAGCGGCAAAGACTGGCCGTGTCATCCTCGCCCATCTCGGCAACGGTGCGAGTCTGGCAGCTGTGCGCCACGGCAAAAGCATTGATACCAGCATGGGGTTCACGCCGACGGCGGGATTGGTGATGAGCACACGCTCGGGTGATTTGGATCCCGGCCTCGCGCCATATCTCGCGCGGACCGAGCAGATGATCACCCAGCAATTCTACGACATGGTCAACCACAAGTCCGGGTTGCTCGGTGTTTCGGAAACCAGTTCCGATATGCGCGACTTGTGCGCAATCGAAGCCACTGATGTGCGAGCGGCGGAAGCCGTGGCCTTGTTTTGTTATCAGGCGAAAAAGTGGATCGGCGCTTATGCTGCCGCGCTCGGTGGATTGGACACGCTCGTCTTCGCCGGCGGCATCGGCGAAAATGCGCCACTCGTCCGTGCCCGTATCTGTGAGGGCTTGGGCATTCTCGGGATCGAATTGGACGCGCCAAGGAACGCCAAAAACAGTGTAAAAATTTCCACCGATGCCAGCCGGGTAACGGTGCGCGTCATTCGCACGGACGAAGAACTGATGATTGCCCGCTCGGTTTTGCGTTCCTGCACTGAGACTACTGCCCAATGAACATTGATCATTATGAAAACCACTCAAACACTGCGCGACCTGGGCCAGAGCCTCTGGCATGACAACAATAAGAAAACCACGATTAAACCACTCACCCAACGCCCGGCTTGGAAAGCCCTCGCCGCGCATCACAAACAGATCCAAAAACTGACCCTGCGAAAATTGTTCGCTGAGGATGCCCAACGCGGCCAGCAATTCACCGCCGAAGCCGCCGGATTGTTTCTGGACTTCTCCAAGAATTGCATCACCGACCAGACGCTCAAACTGCTCCTGCAACTGGCCAGGGAATCCGGCCTGCGCGGGAAAATGGACGCAATGTTCAGTGGCGCAAAAATCAACGTCACGGAAAACCGCGCCGTGTTGCACGTCGCCTTGCGCGCGCCCAAAGGTGAAACTATACTCGTCGACGGGAAAAATGTGGTGTCGGAAGTTCACGCCGTACTCGACAGAATGGCCGATTTCTCCGATCGCATCCGAAGTGGCGAGTGGAAGGGCCATTCTGACAAACGCATCAAGAACATCATCAACATCGGCATCGGCGGTTCCGACCTTGGTCCCGTGATGGCCTACGAGGCGCTCAAACATTACAGCGAGCGCAGCCTGACGTTCCGCTTCGTGTCGAACGTGGATGGCACGGATTTCGTAGAGGCGACGCGCGATCTCGAACGGGCGGAAACGCTGTTCATTATTTCGTCAAAGACCTTCACGACTTTGGAGACCATGACCAACGCGCAAAGCGCACGCGACTGGCTGCTGGCCGGACTTGGCGGCGATGTCAAAGCCGTGGCGAAACATTTTGTGGCGGTCTCGACCAATGCCGAAAAAGTCTCCGCGTTCGGCATTGATACGGCGAACATGTTCGGTTTCTGGGACTGGGTCGGCGGACGCTACTCGATGGATTCGGAGCTCGGCCTTTCGACGATGCTGGCGGTGGGCCCGGACAATTTCCGCGCGCTGCTCGCCGGCTTTCACGAAATGGACGAACATTTCCGCACCACGCCGTTTGAAAAAAACCTGCCGGTGCTGATGGGACTCCTATCGGTTTGGAACAACGATTTTCTCGGCGCGCAAACCGTGGCGGTG
>Ga0316227_1004051_pt1 | contig 11307 bp, 5 predicted proteins | sample TBH18019metaG_FD_206012 | JGI IMG/M metagenome (GOLD analysis project Ga0316227, IMG submission 206012) | Freshwater microbial communities from Trout Bog Lake, Wisconsin, USA - TBH18019 | ecosystem: Environmental > Aquatic > Freshwater > Lake > Hypolimnion/Profundal zone | place: USA: Wisconsin... | reverse complement strand
CCATGGGCTCACCCCCCGGCTGGTGAGATGCCGCTGTAGGCCCGGTGCCCTCACCGGGCGCGCCCTCACCGCGCATGGGCTGACTCCATTCTTCCAGCGTCGCTTCCACCTGCAAGTCATCCCACAGTTCGCGGATAGCCTCGGCAAGTTGCCCGCCGGTCGGCTCGAATTTTTGCCGCCGCAATCGGGCATGAAATTTTCCAAACGGCCGAAACATTTGCTGGCGCAGGCCTTCGCCGTACGGTTCGGGTAGCGGCTCCCGCCATTGCTTGCCGCGCCAGCCAAATTCCAGGGCCAGGTTTTCCAGCCGATCCAGGTCCGGCTCCGGCAGCGGCGTGAAGCCCGCTTTGAGGGCGGCAAACCAGTCATCGTGCCGCCAGTCGTTTGCGACCGTGCGGAGCGCGCTGCGGGTCAGTTCCGCCAGCGGGTGATGCGCCACATTTTCGCGGCGATCCAGGAAAAAGGGGATTTCATAACGTCGAAAAATCCGCGCCAGCGGCTGATGATAAGTTTCCAGGTTGCGGACCAGCACGGCGCAATCGCGAAAGCGATGGCGGCGATCCTGCCGGACGAATTTCAACAGCTCGCGCGCGGCGAACACGGCCTCGGCTTCCGGCGTCGGGCAGGCGGTGATGGAAATTTGCGATGCCAAATCGGGATTTTCAATTTCCGGGGCAGCCACTGGCAGCGCCCAGCCGGCTTCCAACATGTCGAGGGCGGAATTCTCCGGGAACCGGCGTCGCCCGGGCAAGCGCCGTAGAATTTCCGTTTGCACCTGGCAGCCGGGCAAGGCGGCCAGTTGTTCACGGCAGCGCTGAAAGGTCTTGCCGATGGCCGACCAAATGGACAGCCACGAAGCAGCGGGCGTCGGCTCGGTTTCGAGGCAGAACGCCAGCGTCGCTTGGCGGCAGAAGGGAATGATTGCTGCGAGCAACGCGTGTTCCTGCGGCGTCATTTCCGCGAAACCATCCAGCCACAGGTGTTGAATGACGAATGACGAATGACGAATGACGGTGGCTGGCGCAGGGCCCGCTTTCCAGCCTGCGAGTTCGGGCGCCGGTTTGGGCGGCTTTCCCGTCGCCCGTTCCGCTTTTTCCTTTGAACGTTGAACGTTGAATGTCGAATGTTGAATGTTTTCTTCTTCTAATCGCGGCGTTTCCGCCCGCAGCCGCCCGGTCGCAATCTCCAGCAAACAATTGGCGTCCTGCAACTCATGCTGTTTCAGCCAGTCCGCGTATTTTTCCGCGAGCAAGGCCAGATCGTGCAGCTTGTCGCGCAGTTCGCGGCGCAGGGTTTGATCGGCGGCGAGCGCGCGGAGCCGGGCTGGGCCAAACTGCTGCTGCTGCAATTCCGCTAGTTGACCGCCGAGTTCCTGGGCAAACCCGGAGCGGCGCGCGCTGCCGCGCAACAGCTTCAGTTCGCCGTCGTGCTGCCGCAGGAGGGCGCGCAAGACCATGAGCCGACCCTCGCCGGACAGCAGCCGGGGCGACGCCACGTTCAGCCGGGCGAAGACAAATTCCGCGAGCCGGTCAAACGACAACACATGCAGCCGGGTATAGCCGGCCAGGGTATCATCCGCCAGCAACTGACGTTCGAGCTGGAACGTGGCTTGTTTGGGCGCCAGCAGTACCAGCGATTCCAGTGGCCCGGGCGTCCCGCCCGTAAGTTTCCCGTCTTCGCCCTGTCCAGCCGCCAATCGGTCCGACCCCGCCGCCAGCGCGGCGCGGATTTCCGCGAGACAGCGGAACGACTTGCCGCTGCCGGCGGGACCGAGAAGGAAGCGCACTTGCACATGGCATTGTTAGCGCAAAGAAGCGCGGACGCAAAGCCACAAAGCGCGCCACGGCTGGATTGGTGGATTGGTGGATTGGTGGATAGGGAGATGGCGCGTCGTGCCGGAGCGCCGTGTGGGCAAGCTTGGGTGCGAACGGATGCGGGAAATTCAGCAATCCAACTATCCGCCCTCTTCGTGTCTTCGTTCCTTTGTTGTTAATAATCGGGTCCTCACGCATCACGCATCAGGTTTCAGCATTTCAGCTTTTCAGCTTTTCAGCTTTTAAGGAACGTCTAACCTCTTGCTCAATGGCCGCCGCCCGCACCCCGACCGATTCACTCACGCCGACGCAACGGCGCGCGGTCGAGGCGCGCGGCAATGTCCTCGTCATGGCCGGCGCAGGCACCGGGAAGACCAAAACGCTCGTCGAGCGCTGCCTCGATTGTCTCACATGCGAGGGCGCTACGCTGGACGAATTGCTCATCGTCACCTTCACCGAGGCCGCCGCCGCCGAAATGCGCGACCGTCTTCGCCGCGCGATGGAAGACCAGGTGGCGAGGGTTCCCGAACCTGCTGTTGGCAGGCCGAGCTTCGGCTCAACGATTACCAAATCGGTTGCGCGTTGTCATCCAGAGCGCCCCGCAGGTTTGGAAACCTGCGATACGGCAGACTTGGAAGTCTGCGGTACGTTGCTTGTAGGCGACGACGTGAGGAGTCGGGGCGGCGGGGTTCGGCCCCTCAACCCTCAGCCCTCAACCCTCAACTTTTGGAGCGAACAACTTGCCCGTTTCGATCTCGCGCATATCGGCACGCTGCACAGTTTCTGCCTCCGGCTCGTCCGCGAGCATTTTTACGAACTCGGCTTGGACCCGCGCCTGACGATGCTGGATGAGGGCCAGGCCCGCCAGCTCGCCAATGAGACGATGGACGAACAATTCGCCGCGCATTACGCCGGCGAGGACGAGTTTTCGCTCGCGGCGCAAAATCTCATTCAACTCCACGGCGGCGGACGCGATGAATCCATCTGCCAATTGGTCTTGCAATTGCACCATTATTCGCAAACCCGACCCGACGCCGCCGGTTGGCTGGCCGGGCAGCGGGAAAAATTTTCGGCCGCCGAACCCGCCGACTGGAAGCGCTGGCTGGCCGAGGCAATTGGCAATTGGCGCGACGAATGGCTGCCCGTTTTGCATGGTTTGGGAGCGCCGGTCTCCGACCCGGCTCGCACCGCTGGAGTTCAAGCTTCAGCTTGTTCCGGTGGCACGCTGAAGCGTGAACTCCAACGAGCCGGGGCGGTGCCCGGTGTTCCGGCCGCAAATGAGAAGGCCGTTGAATTGGCAGCCATTCTGTCGCGCCTGCCCGATCCCAACCCGGACCCAGCCTGGCGCCAAAGTGCAGCCGATGCGCTGGCGCAAATCATTGCCGCCGATGAAGTCTGGCCGTCCAAGCGCAAAACCGTGCTCCGCGAACCCCTCAAGGACCTGTTCGCCGAAGCTAAATATCTCCAGTCGCTGGCGGTAGTGAAGAATTCCAATGATCCACTGGTGGAGGATTGGTCTTGGGTGCGCGAGCAGATGGCCACGCTGCTGCGGTTGGCGGAGGAATTCGCCGCGCAACTGGCCGAGCGCAAACGCGCGAACGGCGTCTTAGATTTTCACGATCTCGAACAGTTTGCGCTGCGGCTGCTTTGGGATGCTACCACCGGCCAGCCCACTGCCGTGGCAGCCAACTGGCGTGCAAAGCTCAAGTTCGTTTTCGTGGACGAATACCAGGACATCAACGCCGCGCAGGACCGGATCATCCAAGGCTTGAGCCGTGAAGGCGCCGGGGCCAACCGCTTTCTCGTCGGCGACGTCAAGCAAAGCATCTACCGCTTCCGACTGGCCGACCCGAAAATTTTCCGCGACTACGCCCGGGACTGGCGCGGAGACGCGGGCCAGACGATTCCGCTCCGGGAGAATTTCCGCAGCCGGGAGGGGTTGCTGAACCTCGTGAATTCAATTTTCCGCCTGCTCATGCGCGAGGATATCGGCGGCGTGGCCTATGACGCGGACGCGGAATTGAAATTCGGCTCCCCGGAAACCCGCGGCGCTTTGAGCGCGGCGGAATCTTCCGGGCCCACCGCCGAATTGCTGCTCCGCTTCAAGAACGGCCGCCGTGATTCCAGCGAAGACGAGGCGGCCGAATCCGCGGGCCTGGACGACACCCAGCGCGAAGCGCGGCTGGTGGCGCGGCGGGTCGGCGAACTCGTGGCCGGCCGGCACCAAGTCTTCGACGGCGACCAACAGGTTTTTCGGCCTGTGCTGTGGCGCGACATCGCCATCCTGTTGCGTTCGCCGCGCGGGCGCTCGGAAATATTCGCGCAAGAATTCGAGCGCGCCGGCATTCCTCTGGCGGTGGCGCGCGGCGGGTTTTACGAGAGCGCGGAAATCCTCGATCTCCTGAGCCTGTTGCAACTGCTGGACAATCCATTGCAGGACGTGCCGTGCCTGGCGGTGTTGCGCTCGCCGCTGGTGGGCCTCTCGCTGGACGAACTGGCGGAAATCCGGCTGGCGGCGAAGGATAAACATTTCTGGACGGCGCTGGTCAGAAGCCGGAGGACGGAAGCCGGAGGACGGAAGCCGGAGGTGCCGGAGCGCGAGTTGTCTCAACTCGCAGCGCGCGTGCCAGACACCAGCGCCGCGGATTGGGACAATCCGCGCTCCGGTACAGAAGTCGGAGGGGGAGCGCAAGCGAAGATTGCGCAGTTTCTCGAACGCTTTTCGCGCTGGCGCAAACTGGCCAAGCTCGTTTCCCTTTCCCAGTGCCTCGAGAAAGTGCTGGCGGAGACGCTGTATGCGGACTGGCTGCGCGCCCAGCCGCGTGGCGCGCAGCGGGCGGCGAACGTATCCGGTTTCCTCCACCTGGCGCAGCAATTCGACCAATTTCAGCGGCAGGGACTGTTCCAATTCTTAAAGTTCATCGAAGCGCAGCAGGAGGCGGAAGCGGAGCCGGAGGTGTCGGCGGCGCCCACGGAAGAGGCCGTGCGGCTGATGAGCATTCATCAGAGCAAAGGCCTGGAATTTCCCGTCGTGGTGCTAGCGGACTTGTCCAAGCAATTCAACGAGCGGGACTTGCGCGGCGAGATCATTTTCGACGGGCAATTCGGCCTGTGTCCCAAGGTGAAGCCGCCGCAAGTGGGGCGGCGCTATCCCAGTCTGCCGCATTGGCTGGCCCAGCGCCGCCAAAAGCGCGAACTGCGGGGCGAGGAATTGCGGCTCCTGTATGTCGCGCTGACCCGGGCGCGCGATCATCTGATATTGACCGCCAGCATCCCGGAGAAAAGCTGGGAGGAAAAATGGACGCTGCCCCAGCCGGCGGCTACGCGAAACATCGCCGCCGCCAAGTGTTTTGCAGACTGGCTGGCCCTGTGGTTTGCCCGGCAAGCGCCGGTTCAGAAATCGGCCGACCCAAACCGCTCCGCCGGTGAATTCGAACACCTGCGCTGGCAAGTGATGGCGGGCGAAGATTCAGAAGCCGCCCCTCGCTATGGGAGCCGAGGTGGCGAGTCTGAAACTAAGAACGGCAATCAACAATCGGCAATTGGCAATCAGTCGGAGCCTCCTCAGGTCGGCTGCTACGAGGGATTGGACGCATTGCGCGCCCGGCTGGAGTGGACTTATCCCTTCCAAGCGGCGACGCGGCGCAAGGCCAAGTCTTCCGTGACGGCGCTGCGGCGCGAGGCGGCGGAGGAGGATGACGAGGCGGAGAGAATTTTTTCCCAGGTTGAACCTCACGCCCAGCCACGCCGCCGGCTTGCGCGCAATTCCAAGTTAAGCGCGGCCGAGGTCGGCGCGGCGCACCACAAGTTTTTGCAGCTATTCGACTTGGAAAAAGCCGACGACCTCGCCGCGGAAGCAGAGCGTTTGGCGCGGGAAAATCAGCTTGGCGCCGACGAGCGGATGGCGTTGGATCTGCCGGCGCTGGCGGCCTTTTGGCATTCGCCGCTGGGCCGCAAGATCCGGGCTTATCCGGCAGACGTGCGGCGGGAGCTGCCATTCACGGCGCGGTTTAGTCCGCGGGAACTGGAGCAGCTTGTGGAGATAAAGGCTGAAGCAGGGTTGGAACAGGAATATGTCATTGTGCAAGGCGCGGCTGACTTGGTGGTGCTGCGGCCTTCGGAGATCTGGCTGGTGGATTTCAAGACCGATGAAGTCTCGCCGTCCGAGTTGCCGGCCAAGCTCAAAGTTTATTCACCCCAAGTGCGGCTCTATGCGGCGGCGCTGGAGAAGATATTCGCGCGCCAAGTCACGCTGCGGGCGCTGCATTTTCTGGCACTGGGAAAAACCGAGGAGATATAAACCCGAATTCCGAATGCCGAAATCCGAAAGAAAGAATCAAAGCAGAGGAAACGATCTAATTTAACCACAGATGGACACAGATATAAACTGGGCGGAAGATTTTGCAAATAAACACAGAGACGCGGAGAACGGGGAGAGCCGCGGAGACAAATCAGAAACTTTGCGTCTCTCCGCGTTCTCTGCGCCTCTGCGTTCAATCTGATTCGTATTCATTCGGCTTTCGGATTCAGCCATCAATCCGCTTCCAGGGCCAACTGCCCCGGCTCGGCGGCTTCTGTCGTTTCCACCGGCGCTTCCAGGGCCGCTTCTGCAGCGGTTGTTTCGGCCGCGGACTGGTTCGGATCGCGCAGGCTCACCAAAGCGGGACGCAGCAGGCGGCTTTGGTAGGTCATGCCGGGCGCGAGGGTTTCCCCCACGACGGCGTCGGCGGGCGGGGTTTCCACACCGTGGGCGCGATGCTTTTGCGCGTCAAACTTTTCTTCCGGCGCGGCGCTGAAGGGCACCAGACCCACGCGACGGGCGGCATCGCGGCACACATTTTGAAAACCGCCAATCTGCTCGGCCAAATCAGGATTGCCCGAACGCGCGGCGGCGTTGTGCAGCGCAAAAATATGGTCCAGAATGCGGGCGACGACCTGCACCCATTCGCCTTCATTGCGGCGAAGTTTTTCAACTTCGAGCCGCAGCGCGCCTTTTTCGGTGTCGTTGAGCTTCAATTGAAATTCGTTGAACTCGCGGATTTCCTCCGCCATGCGGCCGGCGATATCCTTCGCGGCGGCCACCGTCTGGTCGGTGTTGCCCTTGGTGGACTCCTGGACCAGCGCCCACTGGTCCGTGGCGGCGGCAATTTGGGCGGAGTATTTTTTGAGATCAGCCAGTTGCTCCGCGACGGTGCCGACCGCATTGACCTCGATCAATTTGCCCGTGGCGCGATAATCCAAAACGTAGGGGAGGCAGCCGAGCAACGCGCCCAGCGCGACGCAGCCGCACGCCACACCAGTCACTATTTGCGAAAGCGGATGCGTGGCCTGGCAAGTCACGACGGCGGCAATGGCAATTAGCAAGGCGTTGGCCGCCAAAAATGGCCACTTGGGGACGGTCCAGACAGGAGCTTCATTCATAACCGTATTGTCCAAAAAAATGCGTCCCGACGCAAGCCGGCGGCAGGCAAACTTCACGTATCACGTATCACGCAGTACGCTTCACGGGTTCGATGGGAATGCGCATGTGATAGAACGACCGATAGACAAACACCAGCGCCACCAGAAAACAAGTCGCGCCGATCAGATAGGACAGGGGTGAGTCGGGATTCTTTTGTTTCAATTCCACGGCGATTTCCACTGCCAGCAGGCCGAACAACGTGGTGAACTTGATGATGGGATTCATGGCCACGGAACTGGTGTCCTTGAATGGATCGCCCACAGTGTCGCCCACCACGGTGGCGGCGTGGAGCGGCGTGCCCTTTTGTTTCAAATCCACCTCGACGATTTTCTTGGCGTTGTCCCACGCGCCGCCGGCATTGGCCATGAAAATCGCCTGAAACAGGCCAAAAAATGCGATGGCAATCAGATAGCCAATGAAAAAATACGGATTGATGAACGGCAGGCCCAGCGCGAAACTGAAAATGACGATGAAAATGTTGATCATGCCCTTTTGCGCGTAGCGCGTGCAGATTTCCACCACGCGCTTGCTGTCCTCGATGGAGGCGCTGTCCTTGTCCAGCTTGATGTTTTTTTTGATGTACACCACCGCGCTGTAGGCGCCGGCGACGACGGCCTGGATGGTCGCACCGGTGAACCAGTAGATCACCGCGCCCCCCATGAGCAGGCCAAACACAATCTGCGGCACCACCAGGCTCAACCGGCTGACGGCGTCGCCAAACACATGTTCCAGCAGCATGATGATGCCGAAAATCATCGTGGTGGAACCGATTACCGCCGTGCCGATCAACACCGGCTTGGCGGTGGCCTTGAAGGTATTGCCCGCGCCATCCCCCTTTTCCAGTTCCAGTTTGGCGGTATGGAAATCCGGCTTGAAACCGAAATTTTTTTCGATGTCCGCGCTGATGCCCGGCTGGGCTTCGATGCGGCTCAATTCGAATACCGATTGTGCGTTGTCAGTCACCGGACCAAAGCTGTCCACGGCAATGGTCACCGGGGCCATGGCCAGCAGCCCGAAGGCCACCAAGCCAAAAGCAAAAATCGGCGCGCCGAAACTGAACTTCGTCCCGATCAGATTGAGGAAGTCGTGATTCAGCGAAAACAGGTAGGCGATGAACATCAGGAGGAGAATCACCATGCCCATCCAAAACGCGGAGAAGTTGCCAGCGACCAGGCCCGAAAGCACGTTCAAAGACGCGCCGCCCTCGCCTGAGGCGCCGGTGATTTCCTGGACGTGCCGCGACTTGGTGCTGACGAAAATCTTGGTGAATTCCATGATTAGCGCCGCCGCCAGGGTGCCGCAGGCCACGATGGACGGCAGCACCCACCAGAGATCCGGCAGCGGCACGGCCTCGGGTTTGCCGTCCACGATGCCCGTCTTGGTGAAATCGCCCAATAACAATTTGCTCGCCACGAAGCAGGTGAGGATGGAGACAATGCCGGTGATCCACACCAGATCGGTCAGGGGCGCTTCCCAATTGAAATCTTTATCCTTGCCGTAGCGCGCCCGGGCCAGGGCGGAGTTGAAATAAAACGAACCCAGCGAGGCCAGCACCATCAGCGACTGGATCGCGAACATCCAGATGATGAGCTTGGCGCAGAGCAGCGGCGACAGGGCCAGCGCCAGCGCCAGAAACGCGATGAGCGCCACGCCGGTCACCCCATAGGTTTCAAAGCCGTCCGCCGTGGGGCCCACCGAATCGCCGGCGTTATCGCCGGTGCAATCGGCAATGACGCCGGGGTTTTTCGGATCGTCTTCCGGCAGGTTGAAAACGATCTTCATCAAGTCGGAGCCGATGTCTGCGATTTTTGTGAAGATGCCCCCCCCGACGCGCAAGGCGCTCGCGCCGAGCGATTCGCCAATGGCAAACCCGATGAAGCACGGCCCGGCCAGTTCCGGCGGAATGAACACGAGAATGCCGATCATGCACGCCAGTTCCACGCAGATGAGGAGCAGGCCGATGCTCATGCCGGCTTGCAGCGGGATGAAAAGCGTATTCAGCGGACTGCCCCGCAAGGCCGCGAACGAGGTGCGGGAGTTGGCCATGGTGTTGATCCGGATGCCAAACCACGCCACCCCATAGCTGCCCAGGATGCCAAAAATGGAACAGATTAGGATGACCAGCACTTGCGCGAGCGGCTTGCTCTGCAAGCCGCGAAAATAAAAAATCATGCAGCCCGCGATCAGCACCCACAGCGCGGCGAGAAATTTACCCTGTTGCAGCAGGTAGGTCTTGCACGTCTCCCAGATGATGTGCGAGACGTCGCTCATACAGCGGTGAACCGGCAGCGCGCGGGTGCGAAAATATTCCCAGAGGCCAAATCCCGCGCCCACAGCGCACACGAACAGGCCAAAAAACAAGATTGACCGGCTGGTGACCGTGTGGTGAAAAAAATCCACCTGATCCAGCAGGGGTAATTGAATGTCCGCCTCGCCGGCAAATGCCCGGGTGCCGCCGAACAGCGCCACCAACAGGATTCCGCCGCCTATTAATCTTCCTTGTCCTTTCATAAGGGTCGCTGCAGCTTGGCCAAGAACCATCCCTTTGGCCAGCATTTTTTTGCTTGCTTACGGTGTCTCGGCCACCGGAGCGTCGGCCCCCGCCCGGCTCGCTGGAGTTCAAGCTTTAGCTTGTCCCCCCGCAGCGCTAAACCGTAAACCCCAGCATGGCAACGAGCCTCGATGAATCGGCAAGCCCACCGCCTCGGCTCGGCTATTTCAGCGAAGTGGTCCGGGCCGCGATCCAGGCCAAATCCGGATTATTGCCCGCGTTGGCGCCATGCGGAATATAGGTGCCAGTGCCCAGATGCACCAGGGTTCGGCCATCCATCCAGCGATGCGTTTCCGCGTGGCCGTCGCCAAATGTCAGCACGCCTCGCAGCCGGTGCTGATCCGACGGATAATGAATCCAGGTGGCCAACGTCATATCTACGCCAAAGCCGGGCGTGCAAATGCTGGCCGGATTCACATCCGTAAACACAAACCGGTTGACCGGGGAGTCGGCCACGAGGTGGGAAGACTTGAAATAGGTTTTATAGGCGGAGCTGATGATGAGCGGACTGGTGGGATAAGCCGGGGCAAGGTAGGAGTTCAAGGCATAGCTGCGCAATTCCGTAACATAGCCCGTCACGGTGGGCAGCCCGGTGGTGTTCCACAGCGGCCAGGTGGAAGTATCCCCTGGACATTTGTAAACCCGTTCGGCGGGTTGATCTTTGGTATAGGCGAACAGGGAGTAGGCCGGGCCCGTCAAATACAAGTCATTGGTCAGGCTGTCGGTCGAACCGTGGTTGCCGCCATACACCCACAAATGTGCTTGCGTTGACAGGGTGGCCAAGTCGCCGCCATTGAGCACCAGTTGGTCATTATAATCGCCCGCATAAACTGTCCACGCCACCAGCAATTGCTTTTCGTTGGCGATGCACTGGATGCGGGCGGCCTGCTGTTTGGCGGCGGTCAGGGCCGGCAGCAGCAGTGCCGCCAAAATGCCAATAATGGCAATGACCACCAACAATTCCACAAGCGTGAACGCCTCCCTCGGGGAAAACCCCGCCCCCGGCCGCCGGGAATGCCCGGCTGTCACACGCCAAGCCACCGATGCAACCTGCTTGAACATGGATATACGCGCAAGTTAAGCCCGTTTCGAGTCCTTGTAAACCCATTTTTGCACCTTGGCGACCTGCCTTGCCGCCGCTGCGCGCCGGGACGGCGCGCGGTCCGCAGGCGGCGGACCGCGACCGGTCCCCGGTCGCAGCGCTCGGGATTCATGCCCAAGCGCCAGAGGTTCACCGCACGGCGCTGCAAACGGAGCGCCGGTCTCCGACCCGGCGCGTTGGCGTGGATGGTCAATCAAGGTGCGCCGGGTCTTTTTGGATTTCGGCATTCGGACTTCCTTCGGATTTCGGGGATTCGGCTTTCGGATTTCCGATCATTCCGGCTTGCCGCTGCACGCGAACTGCCCCAAGCTTCCTGCGATGCCTGAACGCTTGGATTCAACGCTGAACAAACCCGACGTGGCGCTGGAAATGACGCTGC
>Ga0316227_1004032_pt1 | contig 11345 bp, 7 predicted proteins | sample TBH18019metaG_FD_206012 | JGI IMG/M metagenome (GOLD analysis project Ga0316227, IMG submission 206012) | Freshwater microbial communities from Trout Bog Lake, Wisconsin, USA - TBH18019 | ecosystem: Environmental > Aquatic > Freshwater > Lake > Hypolimnion/Profundal zone | place: USA: Wisconsin... | reverse complement strand
AACTCGGCCTTGGTCAAATCGCGCGGCGCGGGATCGAGGTAGATGGCGTTGATGCCGTGTCCATCGCCCTTTTCCCCGTGGCAGCGCGCACACTCGTTCTTGAATGTCTCTGCCGGTGTCATCGCCGCGGGGGGCGAGTTGCGCGTAAGCAGGTATGCTGCCATGGCCTCGAAGTCAGCCTGCGGCAAACCTAAGGCCGGCATGTTCGAGTCCGGCACGCGCGAACGCGGATTGATAAAGTGGTCCATGAGCCATGGCTGATCGCGAACCAGGCCTTCATTGCTTAGATCGGGAGAGATGCCGCCGTCATGATCGCCCAATTTGTGACAGGAAAGACATGCGTAGCCCTGGATTAACTGCTCACCCCGCGCCGCCGGAGTCGCTGCCGGCGCTGCGCTGGCCGAAACCACCGCAACACTCTCAGGAACCGGAGCCGTGGTTGCGGTATTCAGCCGGAACTGCTCTGTGGATGAAGTCGACAGCGTTGTTCCGCGACGGCTCTTCAGGAAGATGACCAGAGCCTTCTTGTCGTCGTCGCTCAGCTTGAACTGCGGCATTACCGATGTGGGCGTATAAGCGCGTGGGTTCACGATATGCCCCCACAGATAATCGACCTTGCGTTCCTTGCCAACTTCTGTCAGATCGGGACCGATGGTGCCTGAAGAAAGGCCTTCAATGCGATGGCAGCCAAAGCACCCGGTCTTGAAGAAGAGCTCGCGGCCGCGCGTAACCAGGGGTGTCCCCGCAAAGTCTTTTCCGGTGTGGCATTGAGCGCAGTTGACCTGCATGTAGTCGGCTCCGCGCAGATGCCCTGCTATGTCCTTGCCCCATCCTTCCTGGATGGTGTATCCCAGCATCGGATCAGGCCAAAAGGAGTCTTCACCGTGCGCATCGGCAGCCACCAGGCCGCGTCCCTGTCCGTTATGGCAGGCAGTACAGCCAAAGTCAGAGAACTTGTGGCGCCGCTCCCAGCGGCCGTTGTGGAGTACGTCACCCATCGCAGCCGAGTAGGGGTGCGTCTGCAGCGGCTGCTTAGCAGCGGCAAAGCGCGGATCATCCACGGCAATGTGGCAACTCTGGCAGCGGTCAATGCGGGACTCGCCAAACGCGGTCACAATCGTTTGCTCGATCTTGGGCTCACGGCCTTCGAGCGAGGCGCGCTCGGCGGGAGTCTTCGCCTGTTCAAGCGCCTGATGGAAGTAGGCCCTCTGGTCATCTTCCCAGCGGCTGTGGAACTGGTCATAGACCACCACGCCACTCCCGATCAATACCAGCAGGCTCACAACGGCTAACGCCAATCGCATAAGAAAGAACTCCTCAGAACGGTGACACGAACTGCCAGTTCGCGCCGCGGAAGAATGTGCCGATTACGATCAAGATCACGTTCGCTATCACGAACACCAGGAAGAGCGAATTTGCCAATATCCGTTGGCGCGCAAACCAGCGCCCTACGCCCGCCTTGCCGCGGTCGAAGTAAGGCAGCAAAATGAGTAGCAGCAATTCGATTCCCGGTACGCCGATGCCGCCCCAGAATGCCGAATAGCTCACCTGCTCCTGCAATCCGAGAAAATACCACGGCGCCTTGGCCGGATTTGGCGGATGCATTACGTTCACCGGCTGTTCGAGCGGCGCGTTGAAGAACCACGAAACTGCCATCACGCCCACAATGGTGAGCAGCAGAACAAACAACTCGGCAATGAGCAGATTTGGCCAGCTGAAGACGGTATCTTCTTCCAGCTTGCCCACCTTCACAAAGGGTCCGCGCACCAGTCCCTGAATGCTGAACTTGCGAACGGGTTGCGCACCAGCGGCCGCTACTACCGGCTCACCTTCGATCACGGCAATCTTTGTTTCCGGCGTGGGCGCAGCTTCAGCCTCTTCTGGTTTAGCCAGACCGCCATCCTTGCGAATGCGCCAGAAGTGGACCGCAACAAACAAGGTGAGCACCAGCGGCAGAACTACCACATGCAGTACATAGAACCGCAGGAGCGCTTCCTGGCCTACTGTAGCGTCGCCCAGCAGGATGAACTTCAGATCCTTGCCAATCAGCGGCGCATAGCCGGCAATCGAGGTGCCTACCGTAATCGCCCAAAAGGCCAGTTGATCCCATGGCAACAGGTAGCCGGTGAAACTGGAGAGCAGCGTGAGCAGAAACAAGGCCACACCGATGTTCCAGTTGAACTCGCGTGGCGGTTTGTAAGAGCCGGTAAAAAACACGCGGCACATGTGCAGGAAGACCGTGGCCACCATTGCGTGTGCTGCCCACCGGTGCATGTTGCGCAGAATCACACCGAACGCGACAGAACTCCGCAAATCCAGCATCCGTCCATAGGCCTGCGTCGTCGACGGGACGTAATAGAACATCAGCAGGATGCCGGTCACGGTAAGGATGACAAACAGGAAGAAGCTGATCAGTCCCAGGCCCATTGTGTATGTGGGCCGCAGCGCCTGTCGGCTGACCCTCACCGGCTGAATATGCAGGAAGAAGTTTGTAAAGCTGGTTGCAGCCCGGCCGCGGTCCGAGGACGGCAGAGGGTTGCGGAAGATGGATTTCACTACGTTTGCAGGAAAGTCCACCACGCTTTTCCAACTGGATTTGGATTCGTTGCTCATACGCTCAGGTACGTTCCCGTCTGGATTTCGTTATCCTTGTCCACTTCAAGCTCGCCGCTGGGAGTCAGGGTCACCTGGAACCACGACAGTGCCTTTGGCGCCGGCCCACCCGTCACGTTTCCGTCCACGTCAAATTGGGAGCCATGGCAGGGGCATTGGAAGCCGGTCGCGGACGGCGCCACGATGCAGCCCAGATGAGTGCAAGTAGTCGAGATGGCCGCTACCTTGTCGCCCTCACGCACAATGCAGACCCGCTTGGTGTCAATTGCCATCCGCGCTCCGGGAGGGAAATCCTCGGGCCTGCCGATGAGAAAGCGGTTCGGCTGCCCGTAGGTGGCGCGCGGTTTCAAAAACACAAGACTCGAGAAGACGCCAGTCAGCAGTGAGCCCACAACTCCCACGCCGCTCAACCACGCCAGCATGTGCCTGCGCGGGATCTGCTGTTCTTCCCGTTCCCCGTGTTCAATCTTTTTTGGTGCTGCTCCCATGCTGCTGCTCCTTTGCGGGTGCTCTTGGCGGTTGCTGCGGGTCCGACCAGAACACCTGGTATTTCACGTCTTCGAATCTGTGGAACTGGTGGCTACGCGCTGCCCAGATGAAGATCAGCAGCGCTCCGCCGCCCATCAGCAAACTGGCCGCAATCGCTATCCATGTCAGTTCCATACACCCCGTCCCATGCGCTTTTCGAGGTAGACCGCTTCCTGCCCGTCGGGTTGATTCAGGACTGTGAACCTAACCACAACTACCCCTCAATTTGCTTTTGGACTGTTTTTCTCCAATTTCAACGAGTCCCGGCAAAAATAATCTTCGTGAATAACGAGGGTCTGTGATGGAGATTACATCCACGTGTGACAACGAAACGCGCCGCGGCGATTTTCAGGCAGCCAAGTTGTGAATTGAGCTCAGACCACCCTTTTACTTGGCATTTCGAGTACGAAAGCAGCCATTTTCAGCCAGAAAACAGGCAGAAAGTGGCTGATTTTGGCCCGTTCAGGTACGTTTTTGTATAGTGAGGTGTTACTGAGTGGTTACTAGGCCTGTCTTGTAAGTTATTGAAATATTTAATATTAGCGATTTTCAAGAGGTCGAAAAACGGCATTTTATCCCCCAGGGGAGGGGGGTACGCGATTTTGGCATCTACAGCGCCCATTGAGGGCGGGAAGGCGGGCACTGATGCAGAAGCACCCCATGAGACTATTGTGCGCCAATGCGGGGCAATGATCTGCAAAAGAAGGGGTGAGAGGGCAGGCTGATCGCGCGTGTGGGGGATTCGAGGTTGGCAGGGTGTTTTCAGGATAGCCATGCTGCATTTGGCCCGAATGATGCGAGGCTTGACCTCTCTTTTGAGTTTCATGGGGGCAAATTGAGAGCGGAAAGACAGCCATAACCGGCTGGAAGGCCGCAGACAACAGCCGCGCCAACAAGGCATCTCGTAGGTTAGAGTTACACCAGCAGAGCATTGCGGTTGGCCCCCATCCATACCCGAGGGACAACCAGGCTCCACTACAGACCGATCATGCGCTGGAGAATCAGACCGACCCGCCAAGCTGGTGAGTTCCCCTCCGATGGGGAACCGGCGTTGTGCCCTGTTTCTGGCCTTGGCGGTGTGGAGCTGGAATTGGCCAGCGTGTCCCCCACGCTGGCCAATTCCGGCGACCTGCAAACCTCGCAACCCCCTCAAAAAGGTGCAAGTTCCGGCACAAAAACCGTTTCAGGGCCGCAACCTTCTGCCGGTGATGGGGTTCGAGAAGATATGGCAACCATGGTCCTGGACAATACGGCCCTGGGAACAGGCTCCGCGGTTCGGCCGCAAACAAGACCGGACCGGGCTTCAGACGTGCCGGGTGTGCTTGACCCCGAGAGCGATGCCGCCATTATGCTGCGCGTGGCTGCGGGCGACGAGGAGAGCTTCAATTACCTGGTAGGCAAGTACCACCGGCCCATGATTCACTTCCTGTTCCGGATGGTGCGCAACCAGGCCATTGCCGAAGAAATGGCGCAGGATGTGTTTCTGCGCGTTTATCGTGCCCGAGACAGTTACCGGGCTGAAGCAAAGTTCACCACCTGGCTTTACCGGATTGCGACCAATCTGGCGGTGAATCATGCGCGCGACACAAAAAATGAACGGTCGGCGCAAACCGTCTACCTGGATGCGCCGGATGAGGAGACAGGAACCACCCCGGACGTAGCCGACGACGAGCCGTCAGTCGAACAACGTTTAATCCGCGACGAGCGGATGGCGGCCATTCGCAAGCACGTAGTGGCCCTGCCGGAACGCCAGCGGATGGCGGTGTTGATGCACAAGTACCAGGGAATGGATTACAAGCAGATCGGAGAGGTGCTGAAGCTCAGCGAGTCGGCAACCAAGTCGCTGCTCTTCCGCGCCTACCAGACGTTGCGGGACAAATTGAAGGATTTTGTTTAAGGGGAGAACAGCCGGGCGACACCGGCGGAGAGCGGGGTTTTGACAATGGAAAAGCTAAAAGACAATTGCACCGGGATGGACTCAAAGCTTGCGGACTTGCTGCTGGATCCGCAGGCTGTGCCTGCCAAGGTTCAAAAGCATGTTGCGGAGTGTGATCGCTGCCAGACGGAATTGGCTGAGCTTCAAGCGACCATGGACCTGCTCGACGCATGGGAGGCTCCCGAGCCAAGCCCCTACTTTTTCACGCGGCTCAATGCCAAGATGCGGGAAGAGCGCGAGGCCGCGCCCGCCGGTTGGCTGGCAAGCCGGATGGCCCGTCTGCGCGCCACGTTTGCCTATGGGCCTCAGTCGCATGTGCGCCCTCTGGCGGCGATGGCGCTTACCGTCATGCTGCTGGTTGGCGGGGGAGCTTATCTCGGTATCACTGACTGGAATCAAACCGTCCAGCAGCCCACCCAGACCGCCGTTGTGCATGATCTGGAAACGCTGGATAGTAACGCGCAACTGCTCGATCAACTGGAGTCGATCTCAGACAACCAGAACGGGGACTAAGTGTTTGCACGATTCGGCCGTTGGCCGGGAGAGAGATTTATGACCAGGATATTCAACGCGCAAGCAACGCGCACTGCGGCTTTGGCCGCGGTGATCCTGGTATTGTGTTTGCCCTGCGCCTGGGCACGGGGCCAGCAGGATGGCGGGCGCCGCGCCGCTCCTGCACAGACGCCTCATTATTCCGCGCCTCGATCCTCGCCTCAATCTCAACCATACCGGTACCAGAGCCGCCCCTCTTTCCAATCGCAACCCCGCAGTCAGCAGTACCCAATGCAGCGCACTGTGCCCCAGATGCAGCCGCGATCTCAGCAGTATCCGATGCAGCGCACTGTACCGCAGATGCAGCCACGATCTCAGCAATACCCCATGCAGCGTTCTGCGCCGCAGATGCAGCCCGGATTTCAGCAGTATCCCATGCAGCGTTCTGCGCCGCAGATGCAGCCCCGGACTCAGGAGTACCCCCCCATCCGCCCGCCGGCGCCGGTGCCCTCTCCAGCGGTACGGTCCCCGTATGCAGGCTCCTCGACGGCTCGCCCGGCCTACCCGGGCGGCGCTCGCCCAGGCACCGCTTATCCAAGCTCGAATTACACAGGTACGGCTCGACCGGGCGCGAATTACCCTGGCCCGGCCTTTTCCAAACCTGCGAATCCCGGCCCTCCGCACACTGCCTCGACCTATCCGGGCGCTGCGCCTCCAGGGCACCTCGGCTCCTGGCTGAATCAGAACCGCAACCTGGCCGTACAGGACCAGGAGAAGGTGCTGCACAGCGACCCCAGCTTCAACCGCCTTCCGACGGGCGACCAGCAGCGCCTGGTGAAACAACTGCGCCAGGTTGACCAGATGCCCGAGGAGCAGCGGCAGCGCCGCCTGGCCCGCGCCGAGGCCCTGGAACACCTCTCGCCGCAAGACCGCATGCACGTGAATCTTTCCGCGCGCCGGTGGGCCACTTTGCCGCAGGATCGCCAGACCATGATGCGCAACGCCTTCCGAGACTTGCGCAGCGTCCCGCTTGACCAGCGCCAGACGGTGCTCAACTCCAGCCGCTATCAAGGCGCATTCAGCGCCGAAGAGCGCGGGCTGCTTGGCGACATGCTCCGCGTAGAGCCCTACGAACCAGCGCGGTAATCGAGAAGAATAGAGCAGAAAAAACCGGCAGCGGAGAGGCTCTCCGCTGCCGATTTTTTCTGCTGAACCTGTTACTCGCTTCCGAGTTTGATGGGAGCTGTTTGAGAAACCAGTTGCAGCGGCGCATGCAGCCGGATGTCTCTTGACGACGAACCTACCTGCACCTCGAACGTGCCTGGCTCGGCCACCCACTTCTTCTTCTCAATGCTCCAGTACGAAAGCGCCGAGCGATCCAGCGTGAATTCAACCGTCCGTGTCTCGCCTGCCTTCAATTCCACGCGCTTGAATCCCTTCAACTCGTGCACTGGCCGGTCGATCTTCGAGTGGCCGTCATGCACATACAATTGCACTACCTCGGCTCCATCCCTCGATCCGGTATTTTTTACCCTCAAGCTGACCTTGATCGGCGCATTTGCAAAGGCTCGAGGCGTGACAGCCAGGCCGCTGTACTCGAAGCTGGTATAACTTAGCCCAAATCCAAACGGAAACAGCGGCTCCACGTTCCTAGTATCAAAGTACCGATAACCGACGTAGATTCCCTCGGCATAATTCACGCGCAGGTTCTCGCCCGGATAGTGCCCATAGGCGGGTGAGTCTTCCCACTTTTTTGGAAATGAAACGGGCAGCTTGCCTGATGGGTTGGCATCACCAAACAGGACCGACGCCAGCGCATGCCCGCCCTCCTGCCCGGCGTACCACATCTCCACCAGCCCCGGCGTGCCATCAAGCCATTTGGACATCGTCACCGGATCGCCCGTGTTAAGCACGACAACCGTATGCGGATTCGCCTGCTCCACGGCTGCAATCAGCTCATCCTGTCCGGCCGGCAGGTCCATCGTTTTGAGGTCCAACCCCTCTGACTCGATCCTGGTTGACCGCCCTACCACTACCACGGCGACATCCGCATGAGCCGCCGCATCCACTGCTTCTTTCTGCAGTTTGGCTCGCGCCTCGGCAGTGTCCTGCGCGGCATCCTCGCCCGCCATCGCAACCCCGAGCGCATAGGTCACATGCAGCGCGCTTCCGGCACGTTCGCGTATCCCGTCCAGTGGCGCAACTGCATATTTTGACCGCACCAGCGAACTGCCTCCGCCGCCCGTGCGCGCAACCGCGGCGTTCGGCCCAATCACCGCAATCGAGTGAATTTTCGCCGCATCCAGCGGCAGCACCGCACCGGCATTCTTCAAGAGCACAATGCCTTCCGTCGCCGCTTGCCGCGCCACGGCCTGCTGCGCAGGCGTATCCACCGCGCCCAACACCTTGTGCGGATGATCGAACAGTCCACTCACAAACATGACACGCAGCAGATGGCCCACATTGCTGTTGAGCGTAGCCTCGCTGATATGTCCCGCCTTCACCTCGGCCAGCACATTTTCCGTCGTCATCCAACTACCGCTCGCGCCCATGGCCGCCACGCCGGGGAGTTTCAGCGCCTCCACCGCCTCTTTGCCGCCGGGCATCTCCAGGTCCAGGCCCGCATTCAGCGGCTTTGCAGTCGAGTAGGTGCTGCGCCAGTCCGAAAGGACAAAGCCCTTAAACCCAAACTCCTTGCGCAAGATATCTTCAAGCAGCGGCGCGTTCTGCGAGCAGTTTTCGCCGTTCACCTTGTTATAGGCGCTCATGACCGCCCAAACACCCGCTTCCTGCACAGCCGCCTTGAACGCAGGCAGATAAATCTCGTGCAGCGTCCGCTGGTCAATCTGCTCGTCGATGCGCCGCCGTTCGAACTCCTCGTTATTGGCGGCAAAGTGCTTCACGGAGGGAATCACGCCCTCGCCCTGCACGCCGTTGATATAGGCCACGCCCAAGCGCGCGGCGAGGAAAGGGTCTTCGCCGTAGCCCTCAAAGTTTCTGCCCCAGAGCGGCTGGCGATTGATGTTCACGGTCGGCCCCAGGATCATGTCCCGCCCCAGCGCCTTGACCTCTTGCGCAATCGCCTGGCCCTCTCGCCGCACCAGTTCCGCATCCCACGTTGCCGCCATGGCCACGCCCGCCGGAAACGATGTTGTCTCAATTTTCAGCGGCGTACCCGGCAAGTTGGTAATGGCCGAACTGCCCGCCCAGGAACGTACACCGAGCGGCCCATCCGCCATTTTGATCTGGGGAATTCCCAGACGCTCAATCGCCGCGGACTCCATCCAGCCCGCCCCGCCCACCATTGTGGCCTTCTCTTCCAGCGTCATCCGGCTCAGCAGGTCTGCGACCCGTTTATCGGCAGGCAGCTTCGCATTCTTGTAGGGCGCATTTGACGGAACGGCATTTTGCGCGGCCATCAACAAAGGAAAAATAGTGGCAACGACAAACAAGGCAGCAAATAAGCAAGACGTAGAACGGCGCATAAAATCGCACTCCTCAAATGGTTCGAGCCCCGCAGGGACTCGCAGCGAATGGAGTTGATGACGGAACAGCATGACGACTGTATCCCTTGTAAGGATTAGCTTGTAATCCTGCCGGATCGAATCCCAGGTTCCGCATCGGCAACCTGGGATTCAATCCGCATTTCTATTCTGCGCTCAGAGTCACACCACACGCACGCGCAGTGGCCGCAACCGGAGAAAGCGTAAACCGCACCTTGCCGTCCCTGGCCTGCACCTCGACATCTGTATCCGCAGTCGCCGTGACACTCTTGCCTGATGCTTCCACCTTCAACTGCGTGCCTTCGGGCATGCGGATCTTCATCCGGTAGGCTCCCATCAGCTGCGTTCCGCCCAGCCCGCCCACTGCCAAATTAACGGGAGAACCAACTTCAACGCCGCTGGGGCATTTTGAATCTGCGGCGAACGCTGTGACAGGCACACCAAGCTCCGCAGTTCCGAGCACTTCAATCACGTGATGGGATGCGTCGAAGTCGTAACTGTAGTGCCCAACGCCCTGCGCCAGCGGCTCATGTACGGTTGGCGCAAACTCCACTTGCAGCGGCTCCAGGCCCGCCGCCTGCCGCTGCGCCTCAAAGAACGGCAGCCAGCGCAGATTCAGCGTCAACAGAATTCCCTTCTCTCCCATGCTTGTCTGCCCATGTTTGATGGCGCGCGCATAAGCTTCAATCGCGCTCTCTGGCCTGGCCTCAGCAATCGCGGTCCGCGCCAACGCTGTATCGCCGGATGCCACCGCTGCCTCCGATTTTTGCAACGCCGACTGGGCCTCATACACTCCCTGCGCGTAGAGTTCCCAATCCTCGTAGTAGCCAATCCAGTCCTGCGCCTTCGCATCGGCCGCCAGCGGCCGCATCTGCTTCAGCAGCGCCAGCCGCGCCTTGGCGCCCACCGCCTCATTGGCCGCATCCAAAAAATGGCCCCGGTTCACAAACTTGTCAGTGGTCTCCTCGCCGAACGCTGGCGCGTTATGAATCCAGTTCAGCAGGTACCGCTTGCCCAGTTCCTGGTTGTTCGCGCCAAACGTGCGCCTGGCCATCGCCGCCGTGGTGGCGTCCAGAGTTTCGTTCTCGCTGGCCGTCCACACCTGGTCCGCCACATTTTTGAAGAACAGATCCAGAGGCCGCGTGGTCCAGTGAATCACGCCGTATCCTGCCGAATTGCTCCAGCGCAGCATCGATCCAAATCCGGCAAAAGGCGTATACGAGCGACCGGCATACTCGCGGTCGTCATGCTGCGCCCAGACAATGGGGATCATTGGCCGGTGCCGTCCAATCGCACGCAGACTCTCCTGCACAGGATCGCTGGGGAATTCATAGCTATAGTCCAGCGGCATCAACCCCACGCCCGCAGGCATGAACGCATCCGCCGAGGGCAGATAAGTAAACCGCCAGCTGCCCGCCGTCATGGTCACGCTGGCGTGGCCGGTCTCGTCCAGCGCCTTGCGAAACGCCCGTGCAATCTTGCCGATGGCAAACATGCTGGGCGCTTCCGCGTCGCTCTTCAACTGCGGATTCGCCGCTATCCCCTGCGCGTATTCCCCGCGCCATGCCTCTGGAAAATCCGCCGGCGTCAGTTCCCGCCAGGGGCTGTTCAGCCCTCCCCGGAACCACACCGCAAGCTGGGTAATCTGCGGATACAACTTCATCAACTGGTCAATCTCGGTCCGGTAATACGCATACCCCTCGGCCGTATCGGGATTGACCATCTGGAACCCTTTGGCCTCAAACCGCGCTGTGGCGGGCAGCGTCTTGATCACGTTCTGGGGGTTGGCCGCCTCCGTATCCACATCCAACGCAAACGTAATGCCCATGCCCCTCTGGGCCGCAAACTGGAATACCTTTTGCATGAGCCCAGTGGCCGCCTGCACCGTCTGGCTGTCTTCGACAAGACTCGCATCCGCGCCAAACACCGGCCCCTTGTAATAGCCGTCCGCGGCCACCATCCTGCGCACATCGGCAACGTGCTGCGTACCCCAGTCGCGCCCCTTTTCAGAGTTCGCCAGATATCCAGTCGGCTTGGTTTGTCCGTTCATACTGAACGAATACATGGGGTTGTTTCCGTACGCATGCACCATCACCGCGTTAAAGCGCATCCGCTGGGCCTGCGTCACCCACTCCTTCCACTCCTTCTCGTTCCATGTCGAGCAGCCGCTCAAGAAGTTGTGCCAGTTGAAGATCACCCGCTCGCCCGCAATCGGAGCGTCTTCCAAGTCCCAACCCGCGAATGAGAACGGCCCCCGAATCGCCGGCGGAATG
>Ga0316227_1004027_pt1 | contig 11348 bp, 24 predicted proteins | sample TBH18019metaG_FD_206012 | JGI IMG/M metagenome (GOLD analysis project Ga0316227, IMG submission 206012) | Freshwater microbial communities from Trout Bog Lake, Wisconsin, USA - TBH18019 | ecosystem: Environmental > Aquatic > Freshwater > Lake > Hypolimnion/Profundal zone | place: USA: Wisconsin... | reverse complement strand
GCTAAAAGATAAGGAGACATTATCAACCCTTGCAGTTCGTAAACAAGTAAAACCTAAGTAATAACCTAGTAATACTTAACCCCGCTTAGGCGGGGTTTTTTTTCGCCTATTTTTTGGGCAAAGTCCCCTGTAAATTTACCGCCATTGTGCGGTGCAACAATTTTACAATGATACCAGTCACCACAGTAGCGTGTAGCACAGGGTCGAAGACCTGAGAGGCAAAGCCCTCAATGTCGATCAGCCGTTACTCTCGGCACAGCCAAACATCACAACACAATCACCCAATGACATCTTGCTGTAACTTTACAGACAAAGTTCTTGCTATGTGATACCAGTCACCAAAGTAGCGTGTAGCACAGGGTTTACCCTTATATTGTTCTGAAACTCGGGGATTGTTCTTGGTATTGTTCTGAGCGAGAGCCTTATAGAATGGGCTTTGTACCTTTGTTCGTATTGTTCTGACAAAAAATGGCTTTAGCCAAATTTAATTTTGCACAGAGAGGTAAGAAATTAAAAATGCGGATAGCCTAAAAAGCAGGGTACAAAAGGAACAACCCGACACTCCTTATTCTATAAGGGTCTATATAAGAACAAATAAAGAACAATAGGTACAAATACTTTTACTTAATCTTTAATACCATAACTTAGTCTTTACTAGTAAAACATTGACTTTACTAAGCTGATACAGTATAATATATATGTGAGTGGGAAATTAGTTTACAACAGCCAATTCAACCATTCACAACATTGTCAGTAACTTTACAGGAGAAACATATGGAGCACAGTAAACCGCAACACCATTGCAGACTATGTGGTGATTTAATAGAAACCCGCCGTTGGGCATTGGGCTACAAGTTCTGCCTACCATGTGGTGATGAGTTTGCCAAGTCACGCAAGTTCACCATCGTACCTATGAACAAAAGCAACTACCAAGTCGTCACAGACCCAACCTTGCTCAAACAACTTAACCCAAAGAGGACAACATGAACAAAATAGTATGGTGGACTATCGAAGTGGAGTGGGAAGATGGTAAGAGAGAAACCCTATCTGAAATCCCCAATTATGTAGCCCAAGAGGTAGATGATCTGCTAACACAGATTGAAACCGAACGGAACGAAGATGAAGGAGAAAACGAATGAACGGCGAAGACAAAATCTTTCTAATGACCGCAATCATGGCAATCATTGGTAGCGAGGAAACAATGGCTAAGTTCTTATTAAATAGGGACAACATGGAACGACTGCTAGCAATTCGTGAAAACTTAGGTCGTGAAGGGTTTGAACAGGAGTTAATCAAACTAAAGGAAGTTATCCAATGAGAAACTATGTAATCAAGTCAAGGCGCAGTCGGGTCAACTTGATCGAGGCACAGAAGATCGCATCATTACCGCATAGGTTATCCCTATGTGAAACACCTGATGAGAAGCGCCAACTCATTGCCGAAAATAACCCTTTGTATTATGTGTTTGGCTATGCATTGAACCCAAAAACTTATTTAGAAACCTACACAGGAGAAACAAAATGAAAGTAACCAATGAGAAAAACCCATATGTGTTTGACCCAAAAACCGATAAGGTAGTATGGCGCAACCCAACACCAATAACCAAGCAAACCAAACTGATATATAAATCAGATATTGACCCCGCCGTTATTATTCACAGTAATAAAACCCACCGCACAGTTAGCGAGGCATTTCGGGATGCTGATTATGCGACACCAATATGGCGATGTGAGAATGATTGGGATAGGGCAATGGAGTATCTCAAGTGGATTGGTGTATGGGCATTTACTCTATTCATTCTCTATAACTTTGCAGTCGGCTTTGAGAAATGGATTGCATCATGAACACAGGGCAGATTAAACGCATTGGTAAACGCACCTATTGTGTAGTGTGCTGGACAGACCACGATGTAACTTTACAGTCAATGGATGAGGAGAAATACATCATCGTGATACCACGCACTCGCTTTGGTGGATTACGCACAGGAACTTGACAATGGTAGTAAAGTCTAGTAAAATATATATAACAGTAGGAAAGCGTAGTAAACATTAACAACATCACAGGAGAATTAAAATGGACACAACAGTTCACAGTAACTTTACCGACATCAATGTCGGGTCAGTACCATCAATCAGTAATAGCGCAATGCTTGTGGAACTTAACATCTCAACATGGACAGGGCGCAAGCTGGACAAACAAATCTCAGCCGAGATTGATGTGGCAAAACAAACCACAACTCGGGCGGGTAATTACAACAAGAAGCTATTTGCTGACGAGCCTGTCTTTGATGCTATTCAGAAGTTTGCGGGTAATGCACGAACCTATCACTACCATGCGACGATGCCTTGGTCAGATAGCGGACTGCGCCTGTTAACAACTGCTATGTTCATGGACTATCAGAAGAACATCACTCAGTTAGAAGCCGAGTTCAACGGTAAAGTTACAGAGTTTATCAATCAATACGATAAGCTGGTAATTAAAGCGCAGATGAAACTAGGCACTATGTTTAACGCATCAGACTATCCCGATGCCGAGGATATCGCAAGCAAGTACCGATTCTCAGTCAAGTTCACCCCTGTACCTGATGTGGGCGATTGGCGGGTAAACATTAACAACGAAGCAAGGGAACAACTAAAACTATCTTATGCACAAGCATATACCGACAACCTCAACTACGCATACAAGGATGTATGGCAACGAACTCATGAAGCACTAAAGAACATGAGTGAAAAACTCACAGGTGAAAACAAGCAGATATTCAGGGACACACTGGTATCAAATGTGCGGGATATGGTCGGATTGCTTGATCGGTTCAACATTACAGACGATGCCCAAATGAAACAGGCAAAAGTCAAGATCGAGAACGCTTTACTTGGGGTCACACCTGACGCATTGCGGGAAGATGATGACTTTAGATTAGATACAAAACAGAAAGTAGATCAACTGCTAAAGGAATTTAGCTGGTAAGTCAATACCTTTACCAAAATAAACTTGGAAAAGGCTCGTTATAAAAAAGCAACGTAGTTCCTCACAACAACTTAATAGGAGTTATATCAAATGTCTAAAACTACAATGACAGCAGAGCGTATGTATGAGCAATCTATCGACGAGATCGTTGAGTCGATTCTAGCCAATCCTAAAGGCACGACCCTAGTGCAAGGTCATATGGGTAGCGGTAAATCATCTATCCTAAAGATATTAGCTGAAAAACTGCCAACTCATGTACCCTGCTATTTCGATGGCACAACTAAAGACTTAGGCGATTTGTATATCCCTAAGATTCTCGATGCGGGTGATGATGCACAGTATGTGCGGTTCGTACCAAACGAGGAGTTCGGTCTACATCATGGCAAGCCTGTCATCTTGATGTTCGACGAGTACGGCAAGATGAATCCATCAGTCAAAGCGGCGACTATGGAAACCATGCTCAACCACAAGGTAGGTAATAAGAAGTTACCCGAAGGTAGTATCGTGTTCGCAACAACCAACTTAGCTGGCGAGGGAGTGGGCGATCTGTTAATGCCACACCACCGAAACCGTATCACAGTAGTACGCATGGCTAAACCTACGGCACAACTATGGATTGAGAACTTTGCATATAACAACGGCATCCATCCAGCAATGATTATGTGGGTAGCCGAGGAAGGTGAAAAGTTATTTCAATCCTACGAGGATGTAGAGAAACCCGATGACGAGATGGGCGGTAATCCGTATATCTTTCATCCTAAATGCCAACGACCAGCTTTTGTAACCCCAAGGTCTTTGGAATTGGCATCCAACTGGCTATGGGCAAAAGACAAAATTAGTGGTAACGCATTGCAGAGTAATCTTATCGGTACGATTGGTGCAAGGGGTGGTTCAGACTTACGCACCTTTATTGAATTGGTAGATCAATTACCCAAGCATGAAGAAATTAAGACAAACCCCGCTAATGCGAAGATACCAGAATCATCATCAGGAATCATGATGGTAGTTCACCGAGCATTGTCAACCATGAGTAAAGAATTTATCGACCCTTGGATGACATACCTCAATCGTCTTGATGCCGAGGCACAGGGATTCTTTGCTATGCAAGTGCGTAACCCGAAGTATTCCAAGCAAGGTATTGTCATGACCAATAAGAAGTTTACTGATTGGTGTATCGCTAACAACTATGTATTTACTGCGGACAAAGTATAAGGAGAAAATGATGAAAGAGTATCGGGTTGTAATAGCAAGTTATTCCATTGAGTTAGTAGACGCAGATAGCCCCGAAGATGCTTGCGAGATAGCTATGGAAATCTTTGAACCTACTAACGAATGGGTTGTTGCAGAAGTAGATGAAATAAAACCATATCCAATTGAGGAGGATGAATAATGTCACTAGCAATAGGCAAACAACTAACGGCAGAGCAACGCTTACGCAAGGGTGTGACGGATATCATTGGTCATGATGAGTTCATTGCATTGACTGGTGTGCTGATGATTGGTAAGAAGTCAATCGTTGATGGATTACCTACGGCGTGTACCAACGGTCGTGACGAAGCATATGGTCGTGAGTTTGTAAATAAACTAACCGATGCAGAGTTTAGATTCTTGATCTTGCATGAGTGTTATCACAAAATGTATAGGCATCTAACAACATGGAAACATCTACATGATATACACCATACCAAGGCGAATCATGCGTGTGACTATGTTATCAATCAGAAGTTAGCCGAAACCGACGCTTGTAAGTATGGCTGGATTAAGATAATTGATGGTGCGCTTATTAACAGTAACTTTACAGGCATGAACGCACAACAAGTATTTGATCTACTGCCACCAGTATTGGAGAACCCGAATGGTAGTGGTGAGAATCCGTTTGATGACCACGATTGGGATGGCGCACAAGAGATGAGCGAGGAAGAAGTTAAGAACTTAGCCAAAGAGATTGACCAAGCGGTACGACAGGGTGCGATCTTAGCGGGTAAGGTAGGCTCAGGCGGTAATCGTGATATCGGTGAACTGTTACAAACTAAACAGGATTGGCGAGAAGTATTGCGTGACTTTGTAACAACAACTTGTGCGGGTAAGGATTACTCAACATGGAAGAAACCGAATCGTCGCTATCTTGGTATGGACATACTCATGCCGTCAGCCATTAGTGAATCAATGGGTGAGATTGTATTGGGTATAGATACATCGGGGTCTATTGGTCAGCGTGAACTTAACTCTTTCCTAGGTGAGATCGTAGGTATATGCGATCAGGTTAAACCTACTAAGGTGCGTATTCTTTACTGGGATACAGCAGTATGTAAGGAAGAAGTATACCTAGTAGATGAGTATGCAACGCTAGTCCAATCGACTAAACCCGCTGGCGGTGGTGGTACTGATGCCTCTTGTGTTCCGATGTATATGGCAGAGCATAGCATCAAGCCTGAATGTGTTGTGATGTTAACCGATGGTTATCTAGGTGGTGATTGGGGATCGTGGTCTGTCCCTGTCATGTGGTGCATCCTTAATAACCGTAGTGCTAACCCACCCGTAGGTAAGGCAGTCTACATTGAAAACTAATGTGGACACTGGCATCAATGTTCGCAGTAACTTTACAGGAGAATGTTATGTGGTTTTTAGATGATGTTAATAGGTATTTAATAGGTTTATTTATGTGTGCCTTTGCAATGATGTTGGTATTTTGCGCTGGCTTTATGTTTAGTAAGTTAATTGATTTGATATCAGGAGAATGATATGTATTGGAATCATAGGGTAGTAGATTTAACCGAGGAGAACGATGGTGAAACATGGCTTGAGATTAAAGAAGTTTATTACAACGAGAAGGATGAACCATGCGGTTATTGCGACTCGACGACAGGCGGTGAAACACTTGACGAATTGCGTACACAAGTACAACGCTTTGCCAAATGTATCGAGCAACCGATATTAAACGCAAAGACAGACTTCAAGGGTAAGTTAGTAGACGATGATGGTGACACAGTAAACATGAACGAAGGAGAATGGTGATGGGATATTACGGATTAAATAGTTTTGACGAAGTAGCTAAACGCTATGCGGACACTAAACCAATCAGAGGTGCAAGAGCAAGCGAAGACTTGCGACCATTGGGTCAGCGTAGATACTGGTGGAGTCGTGTTGCGAAAGTAAACGATAACAAATACATCTTATTAGATGGGCATTGGGCATGGAGTGGTAACGGCAAGCTACCATTGCAAGAGATGACTTGTCCTATTAGTTGGGAACGCAAGGAAGATGGTGACTACATTACTATCCGCAGTCATTTGAATAATGGTATATCTGTATCTCGCTATACATTCTTAGATGCGTACTTACCTAAAAGTATGAGTTTTGATTGGTATAGTGAAACTGGTAAACATTATGTTGTGCAAAACAGACAAACTTCTAATGAGGTGCGCCACTATCTACCTAAGTTTAAGGGGAATATGGATTGGGCTAACCAAACCTTTGAGATGGTGAGGGATAGCAAGGTAGTATTCAAAGCCGAAAGTGATGGGCAGTTCACTCGGGTCAATGAGCTACAACCATACCAAACACGAAGAATAGATAAAGATCTTGACACAAAGTATGCTGGTAAAGTTACTGAGCTGTGGGAGTGGGCGCAAGTTGTGTTACCTATCCTTGGTCAGAGTATTGTCAGAGATAGAGATGAGTATGCTAACAAACTAACGAGTGCTCACTATTGGTATTGGAGTAATCAGATACACAGAGAAGAATTGTGTGCGATTCTTGATAACCCTGAACATGAGAAGCGTATGGCACTAGCGGTATGCCTAGCCTGTGATGTGGGTGCAATAAGTAATGACCAACGATTTGAACACAGGGCAGATACTTTGTATCAAGTAAAACAAGCTATCCGTAAAGCGGGTAAGTTCTATCAGATTGAATTGAGATAAGGAGAATGGATATGACTAGACTAGTAAACATAGCGCAATACCATGCAGATCAGCGTGTGCGAGAACAGAAAGAACAGATGATTGCCAAGGCTAAAGAAGTGGGATGGACTAACTTTGTGCAAGACCTACCTGTAAATTATGATCTTATGGAGTTCGCTACCGCAGTGAAAGATGTTATGCCGAATATAACATTCTTACCATTAGAACAAGAGTATGTGCAAGTAGATAACAAAGATAATGGAGTGGCTACGCATCGTATTCGTATCTATAACGAGTTGGCTATTGTGATGGATGGCTACCCATTTGATCTAGGTCGTATTAACTTTAAAGATAATTCGGTTAGGTCTACTGATTCGCCTACTAGTACCTTTGGTGTGTATAGCCGTAAGATTTCTAATGCTAAGTACGGTACGCATAGGACTCAGCACAACATGATTATGTCTAACGATATAAAGAAAGCCGTTAAGAATGTATGTAAATATGTTATGCCATATTCTACTAGAGAGTTGGCTCAGGCTTTCTATGATGGTATGCAAAACAATGTAGGCAAAATACTAGAGAAAACACAACGAGATTTACGAAATCATTGTCAGCCACTAGGTTATAACTATGATGAAGTTGCATCAGAAATCATAGCCCTAAAAGCTAAAGGTATGACCTTTAATACTCCGCAGTTTAAAGCCGTAGCCGAGGGTATCGAGGGACTCTATGAAGCATACAAACAGGAATCTAATCGTAAGATTAGTGCAACCTTTGTTCGTATTTATAAAGTAGGAGATCAACCGTATGTAAGTTTACAGGAGATAGATGACTTTAAGAAGCATGTATGGAACGCTAGTATTGATATGCCTACTACGGATAAACCCGTAAGCGAGTTGCCCGAGGATGCAGTCGGTTCTATATCTGTGCTTAGTATCTTAGAGAATAATCAGTATGTAGACAATGTAGGTATGAAGTTAGACAGTAATCACTTTTGGATTCAGAGAGGTTAATATGCAAGGATATATGTCACCACAAGCTAAGAAAGAGCAAGCTCTATACATAGAGATAATGTTTGATTTAGGATTCCATGCAAATTGGAAAGATGCACTAGGCAATAAAATGTTTAGTGCGCCCGAGGAAGTGTTGCTTTCTTACATCGAAATGGCTAAGAAAAGTCCTATTTACAAAATACATTTTCAGGAAGATAATACAATACATACTGCTTGTTATGAATTGTTAGATAGCTTTAAGCCTGAGTTAGAATTATCATATGACCATGCTGACGAGTTACCTAAATGGGTTCAAGATAAGCTAGCAGTATTGATGTTACTAGATCACAAAGCAAACAATCAAGAAGTTGCTGGTGTTGGTAGACGGATTAACGAAGATATATTTTGGGTGTTCAAGGGAGAACAAGATGGCGATGACCCCCGAGGGGAAAGTTAAGAAAGCTGTACGCCAAGTCCTAGATGGGCTTGGTGCTTACTATGTGATGCCAGTGACAGGCGGTTACGGCAAACAAGGTGCGCCTGACTTCTTAATATGTCTAAATGGAAACTTCATTGGTATTGAAACCAAGGCTGGAAAAGGTAAACTCACCTCACTGCAAGAATTGAATCTCAAAAAGATCATAGACTGCGGTGGGGTGGCTTTAGTAGTAAGGGAAGATGATGTTAAATATCTACCCTCTTTATTAACAACAGGAGAAAAACATGAGCAAGAAAACAACAGTAGCACAAAAGATTCTTAACCTATTAAATACGCATGGTGGATTAAAGCCGAAAGGGATTATTACCCTGACTAAAGCTAACCCCGCTAGTGTATATACAACCCTTAATAAGTTACACAAGGACAAGAAGGTAGCTAAAGAGGAAGACGGTGTTTACATCAGTCAGACTCAGACAAGCACAACCCCTGCCGAGCCTAGCAAGTCCGAAGTCAAGCGTATAACCACACTAGAAACAAACATGGTTAAACGCATTAAGGAGTTAGCCGAAAGTAACGGTAAACTTACTGCCCAAATTGCAGACTTACAGTCAGAGAACAACCGACTGCGCCATCTGTATATGGACAAGCAAGCCATTGTTAAATATCTTGAAGATAAGATTGAATCCTTTTGGGGTATTGGTGAAGAGTTTTAAGTGAGCTTCACTATCTATCAGCATGATGGCTTGAAAGTAATTCAGTGGTTTAAGACCGTTGATGAACTTCTTGCCAGCATGCTGGCTAACCCTAACGACAGATACCACCGAAATCCATGAGTAAAACACCTAAAAACGCTACTAAGAAGCAACAGAAGTGGCAAGCGAAGACTTTAACCGAAATGTTTGCTAATATCAGGAGAGGTCAGGAATATGTAACTGTGGTAATGCAGAGGGATTCTTGGGAAACATTACGATACGCTATTGATATAGCATTTAGGGAAGAGGAAAAGTATATGGCAAACGCAAAGTTAAAGGTAACAGTACCAGCAATTAAAGAGAAGTCAGGCAAGATTGTCAAAGCACCAAGCAAGGCATACTCGCATGATGAACTCATTGAGAAGGAAGGCAAGAAAGCTAAAGATTCTAAGCATATGTTTGCCTTGAATGATGGTGAAGTTGTTAACCGTAAGAAGGCGGCGAAGGTAGCAGAGAAAGCTGGCGAAGTGCCTAAGTCCGTTGGTAAAAAGCTACACTCCCATGACTTGCGTAAAGCCGAACGCATCAAGAAGATTAAGGAGAGTAAGATTAAATGAACGATGAAGACTTTGTAGATGTGGCATTTATGTTGAACATGGTAGGAATTATTATACGGGGTAATGTTCTGTCTAATAAAGCTGATGATGCAAGAGAAGCACTTGCCACAGCAAAACATATGCTTGCAGTTCGCAATGAAGACGAGAATGACGACGGTATAGCCACAATTAAAAAGAGAAAGTATGTCAGAAAAAATTGATATTAGAAAAGCCGCAAGAGAAGCAGAGCATAGCCTAACAGGTAAGCGGTTCTGCACTAGTTGTCAGTCTATGCAACCAGCATTAACAGGCAAGATGATAGAAGGTAAACGCAATAGGTGGCAATGTTATAACTGTAACAAAAGGGTAAGTTCACGGAAGTATTCAATAGATAAAGGAGAAGGCGATGCGTGAAATAAAAAACAAAGATGGTAGCTGGATAAAAGTTACCACTACTAATGGAGTGCTTAACTACACTGATAGTGATGGTGTTTGGTTAAAAGAAACATATAATAATAAAGGTAATATTACATTTCGCCTTGATAGCTTTGGTGCTTGGGAGAAGTTTACCTATAAGAAAGACCCCGTTAAAAAGAAAGATGTATTAGCTTCTCATGAGAGAGGAGTTAGCCATGCGTGACGGAGGGAAAGGTGATACACCAAGACCTTTAGGTGTACCGATGGAACAGTTCGATAGGAGCTTTGAGGCAATATTCGGCAAGAGAGAAAAGAAGACCGAGCCTATTCCGTTTGCAGGACATATTGAAACAGAAGAAGAAGAAGATGACAGACAAAGTTAATCATCCACCCCATTACACAAATCATCCATCAGGGGTAGAGTGTATTCAAATTACAGAGCATATGAACTTCTGCTTGGGTAATGCTATGAAATATATTTGGCGAGCAGATGAAAAAGGTAACGACATTGAGGACTTGAAGAAAGCCATGTGGTATATCCACAGAGAAATCAAGAAGCGTACCAAAGAAGATGCGTAAACCGTTCGAGCAAGAACTACACGATCTTTATGATGCGCCCGCTAAACAGGCGGTAGCTGATTACTTAGAAAGAACTTGTGGTGTAACAGTACAGGCTAACCCCGATCAATACGGGGTTGATTTGCTTTTGTATAAAGGATATAAGAAATGTGTTGGGTACGCAGAGGTAGAGGTACGGCAATGGAGTCCTAACTGCCCATACCCCACAATCCATGTGCCTGAACGCAAGACTAAGTTTTTTAGTGGTCGTACTTTGTTTTTTGCTTTAACTAAAGATATGCAGTCTGCGTATTGGATTGAAACTAAGAATATTAGCAAGCACCCCATCAAAGAGATCAGTAACTATAAAGTTCCTAGGGGTGAATATTTTTATGATGTACCAACAAGCGAGTTTGTGTTAATAAATTTAGGAGAATGATATGGAAATTAAATTAAAAATAGTTAAGGAAAACAAAGACGGCTCGGCTAATGCTATGGTAGACTTTGATAGAGAAGGGCTTGAGTTCTTGGTGCAAGAAGGATTACTATCCTTGGTAAAACAAGCTATCGAAACAGATAAGAACGCACAAGAAGGTATCAAGCTACGCAAGAAATTAGCGAAGAAGAAAAAAGAAGAATTTGATTTAGATGGGAGATGTTAATGAACGCAAATGAAATAGCTGATAAATTAGAGCAAGGTCATTGGGAAGGTGGCACAAGAGAACAAGCCGCCACCATGCTACGCCAGCAACAAGCTGAAATAAAAGAATTGAAACAACAGGTGG
>Ga0316227_1004019_pt1 | contig 11370 bp, 6 predicted proteins | sample TBH18019metaG_FD_206012 | JGI IMG/M metagenome (GOLD analysis project Ga0316227, IMG submission 206012) | Freshwater microbial communities from Trout Bog Lake, Wisconsin, USA - TBH18019 | ecosystem: Environmental > Aquatic > Freshwater > Lake > Hypolimnion/Profundal zone | place: USA: Wisconsin... | reverse complement strand
TGCTTTTTGGTCCAGCCCGCGCCGGTGACAAACAGCATCCTGGCGTCAGGGCGAATGGTCTGCGCATCCTGCATGGGAGCGCGGATGCCGCTGACCGTGGTGCGGGGGGCGGGTAGTTCGACGGCTACCTGCTCAACCTGAGCAGCGCCGGACTCACCGGCAAAGGCGGTGTTGGTTCCGGAGTCGAGCAGCAGGAACCAGGGTCGGGCATCGCGGCTGAGGACGGCTTCAACGCGCTGACGATAGAACCAGCGGGTTGCTTCAACGGAGTCTGTGCCGGCGATGGCGGTGATGTGGGTGTCAATGAATCCGCCGAGGCGGTGGGCAACGCCAGCAGCGATGCGGGCAAAGCGGGCGCTGCCGGGGGCGAGGACGATGGTGGCCTGGGCGGCGCGGCAAAGCGCTTCACATGCGGCGGCATCGGTGGCGTAGCGGGGCTGGGCGAAGGTTTCTCCGGCGACAGCCAGCAAGCGCGCGCCCGTGGAGGCGAGCGAAGCGGCAGCGGCAGCAGCATCCGCGCCGACGATGCCGATGGTGAGGGGGGCAGAGAGGCGGGCGGCCAAATCCACGCCAGCGGCTACGGCCTCAAGCGAGGTTTTGCTGAGCGCAGCGCCATTCTCGTCAACATGGGTGAGTACAAGGATGGTCTCCATTATTCGGCTCCGATCCACTGAACGAGTTCGGCTGCAATCTCGTCGGGCGTCATGTCTTTTACTACGCGGGTGGTGCGCTGCTGTTTGGGTAGGCTCACGGAGACGTAGCGCAATCCGTTGGCCGCGAGGGTTACGGGCCTGGCCTTTTGGAGGGCGGGCATGATGGTGCGCATGTTGGCCATTCCCACCTGGGGATTGTTGCGGGGCTCGGGCAAATTGCCGGTGGCCCATCCCAGGACGGCTGGGGTTGCGACACAAACTGAAACCTGGTGCTTGCCACCTTCGACGCGCTCGAGAATCTCAAGCGATCCGTCGTCGCGGAGGTCGATCTGGTCTACCCCGTAAAACTGGTCGGTGATGCCGAGTCGCTCGCCCACAATCTGCAGGGTGACGCCAGCGCCGCGGGTGGCTGACTCCCAGCCGCCGAAGAGGAGCAGCTTGTCGCGGTCGAGACCGGGCAGGGCAGCTATGCCCTCGGCGAGCGCCGCAGCGGTTGAGTGCGCGTCTGGGAAGCCGCCGATGGGGCCGTCAATGGGCACCAGCTCAAAGCTCACCTTTTGCGCCACGGTCATCATGACCTGTTGCAGTTTGGCCTTGGGACCGAGCGAGACCAGCCAGACCTTGCTGCCGGGATTTTTGGCGGCGAGGTTTGCGGCTTCATAGAGGGCGCTGGCGGCCCAGGGGTCCAAGACCGCGGGGAGAACCATCTCGTTCTTGAGGCCGGGTCCGTTGGGGGTGGTGACTGGTTCAAGTGTTTGCAGCGGATCGGGCACGATGCCGGCGCAAACGACGATGTGGAGAGCAGTTGCCATGGAGATTTCCCTCAGGGGCTCAAGCCCAGTGCATTTTGCTTATGCTTTTACGGTGCGGGCAAAGCCGCGCCCTTTCAAGAACCTGCTTCAAGCGAACGGTACGTGCGCCAAGGAAAAGCAAGCGTGGGTTCTGCTGCTTTGGTGCGTACCGTTCAGGATGACAGATGTATTGATAATGCAATCATATTTGTTTCGACCAGCGGTGCTCAAGGACTCAGTTTTCAGCGGAGTGGAGGCCGCCGGCACCGGCTTGGAACTGGACGTTGGCATGTTCGCCGCCGGTTCCGTGGCCGCAGTTCCACAGGCAAGCTCCGCAGTGGATGCACTTCTCTCTTTCGAACGCGGGCAGTCCGTCTTCTCCCTGGGTGATGGCCTGGCCGGAGCACATGGAGACGCAGGTTTTGACTCCACAGGTGGCGCATAACTCGGGATCGGTGAAGACTACATGATCGGCAAAGCCGGGCATGGCCTGCACCTTGCCGCCGAGGAGAAGGGCGTCCTGCTGGGTTACGAGGAGGCGGCCATCGAGGGGAATCTCAGGCCAGCCACGGGCTGTGAGCAGGGCATCGTGGAATGAACGATTATCGGCAAAGGCCATGGCGATGGCCTTTTTCATCAGCACACCGTCTTTTGAATAGGTACTGAAGGAGCGGATCTGCTTGCTGGCGGGCGGTATGTGCGCCTTGAGCGAGAGGCGACCGCCGGTTAGGCCGGCGAGCGCCATTCCAACGAGGCCGCGTACAAAGCCTTTGTGGAATCCGCTTCGCGCGTTTTCCGCTTCGAGGGCTCCCTGCTCAACCCAGCTTGCGCGGCGGCGGGTTTCATAGGTGGCGGCCAGGTTCTGCTGCGTGAAGGGCTTGTCGGCGCGCAGCAGTTCGACCACGGCTTCGCCGAGTTGCGAGCCTGTGGCCCAGGCTTCATCCACGCCGGAACCGGTGAGCATATTGGTGGAGCCGGAGCCCTCGCCGATGCGGGCATAGCCATCGCCAGTGAGAAAGGGCTCGCCGTGCTTGCCCGACTCCTCAAGCGACTTTGCGCCCCAGGAGCGGAGGGTACCGTCTTTCAGGTACTTCCACAGCGCGGGGTGCTGGATGTAGTGCTGCAGATAGCGGTAGGCGGTGCGCCCTGGGTCGCCCATCCACGAAGGCACAAAGATGCCAACGGAAACCAGGCGGTCAGGATGCACATAGAGGAAGCCGAAGATCTCCGGCTCAGGATAGCCGAAGGTATGCCAGACGGTACCCGGCTGGAGCGGAGAGTCTGCGGGGAGTTCAACCACCATCTTCATGCCCAGGGCCCACTCGCGGTGCGCGTGTCCTTTGGGGAGGCCGAGCTTTTCATCAATTGCCTGGCCTACAGCGCCGACCGGGCCATCGCCGACGACCGTCAGTTGCGCGAGGACATCCATTCCGGGCATAAAGCCGTCTGCGGGCGCACCGTTCTTGTCCACACCCTGGTCGGCGAGCCGCAGGCCGGTGACGGCGCGATTGGCAAACAGAGGCTTGCTGACCGGCGTTCCGGGCCAAATTTGCACCAGGCCGCTGGCCATGAGTTGGGAGCCGACCCACTGGTTGAACTGGCCGATGGAGAAGACCAGCCCACCGTTCTTGTGGAGGAAGGAGGGAGTCCACGGCAGTTCGAATGCGTGATCGTGGAGGCCGACGAGGCGTCTTACACCGTGTAAGACAGCATCGGCGGCGTGTAAGACAAAGGAGCGGCGGCTAGCGCCGATGGGGTCAAGGAGGTAGAAGACGCGCTCCTGCTTTACCTCGGCGGCCATGGGAATCTCGGCGGGGTTCAGGTCTGGAAAGCTGGCGCGAATCCCCCTAGCGCGGGTAACGACGCCGCTGACGCCGGTGGAGATATCGTCGGCGCGCTCGTAGCAGAGCACCTGGAGGGGCATTCCAGGCGCAACTTTGCTTTCAAATGCAGGGTCGGCGGGATTCTCATTCCAGGCGTGGGTGAGGGTGGTTAGAAATCCGCCCATCGCGGGACCAAAACCGGCGCAGGCGATATCCACTTCCATGGTCTGGCGGTCGAAGGTCTCCGCTGCGCCGGAATCGGGACCGGGGTCCGCCGAGATGTTAGCGGTGTTCTCGCTCATGCGGGGTAGTCCAGGGCTTCAGGAATCATGACCTTGCTCACCGTATCCGCAGCGCGATCCTTGGCCAGTCTTGAGCCGCTGAGGCAGGTGGTGAGCTTGTTCTGGAGGCGGAGGAACTCGCTGGAGCCGGCGCAACCGGCGCAGGGGCCGGCCTTTGGCGGATGGCTGCCATCGGCGGCCAGCACATCGACGGCCATGGCGGTGATGCCGGGCATGGTCTCCTCATACTCTTCCAGTTCGCTGGCGAGGAAGCAGTTTCGGTGCTCTTCCTCGTCCCAGGCGGGATGTTGGTTGTAGCCGAATACCAGCTCGCCGCAGATGCGCGATACTTCGCCCGCGGCTTGCGCCGCTTGCGTGTGGCAGAGGTCGCTGAAGAACTGCACGGTGCCGGAGAGGCCTTCGGCGGCAACGGCGTCTTCCTGACCGCGCGCTTCCAGCTCCAGCACGTCGAGAATCTGGCATCGCGAAGCGAGGAGCCAGCAGAGCGCGTCAGCGAGCGGGAATGTAACGCCCTGGCGCTGCCCGTGATAGAGCTTGTTGCCCTTGGGGTCAACCGAGTTCTGGAGATAGTTGAGTGTCCACAGCCACAGGTTCATGGCGGAGGCCAGGGTGCAGGCTCCGGTTCCGGGCCGGTCCGAGGCGATGCGGCGCATGGCGGCGGTCCAGGCGCGGAACTGCGCCAGGAAGACCTCAGAGGTCATGGTGACGGTCAACTGACGCCGCTGCACGGCCTCTGGTCCTTCATAGGTAGCCTCGAGTTGCGCGTCCACCCATTTGTTGGCCAGGAAGCCGGGGCAGTCTTCGGTGATGCCGTAGCCGCCCATGAGGCTGACGGCCTCACGCATCATGTTTGCGCCGTGGCCGGTGTTCCAAAGCTTGGTTGCCGGGCAGATTACGTTGGCCTCGGCATCCATGAGCACAAACTGCACGAGCAGGTCGGCTTCAAGCTCAGCGCGGCGCGGTGTGCCCTCTTTGAGCGATAGCATTTCGAGGGCGCGCTGTTCGCTTTCTTTCAGCGCCTTCATCTCTGAGCGTCCACCCTGAATGCCAAGCTCTTTCAAGGCGGCGGTCTTATTTTTCTCAAGTGGATCGAGGGCGTCAAAGAGGCGGGCCGCGGCAAAGCCCAGCGAGGTGGCAGCCTCGCCCGTGGCCCACACATCGACCAGCCGGTGCAATGCGTCCTCGCGCTGCTGGATGCCCTGCTCATAGCGAAGCGAGCCGGGCCTGGAGCCCTCAGCGCCGCGGAAGCGTTCGCGCTGGTAGCGAATGACCGGTTCGACGGCCGACAGGAGCTTGGCCGCCGTCATGAGGCCGACTGGAACGCGGGTGCGGCGGAAGACAGCTTCGATTACTTCGCTGTGGTTGTAGTTGGGGACGATTACGCCGTCCTTGACTGTGTAGCCGCCCACAATGCGATGGGCCGGCACCTTCATGTTGAAGATGGGGTCGCCGGTGGACGAGAGCTGGTGAACGAGTTTCTTGGTGGGGGTTCCGCGGTCGAATGTGCCCTCGTCGCCCTCTTCGAGAATCACAACACAACTACCCTTGATACGCGGATCGCCAGAGTTGACGGCGGCGGTGACAAAGTTGGCGAAGGCGATACCGGTGATGAAGCGGCCGCGCTTGTCAACTTGCAGCCATGGCTCCTCGCCGTCTTTCCACTCCGCAACGGTGATTTTGCCGTTTAACATGCCGGTATCCACGCCGACATAGGGAATGGGCTCGGTCAGGGCGAAGGCACCGCGCCAGGGCTTGCGGTCCTCGCCGGGTTGCGGGGGGGCAGCCAGCGTTTTGTAACGGGTTACCTGCTCTTGCGAGCCGCGCTCGTGGATGGGCGCCAGGGCAAGGAAACTGGCCAGGCTGGCCGTGGCCGCGCCGCCGTCTACCCAGGCCAGCTCAAAGGCGGCCAGACTCAGCGCCAGATTTTTGGGGCCGACAATAAAGCCGCCCTCTTCCGGTTCCATAAAGGCCGCAGTAATTCCGGAGCGGTCAAAAGCCTCAAGCATCTCGTCTTTGGCAGGGGTCCACTCGTGGGTATTGCGCTCACCGGCGGCGACCATGCGCGCCACGGTTCCGCGGGCAACGCCTCTGGCGGACTGGACGAGCATCTGGAGGTCGAAGCGGTCAGCAAAGCGCCATTGAATCTGGCGCACGGAGTCACCGGGAAGAGTAAGCATGGTTTTTGTTTCGGGAACGGCAACTGTACCCATAAAAATCAATCCTCAAGCAGCGCCCATATTGTCATTTAAATAGAGCACCGCAGCATGTGACCCACATCACTCTGGCGGCTATATCGTCTCACAATCAGGATGTGAAAACCGGCGCGGACAGGCCACGGAAAGCAAACCGCGACCGCGCCGAAAATCTGCGGCCCGCCCAGGGGGTGGATAAGTTGAAGTAATGAAAGGGCGCGGCTTGAGCAGCGCTGCAAATACAGCAAGATCAACGCCGGCTTGAGCGTCTGAGGGGAGGCGGGAGCATGGGCAGAAAGCTGAGCAGAAGTTTCAAGAGCGGGAGCGGTTGTATCCGCATGTGATGTCTGCGGTTCCAAGCGGGAAATGAAAGCTGTTTTTGAATGGCATTTGCATTGTGATCCCGGTCACTGAGAGTTTTCTCACTAAAGAATCACCTGAGAGCTGCGAATCTCGCTCAAGGAAGTGCTTAAAGGCACGGGTGGATTCCCCAACAGGTATGCCAGGCAGCGCGGGCTGCAATCCCGAATCTCCTGGAGAAAGAAGACGGCCGCATGACAGAAGCCGCACCCCAAAAGAAGCTCTCCATTGCCGCTGCACCGCGCCGGGCAAGAGCCGTAGTCCGCACCGCGCTGTTTGCCGCGGGAATGGCCGCACTATTTTTAGCGGCACCCGGCAGACTACTGGCGGATGCCGACTGTCTGAGTTGCCACTCTGACCAGACGATGCAGGATACAGCCGGGCACAACGTCGGCGTGGATGGGCAGAAGTTCACATCCAGCGTACACGGCGTGCTGAAGTGCAACGACTGCCACAACAAGATCAAGGACTACCCGCATCCGGATCAGGTGACCAAGGTCGATTGCAAGACCTGCCATGCCGATGAGGCCTCAGGGCTGGCGGGCAGCGTACACCAGAACGCGGCCGAGCATCCCTGCACGAGTTGCCACGGGAACGCGCACACGATCTTCCCCAAGGCCGATTCGCGGTCAAATGTATACCCGCTGAACATTCCGCGCACCTGCGGCACATGCCACGGCACGGAAGGGATGGCGAAGAAGCACGGGCTGGCGAGCGTGTATCCGCAGTATGTGGACTCGATCCACGGCTTTGCGCTGAGCAAGGAAGGGCTGCTGGTAGCGGCCAACTGCCAGAGCTGCCACGGATCGCACCACATCCTGAGCCGCAGCAACCCGGAGAGCCCGACCAACAAGACCAACATTCCCAAGACCTGCGGCACGTGCCACGCCAAGATCAATGACGATTACATGGGCGGCGCGCACGGCAAGGCCGTTGCCAGCGGCAACATGAAGGCTCCGGTATGCTCGGACTGCCACACGGCACACTCGATTCTGCAGCCAACCGAAGCAGCCTTCCGCATGCAGTCCACGCCGATATGCGGATCTTGCCATACGGACAAGCTGTCAACGTACCGCGACACCTTCCACTCGCAGCTTGGCTCACTGGGCGGCTATGTGGAGACGGCACGTTGCTGGGACTGCCACGGAGCGCACGAGATTCTGCCCGCGTCCGATCCGCGTTCGCCTGTGAACAAGGCCAACCTGGTAAAGACCTGCGGAGCGTGCCATGCGGGCGCAAACGAGAGTTTCGTCCAGTATCAGCCGCATGCCAACGCGCACGATCGCAAGCTGAATCCGGCACTCTACTTTGTCCGACTTTTCATGAACCTGCTGCTGGCCGGCACGCTCACCTTTTTCATGATTCACACCTTGCTGTGGCTGATCCGCGCTCGCTACAACCAGATCAAGAAGAAAGCTGCGGAAGGAGACAAACATGCCTGATTTGGAGCAAGCGGCAACAAATAGCGCCACGAGCGGTGGCGCCAAGGAACGGTTCTTCGTCCGCTTTACGCGCGAACAGCGGTACATGCACGGGGTACTGTTCTCCACATTTCTGGGTATGGCAGGCACGGGTCTTCCGCTGCGCTTCAGCGAGAGCATCTGGGCTCGGGGCCTAGCCAAGGGCGTGGGCGGATTCGGCGCCATTCTCTTTTTTCACAAGCTATGCGCCGTGGTTCTGACGCTGGCCTTCGCGCTTCACCTGAAGGAGGTCTTTACGCGCGGGATTCTCCATCGCGAGAAGGGCGTCTTCTGGGGGAACACCTCGATGGTGGCCAACTGGAAGGATGTAAAGGACCTAGTGGGGCATTTGCGCTGGTTTGTAGGCCTCGGCCCCAAGCCGCAGTTCGAGCGCTATGCGTACTGGGAGAAGTTCGACTACTGGGCGGTGTTCTGGGGGATGATCGTCATCGGCTTCTCAGGATACGCGATGTGGTTCGCGCCCTTCTTTGCGCACTTTTTGCCCGGCTGGGCTTTGAATGCCGTGCTGGTGATTCATAGTGAAGAAGGCCTGCTCGCCATTCTCTTCATCTTCTCGATCCACTTTGTGAACACTCACCTGCGCCCGGACAGCTTCCCGATGGACATGGTGGTGTTTACGGGCGTTGAGAGCGAGGAAGAGTTCAAGCACAAGCGTCCGCTGGAGTATGAGCGGCTGGCCCGCGAGGGGAAACTGGAGTCAAGACTTGGGGAAGCTCCCCAGTCCTGGCAGGTGACCTTCTCCAAGGTGATTGGCTTCACCGCCATCTTTATCGGCCTGACACTGCTGGTTCTGACTCTGAGCGCATACTTTATCTAGCGGTGAAGAGCGGAACAAATCGGTCCACAGAAGGGCGCGGCTGATGCCGCGCCCTTTCAGTTTCCGCAACAAGAAAAGGTGCTCAAAGCGCGGGCGCATTGTGACTTGAGAACCTCTGCCTGTGACTCCAGTCACAGCAACATTCCCCGCCGTAGAATCTCCTCATACCTGTGAACACTGGCCGAAAGATATTCATCCAAACCCTCGCCTTGTCTCTTTTTGTCTGGGCTTCCGCAGCACGCTCCGAGCACAAACTCAAGGACGCTGATTGCCTTGCCTGCCATTCTGACTCGACCATGAGCCAGGATGTGAACGGCAAGAAGCAGAGCCTGTTTGTGGATGAAGCCAAGATGAAGCACTCCATCCACGGGTCAATGTTCTCGTGCGTGGATTGCCATAAGGACGTAAAGAGCCTGGTTCATGAGACGCCCCCGCAGAGGGTGACCTGCTCGCAGTGCCACGCGGATGCGCACGACGCTTACGCGCGCAGCATGCACGCAAAGTTCACCAAGAGCGGCGCGCCGGCCGCAGGCTGCGAAGATTGTCACGGCGGGGTTCACGAGATCATGGCCGCGGGCGATCCCAAGTCGCCGGTGAATCACAACAACATCCCTTACACCTGCGGCCGTTGCCATGGTCAGAAGTTTCTGATGGAGTCGAACGGCGAAAGCACGCAGCCCTTCAACTCTTACCAGGAAAGCGTGCATGGGCGGGCGACAGAGAAGGGATCGCAGAAGGCCGCAGTGTGCACGGATTGCCACGGCGCGCACGAGATACTGGCTGCGAACGACGCCAAGTCGCCGATCTACAAGTTCACGGTTCCGGCCACCTGCGGCAAGTGCCATGCGGACATCGACAGCACCTTTATGCAGAGCATTCACGGGCAGGCGCTGGCGCGTGGCAACGCTCTGGCCCCGGTGTGCACGGATTGCCACGGGATTCACTCGATCAAGTCGCACTCCGATCCCAACTCGCCCTCTTCTGAGCAGAATCTTTCAAAAGACACCTGCGCCCGCTGCCATGAAGGCGTGCGGCTTTCACAGGAGTTTGGCATACCGGGCAACCGCGTAACCAGTTACATGGACAGCTATCACGGGCTTGCGGCAGAAGGCGGCTCGGTGGTCGCGGCCAACTGCTCCAGTTGCCATGGCGTACACAATATTCTGCCCTCGAGCGATCCGCATTCCACGGTCAACCACGCCAACCTCGGCGAGACCTGCGGCAAGTGCCACAAGGGAGTTACGCAGAAGTTCACGCTGACGCCTGTGCATCAGCAGGGCGGGCCGTCGAAAGATGTAGGTTCGCTGGTTGTGCGCTGGGTTCGGATTATCTACATTCTGCTTATTCTGCTTGTGATTGGAGCCATGTTCCTGCACAACGCGATCATCTGGCGGAGCAAGGCAGTGGCGCAGCGCAAGATGCAGAATCCGATGATGGTTCGCATGACCACCAATCAGCGCTGGCAGCACCTGGTACTGCTAACCAGCTTCATCATTCTGGTCATCACCGGCTTCGCCCTGAAGTTCCCCGACACGTGGTTTGCCGAGGTGCTGGGTATGGGCGAGAGATGGCGCGGCATCATTCACCGGGTTGCGGGCGTTATTCTGATGGGCGCCGGCGTCTATCACGTCTTCTATCTGGCAGCGGCTAAAGAGGGCCGCCGCCTGATCTGGGACCTGGCACCGAGGCCGCGGGATGCCTTCGATGCCATCTACACGATGCTCTATTACCTCGGCCTGAGAAGCGAGAGACCGAAATTCGCGCGCTTCAACTATGCGGAGAAGGCTGAGTACTGGGCACTGGTATGGGGCACGGCCCTGATGGGCCTCACGGGCGTGATGCTCTGGGCTAAGGTATGGGTTGGCAACACGCTTGCGCGCTGGTGGGTGGATGTAGCTACCGCCGTCCACTTCTATGAGGCGATTCTGGCTACGCTGGCCATTATCGTATGGCACTTCTACCAGGTGTTCCTCGATCCCGATGTTTACCCGATGAACTGGGCGTGGTGGGATGGCAAGATGCCGGTGGAGCACTATCGCCATGAGCACGGGCTGGATACGGAGAGCCTGGCAGAGGCCGAAGCAAACGCCGCGGCAGATGCGAGCAAGGCCCCCGGTAAAGATGGCAAGGCGGGGCAGGATGCAGAGAAGTAATCTGTAGCAAAAAAGGCGGTGGATCCCTTTAACGGGATCCACCGCTTTTTTGAGGCCAATCGCTTATCGAGACGAATGAATTTGAACATTCCACAAAGAAATATTCAAAACCGCGCATCCTTTTTTAATTCACAGTGTTAGTGGTAGTAGATGATAAGAACGGGATGTGCCTGCTACTCATGTTTGTCTCGACACACCCTGTGCCGGCCTGCAAGTTTTGGTGACTTTCTCAACTCCTTTGTGCCTGACCCGTACCGTGGGTGTGAAATATGAACATGTTATGGACCTTCAGCGGCTATACGCTGGCCGTGATAACGCCGATTTTTTGTCTTCTGCTCGCAGCACGGCGCCCCAAGAGCGCGCCAATTCCAAGACCGTTCAACGCAAAGATACGGTTGACTACGAAGAAATAAGCAGCGCGCAACAAAGCTGCGGCGCAACCTTGTGGAGCGCTAACAAAGAAAATGAGGATTGGATGACGATGCAATTTTTTCGCAGTGTCCTGAGAAATGGTTCAGCAGTAATGGTTCTTGCCGGGCTGGTTGGTATTTGCAGTCTGGCAGCCATGGCTGAGGACAAGAGGGACGCCCAACATGCCAGCAAGCCTGCGCCGACGCAATCCGCACCCGCGCCAAGATCCGCAGCACCAGCTCCCAGGATGCAGGCGCCAACCATCGCGCCTCGGCCGTCAGCCCCCTCGCAACCACCACCGGCGCCATTCAGACCCTCAACGCCGACGACACCAAGCCAGCCGAACCAGCCGGGTAACGGCGGTGGGCGTTTCTCGACGACACCGAC
>Ga0316227_1004011_pt1 | contig 11393 bp, 18 predicted proteins | sample TBH18019metaG_FD_206012 | JGI IMG/M metagenome (GOLD analysis project Ga0316227, IMG submission 206012) | Freshwater microbial communities from Trout Bog Lake, Wisconsin, USA - TBH18019 | ecosystem: Environmental > Aquatic > Freshwater > Lake > Hypolimnion/Profundal zone | place: USA: Wisconsin... | reverse complement strand
GCCGGAAGGGCAGGGCGGCCTCGGTACGTCGCTGCGGCAAAGCTACGAGGCCCGGCGTGTCGCTGTCGCACTCTGGCGCAATGAACGCCATCACCACCGGAACAAGGCGGTAACACCATGCTGACTGGTAGCCTGCTGTGGCTTTTAGGCGTGCCGATCCCTGTCCTGATCCTGATCTGGTTCTTCTTCCTGCGAGGACGATAGGAGAGCGATCAGCATCATGTCCGAGCATGACAAGCCTGCGGGCGAAAGCGTCCAGCCGCCCACTGTACCGATCCGGGGTGTCAACACTCCGGATCCAACGACCGGTAGCGAGCCCGAGAGCGAGGATCTCGTCGAGGACGCTAAGCGCAAGCCTGACGATCCGGACAGGGCAGCCAAAGATGGCTTGGCCTAGGTAGCATCCGGCCGGCGACACGGCATCTCGCCGGCCGCGATCAGCGCACCGGCGATCGCCACCATCCGCCGCCCTTGATGTTGGGCGGCATCGAGGTCCTCCGACCGTGGCGGCTGGTTCTCCTTACCGACGATCGTGGATGCGCCGTAGGGTGAGCCCGCCTCCAGCATCGCCTCGTCGGTGTAGCCTGTCGGCAGGATCACCATGCCCAGATGAGACATCGGAGCGTACAACGACAGCGTAACGACCTCGGAACCGCCGTGCGGCCAGGATGCCGCCGCGAAGGCTCCCCCGACTTTGCCGGCCAGAGCACCCCGCTTCCACTGTGGGCCGAGTTGGTCGAGGAAGTTCTTCACCTCGGTCGCCATTGCCCCGAAGTAGCTCGGCGTGCCGAACAGGATCGCGTCCGCCCATTCAGCATCGTCGTGCGTGGGCGCTTCGTACAGAGCGTTCTGCCGAGCCGCACTCTCGGTCCAGCCGTCGACCTTCGCCATGGCTGCCGCATCGACGACCTCTCGCGCTCTGCGCACGCGAATATCGGCGCCGGCCTCTCGTGCAGCCTCGGCCGCGGCGATCGCAAGCTTTTCGACGCTGCCACTGCGCGAATAGTAGACGATCAGCAGGCGTGTCGGATCGGATGTACGGTCAGCCATTGCGCGCCCCTACGGATTAGCGCTGCGTGACGCAGGCTGCGGATAAGACGGGTTGCCACCCGGAACAGCGGTGCTGTTGGACGGCGAAGTCGCGCTGCCCTGACCGCTCTCAGTTCCCATGATCTGCTGGCGTGAGGCGCCTTGGCTCTGGCTCGCATAGTCCGGCGGCGAACTCGCACCCTGCCACATCATGAGCCCGGCCAGCGCTGCCAGCATCAAACCCACGCTGACGATCAGGACGTAGAGCGCCGGCCTGCCGCGCTTGCCTTGGCGACCGTCTTGCCCTGAGAGTTGTTCTGCCACCGATGAACCTCGCTCGCTCGATGATGCGAGCGCGTAGGTGCAACGGGCTGTTGGTATGAGAGGTCCGGCCCTGTGGCGCTATGGCCGTGGGCTCGATTGCGAGCACGTGCCGTGTGCCCCGCGAATTGGTCCGCGGGGCAGTCGGCTTACTTGCCGCTTGGGCCCGCGCCGCTCCCAGTGGCGCCATTGCTCGTGCCGCTGCCGGCAGGTGCGCCAGGCGTGCTGACGGGTGGCCGCCCGTGAGTGGGCCGCCTGGCTGCGTCTGCGGCTGCCCCGCGCGAACCCCGCTGGTTTCGAAGGGGGTGGGGGCAGAACTGCGGGTCCCACGGCTACCAGGGAGTTTCGGACGTCATCCTCAAGCCACTCACAGGCTGAGAATAGGCCCACTGCACCACAGAATCGCACCACCGGGCCTGCGGTGCGCGCTGCAGGCGCCTAGCCCGGCCGCTGCGCTCGCGTGGACGGCGAGCGGCCGGCCCAGGCTCCTAAGGGCAAGGTCGGAAATCTGCAGCCGCTGCGGCGAGCGGAACCGGAGAAGGCTGTCGGGGGGCAGTGGGTTGCCTTAACCGCGAGAGCGGACGGTTAGATTCACGGTTGGCAAAATCGCTAGCAGCACATCCGAGATCTGAGGGCTCCGCGCTGGAACCCTAAGGTGGATCTGCAATTAACATACGGCAAAAACCCTGGAGGAACGTCAGATGAAGGTTTCACGCTTAGCCGGCGCAATCGCGCTTTTTGCTTTCACTGCAGGCTCGGCTGTTGCAGCTCCGTGCAACACCGGCGCAACGAAGGCCAAGTCGCCGGACCAGCAGGCATCGAATCCGAAGAGCTCCGATGTCGATAAGTCGAGCCAAAACTTGGCCGGTGGGCAGCAGCCTGCTTCGCCCGGCACCGTTGGCGCTATGAACAACGTGGGCGCAAACCAGAGCACGGGCCAGCAGGCATCGAACACGCCCGCCAAGTCGAACGATACCGATCCGGCGGCCAAGAACCTCGCTGGCGGCCAGCAGCCAGCCTCGCCTGGAACGGTCGGAGCGATGAACAACGCCGCGTCGGCTTCACAGACGACGGGCAAGAGCGGCGACGACTGCTGATCTTTGTTATTGCTGCCTCTGACTTGGAAAGCCCGCCCAGCCCTGCTGAGGCGGGCTTTCTCATGCCCGCAGCTCTCCCAGCGCGAGAAAGCCGGCCAATGCGGCAGGTGGATGAACCACCCGGTACATTGACCGGCTCCCGGAAAACGTTCTGGAGAACGGAGCCCGTGGGCTCGAAGTGGGAACAGCTCGCCGTGCGGAAGGTTCAGCTGCCTCGTAGCTGGCAGTAACAGTGTCGGCACATCGTCGCGTGCAGCAGCGGCTTATTGCGGCGCACCCTATATGCGTCGCAGCGCACAATGGCTTTGGCCTGTGCTGTACGGAGTACCCCATGTCCACCATCAAAGACCGCGCTGCCGCGCGCGTTGCACTCGTGCCTGCAGCTGCTGCACCCGGTTATGCCGGGGCGATGGCGCGGCTGCCGCGTGTGCAGATTACCAAGCGCCGCCCGACAGCAGACCGTGATTTGCCAGCGGTTGGTTCATTCAGTTGAGCAGCGGGCTTGCCTTAACGGGCAGGCCCAATCCCGCCATCGCCGCCGCTTTCTTTCCGATGGGCAATTTGGCCGCCTGTGCCACGCAGCGGTTTAGCCGGACAGGAACATCGCTTGTCCCCAATTCGTTTCCAACGTGAGCGAGCAGGATTGTCGACTGTCGCCGCAAAATACAAACCGACCAATTTTTAGGAGGAAGCCATGGGATTATTTACTTCAGATATCAAAACCCTTGACGACTTATTCGTACACCAGCTGCAAGACATTTACTACGCCGAGCAGCAGATCACGAAGGCCCTGCCGAAGATGATCAGCAAGGCTACAGATTCTCAGCTCAAGCAGGGCTTTGAGACGCATCTGCATGAGACCGAAGAGCAGATCAAACGCCTGGAGCGGGTGTTCGAGATGCACGGCCACAAACCGAAGGCGGTCGATTGTCCGGCCATCGACGGCATCATTAAGGAGGCGAACGAGACCGCCGGCGAGATTGGCGACAAGGAGGTGCTGGACGCCGCACTGCTGGCTTCCGCACAGGCGGTCGAGCACTACGAGATCACCCGTTACGGCACCCTGATCGCCTGGGCGAAGCGGCTCGGCCGGGACGATTGCGCCAGCGTGCTGCAGCAGACGTTGGACGAGGAGAAGGCCACGGACCAGAAGCTCACCGCCATGGCCGAGAGCAAGATCAACCAAAAGGCTGCCTGACAGCTCTGATCGGGGGGCGGCTCATGAAGCCGCCCTGCCGGGCTTGCTCTTCGCCATCCGCAGGCCGGCCTTGCGGCGGCAGATCCGCAGCCCCAGCACGGCCAGCTTTGGCCCCAGACCGGCCAGGGCCTCGCGCAAAGCTTCTTCATCGTGCCAGCCACCCGCACCCACCAGCACCGCCGGCAGGTGCCTGCCACCGACAGCCAACGGCTCCAACGTGCGCGCCATCCGCTCCGTGCTGCCGATGCCGCCCATGGGCCCGCGCAACAGCAGCGCACCCGCATCCACGGCAAACAGACGGTCCGCCGGCGCTCGCAACCTGGGCTGTAGCTGCCGGGCTAACGCCGAGGCAGCGGCAGCGTTGCGCGCCTCGGCCTCTGTTTTCTCGTGCAATCTGGCGATCGCGCGGGATGAAGGTGGCCGCTTCATCGGAGGCGCATTCGGATCCGGCAACCGGATTACGGCTGTGATAATCCACGGTGCAGCTTCAATGTTTGCAGTCGCCATCAAGAAATCTCCAATGAACGAATATGTGAATGCCGGAGTTATTTTACGAGCCCAATCAGGGATTAACTGAGGAAACGCCTATGCGCATGAAGATTTACGGTCTCGCGACCACCCTCGCTGTTGCTCTGACCGGCACGGCCTGCGCTTAGCAACCGGCCGGCGGCGGCAGCGCGACCGGGAACATGAACAACCCGGGCAGCGTGAAGAGTGAAGGCCAGAAGGCGACCGAAGAGACAACTTGCACAAGCACCCGCTCACCGGCAGCTGGCGCCGCCGCGGTACCGGGCACCGGCACCGCGCGCCCTGGCGTGGGTGCTGGTGGGAGCACTACTGCGCCGGCGCGCTAACATCCGTGGGCGCACCCGCACAACATGATCTGCGGGTTCTCGGCCGGGACCACCTGCAAGGCGGTCCGGCCTACCGCTGGTCGTCGTGCTGCAGCTGCTGGCATCAGTTCAGCGCTACAGGGGTCGCCAGGCCGTCATCTGCCAGGAGGTGCCCCAACGCGACCACGACGCCCGGTTCCAGCGCCGCGGTCTCGGCCATCATCTGGGGCATCTGCTTTCGACCCCGAGCCGAAGTCGCTGGAGGGCTGACGAACGGCTGCTTTGGAGAAGCGCCAACGGCGCTCCGAACGACCGGGTTGGGTCGCTACCGGAAGGTCCGCTTCCGGATGACGGGCCAAGGTCCGATTGCCATCCCGACCGGCAATTCGCGTAACGTCGGCTTACGGAGCGGCGTGGTGCCTCCGTGGCCCCTTGGGACCCCGTGTTCGCCCTAGGAAGGCCCTCTTCCAGGCTGCCGGTGAGGGTGAGGCCTACGACCGGGTCGGATATGCGCACGTGGGGCCTGTCGCAAACGCGAATGAGCTGAGGTTCACGGCTCGTTAGGCATACCCGCCGAGCTTGCCGCTTCGCCTTCGGAGCCGGCCCATGATCTTGTCTGCCATCGCCGCCAAGCTCAAGCAGCGCGCCAAGGCCGACTTCCGGGGCCGGCACTTTGAGGCGGCGCTGATCGTGCAGGCGGTCTCTTGGTATCTGCGCTACCCGCTCAGCTATCGCGACATCGAGGAGCTGTTCCTGGAACGTGGTCTGGAGGTCGACCACTCCACCCTGAACCGCTGGGTACTGGCCTACGCGCCGCTAATCGAGAAGCGCCTGCGGCAGTTCCGGCGGCCGCACTGCGGATCGGTCCGGATCGACGAAACCTACGTCAAGGTCCGCGGGGAGTGGCGCTACCTGTACCGCGCCATCGACAAGCACGGCGCCGCGGTCGACTTCCTACTCACCGCCAACCGGGATCTCGACGCCGCCAAGCGGTTCTTCCGCAAGATGCTCCAGGATCAGCCGCTGCTCGCCCCAGATCGCATCGGCACGGATGGCGCTGGACCTTACCCGTCCGCCATCGTTACGACACGCCAAGCGGGCCTGCTACCTCGTGCACCGATCCACTACGTGACCAAGCACCATGAAAGGCAACGACGTGTAAGGAAGAGGCGGAGATCATCTGCCCCTTTCCGCTGCGCTCGGACGGGCGCAGACCCAGGACGGGACAGCCGCGGTCGGCCATCCGAAACCGACGATCAATCGGGTCCAGGCATCGTGCCGATGGGCCGCGTTGCGTATCGGTTCCTCTCAGGCTGCGGGTCGGGTGAGGGCGGTCTCGGCTCTTGCGAGCCACTGACAAAATTCAGCGCCGCGAGGGCTGATCAGCAGGCGTGCGGTCGCCCGCAGGGCCCTGCGCCGGGCGCGCAGCTTCGCAGGGAATGACAGCGCCTTGGGGTCCGAAGCCCGGCGGGATGCGTTGTCTTCTACGGCAGGGCGCATCCACCGCTGCTCGCTCAGGATACCCCAATGAACATCATCAGTTGGCTGATCTCCAAGATTGTCCAATTCTTTCTTGGCAGCGAATATGAGCGAAGAAGCAGCGCCATGGCTAAAGAGAAAGAGGCAGGTGCTTACGTAGGCGAAACCGCAGCAAAGGCCAGGAATTTCGAAGACGACTATCATGACGCCACAAATATGCTGAGGACGCGGATGGATAGGAGCTTCCCAGACAACTTTCACGCAAGGCTGGGTTCGGGTAAAAATAGCCCCTACGACCACGGAGAGGATCGGGCACTTGCCGTCGACACCACGTCGACCGCGATAGCCATGGCGCTTCGGAACGGATCTACCGTGAGACAGGCAGCCGAAGCGGGCGCGGCGAGCGTGGGTATTTAGCCTAGTAGGCAGCGCCTCGGCTGCGGCTCTCCACCGCCACTCCGTGTGACCACCCAGGAGGTGGACGACAGCACACAGGCAGCGAAGGCGAGCCCGGTGCTCGACCTCATCGAGATCGGGATTGCAGCCATTCCCGACTGATGATGCGGACCACGTTCGGGTCCGACTCTCGCCCCTGGTGGCGACGCTCCTGAATGGTCAGCAGGCCGTCCCCCTCGGCCAGCCGGATCGCTCCCTGAGCCAGACGCCGACAGACACCCGCCCGTGCCGCGATGGCGTCGATGCACAGGCCGCAGGCGCCCTGCCGGGCCATCTCGTCCCCGACCACCCGCAGGACCGCGAGCTGCCCGGTGGTGAACCTGCTGGCCAGGGCCGGTGGCATCGGGCCGGAGCAAGCCAGCCGACGGCGGCGCTCAATCGCTACGGATCGCTCAGGAGCCCTCTGGAGGCGCTTGGGCGGAAACAGCGTCAAACACGGCCGAGCGGGATGCCGACGGGCACCACAGCCTCGCGTTTCGCGCTCCTGCGGGTGTGCAGTAGCTCGGCGAGGCCCTGCGCCTCGGCGTCGGTCACGGTCTCGGCGGCGTGGGCCTGCCAGATGGTGCGCGACAGGCTGTCGAGCTGCGCGAGCGTGCGCGCCTCCTCGATCGCCGACCGCATGGTGGCGTGAAACATCGAACCCGGTCCCTCACGGGCCGCGGCTAGGGTCCAGGCAAAACCTGCCCGTTGACGGAAGCAGGTTCCGTCTTGACTCCCGAGGGGGTCATGTGGCTTGTGGGGAGTTGCATCACTGGCCCCACAAGGCCCCAGGGTTTTCAGCAGCCTCTTCCTTGCCGGGAAGGGGCTGTTGGCTTTTCAGGGTCTATCTCGCGGCGATTGCTCTCCTGAATGGCCGGCTCACGACTCGCCGAGGCGAGCATGGCCGTGACCGCCCATGTCGGCCGGCAGGTGCTTACAAGTCAACGTCGGGGCCAGAGGCGAGGGGCTTGCCCGTTCCCCAACAATGTCCATGAGGACCAGACCGAACATGATCGCACCGAGCCCAGCCGACATCGGTCGCGAAGTCACCTACCGTGGCAGTTCGGAGACGATGCCCGAGGTCGGCATCATCACCTCCTTCGACCGGTTCTTCGTGTTCGTCCGCTATGGTGCCGAGCCGCACAGTCGCGCCACTAAGGCCAGCCACCTCGAATGGGTCGGACCAGCGTCGCTGGCTTCCTCGCAAGACTGACCAAAGGATAATCGGGCGATCCGTGTCCCGGCGGACATGGCATGTCGGCCGGGACACGGCTAAGCCAACGTCAGAGCCGATTTGTGCCTGCACCGATGGTCGGTCTGGTGCAGCCGAGTAGGCCCGCGTATCTGCCGGGCATGGCCAAGCGCATCAAGCTACTCCCGCAGGAGCGGGGCACCGTCCTGTTCGACGTCGTCTTTGAGGACGGCAGCCGGGCCTCGAACCGACGCGTTCCGATGGAGCTTCTGGGCGGTCTTGATGGCGATCAGCCAGCGCGCGAACTCATCGAGCAGCAGGAGGCCGAGATCGCCGAGAAGGCTGGCAGGCCGCCGCGGGCGATCCAGAGCCTGACGCGAGCCGCCAAGCCAGAGCCGAAGCCCAGCCGCGAGTAACACGTGCCGCCCACATCTGGGCGAGGGCTTCCGGCTCCTCTCCATCAGCAGGGTACCGGTCGCCTCGTGGCGGGCCAGCCAGCACTGGGCGAGCCGCAGAAGCTCGTCGCCGGCCTCTTCCGGCTTGTTACAGCCGTCGAGGCTGACGCGCCGGTCTCAGAAGCAGGCAAACGGAGCAGCGCCTGATAGAGGTTGCTCGAATGGACCTTAGCCCCCCGCCGAGGCGAGAGATCCTGATTAGCCGTCGTGGAGGCAGAGGTTACGTCTTGTCCGGCTCGGCCGAGGGAGCGGCAATGGCTCCCACGCCGCTGCCCAGCTCCACTCCCCTATGAGGCGGTACTCCGCTCGGCAAGAAGGGAGCGGTTGAGGGCTCCTCATGCACCTGTGCGAAGCCGGCTTCCACTTCTTGGATAAGGTTCGCAAAAACGTACGGCTTGCTGAGCAGGCGTGTACCCGACGGTAACTCGCGCTGAAGATCCTTTCCCGCCCCCGACGTGACAATGATGCCGATATCCGGCCAGCGGTGGTGAACAAGGTGGGCGAGGGCTACACCATCGCCCACGACGCTCCGCCCCGTGATCAACATGCGCACGGTGGCTGGTCCTTGGAGCACCGCCAGCGCATCAGCGGCAGTGCACACCTCTATGGGCTGAAAGCCAACCTCCGCCAGCATGTCGGCCGTGACCATACGGATGAGCGGGTCAGTCTCCGCGATGAGGATGGCTAAGGGCCTGCTGTCAGACACAGACGTGCTCCACGCAATCAGGGCGGGAGCGTTCGCTACTCTCAGCCACTGGCGGCCGGGACCGAAGCCAGTGATGGTCCCTTATGCGCTAATTATCTGCCAAGCGCGATGACCCTGGGTTGTGGCAGCTCGCCCCCCAGGGGCGAGCCGTGGTACAGCTGCTGGTCATCCGCGGCGGACTCAGCATCACGCCCGTTCCAGCAGGTCGACGAGGAAGGACCCAGCCGCCGCGACGACGTTGCCCCGACCGCGCCAGGGCAGGATCTCGGTCTCGGGCATCGGCTCGGCCGCTACCTCCGGCAGCGCGGTCTCGGGTACCTCTTCCTCGCAGTCCTGATCGTTGCCGCGCATGTAGACGACCTGGCTTCTCTCGTGGTTCTCGGGCGCGGCCAACGAGGGCTCCGCGTCGCCGGTCTCTTCGTGGTCTGCGTCGCCGTCCATACGATCCAGCACGGCGATGATGCGGTCCGCTGCGTTGAGGGCGGTCTGTGCTGCTTGCTCCAGGCTGGCGCGTAGTTCGGCACTGGCCAGCGGCGGCAGAGCTTCGGGAGCGGTCCGTTTTGGACGCGGGATGAATTGGAGCACGTCGCCCATGGTGTCAGGTCTCAGGGTGTGAAGAGAAAGGCCCGGCGGGATCCGGCCGGGGCGGTACGCACGGAAGGGGAGAGCTGGGACGGCAGTCAGACTTGAGCCTGATTGTTTGGGTCCACGGCCGCGAGCCCTCGGCCCACTGCGTGTCTGAAGCATTCGACGCATGCTGCCGCCGGGACCGGGGATGACGACGATCTCCTGGAAGCGCTCGAACTCCTCCACGACACCGGGCGCAGTCGTCCGCAGGGAACCACGAAGGCGGGCGGCCTCTACCAGCCGCCAGTCGATCACGCCCGGTCTGGGGGAAAACCGCGCGACGAAGGCCGCGACCGTATCCGCCCCGCGCGTCCCGTTGTTGCAGGACTTGCAGGCGGCGAACTCCATCCCCTGCAGCCGCTGCTGATCCTTGAACATGCCGATGGGCGGCATGTGCTCGATGTGCATGGTCTCAGCGGTGACGGGTGTGTCGCAGTAGATGCACCGGTCGTCGGCCTCGGCCAGCCGCCGCCGCAGCTTCAGATGCGCGGTGTCTTTCCTTCGGCTCTCGCTCATCCGCTGAGCCTACTCCACGGTGCGCCACTTCACAGGCGGCAAGGCCTCGCCGGGCGTGGTCGCGTCCCGCTTGGTAGAAGGTCCGCCGATCGCCGGTCACCACCTCTGCGACGTCGTCGATCGCCTCGATCACCTTCGAGGTTGCGTTGTAGAGCGGCCCCTGCGGTTTGGCTCTCGTGAGGACCAGTACGCACTGCTGCCGCCAGCGTCGGACCTCCTCCAGGAAGGCGACCTCCTCGGCCCGCATGAAGACGCCTCGTCTCGCCATAGCCCATCCTGTGATCCCCGGGCAGGATCTAGAACGGGCGTAGAACATAGCGAGACGGGTGGCCGAGAACGCCGGCATCAACCGGCCATGTGTCATGGGCAGACGCGAACAGAGCAGCACCCGTTGACGGACCGTTAACCATGCGGGGTCATACTGCCGGCAGCGATCGGTCGGGGGCCGAGCGACGGCAGAGCAGCTCTATGGCCTACCCCCCTGGCCTCGGTGCGGCCTCGCCGTCGCAGTCGCGCTCTCCTAGCGCGGGCCGCTATTCTCGGATCTGATGCCGTGCACGAGGGTCGCCAGATAGTTGGCGGACGCGATCACGGCGCAAACCATGAGTCCGAGAGCTTGAACGGTTGGCAAGGTCATACGGCGATCATGTCGTCGGACTGTGGCGAGAGTGTTTCCATGAGCGGCTGGACAATCACAAGCCAGCGATAGGGCGCGGCCCTCTAAACGGGGAAGCGGCCTGGAGCCATTCTTCTCGACAATGAGCCACTTACCGGCAGCAAGTCCGGTTATACGGCTTATGCGGCCTGAGCACCGACTGAAGACACGGTTAGCGGTCGTCGCAGGTATCGACCCGACCACCGCACGGGTCATGGACCTGCACAAGCGACTCGATTGAGCCGGCCCGATGTGCCGCAAGCACCTCGTTGCAAACCACGCGCGCCACAGCGGATGTGGCATAAGTCTCGGCCGGGCGCTCCAAATGCAGCTCACCGTCGGGCGAGAAGATAAGTGCACGGACGGAATAGGAAAGTGCTTGCATCGCATGACCTCACGCGTCGGGCAAAATGACAACGCGATCTGTCCGACATTGGCACCGTAGCGATCATGGTAGCAGGTAGCTGACCGCCGGTCCAAACCTTACCACTACCGCAGTCGCGAGTAGGGTGTAAATTGCCCAGCGAAACCCGAGATCTGGATCGTGATGCGATGGCACCCGCGTATGGCGATCCATTTGGGCCTCCATCCGACAGCAATGCAAAAATCACCGGCCGTGAACAGAGTCACGAACCGGCGATTGTTGTAATGCGGTGCGGTACGCATGCTACACCGCAGCCCCTATCGGGGCGTTTCCTCCCTAGACTTGGACCGCCCATTCGTAAGCGGTCCTTTCTGCCCAGGTCCACGTCAACATAAATATTTCAGCATAGTTCCCGGCAATTACGCTCAATATTCAAGCTTGTCGATTGTTTTAACGATCCGCGATCATACTTCTGGCAGGGTCATA
>Ga0316227_1003991_pt1 | contig 11424 bp, 11 predicted proteins | sample TBH18019metaG_FD_206012 | JGI IMG/M metagenome (GOLD analysis project Ga0316227, IMG submission 206012) | Freshwater microbial communities from Trout Bog Lake, Wisconsin, USA - TBH18019 | ecosystem: Environmental > Aquatic > Freshwater > Lake > Hypolimnion/Profundal zone | place: USA: Wisconsin... | reverse complement strand
CAATATGCTCCGCGAACGCCTCGCAGCTCACGCGCGGAAGAACGACAAGCTGGATCAGACCGAGCTCGTCCATTGCTCGCATCTGGGAGAGCAGCGGATCGTCCGCAGCCACCAGCGTCTTGTGATCGAAGGTTTGCTCCAGCCACCGCCTAACCGGTTTCAGGCTGCCGAAGTCCATGACCCAGCTACGGGCGTCAAGATCGTCGGCTTCGAACTCCAGGTGCACGGCGAGCGCGTAGCCATGGAGGAACCGGCAGTGAGAGGCTGATCGCCACTGCCGGAAACAGCAGGACAGTCCGATGTCGTGACCGTAGGTTTTTGTGCTGCGGTATCTCACGCGCACATCTCCAATCGTAGCTCTTGCTGGCTGGTCAAACGGACGTTTCGTGATCAGAGATGCGCATACATCCGAGTGTATAGCGCTTCACCTGAGAAGAAGGATGCGAGTTGCAGCCGACAGGGCTCGAGATCGAAGCCATTCTCCGCAGCACGAGAGAGCACCTTGCGGAGGTAGGCCACCAAGGCAGGCTTGTTCTGCTCGTACGTGTCCGGCAGAGTCCAGGCGCTGCGGTAGCGGAACTCCTTGGGATACATCTCCCGGTAGGAGAGGCGATCCGGGACCACCGGCACTGCCCCCGCGAGCACGCCCTCATAGCAGCCGATACCGAGGGTCTCCTGCAGGCTGCAAGAGAACACCACGCGGCTGCGTCCCAGTAGGCTGTGGTACTCCAGCTTGGTGAGCGCTCGATCTTGGCACACCTCGAAATGCCAATCCGGGAACTCGCCAGCGAGATCGCGGAACATGTCAGCCTGCTTCTCACGTGCCACGCGGTGCGGGAACAGAACGATGTTCTCCTTGGGTGTGCGGCGGGCCTCCTCTAGCTCGCTGCCTAGGTACTCCATGGGCCAGCCAACCTTGGCCAGTCGGGTATCATCCTTACGAACGCCCACGCCCTTGCAGAAGAGATCGATGTGGGCCTGCGTGGCGAAGGCACTTACGTCATAGGCCTCGAACAGCGCCCGCTCCATCGCGCGTGCCCAAGGTCCGTCCTTCATCTCGATGCGGCCGAGGAAGTCGTTGGGATCGTAATGCCCAGCGTGCCAGAGGCCCACGATCTGCACGGGGACTCCGCACAGCGCGCTCATGTAACGGACTTGATGCACGCCGGGGTGCCAGGCATCGGTGAAGAGGAAGATGTCATTCCTCTGCACCTCGTTGCGCTGAAAGCGACGCGCGATCTCCGCGATCTGCGTGCTCTTAAAGACGTTTGTGCCGGCGAAGTCGAGGAACGCTCCGGCAGTGGGTGTCTGATCAGGCATTTCGCCGTTGATCACGCGCACATCCACACGGATGTCGCGATCCTCAGCGGCGCGACACAGCTGCTCGGGCAGGTGCCGCCGCCACTGCTCAGTGTATCGCTGCTCGTGCGCCTCGATGGGCAGCAGCCAGACGTTCTTCACTTGCGCAGCTCCACCGCGCCGTAGCGCGTGAAGGACCCGCATTCGCCGTCCTCACTGACCTCGATCCAGATCTCGCGGTCAAGATAGCGAGCGGCGATGAGGGCACGCAACTCGTCGCTGATCGTCTCGCAGCTCTTGCCGCTGAGTTCCAGTATGTTGTCCGCGTACAAGCCCTCAAGCCAATCCAGAAAGGTGTGAAACTCAATTTCGCGGTCGCCGTGCCACACCTGGATCCACACTCGGAACTTGAACAGGTGGCGGTGACGGTCGGAGAGGTAGCTCCGTTCCTCGGGAGCATCCGGCCAACAGTGGAAACCTACTTTTTGGAAAGTTACCCAGATCATGCGATTGGGAGTTACGGCAGCGATCATTGCAGCAGAGGTCATCGTTATTCAGCGGGTTTCAGTGGGTTTGATCGGCCGGCACGCTGGCTAAGCCAGAGCCACATGAGGATACTGGCCACCATTTTGACCGTGTAGTGCACCCAAAACAGTTGCGTAGTTAGCCAGCCCATCACGCCGAGGAAGATCAGGCCATCGAAAGGCACTGCAACGGCCGACGAGATGAGGATGCGATCGCTCATGGATCGCTTGGTGATCTTGAAAATTGCCCAATCGATGGTCTCGCTGACGACGAAGGCTGTGCCGCTAGCTAGCGCCACAACGTGATCCACTGCGAAATACGTGAGCACCGCAGCCAACAGTGTGAGCGGAACCACCCAATTGCCGACGGCTCGCTGAGCATAGTCGCGCATTACGAAGATGCCTCCCACCAGCAGCAAGCCCGGCGGGATCTGAATGCCGAATAAGTCCTGCGGCGGCCACCACGAGATCGTAAAATTGATCAGCAGCGCCACGCCAAGATAAGCAATGCACAGCAGCGGCGCGTAGAGGGTCTTGTTCGTTCGAGTCATCACACAAGAGCCTGCAGTACACCCGCACGTTTGCTCAGGTAGCTATGAACATCGAATGAAGACACATAGGTTTTTACGAAAGATGAGCTGCGCCCGCTCATTGCTGCCTTACGTGATGCATTCGGCGCAGGATCAAACACATGATTCACGAGGGCTGCGATGTCGCGAACTTCGGGCACCATTACGTCGCGGTTGCCGTCGAGGTAAGCGCTAATTGCTGCGCTGTGCGCGCGGATCATAACTTCCACATTGTGCAGCGTGAGCAGCAGCGCCCCGCGCCAAGTGGGTTTGAAGTTGCGAACGGGACCAAACCGTTTTTGCGGCGTGTAGAAGATGTCGCCCACTTTGGCCTGATCACCGATGCTGCTCAGGGCCCGGTGCAGCCCGTCTCTGGGATGCATGGCATGAAACAGCGCACGTTCCTGATAGGCGCACCAGTCGTTTAGGGTGAAATCCTGCTCGTCCACCGACGCACTGCCCAACGGCCTGCCCGGCGGCATGACCCACGCCTGCTTGTCCAGTAGGTAGTGGCTGAACGCCCCGTAGTAGCGATTGGCCTCCTGAAAGGGCGTGGCCGTGTCGTAGGTGATCTGAACATCCCGAGCTGCGGTGTGCGCTCGGAGGTTGCGTTGTACGCAGGTAAGCAGCGCGCCCGCCATAAGCGTGCTGGTGCCGAGAACGTGGATGTGCCGGATGCCGGCGAGCAGATTGTCCTGCTTGAGGTCCATAAGACGGTTCATGATGATGAGGAAATCGCGGTTGCCGGTACCTGCGAAGGCAATGCCGTCCGCCTGTGCGATCTGATGCCGAATGGCCTTGTACCAGTGCCGGCTCTCCTGCTCGTTGCGCCCCTGCAGCACACATAGAAAGCCGTTTCCGCTGGGAGTTTGAGCGCGCAGGCACAGCATGCGATCCGTGTTGCGGATCGTGTGCTCTAAGCAGGTGTGATAGCCCCGGCTGAGACCACTGGCCTCGCTCAAAGCGCGCAAGGGAAAGCCACTGCTCTGTAGCTCGCGCTGATGGGGCAGGATGTTGCCGTTGCTGATGCCGCCCGTGGGGAAGTCCAAGGCCATCACGTAGTCGGCATGGGCCTCCTGCCAGCCCAGCACCGTCGCTAGAGTGTCCTGTTTGTGCCCCTGGGGATACCAGCGGATAGTGCCCTGCTGGATCTGGAAGCCGCCGCTGTCCGTGATGAGGAAGGTGTTTGCGCGGTTGCGCTGAGCCACCATCGTGTTGTGCGGCTTGACCTTGCCGCTCCTATAGATGGCTTGGCCCGCGCTGCTGAGCCCAGCGGGATAGCGGAACACGCTGCTGCGGCTGAGATAATCCAGGTCAGCGTCCGTGAACTGCGCGCACCTAAACAGCGGATCAGTAGCCCAGACGGAGTACTGGTGACTGATGGCCGGCAGGTAGCGAGCGCGATTGGGCTCGCTGGGAAACAGGCGGTCGAGCATGCACCTGTGATGCGGCAGCACGCCTTTAGGTAGTGCTAACGCCTGCCTGGGTAACGATGGCGCGACCAATGTTTTTAGTACGGACTAAAATGTCAGCCCTCGCGCCCGTAGCGAACGCCCAGCCCGGCTCAAACAGTCGGCCTACGCCGGACCAAGAACTCGATCAAATCGACATAGACATGAAGGCAGCCGAGCAAGCGGCAGCCTTAGCGCAGAGTCATTTGGACGCTTGGAAAATCAGCGAGAATGCTGCGCTTATAGCTATCTACGATGTGTGGAAAGACAAAGAGCATCGCACCGATCTGCTCAAGCCCTTTTGCGACCGGCATAATATAACGTGGCACGGCTCGATGGAGAGAAACCGCTTTCTACCCATCGTCAAGCACATGTTTCCCAATCGCACGGACGAGGATCGCTCACAGTACAGCCAAGTGATGGCCTATGCATGGGAAGAGAACACGCCCTCGCACAAACTTCCCGAGTTCATAGGTCCTAACCTCCAGAAGACCTATAAGAAATATCTCAAGATCAAGCAGGCACGCAAAGTGGCGGCCCGCAGTGCAGTTGTGGCGATTGATGCTGCCGCTCCGTTTCTAGATCACGTTTACAACGCTATGCGGCTGATGTTGCTGATCACCTACCGTGGACAGGCAACAGCTACAGGCAAAGTCAGGCACTCCCGTTCCTTCATACTCCGCAATCGCACCAACGAGGATGGCGAGTACGAAGGCGTCATCGAAACGGCATTCCCAAAGGATACCATCACTGCGCCTGCCGCACGCATGACGTTAGAACGTCCCATCGAACAGTTGCAGGGCATCGCCTACCTGCTCACGGACACAGATGCGCAGCGGTTTGTGGACCTCTATCCAGACCAGAGGGGCTGGATGGTGTCTGCGGATCATCAGGGCATGGCCTTCCAATGTGCCAGCGGCATCAAGATCACGGGGGTGGCTCTCGGTCAGCAGCATGAGCACATGCGCGTGCTCCACCACTTCCGCAGCATCACCACGCCCATGCAAGCGGAACTGCACCAAATTGCCGGCTATCGCGTATGGTTTGAGCGTATAGGGTTCGCTGCTCGCCGGCAGTGGGACAAAATCAAGCTCACACTCCCGCCGAATGATAAGTCTGCCAGAGCCAGCTACTTCTACACCGTCAATGCCAATGCGCTTCGTGTGCCGCTGATCCCCAAGGCTCTGGATTTTAACGTGCACCACGATTACATCACGTTGGGCCTCAACGATAACCAGCTGCGTTACAACGTCAATGCCATGCTATACGATGTGCACGACATGTTCACCAAAACAGGTCCGGTGAACATCGAGAAAGACCGGCGGCTACTCCAAACACATGCTCGAAAATTATTCGGCGTGCTTGCCGATGAGGGTACGGATGCCCTCTTCTATTTCGCCAACACAGATGAGGATCAGGGCGCGTTCGTGTGCGAACTTAGCCTGCCGGCCGGGCAACTGGTAGCAGCTTATCCCACTGTGATGGGCGCCGACCTAAATTGGCGCATCATCCTCGATGACATCGACCTCTCACGCATAGCTAACACGGGTGCGGTAATCCCCGTCACCGCTCGGAGTGCAGCCACGCCTGTGGCTCCCACTCTCAAGGAAGAAATGGCGGATGAAGTCAGCCGGCAGTTTGGAGCCTATATCGTCTGCCACCGGCCAGCTGACGAAGCCATGTGGCGCAAGCGCCGCGCAGTGTTCGCCCGGCAACTCACCGAGTGGATGGAACGGGCTGACATCCACCTGCACCTGCGACTGAGCGGATGGAGCAAAGCGGACGAAGCCGCCTTCGAAGCGGACTACCAAGGGCTGCTCGCACAGGTAGAGGAATTCGATGGATCCTACAGCCTAGAACCGGCTGCTCCGCTGATCCACAACCGCATCGAATGCCTGAAAGCCTTCTACGCCAGCGAATACGACTGGGGCATCATGATGGATGATGATGCCATCCTGTACGGCAAGCCGCAGCACAACAGCGCGTGGAACCTATTCCCCGAGATGGCCAAGAACGGCTTGGCTGCTTACCGGGAAGTGGACGTGTTCTTCCCCAACAATCCGGGCAAAGCCGGCGGTGGTTTCAATGCCAAGTATGCCGAAGATCCAGCGCTGTACGCGGGCAACCACGTGTTCGAGCGCAACCCCGATCTAAAGGGAAGCATGTTTGTGGTGCGCAACTTCCGCAAGGATCGCCGGCATCAGGTGCTGCCCGATTCAAACTATCTGCTGCACGGCGAGGACACGCTGTTCGCCACGGAGGCTATCAAACAGGGCTGCACCGTGATGAAATGCTGGAACATAAACCTCAAGGAGCTGAGCAACGAGCGTGACAGCCACTTCGCGAAGGACCGCGTCCGAAAAATGATCGAGGCTCACAGGCGCATCGCGGAGATGTACGCGGGTGACGGGCTGCGCATGAAACACCCCGATGATCCCGAGAGCAAAACGCTCGAGCGTAGGGATTTCTACGACAACTGCTGGAAGGCCCGACCGAAGAAATGGGCATGGCCCAAGCCGTGAACATGTAGGAGAGGCAGCTACGCTGCCCGAAGAACCTGTGGCCCTTCAACCCAGCGGGTACATATCTGTAGTGCCACCCAGATCCACGATCCTACCCGCCGCCATTGCAGCCCTTGCATAAACCGAGATGGGATGCCTGGCTCGGAAGGAGAGATCGCGCTCTAGCCCAATGACGAGACCCGCGCTGACCTCCTTGAGCTCATCCAGGCTGACATAGCCGAGTTCGGGTTCGCCGACGCCGAGGTCGCATAACCCGAACAGGGTGTCGCCATCGGGTTCCATTGCGCAGATGAGCCAGGTTGCCGGCCCTGCGGGATTGAAAAGCTTGAGCACTGGGTGATGGTCGCACTCGCGCTCGCGCCCGTTGGCCAGGAGCAGTTCACGGGTCGCGGCATCGATCAAGGGCAGCATCGGCATCCTCGTAGCTGATGCGAAGAGCGTGCAGCCATTGGGGCGCAAGGGCGAGCAACCTGCCAGCGACGAAAGCTCAATACAAAACATCATAAAATCTGTATTTTGTGATGTTCCGCCCTAAGCCATTGATTTTTCTGCAACCTGCAAAGCACTCGCCCTTACACGCGTCTGGCAACATCATTTTTTGCTGCGGAGGCGGACAAAGTGTGAGGTTCTGATGAAGCAGGCGCGTGTGCCCACGGAGGCGGAGTTTAAGCGGCTGGCTGCGGTGGTAGGGCAGGGGAGGCACGGCCCAAGGAATCGAGCTGCGCTGATGCTCAGCTATCTCGCCGGCCTACGCGTCGGGGAGATCGCAGCGCTGCGCTGGGGTGATCTCCTCGACATTGAGGGGAGGGCACGTGAGCAGCTCCGACTGAGCGCGGCCGTGACGAAGGGTGGGCACGCGCGTGTAGTGTTCATGAACGCTCGCCTCCGACGTGAGATCGAGCTGTTCCGAGCCAGCCTGCCCGCTGCGCCCGACCTGATGCAGCGTAAGCGTCGTTCTCAGGCCACGGCCCTGAGGGGCTGCGGGGCGTAGGCCCAGGGCAGCAGGTCGTCGATATTGCTCTGCGGATGTCCGGCGACGATGCGGGTGATGACGTCGGTCAGGTAGGCCTGCGGCTCGACCCCGTTCAGCTTGCAGGTCTCGACCAGCGAGGCGACGACAGCCCAATGCCCGGCCCCACCGTCCGAGCCAGCAAACAGCGCGTTCTTCCGCGTCAGGGCCAACGGTCGGATCGCCCGCTCGACGGTGTTGTTGTCGATCTCGACGCGGCCGTCGTCGAGGAAGAGAGACAGGCCGGCCCAGCGACTCAGCGCGTAGCGGATCGCCTCGGCGAGCTTGCTCTTCTGGCTGATCAGCCCGAGCTTGGTGGTGAGCCACGGCTGCAGCGCCGCCACGACCGGCCGGCTGCGGTCCTGACGCACGGCCCGCCGCTCGTCGGGAGAGCGCCCGCGGATCTCGCCCTCGATCCGATAGAGTTCGGCGATGCGGGCGAGCACCTCGGTCGCGATCGGTGCCGGGCCAGCCTTGGCCAGTTCGTAGAACCGGCGGCGCACGTGCGCCCAGCAGAAGGCCAAGCTCACAGCCTTGCGCGTAGCCAGGACCTTGTAGCCCGCGTAGCCATCGACCTGCAGCGTGCCCTCGAAGCCGGCCAGGTGACGGATCGGGTGTTCGGCCTTGCGGTCGGGCGCGTAGAGGTAGGCCACGCCGGGCGGATCGAGGCCGCCCCAGGGCCGGTCGTCGCGGGCGTAGGCGAACAGCTGGCCGGTCTTGGTCTGCCCGCGGCCCGGATCGAGCACCGGTGCCGTGGTCTCGTCAGCAAACAGCCGGTCCAACGCCTTCAGCCGATCGAACAGCCGCGCGTGGACCGGGCGCAGCAGGAAGGCCGCCTTGCCCACCCAGTCGGCCAGCGTCGAACGGTCGAGGTTCACGCCCTGCCGGGCGTAGATTTGGGCCTGACGATAGAGCGGCAGGTGGTCGGCGTACTTGGACACCAGCACGTGAGCCACGCTCGCCTCGGTCGGGATCCCGCCCTCGACGAGGCGGGCGGGCGCGGGGGCCTGCACGATCACGTCCTCGCACGCCCGGCAGGCATACTTCGGCCGGCGGGTGACGACGACGCGGAACTGGGCCGGCACGATGTCGAGGCGCTCGGCGACGTCCTCGCCGATGACGTGGAGGTCGCCACGGCAACAGGGGCAGGTGCGGTCGTCGACGTCGATCATCCGTTCGATGCGCGGCAGGTGGGCCGGCAAGGCGCCGCGGTTGGCGCGGCGCTGCCGGGTGCGGGCCGCGCGAGCCGATGCATCGGCGGCGTCGGTCTCGGCAAGGCCCTCAGCCTCGAACTGCTCGGCCTCCTCCAGGCCCAGGAGCAACTGGTCGACGGGCAGGCTCTCGGCACGCCGTCCGAAGCGGTGACGCTGCAACTCCCTGATGATCTGGTGCAGTCGGTCAATCTCGGCCTCGCGCGCCGCCACCATCGCCTTCAGGGCGGCGGGATCATCGGGCAGGCGCGCGCTCGGTTCGCTCACGAAGCCGATTTGAGCATGGATCACAAGGCTTTGCCAGAGTGATCGACCTGGCAGATCAGCTCACGGCGACGGGAGCGCGCGTTGGCCGGGCCACGTGCACGCGCCGCCAATCGAGCCCTTCCAGAAGGGCCTGCAGTTGCGCTGCCGTCAGCCGCACCACCCCGTCGGTGACGGCCGGCCAGCAGAACTTGCCGTCCTCCAGCCGCTTCGACAGCAGGCACACGCCGGTGCCGTCGAAGTAGACGAGCTTGACCCGATCGGCGCGCCGCGCCCGGAAGACGTAGATCGCCCCGCTGAACGGGTCGGCGCCCAGGCTCTCGCGCACCAGCGCCGCCAGGCCGTCTGCGCCCTTGCGGAAGTCGACCGGCCGGGTCGCCACCATGACGCGGACCGCGCCCGCCGGCCCGATCACGCGCCGCCCTTCAGCGCACCGATCACAGCCGCGATGATGGCGGGCGAGGCGCCGTCGCCGATCCGCACCGTGATGCCGCCTGCCTCCACCTCGACCCCCACCGCGCGGCGGCGCGATGAGGATCGTCTGATGCGCCGGCGTGGCGGGTCCGCCCGGGCGGGATCCACCGCCATGGGCTCGGGTGCGGTCACCGCCGGCACGAAAGCCGGCAGCGCCGCGGCCTGGCGCGCCTCGCGCCGCCACGTGAACAGCTGCTGCGGGGTCAACCCGTGGCGGCGGGCCACCACTGACACCACCGCACCCGGAACGAACGTCTCCTCCAGGATCCGCGCCCGGTCGTCGGCGCTCCAGCGCCTGCGGCCGACCGCGCCGTCGATCACCTCGAAACGCCGGACCGTCCCCTCCGGCTCAAGTCTACGGTCAAGTCGAGACACAAAACGATCCTCTCGTGCGGATCGTCAAACTGCCCGGTCAGGTTGCCCCACAGAAGATGGGGTCGGAACATCGCTTACGATGCAGCCGGTGCTTGTCACCCAGAAGCGCACGGCCTTCAGCGCGAACACACTGTGTCAGCTCATGCGCGGGTTCTACGATCAGGCCGGGCTGGATGGCGGCTCAAGCCACAGTGGCCGACGCTGGTTCATCACCCGCTTGGCTCATGCCGGCATCTCGCCCAAGGCCATCATGATGCTTGCCGGTCATCGACATCTCTCGACCACACAGCGCTACATCGATGTGAACGACCAGATGATGCGTGCGGCTGTCGAGGTGCTCTGACCACGACCGCGGTACCAGCTCATAGCCGTTTGCAGCGACCCCCAGCCGCATACGGGACGAGATAGAAGTCGGCACGTCCAGGGCCGGAGGTGGGAGTCGAGTAGCGCCCCCTGCTGGTCGTGTTCCGCCCAGCCTGGTGCCCACGTTCGCCATGCCTGTTAAGCTCAGAGGTCAGGCGCAGCGAGAACCACTCGTGGCGGAGCGCCTGCTGTAAGTCAGCCATGTCAAACTGCTGGTCGAACCTGTGTAGAAGGCAGCTATGACGGTCAGCGCCAGGCCAGAGCCACGCGCTGAGCCAGCGGTTCAGGCGCGGGTCACTCTTGCTGCCGTTCCTGCCTCGATTAAGCAGCGCAGTCGAGCGACGGTTCCTCGGTTGCCGGGGGAAAGCGGTCGATCGAGTCACGACCTGAAGTCGCTAATCGCGCCCCGTAGCACTCGGTCCACAGCTATAAGGTCGACGCATCGCGTATGACGTCGAAATTCCCGGTATACCATGCTGGAGGCTTAGCCAGACGCGAAGCGGAACCTGACCGTTGCTCCTCAATGGCTTTGAGATCGAGCTGCCGACTGAGGTAGAGATCGTCACGCGACCGCTGCCAGACCCGGCGGACGTAAAAGCGGAACGTGAGCGTCTCGCTGGCCGTTGGTTCGTGCATTGGGGCGGGGGGCAGCTCTACTGCATGCGGCTCCGGCCGGGCGGCCCCAACCTTCAAGGTGATCGGCGCTCAGTGCCGCAGCGGGACTGCATCTGGCTGCTCCGCGCTCGCGTTGATGACATCGTCGAGAGCGTGTTCGAACGGTACCAAGCGCTGCGTTACCGGCCTTTCACGATCCTAGCGCAGCGCGATGAGGTCGTGCGTGCTGCAGCCACAGTCGCCGACGTCGGCCACCCTCTGCTGGACGGGTTCACCATCCATCCCAAGCTCACCCTCCAGGCGAAGGTGCTTGAACCCCGTGACGGAAATGTGAGGCTCGGCCTCTTCGTCGAGGTCGGCATGCGGTACCAGGTCGACGCGGACATTGGGACCTTGACCCGAGCCGGAATAGACCTGCCGGGCCTGTACGCGGTCCGCCGTAATCCCGCTCCCGGAGAGCGTAGGCTGGCGGGGCGTATCGATCGGATCGAGGGCGACCTCGTCCATCTGACCGAGGCCACCGGTGACGAGGCGGCTGCCTCCGTCGACTTAGCTCTCGAAGGATCCCTTGAGACCTTCTCGCGATGCCTGGGTCATCTCCTCGGTAGTCGGTACGACCGATTCCTGAAGGCGATCGACGAGGTCGTGGCAGGTTTCCGTGTCGGCCCAGGCTACGACAAGATCGTCCGCGATATTGGGACCTTCCTCGCACGTCGTTCGCCGATCACCTTGGGCATCGGTCTCAAGG
>Ga0316227_1003986_pt1 | contig 11432 bp, 4 predicted proteins | sample TBH18019metaG_FD_206012 | JGI IMG/M metagenome (GOLD analysis project Ga0316227, IMG submission 206012) | Freshwater microbial communities from Trout Bog Lake, Wisconsin, USA - TBH18019 | ecosystem: Environmental > Aquatic > Freshwater > Lake > Hypolimnion/Profundal zone | place: USA: Wisconsin... | reverse complement strand
CGGTACAGGTAAATCTACACTGCTTCAGAATATGGCTATCCAAGACATGCGCCATGGGCACGGAGTATGCGTAATTGACCCTCACGGACAACTTGCAAGCCTGTTAGTGCAATATGTGCCAGAAAGTCGAAAGGATGATCTTGTGTATTTCGATGCGACAAATACAAGTGACTTGATTTCCTTTAACCCTCTTGATGAACAATTAGATCAGAAACACTTGCTCGCATCTGAGATTGTATCTGTATATCAAAACATATTCCGAAATTCTTGGGGAGTTCGTTTGGAATATATTCTTCGATTTAGTATTCTCACTTTGTTAGAGAACCCTGGCACAACGCTTTTGGATATCCAGCCTCTGTTAACGGATAAAGACTATAGAGAGGGAATGCTTAATTCAATATTTGATCAATCAATCTTATCCTTTTGGCATGATGAGTTTGATAAATACAGCCCAAGTTTAAAAAGCGAAGCGGTATCGGCCATATTAAATAAATCCGGTGCTTTTATTGCGAATGATGTTATCAAGAGAATTATTGGACAGCGTTCCGGCAGTATCTCAATCAATGAAATTGTAAATCAAAAGAAAATACTTCTAGTTAATTTAAGTAAGGGCGATATAGGTACTCAAGCATCAGCATTTCTCGGTTCAATGCTTATAACCTGTATTCAAATTGCTTCGATGAAGAAAGCACGATTGCTCGAGGAAGAACGTGAGCCATTTTTTCTGTTTATAGATGAAGCACACACATTTATAACCCCTTCCTTTGCCCAAATGCTCTCCGAATGCAGAAAATATAAACTCGGCTTATTTCTATCAAATCAATATCTGGATCAATTTCCAATAGAAACGCAAGAGTCCATTTTGGGGAATGTTGGAACCATCATTTGTTTCCAAATTGGAGCAAAAGATGCCGAAACAATATCGCAGATTTTTCATCCTGTTTTTTCCGTAGATGACCTCATAAACCTTCCCCGATATTCAATTTATCTCAAACTAATGATTGACGGCATGACCAGTAGGGCATTTAGCGCAAAAACACTTCCTTAAATAAACCATACATAATATATCTTTAATACATAGCTTCTGTTTTAGACATATTGTATCGATAGGCAATTAAGTTATTGGTAGTCAACGCAATATGTTATACCCCCCAATTAAAGCAGTAGTTTTGTCTTTGTTTTTGAACTTTAAAGTGCTAGAATCCCAATTATTATGACCTCTCCACAAGGCCGGCAAAACCACGGACTCAGTGATTACCATGCGAAATACTTCGCCTATGAGCTTACCAAGCGTTGTGCCTCTGATAGCCTGGAAAAACTTTCCTCAACTCTCTCAAACGCTCAGGTAGACTTAAATCCGCACCAAATTGAGGCTGCTTTGTTCGCCTTTAAATCACCATTATCAAAGGGGGCAATATTAGCTGATGAGGTGGGTCTTGGAAAGACAATTGAAGCCGGGTTGGTTCTGTCCCAAAAATGGGCAGAGCGAAAGAGAAAGATACTTTTGATTGTACCTTCAAGTTTGCGAAAACAGTGGAATGATGAATTGCTTGAAAAATTCTTCCTGCCTTCCATTATCCTTGAAGCAAAATCTTTCAATCAATATATCAAAAATGGAAACCTAAACCCCTTCAATCAAGATGGGCAAATTGTCATCTGTTCATATCACTTTGCTCGTGCTAAGGCTCCATATATAAAACAAACAAAGTGGGATCTTGCCATTATTGATGAAGCACACCGCCTGAGAAACGTCTACAAAACAAGCAATAAGATTGCTCGTGAAATAAAGAACGCATTAGTTGATGCTCCCAAAATTCTACTCACCGCAACGCCACTTCAAAATTCGCTTTTAGAATTATATGGGTTAGTAAGTATTATTGATGACCACGTATTCGGTGATTTGAAAAGCTTCAAATCAAATTACGCACGAGTATCAAAAGAACAAGATATCTATGAAAATGAGGTTGGACTCGTAGAACCGAAGCAAGAGATGTTTAATGACTTGCGCAACCGTCTAAAGCCCGTTTGTATTCGAACACTCCGCCGACAAGTATTAGAATATATTAATTACACGGAACGCAAACCAATAACACAAGATTATATACCAACAGATCAGGAGACTGAACTCTATGATGGAATGTCCGAATATTTACAAAGACCAAAGCTCTATGCGCTTCCATTCAGTCAGAGACAATTGATGACTCTTATTTTGAGAAAGCTTTTAGCATCTTCCTCTTTTGCTATTGCGAGTACTCTTAACGGCTTAGTGTATAAAGTTGGGGAATTGATAAAAGAAGCAAAAGCTAATGTTACTCCAACTGATGTGCCGATTGAGGGCTTAGAGCAAAACTTCGAAACATTTGAAGACCTTGCCGATGACTGGATTGATGAGGATGAGGACGAGGAAGGTGAAAAAGGAGTAAAGGAAAAGAAAGCCTTTACGCCAGAAGACATTGTGGCAATGGAGCAAGAAAAAGCTGACCTCATTCGCTTCCGTGATTTAGCACAGAACATTTTTACAAACTCTAAAGGTGAGGCGTTACTCACAGCCCTTAAAAAAGGCTTCGAGATGACACAAGAACTCGGTGCAAAAAAGAAAGCCATCATTTTTACCGAGTCTACAATTACTCAAAAATATCTTTCCGAAACCCTTTTAGCAAATAATGGATATAAGGGAAAGATTGTTTTGTTTAACGGTTCCAATAACGATGATAAGTCAAAAGAAATATATACCAACTGGCTTGCTCGCAATAAGGATACAGATAAAATAACTGGTTCAAAAACAGCAGATACCCGTGCTGCCCTTATCGACTACTTCAAAGAAGAGGCCGAAATAATGATTGCAACCGAAGCAGGCGCCGAAGGAGTTAACCTTCAATTTTGTTCTCTCATTATTAACTATGATCTTCCATGGAATCCGCAAAGAATTGAGCAGAGAATTGGCCGATGTCATCGTTACGGACAAAAACACGATGTAGTAGTGATCAACTTCGTTAATAGAAAGAATGCCGCCGATCAGCGTGTATATGATCTCTTGGATATTAAATTCAAACTCTTTAAAGGGGTATTTGGTGCAAGTGATGAAGTGTTAGGAACAATCGAATCAGGTGTTGATTTTGAAAAGCGTATCGCAGGTATATATCAAACCTGCCGAACGTCAGAAGATATAAACAAAGCCTTTGATGCACTTCAAAATGAAATGGATGAAAGCATCCAAAGCAGCTTATCTGATACACGGCAAAAATTGTTGGAAAATTTTGATACAGAAGTACACGATAAACTCAAAATCAATAAACGAGAAGGAGAGGCTTTCTTGTCTACTTACAATCGTTGGTTGTGGGATGTTACCCGTTATTATTTAAATGACAAGGCGGAGTTTTCAGAAAACGAATACTCTTTTTCATTGAAGGAAAACCCTTTCCCGAATGAACATATTGATCCTGGCCCATATCGCATTGGAAAGAATGTAGATGATGCGCACATCTATCGCCCCGGACATTCTCTTGCTCAGCGTATCTTAAAAGATGTTAAAGCAAAACAGGTAGAAGAGGCAGAAATTACTTTTGATTATTCAAATAACATCTCGAAGATTTCAGTATTAGAACCATTTATTGGTAAGGGAGGTGTATTGAAAGTTTCAAACTATACCGTTTCAGCATTTGAAGATGAAGACAACATTATTCTTTCAGCATTTGACGAATCTAATAATCCTATTGAATCTGATATAATAAAGAAAATATTCTCACTTCCTACACACCAAATATCAACTGCTTCAATAACTGAAAGCGAAGAACAAAAACTTTCAGAACAGGAACAACAGTATATTACTTTTGTATCTGCTAAGATTGCAGAAAGAAATGGAGACTTTTTTGATGATGAAGTTGAAAAGTTAGATAGCTGGTCTGAAGATGTTAAAAAAGGATTAGAGCTTGACCTAAAAAAACTTGATATAGATATCAAAACTGCAAAAACAGTTGCTAAAAAAATCATTAATTTGGAAGAAAAACTTAAGGCGCAGAGAGAAATTAAAGACATGGAAAAGAAAAGAAATGACATGAGACGTAGGTTGTATGAGGCTCAAGACGAAGTTGAAATAAAAAAAGAGCAGTTGTTAAAAACAGTTGAGGCTCGATTAAATCAAAAGTCATCTTTGGAAAACCTTTTTACAATTAAATGGAAAATAATTTAAGATAAACTTGTATGAATAATAGTAGACAAAAACTGGAACTTAGTTGGGTTGGGAAAAATAATCCGGAATATGACATTTCAAACATTGAACCAAGAATATTAGAACAACGAGTAGATTTATCATTTGGAGAAGGTAAGACAGAAAACATGATAATTCATGGTGATAACCTTCTTGCGCTCAAGGCACTATTACCCGAATTCGAAGGGAAGGTAAAATGTATTTATATTGATCCGCCATACAATACTGGAAACGCATTTGAACATTATGATGATAGTGTTGAGCATAGTTTATGGCTTTCATTAATGAAACCAAGATTAGAATTACTTAAACTATTATTAACGGAAGATGGCTTTATCTGTTGCCAAATAGATGAGTCTGAAGGAGCTTATTTAAAAATTCTTTTTGATGAGGTTTTCGGTCGGAAAAATTTTATTACCACTTTTTATATACAAGTTAGATATGGGAATAAGACTCTTGCAGAAGATAATGATTTTCAGAAACTAATAGAGCAGTGTTTTATTTATGCAAAGGACGCAAAATTATCTAAAGCAAATAAAGATATTGAAGAGTATAAAACAGAGAAGTTTGAATGGGAAATTATTGAAAAAGGGCCTGGAACTATTTTAGAACTCAATGGTAAAAAGGTTGAATTGTTCCTTCCTGGTTCATATGAAATAAACAAAATTACGCCAACTTTAAAAGGTTTAAAAGAAACATGGGCAACAGGGTCGTTAATCAAGCAAAAAGCAAGTTCTGGAGAGTTTCTCGACAAATATTTAGCCCCAAGAAAAGATATAGATGGACTAGGTTGTTTATATAAGGTTTATGGAATTGGTGAGGATGGTCTCGGGTATAGATATATGACTGGCCCAAAAAAAGCAGATGCAACAAAGGGTAAATTTTATTCCGGCATACCATTACAAAGAGTTAAAGAAATTGAAAGTGGAAATACTACAAAAGAAATTCCAATTGCTAACTTCTATGATCTTTCTGGAAACTTTGGCAACTGCAGGTCTGAAGGCGGTGTTGGTTTTAGAGGGGGAAAAAAACCAGAAAAGTTATTAGAAATAATATTATCTCACTTTTCAAATAAAAACGATTTAGTTCTTGATTCATTCTTGGGATCTGGAACTACCGCTGCTGTCGCTCATAAAATGAATAGAAGATATATTGGCATTGAAATAGGGGAACACGCCTACTCTCATGTTTATAACAGATTAAAGAGTGTTGTTGAAGGAACAGACCAGACAGGAATTAGCAAATCATTAGAATGGAAAGGTGGTGGTGGATTTAAATTTTTCGAACTTGCTCCAAGTTTTGTAATCAAAGATGAATTTGGTAACACAGTAATTGATAGCTATTACGACGATACTAAGTTAATTCGTGCTATGTGTAAGCTCACTAACTACACTTTTGCTCCAAGTCAAACCGAGTATTGGAAGCAAGGAAAGGGTCAAGGTAATAATAGTATTTATATAACTACGCAACTTTTAACTGTTGCCATGGTTCAGCAGATTGCAAATCATTTAAAAGGTAACGAAACGTTGCTAATTTGTCCTAAAAAATACGAGCATGGTTGTGATGTGGTTGATCAAAGAATTACAATTAAAAAAATTCCTCAGTCTATTTTAAAAGCCTGTCAATTCGGAAAAAAAGATTATCTGTTGCCTGTTAAAGAAACTAGTGTTAGTGAAATTGAAGACGAAGAGGGTGAATAATTAAATTGTCCATTTTTCCTATTAATAAATTATGACTAAAACACAAGCACTTAAGAATATATCAAACGCAATGAATTTGCGTCACCCTCAAGAAAAAAGCTTATCGCTCTTTGCTGACTACTTAGAATCCGAATCCGGGAAATTAGTGTTAGAACGTATGAAACGAAGAGAGGGGCTGCCTATTCATGAAATAGAAAATGAAGCCAAAAAATATGCCTCCGAAGTCGTAGAAATAAAGAAATTTCAAGCCTTTGAAAGAACTTTTCCGGCTTATACTTTTGCGCTCGCAACCGGTGTAGGTAAAACTCGCCTTATGGGGGCTTTCGTTACATACTTATATTTAGTTTATGGTATTCAACATTTTATGATTGTCGCGCCAGGAAATACTATATACAGAAAACTAGTAGATGATTTTAGTAATTCGAATAATCCAAAATATGTTTTCAAAGGGATAGAAGAGCTTTCAACATCTAATGTAAAGATCATTAGAAAGGAAAACTATGAGCAAAGCCAGTTATCACAACTGTTTACAAATAAAATTGAAATTAATATTTTTAATATACAACAGTTTGCTCAGAATGATTTAGAAAAAGAAAAAGGAATTACAAAAGGTTCCGAAATATTTGGCTCAGAAAACGGTAAACTATTATCATATTTTGACTATCTAAAATCATTAGATGATCTAGTTATTTTAATGGACGAATCACATCACTATCATGCGGATGCTGCGATGGATTCTTTGGATCGTTTATCGCCCCTTCTTGGTCTTGAATTTACAGCAACGCCATATACCGGAAACACTATTGGCCGAGGAAAAATGAAAAAACCAGAGTTAATGAAAAATATTTTTTATAGCTATCCTCTTGGAAATGCAATTAGAGATGGCTTTGTTAAAGACCCGTGGGTTGGAACAGAAGGAGATGTAAACTTTGCTCAATGGGATCAAAATTCGATTGAAACAGATTCAAGAAAGTTACAGTTGGCTGCATATTTTCATGAACGTACAAAAACGGCTCTCAAAGAGTATGCCTTTGAAAATAACAAACGAGAGGTTAAGCCAGTGATGTTGGTTGTTGCTAAAGATACCGCTCATGCATCAGAGCTGCGTGCGTTAATCGATAGTGATAAATTTAGAGGTGGCGCATATATTGGTAAAGTAATTGAGGTACACACGAAAACAAAAGGAGAAGAAGCAGATGAAACCATTGAAAAATTAATTTCATTAGAAAACAAAGATAATATTGTTGAAATAGTTATCCATGTAAACATGCTCAAAGAGGGATGGGACGTTGCAAATATTTATACAATCGCCCCTATCAGATCTTCTGCTTCAGAAATACTAACTGAACAAACAATTGGCCGCGGTCTCCGTTTACCCTATGGTGAAAAAACAGGAAACAAATATGTTGATAGGGTAATGATTGTTGCGCACGACAATTACGATAAAATCATTTCACAAGCAAAAGACTCTAAACTAATACAGCCTACTAATATTGAAAACATATCTGCCGAGGAGACAAAGTCTGTAAAACAGGTAATTGAAGTTCAATCAGCCGCGGTAGTAAATATTCAAGATAGTATTCGTTCTAATGAGATTGTCATGAAAGAGCTTGTTGCACAAGCTGCAAAAGCTATATCATCATTAATACTGGAGGATACCCCAAAAGATGTTATTGAAGTTACAATTCAAGCAAAAACAAACGAATATGTTGAAGCAATAGCAAAGCAAACTATTTCACAAAAAAGCTTTCTAGATTTTAATAATCAGAAAGAAACATCGAGCTTGGTCGCAGAATCTTCTTATGAAGAGGGTACATTATTTAATCAATTTAGCGACCCAGTTAAAAAAGAATTGCAAAATATTAGTCGGCAATCTGCACAGGCTATTGAGGTTAGAAATATCGCTATACCACGGCTTATACTTACACCCAATTACGGGGAAGCTACTATCGAAGATTTTGATTTAAACACTTCAAAACTTTCGAAGTATTCTTCTGAAACATCAATTCTAACACAGCGACTTCAAGCAAAAGGAGAATTAGATTTATTCGGTAATACCAGCGCTGGTGCTCCAGAAAAAGAACAAACAAGAGTTTCAAGCTTAGGTGAGGGTAGGGCACAAAGTCCGGAAAATACCATTATTGCAGCATTGGTAGATTTTCCATTAGTTGATTATGAAGATCCAAACCAAACTTCACTACTCTTGAAGCTTGCAAACCAAGCAACAGGATATTATAGAACTTTTGTAAGCGATGACAATTCGCTGAAAATGATGATTGAAAATAACTTTCGTCAGATTGCTAAAGAAATTTATGACCAAATTGTTGCGCATAATAAATACCTCTCAGAAGGGTTCTTGGAATCTACTATTGGAGAACCACGTCCATTCTTAGATCCATATAATATTTCAAAAACGCAAGAAGAAAAACCCGTAACCCTAGATTCACAAGTGAATCGTTTTTCAAAAGATCTAATATATACAGGTTTCTCTAAGGCATGTCATTCAATGTATCGCTTTGATTCGTCAGATGAAGCTCGATTAGCTTATTTGTTAGATAAAGATCCAGCAGTAGAAGATTGGTTACGTCCATCACCAAGGCAATTTGAAGGATTATACTGGCGAGATGAATTAGGTAATTCTCATCACAGATATGAACCCGACTTCGTTGTTGAACTTGAAAACAAAATTGTACTAATTGAAGTGAAGCCTGGTGGTGAAATTGACGACTTCGTTGTTCAGGCGAAGAAAACAACAGCAGAGAGGTATTGTGAAATAGTAACAAAGAACGTTGGCAAATATGGTATTACAAAACCATGGGAGTATGTAATACTTAAAACAGAGAGAATATCAATTACTTCAACAATCGGGAGTTTATTAAATTGCTAATCGCAATTTTAGTACGCATTAAAAAAACCGGTTCTGATAAAAGACTTATAATCTATTTTCAATTAAGTCAAAGGTATCTGTAATGCAACTCGCAAGTTCAGTAATGGTCATGCTATTGGGATCAATACCGCCAACTGGATAAGTTGGTTGCACTGTTCCATGATGTGATCTCCAAGAAACGTCATTCAATTGATTTAATACTCTATAAACATCGGCAGTATTAGTATCTCTAAATGTGACGCTAGCGTTTTGCAATCTGCCAATTAACGCCCCGAAAGTAGGGCCACCTCCCGATGTTAAAAGTTGTCTATGGAATTTAAACTTTATATGAGCTTCTAGTACGGTTCGTATTAATCCTAGAATATAATCTTTCTTTGTTATAGTCGGTGCACTCATAAAATCGTCTAATTCTTTTATCTGTTTGAAATAGTCGTTTTCTACCATTTCGTCCAAATCCAAAGGCTTAATTTCAGACGTTCCTAATGTGAAATTATAAGAAATCCACAAGGTCGCCTTTAACCCCGCATTAATTTTAGTGGTTGACAATTCATAAAGAAAGTTCTCATTATGACTTAATACAACTAATTGCTTTGCCTTTTGCTCTAACGCACGCAAAAGTGAGATAGTATATGATTTTCTATTTCTATCGAAACTTGATAATGGATCATCAAATACAATTATTTTATCAGCAATAGTAGTATCAATATCCAGCTTAGCAAGAAAAAAAGCGAACGCAATTGTACTTTTATCACCTTCACTTAATGTATCCTTCAAATTAGTTGCAACATTCGGATCATGTGAAATAGGTTGGCCACTGATGGTTAATCCAAACCCTAATTTACTATGAACTGCTTGACCTTGAGGTGAGATTTGGGCTACGTTTGTTATTTGAAACGGTGTTTTAAAAATTGTATTTAGATAATGATTTACCCGTGTTCCGTATGTTGTAAAAAATGCAGAAACCGCGGCCTCTTGCGCTTGAACTAATGGAGTATATGCATTTCTTAATGTTGCTAAATCTAAACGCGCCTGCTTAATCTGTGTACAAAGTGTGTCGATTGCGGGAAGAGACCGCGACTGAGTTCGTAGAAGAATATTTAATTTGTTTTGTGCATCTGCCGTTGTTTGAATACTGCTTTTAAATCGGGTAATCTCTCCGTTATAATTTGAAACTTCTAAATTGCATGCTCGTATTCTTGTATTAATATCATTTAGCATCGCTCTAAATTCTTGGATGTTTATTGGTGATATTGCGAGCGATGGATTTTTAATTTTTTCTTCAAAATCAGACAGGACAAGTTCATATTTTGCTCGGAACGCTGCTTCATTTGAAAATATCAAAAATGACGGAGTGGTCGCATTTGGAAGATGCACATTCCACGAAGTTAGTGCTGTAGAATTTGTTGCACATCGTTCATTCGTCATTTGAATGAAAGTATCAATATTGAAATTTCGGATTTTCTGTGAAGCTGTGTAGATTTCAGAAATATAGCTATTAAAAGCATCATTAAAGCGTTGAACATACGCATTAAATATATCCAATTGATTAGTCAGTTCTTGTTTGCAAAATGGGCAATTGATGGGTGTATGTTCGTGTTTCTTCTTAATGTATTCATATCCTGTTAACAACCAATCTGCAGGAACGCTTATACCATTTGTAGATAGTTCTAAACAATGGTCTTCAAAAAGAGCCTTTAAAGTTGAATCCTGAATTTGATGAGTATCATTAGCGATTTGTATTTCATAACTATCAAAATCAAAAGAGCCGGAAATTAAAGGAAGGGGTTGTAGCTGTTGCAGTGATTGAATAGCCGTATTACCTTGCGCACTTTGTAAATCTCTTCTTGCATCAATGATATTTTGGGCGATATTGGGCACAGCGACATTTGAAAGCTGCAAATAACTTGTAATCATTGTTTCAGTCAATCCATTACCCACTTGGTTTATTAATTGCTGCTCTAATCCGTCAAGTAATACTCTTTTGGCGGTTTTGTCTTTTTTATTCTGTTCTATCTGGGTGTGTAATGCTACACCTTGTGCTCCAATCACAAATTGATGTAATCGTTTCTTATGGTCATCTGAGAATTCGAATCCAGAATAAACGTTATCATTTACAAAATGGATATCAAATATTTCTACATTATCAAGTTTTCTGTTCCACGAAGTTCCGTTGAAATTGTGTGTTATTCTTGATCCTGGAGGATTTTGTGACCAAATTTGAGCAGATTGTGAAGTTGTTGCGCTAGTAGAAATTCTTTTATGAATCAATGCTGGGTCATTATCGCAAAGAGATTTGATTACTCTGGTAAGAGTTGTTTTACCGCTGCCATTTTCTGCATAAATTAGCGTTAGTTTCTTAAAGGAGACAACCCCCGCGGCTTGATAATTCCGAAACTTACCAATAGATACCAGACTTTGTACTTTTTCAATCATAAGACTTATTTGATATGAGAATTAAAGCATTGCCATTGGAATTAGGCAATTATACCTTTTGACGGTACTTGGGGGGATTTATTAATGTAACTTACTCAAGATAATGAAAAAATGTATTTGTAATAATACGATTGTTCTATTGGAGTTTCGTCTCCGGATTAATCCTCGCAGGTAAATTCGTCTCCGGATTAATCCTCGCAGGTAA
>Ga0316227_1003983_pt1 | contig 11438 bp, 11 predicted proteins | sample TBH18019metaG_FD_206012 | JGI IMG/M metagenome (GOLD analysis project Ga0316227, IMG submission 206012) | Freshwater microbial communities from Trout Bog Lake, Wisconsin, USA - TBH18019 | ecosystem: Environmental > Aquatic > Freshwater > Lake > Hypolimnion/Profundal zone | place: USA: Wisconsin... | reverse complement strand
CGCTTGAGCAGCTGGAAGTCCTCGCAATCGCCGATGCCGTCCTCGGCCAGGTCCCAGCGATCGGCCACGTGCAGGTGGTCCTGGTCGGTCATCGGCTCGACCGCCTTGTTGACCCGCCGGTTCACCGACACGATCGTCGCCCAGGTCGCCGGCGTCAGGCTGATCCGGGCCGGCTCGCTCCGGTCGACCGCGCACTCGGCCGCGTAAGACTGGCAGAACGTCACCCAGGCGACGATCGGCTTGGCGTCGCCCTGCACCCGGGCTCCGGCCTCGGTGGGCAGGCTCGCCAGCGTCTGCGCCTGAACCGGGGCGGCGACGCCCGCGATGCCGAGGGCTGCAAAGGCGGCGAGGGCCGCGAGACGGCTCCGGGCGAGCCGACGCGAGGCGGGTCCCTTGACCAGTCCCTGCATCATGGAAACCGCGAACCGCATCGCCGGGACCCAACCGTTAAGCTCTCGTTAACGAAAGCTCTCACGCCGGAGGGCCGGCGGCAATGCGCCGATTAACAAAAGGTTAATGCTGTGCGCAACGCGGATAAGCGTCCTTCCGTCGGGTTCTCGCGGTACTCATCGGCCATGCGCGAAAACGTGAAGGCGCAGCAAGGCGTTCTCCGCCGCGCTTCGTCGTTATCCCCGCGCCGCGCCAGCAAGAAGAAGCCTGTGGGCGGCAGGAGGACGACGCATGCGGTGCTTCGCGAAGAGGGCTGCCGGTATCATCCTGGTCGGACTTGCAGCGGAAACCCTCGGGATGCTCCCGGCCTCCGCCGCGGCTCCGACGGCCAGCCCGCCCGCGGCCGACCTGAAGAGCGAGGGCCCGACGCAGCCGGCCCAGCTCAAGGACGGCCAGTACACCGACAAGAACGGCGACCCGACCTACCACGTCACGGAGGGCGGCAAGAAGGTCGACTGGTACACCATGTCCGGCTACGTACGGTACAATGCGAACTGCATCGTGTGCCACGGCCCGGACGGGATGGGCTCGACCTACGCGCCGTCGCTGGTCGACGCCCTCAAGGGCATGGACTACGCGCACTTCGCCGGCATCGTCGTGGGCGGCAGGAAGGACGTGAGCGCCTCGCAGGAGCTGGTCATGCCCGCCTTCGGCGATAACAAGAACGTCATGTGCTACCTGCCGGACATATACACGTATCTCCGGGCCCGCTCGGACGGGGCGCTCGGCCGCAACCGGCCGCCCGAGCACGAGCCCAAGCCCGCGGCCTTCGAGAAGGCCGAGGATGCCTGCATGAAGTGAGCGCTCACCCTCCGGTCCGGCGTCGAGAGTGACCCAGACCGGGGGTAACAGGCCCCGTTGCACCGCTCGGTTGCGCACGACATACTCCGCGCAAGACGCTGAAGAGCGGGCACCAAGCCTGCCGAGGGGGTCGCAGGGGGTGGAACGTGGCTCAAGGATCGGGAGTGCGCCGCCATCTCTGCGGCATCTGGACGGCCTGGACAGACGCGGCCAGGGCCGCCGACGCGGCCGCTGAGGTCGCCCGTGCAGTCGGCGACTCCGACCTGTCCCAGATCGTCGCGTTCTTCTCCGCGGATTATGATGCCGAGATCCTGGCCCGCGCGCTGGAGACCCGGTTCCCCGGCGTGCCGGTTGCGGGCTGCTCGATGTCGGGCGGCATCGCGCCGGCCGGCGGCCTCGACCGCGGGCTCGTCGTGATCGCGTTCCCGGCCGAGCGTTTCCGGATCGTCTCCACGATCCTCGACGCCATCGACCACCTCGACGTGGAGCGGACCGCCTCCGCGGTCCGGGCGCTGCGCCGGACGCTCGACCCGCTGGACCGAGGCCGCGAGGTTGACGCGATCGCCTCCGGACACCGCTTCGCCCTGTCGCTGATCGACGGGCTCGCCAATGCCGAGGAGACTGTCGTCTCGGCGATCGCCTGGGCGCTCGACGGCATTCCGATCGTCGGCGGCTCGGCCGGCGACGACCTGCGCTTCCGCGACGCCGTCCTCCTCCACGGCGGGAGGATCCACCGCAAGGCGGCGGTCCTGATCCTCGTCGAGACCGACTTCTCGGTGGAGATCTTCAAGAGCGACAATTTCGAGCCGACCCGAACGAAGTTCGTGGTCACCGCCTCGGACGGCGAGCGCCGCACCGTGCAGGAACTCAACGCCGAGCCTGCGGCCCGGGAATACGCGACGTCGATCGGCCTCGACCCCGAGGGCCTGTCGCCGATGAGCTTCGCCGCCTACCCGCTCGCCGTGAAGGTCGGCGGCGAATATTTCTGCCGCTCGATCCGGCGGGTGAACGAGGACGGATCGCTCAGCTTCTTCTGCGCGGTCGATGAGGGCGTGGTGCTCACGCTCGCCGAGCCGCGCGACATCGTCGCCTCGACCCGGGCGGAACTCGCGCGTCTCGACGCGGTGCTCGGCGGCGTCGACCTGATCATCGGCTTCGAATGCGTGCTCCGTCGCCTCGACGCCGAGAGCCGGCAGGTGCGCCATGGCATCGTCGACCTCTATCGCCGCTACAACGTCGTCGGCTTCGAGACCTTCGGCGAGCAGTACCGGGCGATGCACCTGAACCAGACCTTCACGGGCATCGCCATCGGCAAGGCCCTGGCCGGGAATGCGCCGGGTGCCGACGATGCCCCGGTCGCGTCGTGACCCTGCACCCGAACGGTCTCGAGACCGACGCCTCCCTGCACCGGCGGATCGAGAAGCTCGAGCGCATCAACGCCGCGCTGATGTCCCATGTCGAGCGCTCCATGGACCAGCGGGGCAGTGCCTACTCGCTGTTCCAGACGGCGATCATGCTCGAGGGCCGGGTCCGCACCCGCACCGAGGAATTGACCGGGCTGATGCACCGCCTGGAGCGCTCCAACGAGGCGCTGGCCGCCGCCAAGGAGGAGGCCGAGACCGCCAACCGCTCCAAGACCCGGTTCCTCGCGGCAGCGAGCCACGACCTGCTTCAGCCGGTCAACGCCGCCCGCCTGTCCATCTCGGCGCTGGCCGATCTCGACGTGCCGCCGGAGGCACGCGCCATCGCGGGCCAGGTGGAACGCGGCCTGCAGACCATCGAGGATCTGATCAAGACGCTGCTCGACATCTCCAAGCTCGATGCCGGGATCGTACGGCCGCAGATCCAGCCGGTGTTTCTGCCCGACCTGCTGGCGGAGCTGGCGGAGAGCTTCAAGCCCTTCGCACAGCGCAAGGGCCTGCGGCTGTCGCTGCGCTGCCCGGACGTCACCGTCGCGAGCGACGTCGTGCTCCTGCAGCGGATCCTCCAGAACCTCGTCTCCAATGCCGTCCGCTACACGCATGCCGGCGGGATCGTCCTGGCGGCCCGGCGTCGGTCCGGCGGCATCCGGATCGAGGTGACCGATACCGGCTGTGGCATCGCCGCGGAGGAATGCGACCTCGTCTTCGACGAGTTCTTCCGCGGCGGAGCCCGGACCGGAAGCGGCGAGGACCCGGGCCTCGGCCTCGGCCTGTCGATCGTCCGCCGCATGGCCCAGGCCCTCGACCATCCCCTGCGGCTGCGCTCCCGAATCGGCCACGGGACCCGGGTCGCCCTGACGCTGCCCTTGAGCACGATCCCGGCCGCCGTCGCCCCCCCGGCCCCGGTGGCGACGCGGCTCTCGGGCGCGCACGTCCTCGTCGTGGAGAACGACGTCTCCACGGCCGACGCCCTCGCGCGCCTGCTTCAGAATTGGGATGCCCGGGTCTCGACCTTCCGCGACCTCGCGGGGGTGCGGGCCGCCGTCGAAGCCGGCGCCGCGCGGCCGGACATCCTGGTGCTCGATTACCATCTCGACGACGGCGCCTGCGGCCTCGACGTGGCCGCCTATCTCCGGGCGCAGCGGCCCGATCCACTCCCGGTCATCGTCACCACCGCCGACCATTCGGCGGCGGTCGAGGACCGGGTCACGGCCGCCGGCGCGGAACTCGTCCACAAGCCGATCAAGCCGGCCCAGCTCCGCTCGCTGCTCACCTACATGCTGGCCTGAGCGGCATGCGGGGTTCCGGCGGAACGCGATCCTGCGCCGGGCACGGGATCCGCCACCGGGCGGCACGGCCCCCTCCCTCCACACCGCCGCGATCCGACGCGAACAAACCCGCCCGCGTCGTGACATAGGACACACCGCGCCCCTCGACGGGCCTCGCCGCCTGGGCGAGAGGGAACGGCATCCGCAGCGCGTCCCGCGGTCGGATTTTCCCACCCATCGACGTCACGGGCCCGCCGGGACGCCGCAGGAGCGCGCGAGAATGGCGCAGGTCCCGCACGGCCCAGGCGCAACGCCAGGCCTCCCCCAAGGCATCCCCGAAGGCGTTCCACGAGGATCTGTCCCACGAGGACCCTCTCAGGACGGCCTGCCGCCGCGCGAGCGGGTCCTTGCCATGGCGGCGATCGGGCTTGCCATGACCATGGCGGTCCTGGACGGGGCCATCGTCAACGTCGCGTTGCCGATCATGGCGAAGGATCTGGCGGTCCGGCCGTCCGACGCGATCTTCGTGGTCAACGCCTATCAGATCGCCGTCACGGCGAGCCTCCTGCCCTTCGCGGCCCTTGGCGACATCTTCGGCTTCCGCAAAGTCTATCTGCCGGGGTTGGCGGTCTTCGTGGCCGCCTCTCTGGCCTGCGCGCTGGCGCCGAGCCTGCCGCTGCTGATCGTGGCCCGGATCGTCCAGGGACTCGGCGCCGCGGCGATCATGAGCGTCAATATCGGCTTCGTGCGCTTCATCTATCCGCACCGGATGATCGGCCAGGGAGTCGCCAATGTCGCGCTGGTGGTGGCGGTGGCCTCGGCCGCCGGCCCGACCGTCGCGGCGGCGATCCTGTCGGCGGCGACCTGGCCGTGGCTGTTCCTCGTCAACATCCCCGTAGGCCTCCTGGCCCTGGCGGTGGCGTCCCGGACCCTGCCGGTGACGCCGGCCAGCGGGCGCCCCTTCGATCTCGTGAGCGCGGTGCTCAACGCCCTGACCTTCGGCCTGCTGATCATCGGGATCGACGGCCTCGGCGATCCGGAGGCGCGGGACACCGCCGTCATCGAACTCGCGGCGGCCCTCGTGATCGGCGCGGTGTTCGTTCGGCGCCAGATCCGGCTGGCCGCCCCGCTCCTCCCGGTGGACCTGCTGCGGATCCCCGCCTTCGCCCTGTCGATGGCGACCTCCGTCGCGTCGTTCTGTGCCCAGATGGTCTCCTACGTGGCGCTGCCTTTCTACTTCCAGGACGTGCTGCACCTCACCAGCACTCAGACCGGCTTCCTGCTCACGCCCTGGCCGATCGCGGTCGCCGCGATGGCGCCGGTCTCCGGCCGCCTCGCCGACCGCTATCCGCCCGGCATCCTCGGCGGGATCGGGCTCGCGATGATGGCCGCCGGCCTCGTCAGCGTGACCCTCCTGCCCTCTTCTCCCGCCACCTTCGACATCGTCTGGCGGCTGACCCTGTGCGGCCTCGGCTTCGGCCTGTTCCAGTCGCCCAACAACAAGGTCATCGTCACCTCGGCACCGCGCGAACGGGCTGGAGGGGCAAGCGGGATGCAGTCGACGGCGCGGCTCACCGGGCAGTCGCTGGGTGCGGCCCTGGTGGCGGTGGTCTTCGGCCTCACGCACGGCCTGGGGGCCGAGCGGGCCGTAACCCTGTCGCTTTCCTGCGCGGTGGCGCTCTCGGTGATCGGCGGCTGCGCCAGCGTCCTGCGGCGGAGTCGGAGCGGCTAGACCGATCCCGTATGCCACCGCGGGCACCGGTCCGCGTTGACGCGACGAGTCATGTGCTGGAGCGTCCCATGGATCTCGATCTCACCGGCCGGAAGGCCCTGGTCACCGGCTCGACCGGCGGCATCGGCTACGCCATCGCCAGGGAACTCTGCGACCTCGGCGCGGAGGTCGGCATCAACGGCCGCACGCCCGAGCGGGTCGAGGCGGCCCTCACGAAGCTGCGGGGCGAGGCAAAAGCCGGCCGCGCCTTCGCGGCGCCCGGCGATGTCGCCACAGCCGAAGGCGTTGCCGCCCTGGTCGAGGCGCTGCCCGCCGTGGACATCTTGGTGAACAACACCGGGATCTTCGAGCCGAAGCCGTTCTTCGAGATCCCGGATTCCGACTGGCAGCGCTTCTTCGACGTCAACGTGATGAGCGGCGTGCGCCTGTCCCGATCCTACACACCCGGCATGGTGGAGCGGGGCTGGGGGCGGGTGATCTTCATCTCCAGCGAGTCCGGCATCAACACGCCGACCGAGATGGTCCATTACGGGATGACCAAGACCGCGCAGCTCGCCGTCTCCCGCGGGCTGGCGCAGACGGTGGCGGGCAGCGGCGTGACGGTCAACAGCGTCCTGCCCGGCCCGACCCTGTCGGAAGGGGTCGGCGAGTTCATGAAGCAGATGGCCGGCGGTGCGGCCGATGCCGATCTCGAGGCGATGGGCCGCAAGTTCGTCGCGGAGCACCGGCCCTCCTCGCTGATCCAGCGCCTGGCGCGGGTGGAGGAGGTGGCCAATCTCGTGGCCTATCTCTGCAGCCCGGCCGCAAGCGCCACCACCGGCGCCGCCCTGCGTGTCGACGGCGGTGTCCTGCAGGGCTTGGCCTAGCGCCCGAGCAGGTGCGGGCGCAGCCCGACGGTTTCGGACGCGGTCGCTCCACGGTCGTTCGGCCTGGAAACGCGCGACCACGAGGGTGCGATCTCCGGGCGGCAACGCACGGGGAAGCCCGGAATCCAGACCCGCCGGACCTTGCCCGGCACAGGCGGATCGCCCGTTGCAGCCGGATAGATCTGCGGCTCTGGATTCCGGGCCCTCGCCCGCGGCGTGCCACGCCGTGTCGGCCGGTCTTCCGGCACGACGGGAGCGTCACGATGGCTCCTAGAGCCGTCGGCCCGGACGAAATGCCGGACTTGGCTCTAGGACGCGATCAAGCCTTCAGGTGGGCAGCGAGATGCTTGTTCATCTCGAACATGGAGCACTTGTCCTTGCCGAAGACCTTCTTGAGCTTGTCGTCGGCAACGATCTCGCGCTTGTTCTGCGGGTTCTGAAGGTTGTTCTTCTTGATGTAGTCCCAAACCTTGCTGACCACTTCGCCGCGCGGCAGCGGGCTGGTCCCGACGATGGCGCCGAGCTCAGCCGACGGCTTCAGCGGCTGCTGCAGAGCATTCGGCTTGGTGCCGGCCGCCTTCGCGGCGGCAGGCTTCGCAGCCTTGGCCGGAGCAGCCTTCTCCGCAGTCTTGGTGGTCTTGGCCGCCTTCGGCGCAGCCTTCTCGGTCTTTGTGGCCATAAACTTCCTCCGGTTCTCGGGCCGCAGGCCGGGGCGTGATCGCCCCACGGCCGAGCCAGCATAGCAGCAACTAAGCGGTGCTGCCGCCGTTCCAAGGGGAAATTGCCTTTGCGGCCCCCTCATCCACAAGGCACGCACGGAAATCCCCTGTGGGATCGCCGGATCGACGCCGCCGTGAAGATTATTCACCCGGATGCTGGGCGCGAAACCTGCTCTTAACAATCCTGCGCGCGAAGTACAGACATGTTCGCCCCGGCCCTCACGCTCGCGCTCCTGCTCGCCACCGGACTGATCACGGGCCTCGGGCTCGTGATCCGGGCCGAGGCGGCCGCCCCCAGCATCGCGTCGGGCCGCGGCCTGATCTGAGCGGGCCGGTATTGCCGCGCCGGGCCGCCGGGTGCATCAGCCCGACCGCATGATCGACCCTATCTCCCTCGCAAGCCTGGAGAGCACCGCCCACGTGGTTCAGGTGGCGCTGAGCCCGGTCTTCCTCCTGTCGGGCATCGCGACGCTGCTCAACGTCTTCGGCGCCCGGCTCGCGCGGGTGGCCGATCAGGCCGACCATGTCTCCGGATTGCTGGCCGGCGCCGGCGATGCGGAGCGCATCCGCCTCGGGCGGCGCCTGGACCGGCTTCACCGGCGATCGCTGGCGCTGGATGCCGCGGTGTTCCTGGCCGCGCTCGGCGGCGTGGCGACCTGCGGCTCGGTGCTGACCCTGTTCGTCGGAGCCCTGCGCGACAGCACGGTCGCGAGCCTGCTGTTCGGCCTGTTCGGTGCCGCGATCCTATGCACGCTGTGCGCCCTGGTGGCCTTCGGGTTCGAGATGCTCCTGGCGAACCGCTCGGTGCGCGACCGGATCAAGCAGAGGCGCGCAAGCGCCGGGATGCCGCCCGACCGCTGAGCGATCGGTGCGGGCCCGGACAGCCGGCCCGTCTGCGGAACCCGTCCCGGCCCACGGGCTTAGTGAGCCGAGGGACCGCCACGCGGGCACGACCCCGCGCGAACCGGGAGAGACCATGCCGACGGACCTGCCCAATGAACGCGCCCTGAGGAAGCCCGGCACGCTGGAACTCGATCCCACCGGCGAGGGTGTCGCCATCGACGAGACCCCGCGGCTGATCGCGTCCAACAAGGTCGAGGGCACCGCCGTCTACGATCGCACCGGCCGCCATCTCGGCGCCGTCCACAACTTCATGGTGGACAAGGTCTCCGGGCAGGCCGCCTACGCGGTCCTGGCCTTCGGAGGCTTCCTCGGATTGGGCGAGACGCATCACCCGTTGCCCTGGAAGGCCCTGACCTACAGCACGGAACTCGGCGGCTACGTGGTCGATATCGATCCCGGGTTGCTCGCAGGAGCTCCGAGCCACGGGGCGGGCGAGGACGGTTTCGCCGATCCGAGCTATCGCGCCCGGATCGAGACCTTCTACGGATCGCGCGCCCCCACCGCCTGAGCCGAGGCGGGGAGCTCAGCCGGTCGGCTCAGAACTTCCCGCCGAGGCCAACGCTGCCGCCGGGCGACAGCATCGGGCCCATCGAGCCGCTGCCGCCGCTGCCGCCGACCGCCGCGTTGCCACCGTCGAGATCCTCGCGGCGGATCCGACGCTCGCCGCTATCGGCGCTCCGGGTCGCGCCGCCGGCGGTTCTGGGGATTGCGAGCTGCTTCGTCGGTGCGGTCTGGAGCGGCTGCCCGTCGGCATCGACCGCGGCATTGCGCGGCTCACGGTTCGGCAGGGATCCGCGCAGCGACGGCGGGAGGCCGACCTCCGTCGCCGGCATCACGCCGCCGCCTCCGCCGAGCGCCTGACATCCGGACACCAGGCCGGCCAGGGCTGCGCCGAGCGCGAGGCCGCGCGCTGCCGCGCATCTCGACGTGGGGAGGGTCGACATCGTGTGGTCCTCGAAAGTGGCCGCGGTGCCGTCCGCGGCCCGCATGGGCTTATGCGCGGTTGTCTACGCTGGGGATGCGGCGAAAACCAGACAGCGCCCTCGCGCAGCGGGGGATCGTCCCGGGATCCGCCGCGGCAGCGCTGCGCGGGCGCGTGGCTCGAGGCTTGCTGCCCGGCCCTCGCGGTCCATAACTTCGCCCAGGTCCTGCGGCACGACGCCATCCGCAGGCAGGGTCCCGCCGGTGGCGGGCCCGGGACCGGCCGATACGGTCGCGGACGCGCCGGCGCGCCGGTGCAGCCCGGCCTTTCCTCAGAGGACGCAGCGTGTTCAGAACCAACCGGATGATCGCGGCCGTGACGCTGGCCCTCTGGGCGTCGGGAGCTGCGGCGCAGGCCCAGGTCAGCGGCAGCGGCAGCGGCAGCGGCAGCGGCAGCGGCAGCGGCAGCGGCAGCGGCAGCGAGGGTGCGTCCGGCCAAGCCGCGCCGCAAAGCCCGGCCGTGCCTCCGGCACCGCCTCCCACGAATGCTCCCCCCGCTGCAGCGCCGGCCCCACCGGCGACCGTCACTCCGCCCGCGCCCGCGGCGCAGGCTCCGCAACAGGGCACGCCCGCCACGGTCCTCGACACCCAGGATTACGAGAGCCTGCTCGGCCGCAGCGTCCGCAGCGCCGGCGGCGACGAACTGGGCCGGGTCATCGACATCATCATCGACAAGGACGGCCACCCGCGCGCGGCCATCATCGATTTCGGCGGCTTCCTCGGGGTCGGGACCCGCAAGATCGCCGTGGACTGGCGCGCCCTGCGCTTCACGCCCGATGGCGCCAAGGAGCGCAAGCTGTCGGTCGCGCTGACCCGCAACCAGGTCCGGGTCTCGCCGGAATACAAGGCCGGCGAGCCGATCGTGGTGCTCGGCCCCGCCAGCCCGGCCGCCCCCGCGACCGAGGGCGAGCCGGCGGCCACGCCGGCCGTGCCGACGCCCGCCGCTCCGGCGCCGGGTTCGTCCGCCTCGCCGCAACCGGCCCCCGCGGCGGCTCCGGCCTCGACCGCGCCCGCCCTTCCCGTGGAGAAGGCACCGGACAAGTGACGGTGGCCCGGTTGAAGGCCAGAACCGCCGCCTCCCCCCGCGAGCGCGACGTGCCCCGGCAGGACATCCGCTCCCGTCCCGTCCGCCTGAAGGATCAGGCTGCCGAGGCCGCGCGCGCGGCGGCGTCTCAAGCCGCCCATGGCGGACGCGCGATCTCGGCGGCGAGCCGTTACGGCCTCGATGCCTTCGCGTTCTTCGTGGCCAACCTGCAGACCGGGTTCGGTCCATTCCTGGCGGTGTACTTCTCGCAGGCCAAGTGGACCCAGTCCGATATCGGCTTCGCCCTGACGGTGGGGAGCCTCGTCGCGCTACTGGGCCAGGTGCCGGGCGGCGCCTTCGTCGACGTCGCGCGTTCGAAGCGCTTCGCCGCCGCCGTGGCGGTAATCGGGATCGCCGGCAGCGCCTTCGCGCTGGCGGTCTGGCCGAGCTTCCTGGTCGTGCTCCTGGCCATGGCCCTGCACTCGGCAGCGAGCTGCGTGCTGACGCCCGCCATCGCGGCGATCAGCATCGGCCTCGTCGGGCGCGCCCAGGCCGGGGAGCGCCTCGGCCGCAACGCGAGCTTCGCGGCCCTCGGCAATGCCCTCGGCGCGGCCGGGATGGGCGCCATCGGCTATTACCTGTCGAACGGCGCCGTCTTCTACCTCACCGCCGCGCTCGGGATCCCGACGGTGATCGCACTGGCGCGCATCCGCGCCCAGGACATCGATCCCAGCGTGCTCAAGGAGCCTGCGGCCGCCCAGGCGGCGCCGTCGTCCGGGCAGGACGGCATCCGGGCGCTGCTGACCAACCGCGGCCTCCTGTGTTTCGCGGCCTGCATGGTGCTGTTCTTCCTCGCCAACGCCGCGATGCTGCCCCTGGTCGGCAGCGTCCTGACCCTGCGGGCGAGCGAGACCGCCACCGCGCTGGTCGCCGCCTGCATCATGGTCCCGCAGGCGGTGCTGGCGGTCAGCGCCCCGGCGGTCGGCCGGGCGGCCGAGCGATTCGGCCGCTACCCCGTGCTGCTGTTCGGGTTCGGTGCCCTGCCGGTCCGCGGTCTGCTGCTCGCCTACACGACCAACCCCTACGGCCTCGTCGCCATCCAGGTCCTCGACGGAATCTCGGCTTCGGTGCTCGGCGTCATGGTGCCGCTGATCGTGTCGGATCTCACCCGCGGCACCGGCCGCTTCAACCTCGCCCTCGGTGCGGTCGGTACCGCGATGGGCATGGGCGCCGCCCTCTCGACCTCGCTCGCCGGCATCATGGCCGACCATCT
>Ga0316227_1003975_pt1 | contig 11450 bp, 9 predicted proteins | sample TBH18019metaG_FD_206012 | JGI IMG/M metagenome (GOLD analysis project Ga0316227, IMG submission 206012) | Freshwater microbial communities from Trout Bog Lake, Wisconsin, USA - TBH18019 | ecosystem: Environmental > Aquatic > Freshwater > Lake > Hypolimnion/Profundal zone | place: USA: Wisconsin... | reverse complement strand
CTGTTCGGCCAGTCCAAGCGCGTACTCAAGGCGGTGGACGGCCTGTCCTTCACGGTGGCCCGCGGCGAGACCCTCTCGCTCGTCGGCGAGTCCGGCTGCGGCAAGTCCACCGTCGCCAAGGCGCTGATGCGCCTCTACGCGCCCACCGCGGGCCAGGTGGTCCTCGACGGGAAACGCATCGACGATCTCTCGGCCGGGGCGCTCCGGCCCCTGCGGCGCCACATCCAGATGGTGTTCCAGGACCCGTTCTCGTCGCTCAACCCGCGGATGCGGGTGCGGGCGATCCTGGCCGAGCCGATCCGCAATTTCGGCCTCGCCCGCAACGCCGCCGATCTGGAGAGCCGGCTGGCCAGCCTGATGGAGCGGGTCGGCCTGCCCCGCGAGGCGCTCGGGCGCTTTCCGCACGAGTTCTCGGGCGGGCAGCGCCAGCGCATCGGCATCGCCCGGGCGCTCGCCGCCGAGCCGGACCTGATCATCTGCGACGAGGCGGTCTCGGCGCTGGACGTCTCGGTGAAGGCGCAGATCGTCAACCTGCTGCGCGACCTGCAGCGCGAGCTCGACCTCGCGATGCTGTTCATCTCGCACGACCTCGCCATCGTCGAGCACATGACCCACCGGGTGGCGGTGATGTATCTCGGCAAGATCGTCGAGATCGGGCCGCGCCGCGACCTGTTCCTGGCGCCCAAGCACCCCTACACCCAGGCCCTGCTCTCGGCGGTGCCGATTCCCGAGCCCGGAGCCGGGCGCACCCGGATCGTGCTCAAGGGCGACGTGCCGAGCCCGATCAACCCGCCCTCCGGCTGCCGCTTCCACACCCGCTGCCCGCACGCATTCGACCGCTGCCGGACCGAGGTGCCGGGGCTCGATCCCGTAGGCGCCGGCCACTTCGCCGCGTGCCATCTCAACGACGTGGCCGCTCAGGCGGCATGACGGCGCCGTCTTTGCGAGCGCAGCGAAGCAACCCAGTGCAGCGCGCGATCCCCGAGCGTGGCGGATCCCTGGGTCGCTTCGCTGCGCTCGCGATGACGGGTCGGATTCCCGCGACCAACATCCGGAGCCTCTCGTGCAGCACGACCTCATCCTGAAGGGCGCCCGGGTCATCGACCCATCGCAGAACCATGACGGGATCTGTGACGTCGCCTTCGCGGATGGCCGCGTCTCGGGCTTCGGCTGCGACCTGCCGGCCGGCCCGGGCACGCAGGTCCGGGACATGGCCGGCGCCATCGTGACCCCCGGCCTGATCGACCTGCACACCCACGTCTACTGGGGCGGCACCTCGCTGGGCATCGACGCCGACGAATTCTGCCGGACCTCGGGGGTGACCACCTCGGTCGATACCGGCAGCGCCGGCCCCGGCAATTTCGCGGGCTTCCGCAGTCACGTGATCGAGCGGTCCCAGGCGCGGATCCTCGCCTACCTGCACGTGTCCTTTGCGGGCATCTTCGGCTTCTCGAAGACAATCATGGTCGGCGAGAGCGAGGACCCGCGGCTCATGGCACCGCGTGAAGCGGTCGAGGTCGCCGACGCCAACCGGGACGTGATCGTCGGCATCAAGGTCCGGGTCGGGCGCCACGCCTCGGGCGACCAGGGCACCGCGCCGCTGGACATCGCCCTGCAGGTCGCCGAGGAGACCGGCCTGCCGCTGATGGCCCATATCGACGAGCCGCCGCCGAGCTACGAGCAGGTGCTGGCCATGCTGCGGCCCGGCGACGTGCTGACCCACGCGTTCCGGCCGTTCCCCAATTCCCCAGTGACCGCGCAGGGCGCCGTCAAGCCGGCGCTCCGCGAGGCGCGGGCGCGGGGCGTGATCTTCGACATCGGCCACGGCAAGGGCTCGTTCGCCTTCAGAACCGCGCGGGCCATGCTGGCGGGGGGCTTCCTGCCCGACACGATCTCGTCGGACGTGCACCAGCTCTGCATCGAGGGGCCGGCCTTCGACCAGGTCACCACCATGTCGAAGATGCTCTGCCTCGGCATGAGCCTCAGCGAGGTCATCGCCGCCTCAACGGTGAATGCCGCCGTGGCGCTGAAGCGGATGGAGTACGGGACCCTGAAGGTCGGGGCACTCGGCGACGCCACCGTGCTGGCGGTCCGGGACGGCGCCTTCGACTACGTCGACACGCGCGGCGAGCACATGACGGGCGCCCAGCGGATCACCGCCGAAGGCGTGGTGCTGCGCGGGGCGTGGTGGCACCCGGCCTGAACCCGCCGGGACCGGTTCACCAGGACTCCGGTCCTATCGCATACAAAATATCGAGCTTTACAGCCTCTTCGACTGACCGATACACTTTCCCGTGAGGGCTGGACCATCTCCGGCGCTCAGCGAAACGCGGCCCAAGCCGCGGCGCCAGGGAGGATGGATGGACACGGGTCAGCCTCTGCTGGAGGTCGACGGCGTCACGCTCCGCTACAAGACGCCCGAGCACCTCGTCACGGCCACCTATCGGGTGAGCTTCCGGGTCTGGCCCGGGGACCGCTTCGTCCTGCTCGGGCCGTCCGGCTGCGGGAAGTCGACCCTGCTCAAGGCGGTGGGCGGCTACATGGCGCCGACCGAGGGCGAGATCCGCCTGAAGGGGCGCCCGGTCACCGAACCCGGCCCCGACCGGATGATGGTGTTCCAGGAATTCGACCAGCTCCTGCCGTGGAAGACCGTCCGGCAGAACGTGGTCTTCGCCCTCGAGGCCTCGGGCCGGCTCAAGGGCCGCGAGGCCCTGGAGCGGGCGAACCTCTACATCGACAAGGTCAACCTGACGAAATTCGCCGACAGCTATCCCCACACCCTGTCGGGCGGCATGAAGCAGCGCGTCGCCATCGCCCGCGGCATGGCGATGGAGCCCGACATCCTGCTGATGGACGAGCCCTTCGCGGCGCTGGACGCGCTCACCCGGCGGCGCATGCAGGACGAGTTGTTGATGCTGTGGGAGGGCACGCGCTTCACCGTGCTGTTCGTCACCCACTCGATCCCCGAGGCGATCAAGGTCGGCTCGCGCATCCTCCTGCTCTCGCCCCATCCGGGCGAGGTCAAGGCAGAACTCAACAGTGCTGCATCGCCGGAGGCCGCGCTGCAACTCGAGGGCCGGATCCAGCACATGCTGTTCTCGGAAGAGATCCAGGAGGCGGAGAATGTCTAGCGCGCAAGCCCTGACTGACGCCCCGCTGTCCGGCACCGCGCTGCGCCTGTCGCATGGGCAGGCCAGCCGCCCCGAGATCGTGCGCGAGACCGGCCACGCCCACGGCGCCGCCGTGGTGGAGAAGCCGCTGTCGATCCCTGAGCGGCTCTACAACCAGGCTTGGCTGCGCAAGATCGTGATCCTCGTCCTCCTGGCCGGAATCTGGGAGGCTTACGGGCGCTACCTCGACAACGACCTCCTGTTCCCGACTTTCTCGGCGACGGTGGAGGCCTTCTTCCGGGGCACCGCCGACGGCACGCTGCCGGCCCGGGCCTGGAGTTCGCTGAAGGTGCTGCTCATGGGCTACGCCGCCGGCGTCGCCCTGGCGACCGTGCTCACCGGCGTCGCCATCGCGTCGCGGATCGGGACCGACCTGCTCGAGACGCTGACGTCGATGTTCAACCCGCTGCCGGCGATCGCGCTGCTGCCCCTGGCGCTGATCTGGTTCGGCCTGGGCAACGGCAGCCTGATCTTCGTCCTCGTCCACTCGGTGACCTGGGCGATCGCGCTCAACACCCATTCCGGCTTCCTGTCGGTGAGCCGGACGCTGAAGATGGTCGGGCGCAATTACGGGCTGTCGGGACCGCGGCTGATCGGCAAGATCCTGATCCCGGCGGCCTTTCCCGCGATCCTCACCGGCCTGAAGGTCGGCTGGGCCTTCGCGTGGCGCACCCTGATCGCCGCCGAGCTGGTCTTCGGCGTGTCGTCCGGGGCGGGAGGACTCGGCTGGTTCATCTTCGAGAACAAGAACATGCTCGACATCCCGAACGTGTTCGCCGGGCTGCTCACCGTCATCCTGATCGGTCTCGTGGTCGAGAACGTGATCTTCCAGACGGTCGAGCGGCGCACCGTCCAGCGCTGGGGCATGCAGGCCTGAGGGTCGGTAGGCGGGCTGCGCACCCACCAGCTCTCGTCCACGCCGGAGCGGCGCAATCCGCCGGCCCTTGGTGCGCAGGCCGGACCGCCGCAACCCGACGCGAGTGGAGACGTCTCTTCTCATCTATCGCTCGAATAGAGAATCAATTTCTCTTTCGTTCGGATGCGGCAACCGTTTTCTTCCTATAGGCTCCGTCGCCGACCTTCGGAGCCCAATCCTGTGAGCCTTGAAGCCTCTTCCAAGACGGCCCCGACGCCGCTGCGCCGCGAGCGGGGCGGCCGATCGGATACGGCCGCCTCGGTCCTGCCCGGAATCGGCCTGTGCGCGGTGATCACCGCCGTCGCGATGGCCGCGCAGGCGTTGGAGGAGCGGGTCGCCGGCCACCCCTATATCGAGGCCCTGGTCCTGGCGATCCTGATCGGCATCGCGGTGCGGACCGCCTGGACACCCCCGGCGCGGTTCCGCACCGGCGTCGCCTTCTCGGCCAAGCAGCTCCTCGAAGTCGCCGTCGTGCTGCTCGGCGCCTCCCTCAGCCTCGGGGCGATCCTCGCCTCCGGCCCGGCGCTGCTGGCCGGCATCGTCGGGACTGTGGTGCTCGGCATCGCCGCCAGCGTGGCGATCTGCCGGGCGCTCGGGCTTCCGGCCCGGATGGCGATTCTGGTGGCCTGCGGCAACGCGATCTGCGGCAACTCGGCGATCGCGGCGGTGGCGCCGGTGATCGGCGCGGAGGCGAAGGACATTGCCGCCGCCATCGCGTTCACCGCCGTCCTCGGCGTGCTGATGGTGCTCGGGCTGCCGCTGTTCGTGCCCTTCGCCGGGTTGAGCGACAACCAGTACGGGGTTCTGGCGGGGCTCACCGTCTACGCGGTGCCGCAGGTGCTGGCCGCGACCGTGCCGGTGAGCCTGCTGTCGACCCAGGTCGGCACCCTGGTCAAGTTGGTGCGCGTGCTGATGCTCGGCCCCGTCGTGGTGGTGTTCTCGCTGATCGCCCCGCGGCTTCCGCAGGCGGCGGGAGCGCCGACGGCCCCCGCCCGTCCGGGGCTCACCAAGCTCGTGCCCTGGTTCATTCTCGGCTTCCTGGCGCTGGCCACCCTGCGCTCCCTGGGCCTCGTCCCGGATCAGGCGGTGAAGCCGCTGACCCAGCTCGCCGGCGTGCTCACGGTCCTATCCATGGCCGCCCTCGGCCTCGGGGTCGATGTCCGGGTCCTCGCCCGGGTCGGCGGCCGGGTCACCCTGGCGGTCACCGCCTCCCTCGCGGTCCTGATCGCCCTCAGCCTCACGCTGATCCGCGCCCTCGGGATCGGGTGACGCCGCGCGGTATTTCCCGCCGCGCTTTCTTTCGAGCCCTGTAACCGACATCGAATTGGCACCTTTGTGCAGGTGACCGGAGCCTTTCGCGACGGCGATCGGGCCCTTCCGCACCGAAAAGCGCTTTGGATGATCGACCAGCTGTCAAGACCGTCTTGACACATACGCGGTTTTTGCTTTGGAACCGCAGGCATCGTTGTCGAAAGCTTTGTGTGGACTCACGCTGTGCCCGAAAAGAATCCCGAGAACGGCCTCAGGTTGGTCACGCTGGTTGGCGAGATCGTCGCCGCCTATGTCTCGAACAATTCCGTTCCGCCGACAGCGCTGCCCGAGCTGATGGCGAGCGTGCACGGAGCCCTGGCCACCCTCGATGGGCAGCCGGTGGCTGCCGCCGAGCCGGCCGTGGAGCGGCCGACACCGGCCCAGATCCGCAAATCGGTCCAGGAGGACGGGATCGTCAGCTTCATCGACGGCCGGACCTACAAGACCCTGAAGCGCCACCTCACCGCCCACGGGCTCACGCCGGATCGATACCGCGAGCGCTACGGCCTGCCAGACGATTACCCGATGACCGCGCCGGGCTACGCCGCGCAGCGCTCCGCCCTCGCGAAGGCGATCGGCCTCGGCGTGCCCGGAGGACGCGTCGATCAGCGCAGGACGGGCACCGGCGGCTGATCGGCCGCGCGGCGCAGGGCCGATCGCGGCACGGTCTCGCCCTTGCGAGACTGGAACGGCAACACCTGCGCGGAGCCCGGTGCCGACCGGCCGCGTTCAGTGCGGCCCGGACGGCCGAACGTGTCGGCCCAGCTCAGCTTGATCACACGGGTCTCCGGAGCCGCGGATGCAGGTTCCTCCGCGGGCTCTCCTGCATGTTTCGGTGCTTTGTGGTTGGCGGCACCGATCCAGCGCACGATCCGGTGTTCGCGCCCGCGGCGGAGCGCCGGCGGCAAGTCTGTCTCGCTGCGCTTGCGGTTCGGCCGGATGTCGTCGGTCTTGTCTGAGATCGACACGCTCGATAACCCTGTCCCGTTCGAGGCGCGAGCAGGGACGGATAGCGGGTGCAGCCGTGGATCCGCCGGGGTGCTCCACCCTCGACAACGGTGCTATCCTACTGAACTTGCAGGATCCCGACAGGGCGGTCCCGTCCAAAAAACTTGTCTCTGCGTCCCAGATTAGCCCGTTCAGGGCCGCGGCGGATCAGGATGCGCGAGCACCCGGCACGGCCGCCAGCAGGCTGCGGGTGTAGGCGTGCTGCGGCGCGGCGAACAGGTCCGCGGTGCCCCGCATCTCCACGATGGCGCCGCGGTGCATCACGGCGATCCGGTCGCAGATCGTGGCGGCCACCCGCAGGTCGTGGGTGATGAACAGCATGGCCAGCGACAGGCGCTGCTTCAGATCCTCCAGAAGGTCGAGCACCTGCCGCTGGACCGAGACGTCGAGCGCCGAGACCGCCTCGTCGGCGACCAATACGTCCGGCTCCATGGCGAGCGCCCGGGCGATGCCGATGCGCTGGCGCTGGCCGCCTGAGAAGGCGTTCGGGTAGCGGGCGGCGGCCTTCGGGTCGAGCCCGACGAGATCGAGGAGGCTCCGGGCCCGTTCCCGTGCCTCGGCGGCCGGGACTCCGTGGGCGATCGGGCCCGCCGTGATGATCTGCTCCACGGTGCGCCGCGGGTTCAGCGACGCGAACGGGTCCTGGAAGATCATCTGGATGCGGCTGCGCTTGTCGCGCAGCTCGGCCTTCCCGAGGGCCGTGTAGTCGAGGTCGCCCAGCCGGACCGTGCCGCCGTCGGGCTCGATCAGGCGGATCGCGAGCCGGGCCGTGGTCGACTTGCCCGAGCCGGATTCGCCCACGATCCCCAGGGTCTCGCCGCGGCGGACGTCGAACGAGACCTCCTTGACCGCCGCCACGACCCGCGGCTTGCCGAACAGGCCTGAGCGTCCGGAATAGGTCTTGGACAGCCCGGTCACCGAGAGGGCGACCGGGGCCGTCTCCACGGGCGGACGCGGCGGCGGCGTGAGACTCGGGACGGCGGCGAGCAGTGCCTTCGTGTAGGGCGCCTGCGGGTTCCGCAGCACCGCTTCGGCCGTGCCGGATTCCACCAGCCGCCCGCGCTGGAGCACCGCCACGTGGTCGGCGATCTCCGCCACCACGCCGAAATCGTGGGTGATGAACAGGACGCTCATCCCGCGCTTCTGCTGCAGGTCGCGGATCAGCCGGAGGATCTGGGCCTGGGTGGTGACGTCGAGCGCCGTGGTCGGCTCGTCGGCGACCAGCACCGAGGGCTCCAGCGCCAGCGCCATGGCGATCATCGCCCGCTGCCGCTGGCCACCGGAGAGCTGGTGCGGGTAGGCTCGCACCGCCTCATCGGGGTTCGGCAGGCCGACCTCGGTAGCGAGCGCGACCGCCCGGGCCCAGCGCTCGCTGCGGGTGAGGAGGTTGTGCGCCTCGAACATCTCGGCGATCTGGTCGCCGATCCGCATCACCGGGTTCAGCGCCGTCATCGGCTCCTGGAACACCATGGCGATGCGCCGGCCCCGCAGCGACCGCCACGCGGGCTCGTCGAGGGTCAGGAGGTCCCGCCCCTCGAACAGGATCGTGCCGGCCGTCGGTTTCAGGGCCCGGGGCAGGAGGCCGGTCAGCGCGTAGGCGCTCATCGACTTGCCCGAGCCCGATTCCCCGACCACGCACAGGATCTTCCCGGCCTCGAGGTCGAGGTTCAGGCCCTCGACCGCGTGCGGGCGGTCGGCGCCCTTGGGGAGCGCGATCGTCAGATCGCGGATGCGGACGACCGGCTCGCTCATGGTGTCAGGCCCTCGCGTTGCGGCGGCGGAGGATGTCGGGTCCGTCTCGGCCCAGATCCCAGAACAGGCCGGCCATGATCGCCATCCCCTCGCGGGTGCCGGAGGCGAGCATGTGCTCGTCGGGTCCGTGCTGGCGGCAGGCCGGGTAGGAATGCGGCACCCAGAGGGTGGGCAGGCCCAAGATCTCCGAGAAGGCGTCGTTCGGCAGCGAGCCGCCGAGATTGGGCAGCAGCGCCGGCTTCTTGCCGGAGCTCGCCTCGATCGACTGGAGCGCCCACTCGACCCAGGGATCCTCCACGGGGAGACGTGTCGCCTGGAACACCTCCGCGGCGCGGGCCGGCCGGACCTCGATCATCGGGAAGCCGTGCGCGTCGAGATGAGCCCGCACGTTCTGGATGAGGTTCTGCCAGTCGGTGCCGACCACGAAGCGCAGCTGCAGGGTCGCCTTGGCGTGGGGCGGCACGGCGTTGAGCGGCCCGTCCGGATCGCCGGTCTTGAAGGCCAGCACCTCCAGCGTGTTCCAGGCGAAGACCCGCTCGGCCGGACTCAGGCCCGGCTCGCCCCAGTCGGCATCGATCTTGGGCGCGGTCGGGTCCTCGCCGACGCGGATGTCGGCGAGCGCCGCGCGCACGCCCTCGGGGATCGGCGGCGGCCGTAAGGCGTCCACCAGGATGCTGCCGCGGGCATCGACCATCGAGGCGATCGCCGAGGCCACCACCGTGCCGGGGTTGCGCAGCAGGCCGCCCCAGTTGCCGGAATGGTGCGGGCCCTCGCGCAGGTTCAGGCTGAGCTCGAAATTGTAGGCGCCGCGGGAGCCCAGGAAGAGGGTCGGGCGCTCGCCGTTGAGGCGGGGGCCGTCCGAGGCGATCAGCACGTCGGAGCGCAGGGCCTCCGCCTGCTCCCGGCAGAACGGCCGCAGGCCCGGGGAGCCCGATTCCTCGCCCATCTCGATCAGGAGCTTCACGTTGAAGCCGAGACGACCGTCGCGGGCCGCGATCACCTGCTCCAGGGCGGCGAGGTTGAGAACGTGCTGGCCCTTGTTGTCGGCGGTGCCGCGCCCGTACCAGCGGTCGCCCTCGACCACGATCTCCCAGGGGCCGAGGCCTTCCCGCCACTGCTCGGGGTAGCCCCGCACCGTGTCGCCGTGGCCGTAGATCAGCACGGTCGGCAGATCCGCGCCCTCGTGCCGCTCGGCAATCAGGAAGGGCCCATGCACCCCATCCGGGTTGGGGAAGATCTTCGGCGCGTCGAAGCCGAGGCGGGCGACGAGCGGCGCGATGAAGGCGTCGAGATAGGCGCGGAGCGCCGCCTCCTGGCCGGGGGCCTGGCTCTCGGTGGGCATCGCCACCGCCTCCCGCAGGAGGGCGAGGAACGCGCCCGAATCGAAGGCGTCCGTGGCGCGCGCGATGGCGGCGTCTCGCGTCATGGTGTGTTTCCCGTGAAACATTTCGTTAACGTACCGGCTGCGCCCCGGCCTGACGGAGGCGTCAGTTGCGCGCCTCGGGGGCGGTGATGTCGCGCAGGCCGTCGCCTAAGAGGTTGATCGCCAGCACGAGCAGGAGGAGCGCCACGCCCGGGATGGTGATCACCCAGGGCTGGAAGAACATGTACTGCTTGCCCTCGGCGATCATCAGGCCCCAGGAGGGCAGGGGCGGCTGCACGCCGAGGCCGAGGAACGACAGGGCGGCCTCCAGCAGGATCGCGTGGGCCATCTCCAGGGTCGCCACGACGATCAGCGCGTTCATGATGTTGGGCAGGATCTCCTGGCGGATGATCCGCAGGTCCGTGAGCCCCGCGGCGCGGGCGGCGGAGACGAAATCCTGGTTGCGGATCTGCTGGGTGGCGGCCCGGGTCACCACGGCGAAGCGGTCCCAGAGCAGGAAGCCCAGCACCAGCACCACCACCTTGAGCGAGCCGCCGACCAGGGCCGCCATGGCGAGCGCCACCAGCACCACCGGCATGGCGAGCCGCGTGGTCACGATATAGCTCACCACCGAATCGACCCAGCCGCCGAAATAGCCGGCGCAGAGCCCCAGCACCGTGCCGATGAGCCCGGAGATCAGCGCCGCCGAGATCCCGATCAGCAGCGAGATCTGGCCGCCGTAGAGGAGGCGGCTCAGGTAGTCGCGGCCGAGCTTGTCGGTGCCGAGCACGTGCTCCCAGGTGCCCTTGGCCTGCCAGACCGGCGGGATCAGGCGGCGGGACACGTCCTGCGCGTAGGGGTCGTGCGGCGCGATGAGCGGGGCGGCGAGCGCCGCCAGCACGATCAGCCCGAGAATCCCGGCCCCGATCAGGAAGCCGGTGTGGCGCAGGCCACGCCGCAGGATCAGGCGGGTGGGGGAGGGGACCGCCGCCAGCGCGACCGGCGCGTCGGGGGGCAGGGCCGCGGCGGCGAGCGCCGCCGTGTCGGGTGGGAGGCTCATGGGCGGCAGCTCCTCACGATTGGCGCAGGCGCGGATCGAGGAAGGCGTTCAAGAGGTCGGCCGCCAGCGTCAGCCCGATGTAGATCATGGCCAGCACCAGCACGATCGCCTGGACGACGGGGAAGTCGTTGCGGGCGATGGATTCCCAGGCGAGCTGCCCCAGGCCCTGGAGCGAGAACACCGCCTCGATCACGATCGAGCCGCCGAGCATGAAGCCGAACTGCACCGCCGAGAGGGCGATCACCGGGATCACGGCGTTGCGCAGCGCGTGCCGCACCAGGACTTTTCGGGGCGGCAGCCCTTTGGCGCGGGCGGTGCGGACGTAGTCGGAGGCCAGCACCTCCAGCATGCCGTTGCGGGTGAGCCGCATCACCGCCGGCATCGCGTAGTAGCCGAGGGCAATCGCCGGCAGGACGAAGTTCTTCCAGCTGGCGTTGCCCGAGACCGGCAGCCAGCGGAGGTTGACGGAGAAGATCAGGATCAGCGTCAGGCCGAACCAGAAGCTCGGCATCGCCTGACCGAGGACCGAGACGGCGAGCGCCGTCCGGTCGATCCACGTATCCCGCTTCACGGCGGCGACGACGCCCAGCGGGATCGCCACGAACAGGGCCACGGCCAGCGCGATGATGCCGAGGTAGAGGGTGATCGGCAGGCGGGCGGCGAGCAGGTCGATCACGCTCTCGCGAAAGTAGAAAGAATTGCCGAAGTCGAGGTGCAGAGCCCGCCAGCCCCAGGTGAGGAACTGGGTCAGCAGCGGCTGGTCCAGGCCGTAATCCTGGCGGATCTGCGCGATCTGCGGCCCGGTGGCCTCGGGCCCGGCGATCGCGGTCGCGAGGTCGCCCGAGAGGTGGAGGAGCAGGAAGCTCGCCA
>Ga0316227_1003971_pt1 | contig 11453 bp, 10 predicted proteins | sample TBH18019metaG_FD_206012 | JGI IMG/M metagenome (GOLD analysis project Ga0316227, IMG submission 206012) | Freshwater microbial communities from Trout Bog Lake, Wisconsin, USA - TBH18019 | ecosystem: Environmental > Aquatic > Freshwater > Lake > Hypolimnion/Profundal zone | place: USA: Wisconsin... | reverse complement strand
GGCGTCCTTGGCGCGAGCCCATCCTCTTTCTTTCCTTAAAATCTGCGGAAATCTGCGTAATCTGCGGACCCTTCTCTTCCTCTGCGGATTTGGTTGCAGCTGCGCGCCTGCCTTTCCTTGGCGAACTTGGCGTCCTTGGCGCGAGCCCATCCTCTTTCTTTCCTTAAAATCTGCGGAAATCTGCGTAATCTGCGGACCCTTCTCTTCCTCTGCGGATTTGGTTGTGGCCTCGCGCCTGCCTTTCCTTGGCGAGCTTGGCGTCCTTGGCGCGAGCCCATCCTCTTTCTTTCCTTAAAATCTGCGGAAATCTGCGTAATCTGCGGACCCTTCTCTTCCTCTGCGGACCAGCCTACCGGTAATTCCCTGACGCCCCTGTCAGGGGATGGCATGAACACTGCTTTAACGGTTGTGCTATGACTGTTAAACATACTGTTCATCGCTTGCCGCTTTTATTGCGGCAGTTCGCCCTGTTCCTTCTTGGGTTCGTCGTGCTGGCGCCAGCCGCTTTCAGCACCACCCTGGCTTGGGACGCCAACACAGAAACCAACATCGCCGGTTACAGACTGCACTACGGCACAGCTTCCGGAACCTACACCACTACGGTTGACGTCGGCAACACCACGACAGGCACGCTTTCGCTTACGAGCGGCAAGCAGTACTTCGCAGTCGTGACGGCCTACAACACGAGTGCGCTCGAAAGCCTGGCATCGAACGAGGTCTCGTTTACGCCGGCCAGCCCGACGCCAACGCCGACCCCGGCTCCGTCGCCAACGCCTCAACCGACGCCAAATCCGACGCCGAACCCCACCCCTAATCCGACACCCAGCCCCACGCCAAACCCGACGCCAAACCCAACGCCGGTCCCAACGCCAACTCCGGCTCCTGGATCGGTCTCCGGAATCTGGCCGGCAAATGCAGTGCCTGCTTTAGCCGACAGCGGGGCGGACAGTTCCGTCGAAGTTGGAGTACGCTTCCGCTCGGATGTCGCGGGAACGCTCACCGGCCTGCGCTTCTATAAAGCGGCGACCAACACGGGGCTGCACGTGGCCAACCTCTGGACGAACACGGGCACACTCCTGGCAACCGCCAACTATACCAGTGAAACCGCCTCGGGCTGGCAAACCGTGAAGTTTGCTTCACCCGTGACGATTTCGGCCAGCACCGTTTATGTGGCGTCCTGTCATGCCACATCCGGACATTATGCCTGCGACGTGAACTACTTCGCAACCGGCGGCATCGACACTCCCCCATTGCACGCGCCATCCAGCAGCAGCGTCAGCGGAAACGGCGTCTTTGCTTACGGGGCCAACAGCACCTTCCCGAACCAAACCTGGAACGCCGCCAACTACTGGGTGGACGTCCTCTTCCAATCCGCCACCGCAGCCAAGGCGGTAGCGGTGACAACCACAACGCTTCCGAATGCGACGACGGGAATTGGATACTCCGGATCGCTCGCGGCAACCGGCGGCGTTGCACCCTACACGTGGGTCATTACCGGGGGCACACTGCCGGTGGGGCTCACGCTCAATGCGGCTACGGGAGCTCTCACGGGCACCGCGACAACAACCGGCACCTGCGGATTTACCGCCGTGGCGAGCGACTCCAGCGTGCCCGCCCAAACCGGAAGCAAGCCACTGAGCATCGTCGTGGGAACGGTGGCGTCTCCTGTCAGTCTCTGGAAGGGCGTCAACCCGACCGTGGCAGACAGCGGCGCCGACAATTCGGTCGAAATCGGAGTGCGCTTCCGCTCGGACGTTGCCGGAACCATTACCGCGATCCGCTTCTACAAGGCGGCTGCCAACACGGGTCTGCACACGGCCAATCTCTGGTCGAACACCGGAACCCGCCTGGCGACGGCTAGCTTCACCAACGAAACCGCCTCGGGTTGGCAACAGGTCAATCTGTCAACGCCGGTATCGATCGTCGCAAACACGGTCTATGTCGTGTCCTACCACGCCACCATCGGGCATTACGCCTGCGACGCGAACTACTTCGCGACGAAGGGCGTGGACACGGTGCCGCTACATGCGCCAACCAGCAGCAGCGTGGGCGGTAACGGCGTCTTCCAGTACAACGCAAACTGCGTATTCCCGAATCAAACCTGGAACGCATCCAACTACTGGGTGGACCTGGTGTTCCAGCCTGGAACGGGCCAGTAAACCGAAAAACAGCAGTTAATCACAGCCGGGGTTGCCGTCGCGCACGGCAACCCCGGTTCTGTCTCATCGCATCCGTGCCCATCCGTGCCCATTCGTGACGGCTCCGATTGGACGAACCGAAAAATCAGCGTAAGGTAAGTTTTGAACGAAACCGGTCGATGGAAGTCGAACCAGTGGGTTCAACCGAATCAAACCTATGTTTGCCTACTACTTCTGGTTTATTATCATTCCGGCGATCCTCGCGATCTGGGCGCAGTTCCGCGTGCAGGGCGCCTTCAAGAAATACAGCCAGGTGCGCGCCTCTTCAAACATGACCGGCGCGGAGACCGCTCTTACCATTCTCAACGCCGCCGGAATCCGCGACGTGGACGTGGTCCAGATCGACAGTATGCTGGGCGATCACTACGACCCGACCAGCAAACGGCTCTGTCTCTCCAACGAAGTCTACAACTCGCCTTCCATCGCCTCCGTCGGGGTGGCGGCCCACGAGACGGGCCATGCCATCCAGCATGCGCACCATTATGCCCCGCTTTCGGCGCGGATGGCCGTGGTGCCGATCACCCAGTTCGCTTCGCAGCTTCTCCCGTTTGTCATTTTCGGTGGATTGTTCTTCGGCATGCTGGGGCTTATCAAGCTGGGCGTGCTCTGTTACCTCGTCATCACCGTTTTCCAACTGATCACGCTGCCGGTCGAATTCGACGCCTCGCGCCGGGCCAAAATCATCCTGAATCAGATGGGAATTATCCAACCGGGAGCCGAAGCGATCGGAATCAACCGCGTGCTGGATGCGGCGGCCCTTACCTATGTGGCGGCCTTCATCGCGGCGCTGGGCAACCTTGCCTACCTGCTGATGCTCTCCTCGCGCAGAAACGACTGACCCAATTTATAATTGATAATTTACAAATTGATAATTGGAAAGGCACGCCGTGGCGCGACCAATTATCAATCGAAAATTATCAATTTTCCATGAATATGCCCCTGATGCAGTGTTGCGACCTCGCCCGACCGTTGATAGGCTTTCTGGTTCCGCCTCAGCCCGCCCTGGCCGGACCGGCGCTTATTTTGAACCCGACCCATCCATCCACTTCCCTGGAAGCACAAGATCGCCCCGCAGTTGAAGGCGCCCCGTTGAACGAAGACGCGCAACTGGTTGCCCGTGCCCAGGCGGGGCAACCGGAGGCGTTCGATGCCCTGGTGGTCAAGTATTCCCAGCGCCTCTATGGACTGGTCTACAACATGACCTCCAACCACGAGGACACCAACGACCTGCTCCAGGACGTCTTCGCCAAGGCCTACCGCTCCATCGCCGGCTTCCGGGGAAAATCGAGCTTCTACACGTGGATCCATTCGATCGCCGTGAACATGACGATCAATTTCCTCAAGAAACGCGGGAAACGCTTCCACATGAGCCTCGATGACGTCGATCTGCGGATCGAGGACGACAAGGAGTTCATCGAACTGACAGCCACGAGCAATCCGGTGCGGGAGGCCAATCTTTCTGAACTCCAACAGAGATTGAACGAGGCGATGATGAAGCTGTCTCACGAACATAGAGCCGTGGTTACGATGTTCGATATCCAAGCAATGCCGCATGCCGAAATCGCCAAGATCCTCGGGATTTCCGAGGGGACGGTGCGTTCCCGGCTCTTTTATGCACACCGGCAGTTGCAAAATTATTTGGAGGAGTTCCATTAGATTATGACCGACGCAACGCTCTCCAGGTTACTGCGCCTCAAACGCTACGAGCAGCCGCCCCCCGAATATTTCGAGAATTTCCTGCGGGAATTCCACCGTCGTCAACGAGCCGATATGATGCGCCGCCCCGCATGGCGCCTAGCTCTCGATCGCGCCGAATCAGCCGTGGAATCGTTTTTTGGGCGTTTCACGCTTTCGCAGACTGCCTACGGGCTCGCCAGCGTGGCGGTGCTCGCCGTCGCCGGCGTGATGACGCTGAATTTGATTCAGCATCCGGGGACAACCACACCGACACTGGCACTCAATAGCGCGCCGAACACCACAAACACCATTGTGGTGGCACAGGTGGCGCCTCCGGTGACTGTCGCCGCCATGGTTCCGGTTCGCGTGCAGTCCGAGGCAACCGCGCCTGCCGGGTTGCTCGCCTTCCAAGCTGAAGTCGGCAACAATTTCACGCTCGATCCACGGATTCGTCTCCCGGAATCGGACCGCCCGCAAGCGGTGCGGACGGGGATGACCGGCCGGCAACCGCGGTACGTCCTCGACGCGCGGCCCGTGAGCTATGAGCCGCCGTTCAGCTTCTAAGTTGACAAAGCGCCTGCAATTTGGAGCGGCGACCTTGCTTTGCGGGTTGCTGATGTTCGCGACGCAGCGTGCGGTTGCGGCAGATGCGGATGCTCTCTCCGAGGAAGCACAGGCCGTCTTTTCTCGTTGCCGGGATGCGGTGGTAAAGATCGAAGCCACCGACAGGGACGGACTGCTGCGCGGCACCGGCTTTTTCATCGATCCCGATGGCACCCTGCTCACGTCGTTCTCCGTCGGCGGGGAGAGCCGGGAGATCGTGGTTCTGCAAGGGGGCGCCCGCAAACCGGCGCGCCGCCTGATTGGCGATCCCCGCAGCGGAGTCGCCGTCTTGAAACTGGAGAGTGTCGGCTCGGTCACGCAGTTCCTGCCAATGGCGAAATCGATGGCTCTGACCGCCGACGTGCCTGTCCTCAGCATCGCTTATTCGATGGACCAACCCATTTCAGCCAGCGCGGGCAAGATCGCCGGATTTAGTTTGAAATATCAGGACCGCTACTTTGCCGTCATGCACATCCGGGCCAACGTTCCGGTGCATCGCGGCGAAGGCGGCGCCCCGTTGCTGAATCTGCGCGGCGAAGTCGTCGGCGTGGTCATTAGCGGACTTGAAGATGGCGCCTCCTGTTTCGTCCTGCCGATCCAGGCTGCCGAGAAAGTGCATCGCGATTACGTCCGTTTCGGCGATTTGCATCCCGGACGGCTCGGGGTGGTGTTGCGTGAAGGCGTCAAGGCCGTGCAAGGTTCCACCGTCGTCGTCTTGCGGCTGGAAGACGACGCGCCGGCGCTCAAGGCAGGCATCCAACGCGGCGACGTAGTGCTGCGAGTCGGCCAAAGCGCCATCCACGCCCCCGAAGACGTGCAAAACGCCTCCTTTTACCTGACCGCCGGCGAGCCGGTGCCGGTCACTGTCTGCCGGGACAACCAGACGCTGACGATTCAAGTCGAACCCGCCGAGAAGTCCCCGCTCTCATACCGCCTCCCCGCGATGCAAGTCTCAACCCGGACAGGTTTGGAAGATATTACGCTGCGGGTGCCGTAACGGGTTTGTCTTTAACCCACGCCTCGACGTTGCTCTTCTCTCCAACGCGGCTGAAACCGAGGCTTGCAAGTCGGTTCCGAATAACGTCGCACTGATCTTCTCCGATATGGCTCGGATGAAGCTCCAAAATCACCAGACGGAAACCTGAAATTGCCTCCGACTCTGTCTGGACAACGAACTTTTCCGCGCCTTCGATGTCCATAATCAGAACCGAAAACGGCCCGAACTTCTGATTGATTTCGCTGAGCGTAATTCCCGGGATCCGAGCCGAAGCTGCTCCTTGGCCGACCCTCGACTCGTGAAGCTGCTCCCCAAAAGAGAAGTTTTCCACCTTGTTCGGCGAGATTACGGAATTGAGAATCACGAATTCCGCCTTGTTCCGTTTCCGATTCCTATAAAGGTAAGGGATCGCTTCCGGGTGAGGCTCAACGACCACATGTCGTGTTCTCTCGGACAGCATTCTGTTCGTCACGCAGGCGAGAACGCCGATTGCTGCTCCGAGTTCAACAACGGCATCGTTCGGTTTGACCAAAGCCTCGACTTCGGCCTGTTCATACTGTTCGTAGGCGCCAAAAAGAAAGGCTGATCTCAGAGGCACGGGGAACAGTTCTTTGGGAACGTCGAAGACCAGACCATCCACGCGGTACTTTCTCAGGAAAATCGTGAAAATCGACCCGAAAAGCCAGCTCCGTACCGTTACAGCACGCATCCACTCCCAAACGCTGCACGGAACGGCAGCCTTTACAGTTGGTTTAAGCTTCTCAAAAATCGACGCCATAAACACATTAGTCCGCTGAAATGGGGATAGGGTGCAAGGAAAATCCCGAGCAAAATCGGTGAAGGCAACGGTCTGTCCGTCCACAAAGGAACAGTTCAGCACGACGCCAGTGCCTGTGGGTGGACGGGTATTGATCCGCGGAGAGCTACACAAACGCCGCGGCCAGCGTATCCGCCACGAGTTTGCCTTTGCGGGTAAGCACGATCCGGTCGCCGTTGGGGGCGAAGAAACCCTCTTCGAGGTATTCCCGCACCGTCGATTCCCACGGATGCAGCATGTCCCGGGCTACTCCCCGGTTTGTTCGCAATCCGAAAGCGATGGCCTCGGCCTTGCGTGTTTCCGGGTTGACCACCTCGCGGAACCCCGCCGCCGATTCGCCGTTTAGGACCCGGTCGCAATAGAGCGCTGTGTCTTCCACGTTCTGCCAGCGCGAAGCCCCGCAGGTTGAAAAGGCGCTCGGGCCGAGACCGAGATAATCCGCCCCAAACCAGTAGGCCAGGTTGTGCCGGCACTCCCGGCCCGCTGGCGCATAGTTGGAGATTTCGTATTGCTCGTAACCCGCCGCGGCGAGTCGGTCGATGGTCAGTTCAAAGAGGTCGGCATCCCAGTCCTTGTCTTGCACGAGTTCGCCCTGCTGGAACATGCGAAAAAACGCCGTGTCTTCCTCATAGGTCAGGCAGTAGGCCGAGATGTGCTCGGGCGCCAGTGCGATGGTTCGCTCCAGCGAATCCGCCCACTGATCGCGGCTCTGTGTGGGGACCGCGAACATGAGGTCGATGTTCACGTTCTCGAAACCGGCCTCGCGCAGGATTTCATAGGAGCGTAGCGCTTGATCGGAGGAATGAACCCGTCCTAGGACATTCAACAAGCCGGGATTCCATGATTGCACGCCCATGCTGATGCGGTTGACGCCAAGTGCGCGCAGCATCTTTGCCTTCTCCATCGACACGGTGGCCGGATTCATCTCCAGCGTCCACTCCCGGACCTCGTCCATGTCGAGCCGCCGGCGCATTTCGCCCAGCAGATATTCGAGCTGCGAAACCGACAGCGCGCTCGGCGTTCCGCCGCCAAAGAAGATGGTCTGGGGACGCACAGGGCGTTGCGCCGATTCCCGATCCAGCTCCACCAGAAGCGCATCGAGAAAACGCCGCGTCTTGTTGCGGTCGGACGCCTCCTTGTAGAATGAGCAATAAGGGCAGACCTTCAGGCAAAACGGGATGTGGACGTAAAGATGGCGGATGGAATTCATGCCGGTCCGCCCCCAATATGCCGATTTCCATGCGAAGCGCCAACGCGGAGTTTGCGGCACACGATTTGCAACCGGTCGCAGAAGCGAGCGCTCACCGACTCGATCACACAGCGCGCCAGCCCCCGGGACGGGTGCGCTGACTCGAAAATAGACGAAAAGATGAGGCGCGTTAAACAGAGTGACAAACAAGCGTCAACAAGCTTCATTTTCATCCCGCGTGGTGCCTGGCTTGGCGAGGCATGTTGTTCTCCCCGGAATTCGCCTCCGGCGCTCCTGGGTGACCTCGCGAGAAAACGGGTACCAATGTCAGGGCGTTGCCCCACTGCCATTAAGTTAAGAAATTCGCGGTCTCGTTCCCAGGCTCCAGCCTGGGAACGCCCCTGTCTTGGAGGCTCCAGCCTCCCGTTCCTCTCCGGTGCGCTGTGCTTTTGGAGGTCCGGCAGGAGGCTGGAGCCTCCGGGAATACTGCATTCCCAGGCAGGAGCCTGGGAACGAGCGCGCGTTACTAGAGCCTCCAAGCTTAACTTAACGGCAGTGGGGCGTTGCCCCAGGCTCACCGTATTACCCTGTCTCACGTATTTTGTCGCATGCCGAGTTGCGTGTTTGAACCGCCATGGGGCTTTCGAGGATCGCGCCAGCGTCTTGGACTGCGGCAGTCCTCTCTTTCCATTACCCACAAATCGGAAGCCGAGCACGGAAGCCGGATCGGCCCTTATTATTTGTCATCCTGAGCTTGCGAAGGATCTCACAACACGCCAGCCGGCGTTATGCCACGATTCACCATTCTCGAAGCTGACAGCGCCGCCCGATGAGCCATCAGTTCCGAATGGCGCCAAGTTAAGGAATCTTTCGGTAGGCACGGGAGACACGAAGAAGCTGAGGAGCGTGCGCTCACCGGATGCCCTGAATAGCATACTGTTTTGGGTTTTTTCAGAAGTTCTCATTTCCGAATTGAGACTTTCTGCCGATAAGGCAGACTAAGACGTCAAACACCGTTAAATCAAAAATACTTTATGGACATCGTCACTCAGCTCTCCGTTTTTCTCGCGAACAAACCCGGCACTCTCGCCGAGGTCTGCGACGCGCTTGCCCAGGCCAGCATCAACATTTACGCCCTGACGATCTCCGACAGCGTGGACCACGCTGTCGTCCGGATGGTCGTCAGCGACACCCAGAAGGCCCTCCACATTTTCGGCGAACGCGGCGTGCTGGTGGTCGAAAATGAAGTACTGATGATCAATAACAGCAACAAGCCAGGCAGTCTCTCGAACATCGCCGCCAGGCTGAGCACGGCCAAGATCAACATCGATTACGCCTACCTGGCCACCACGCCGGGCTCCCGCAGCGGATTGCTTATCCTGCGCGTGGCAAACACGAAGAAAGCCCTACAGGTTCTGACAGCTCCCGAGTAATTGGACCGGTTCCTGCTCTTTAAGCCTGAAGAATGACTCCGCTCAAAGTCTGGCTAGGTGAACCGTATCCGTTGGGGGCGACGTGGCGGGGAGATGGCGTGAATTTCGCGCTGTACTCCGAACACGCCACCGGGGTCGATCTCTGTCTTTTTGACAGCGTCGACGCCCCCCACGAGCACATTCGCGTCCGGATGACGGAACAGACCGACCAGGTCTGGCATGTGTTCCTGCCGGAAATTCGTCCCGGCCAGCTTTACGGTTACCGGGTGTACGGCCCTTACGAGCCGGCCTGCGGCCTGCGCTTCAATTCGTCCAAGCTATTGATCGACCCCTACGCGAAGGCGATCGCAGGCCAGGTGACTTGGGGCGACGAAATGCTCGGCTACAACGCACGTTCCCCGTCGCCCGACCTTTCCCGCGATTTCCGGGACGACGCATGGGGAGTGCCGAAGTCGGTGGTGGTGGACACCACGTTCGACTGGACCGGCGACAAGCAGCCGCGCACGCCGTTGCACGAGTCGGTGATTTATGAGACCCACGTCAAAGGCTTTTCACGTCTGTGCGAAGCGTTGCCCTGGGAGATTCGCGGCACCTATGAGGGACTCGGCAGCCCGGTGGCGATCGACTATTTCAAGCGGCTCGGCGTCACCGCGGTCGAGCTTCTGCCCGTTCACCAGCACGTGGACGACAAGGTGCTGGCCGACCGCGGCCTGGTGAACTACTGGGGCTACAACACCATCGGCTATTTCGCTCCCGAGGCCAAGTATGCGGCGGGCGGCGTCACCGGCGAACAGGTCACCGAATTCAAACGAATGGTGCGCAATCTGCATGCCGCGGGAATCGAGGTGATCCTGGACGTGGTCTACAACCACACTGCCGAGGGCAACCAGTTGGGACCGACCCTTTGTTTCCGCGGCATCGACAACCGCGCTTATTACCGGTTGGTTGCCGACAACGCGCGTTATTACACGGATTACACCGGCTGCGGAAATACGCTCGACGCCATGCATGCGCGGGTGTTGCAGTTGATCATGGACTCTCTGCGGTACTGGGTCACGGAGATGCATGTCGACGGATTTCGCTTCGACCTCGCCTCAACGCTGGCGCGGGAGGCGCACGCAGTCAGCAAGCTTTCCGGATTCTTCGATATCATCCATCAGGACCCGATCCTCTCCCGCGTCAAGCTGATCGCCGAACCGTGGGACGTAGGCGAAGGCGGCTACCAGGTCGGCAATTTCCCGGTCCTTTGGGCGGAATGGAACGGCAAATATCGCGATGCGGTTCGCCGCTACTGGAAAGGCGACGAGGGGCACGCGCGGGAGATTGCGTATCGCCTGGCGGGGAGCCCCGATCTCTACCAGTCCACCGGCAAACGCCCTTACGCCAGCATCAATTTCGTCACCTCGCACGACGGGTTCACCCTGAACGATCTCGTCAGCTACAATGACAAGCATAACGAGGCTAATGCCGAGGAGAACCGGGACGGGGACAACTGGAATTGTTCCTGGAACTGCGGAGAGGAAGGGGCGACGGACGATCCCGAGATCTGCGCACTGCGCCGCCGCCAGCGCCGCAATTTCCTGACCACCCTTTTTCTCAGCCAGGGGGTGCCGATGCTGACGGCGGGCGACGAATACGGGCGTACCCAAAACGGCAACAACAACGCCTACTGCCAGGACAACGAAACAAGCTGGCTCACGTGGACGCATGACGGGGACAGCGAACGCCTGCTGGATTTCACCTCCCGCCTCATTCAGCTCAGGCACCAGCACCCGATCTTTCGCCGGCCTAAATTTTTCCAGGGACGCCGTATCCGCGGCGGGGAGATCAAGGACATCATGTGGCTGACACCCAAGGGTGTGGAAATGACCGATAAAGAATGGCACTTCAGCTATGTGCGCTGCCTGGAGCTACTGCTCAGCGGCGATACGATGGATGTGCGCGACGTTTACGGCGAGGCGATCCGCGACGAGACCTTCCTGCTGATGCTCAACGCCCACCACGAGCCGATGAAGTTCATCCTGCCGGGACGCGAGGACGTGCGCTGGGAACTCTTGCTCGACACGCGATTCGAGACCGGTTTCCTTGAACCGAGCTGCCTGCATAACGCCGGCACCGATCTGAATCTGCTCGAGCGGTCCATCTGCCTGCTCAAACTGGCCACCGGCTCCCACGCCCACGCCCGCAGCGAAAGCCGCCGCAGCCGCGAGGCGAAAGAGTAAGGCGCGAACCCGGCAGTTGAAACCGCAGATTTCACAGAGTTGCTAAGGACGGCTTGGACACATCCAAATTCGGTCAACCGGTCTCACGAGAAAGACCGGCGCCCAGTAAGCTGTCATCCTGAGGAGCTGACCTCGCCAAAGCGGGAGGGTGATTGTTGGGCATGAACCTGCGTCGCGCCAGCTTCCGGGGAGCGCACGCGCCCTCGCATGTGGCCTTTGGCGCCCTCGCCAAAGGCATCTTCGCGGCTGATCGCGTTGCCCCACTGCCATTAAGTTAAGGAATTCGCGGTCTCGTTCCCAGGCTCCAGCCTGGGAAC
>Ga0316227_1003969_pt1 | contig 11457 bp, 26 predicted proteins | sample TBH18019metaG_FD_206012 | JGI IMG/M metagenome (GOLD analysis project Ga0316227, IMG submission 206012) | Freshwater microbial communities from Trout Bog Lake, Wisconsin, USA - TBH18019 | ecosystem: Environmental > Aquatic > Freshwater > Lake > Hypolimnion/Profundal zone | place: USA: Wisconsin... | reverse complement strand
CAAGGTTATTTCTCGAGCTGGAGCTTACTATCGTTATGACTTTAATGGCGAGACTAGACAATTTCAAGGACAAGATGCTATGATGTCTACTATACGGGAAGAGATTGATCTCAAGGAAGCTCTAGAGCGTGATGTTCTAGACTCAATTAAAGCTAACTCTAAGTACGTTAATGAAGAGTAAAGGCCTGAGAGAATCTCAGAAGCACGAGGCACGACTCGCTGAAACTATTGACGGGAAACGTAATGCTGGAAGCGGTGCTTTCTGGAGTCGTAAAGGTGATGTTCGTTCTAGTGACTTATTAATTGAGCACAAGTGGACGGGCAAAGCCTCCTTTACTGTCAAAGCGACAGTTCTGGAAAAGATTGTCAAGGAAGCAATTCTTGAAAGCCGTATGCCTGTGCTAGGTATAAGCCTTAACAACGAGAATTACGTGATTTTAACCGAAGACGACTTTCTAGAACTGCGCCAAACCTTCCAGGAGTGCACTTGTTCACAGAAGATCTCGGGCCAGAGCCTTGGCGATACGAAGCTAAATGCCAAGGAATGAATACTAATCTCTGGTATCCGCCCAGGGATAAAAATCAATACAAAGAAATTGCAGATGTAGCAAAGGCTATCTGCTACGGCAAAGACGGTTTACCCGAATGCCCAGTGCGAAAGCAATGTCTACTATACGCAGAAGAAATGGAAGATACCCACGGTATCTGGGGTGGCATGAGCCATAGAGAGCGAAACGCGTTAAAGCGTAAGGCTGCTAAGGCTGGACTTACTTTAGAGGAATGGGTTAATACTAAGAAAGTGTGATAGGTTAGCCTCATGGCCACAAGTAAACTTCAAAAGTTAGCAGACATAGGTAAAAAGAACACTAGAGTTCTTGGTAGCCTAGAACGATATCTTTTATCTAGACCTAGAGATGCCTCTCGTCGCACAGATGTTCTGCATCCATCAGAGATGGTAGATCCTGCTTGGTGTCATAGAGCTTCCTACTTTCATTTAAAAGGCGAGGCAATTGTTGACACTCGTTCCACAGGTTTAACCCTTGCTACAGTCTTTGAAGAGGGCCATGCTATTCACCATAAGTGGCAAACCTGGTTTGGTGAGATGGGTAACCTCTACGGTAAATGGGAATGTATTAATTGCGGTAAGCAAGAGTGGGGATTAGCTTACCCAGAATGCCCCAGTTGCGAGGCTCCTTGCACTGTTTATAAAGAAGTTTCTTTATATTATGATCCCCTACAAATTGCAGGTCACGCTGATGGTTGGTTAATTGGGCTTGGAGAGCCCTTAATGCTTGAAATTAAATCTATTGGCATGGGAACGCTTCGATTTGAGGCCCCAGAGTTATTGGCAGAAAACGATAATGACTTTGAAAAAGCATGGAAAAATCTTAATGCCCCTTTTATGAAGCATATTATGCAAGTGCAAATTTATATGAAACTTGCCGAGCTTATTGGGTATGATAATGTCCCACAAGAAGCCGTTCTTATTTATGAGGCTAAGCCCAATCAACAAGCAAAAGAATTTGTTGTACCAAAAAGCGATTTTGGGATTGCACATTTATTTGAGGCTGCTGCTATGATTAACGAGTGTGTTAAAAACAATACGCCGCCTGCCTGCAATATTTCTGCAGATGGGTGTGGAAAGTGTAAGGGGTACAATGATTAATATAATTGCTGAAGGTATTAGCGAAGATGTTATGAGTATGCTTGAAGATCAGGGGTTGCCAATCAAGCGAACTCTAGATATTGCGGTTCCACCATTTCCAACTGATATTACTTCTATTGATGACTCACAGTTAATGGATTTGGCAACTAAGTACATGGAAAACTATAACTTTTTATTGACACAGGTTTCGGTCGCTGAACTTGCGGTTACAGAGGCTGAGAATAACTATAAGAAGCAAGAGGCCAGACTCACTTTAGAGAAGTCTGCTGACCCAAAGGTAAAAGCCACTATTATTAAAGCCGTAATCTTGACAGACCCAGACATGGAAGCCATGGCCTATGGGGTGTTTAAGGCTGAGGCTTACCATAAATTACTTAAGACCATGATGGATAACTTAGAACGATATTATCAACTTACCAGCCGTGAGTTGACACGACGCACTTCCAGAGCCCGCGGGTTCTAATGAAGACCTTTGACGGCGGCCTTGTAGGCAAAGATGTGTGGGTGGGTATAGATCAGTCATATAGCGGATTTGCTATAACCCTACTTAATGACAGCGGCTACAAGACCACCGTTTATAAGGCAGAGCGCCGTGGTATCCAAAGATTGCAGGAATTAAAAACACATTTGCTAGACGTTATACTTGACTATAACGTTAAAGACGTGGCTTTGGAAGGTTACGCGTTTGGTTCACAGATGGCCAATATGCTTGGTGAGCTTGGCGGTATGGTAAAACTAACTCTATTAGACTGCGGTTTATATCCTTTGATTGTCCCTCCCACTACCCTAAAAAAGTTTGCTACAGGAAAGGGTACGGGGGTATCAAAGAGCCAGATTTTGCTTAATGTTTATAAGAATTGGGGAGCAGAGTTTACTGACGATAATGCTGCCGATTCGTATGTGCTTGCAATGATTGCTGCTGGCAAGTATACTCATGCTTACCAAAAAGAGATTTTTACTAAACTACAAGACCCAAAATTCCGGGAGAGATAATGGCCGCTTACACTTTAACCTGTCCTACTTGCAAAGTATCTACGAAGGCTTCACTTCCCTTTGATAAAGCAAACACCACTTTTAAATGCCCTAAGTGTAAGTCAGAGATGACAATGACCTTAGACTCTGCACAAGGTAACGGGCTTACTGGCACAGGGTGGATTGGGCATTTACAATCGCCACAACCCGCACAAAGCACTCAATCAACTCAAGGAACACAAGGCGTACAGGGGTAATTAAATGGAGCTTAGTAAGACACAGGCAAAACGAGCACAGCGCTTAGAAGACCAGCAAGAGTTTATTAAAGAACGCCGTAAGCAACAGTTGTACATGCTAGAACAGGCTTATCAAGTAGGTCTTAAAATTTATGAAGATAATAAAGATAAATTAAGCCCTGAAGACACGGCTCAGATTGAAGCTATGAAAGAGGATCAATTAAAGCAGTTGGAGGCCCTTCGTGCCCAGATCGGTTAGAGAGATTAAACCTGATTACTCAGGGACAATGGACTACGCTGATCAGGTATGCCATGAATGCCCTCATTGTGAGTCTAATTTATGGAATTTAAAGGTATCGTTTGAGGATTATGAGATATCTCAGTACCTTTTAGAGATGGAATGTGCTATTTGCGGTTCGTACGCCCAGGCTCCTACCCCTGTTGATAGACCAGGGGTTTAGCCTTAAAACAGAGGGGTAACCCCTCATAATTTATGCTACGGGGAAATACAAATCGTAACCCAAGGAGCATAAATTGTCAGAAAAGTCAGAAGATATCCTGCGCGTTTCCGCAGGTTCTAACCCACAAGCCCTAGCCTCAGCCATTGCGCACTCAATATATGAGACGCGAGAGGCCAAAATTCGTGCCGTAGGGGCAGGCGCTGTAAATCAAGCCGTTAAAGCCATTGCTATTGCCCGAGGGTACACAGCCCCACGCGGTATTGACCTGGTTTGTATCCCTGGTTTTGCCAGCATTAAAAGCCATGATGGGGATATCAGCGCGATTGTGATCCAGATTCTTCCTAATTAAGCCTGTATTTCACAGGTAAATACCGTAAAGTTAATTAAACCCTCGGCCAAGGAGTAACATGAAAGATACAACTAAAAACCCTAAGCCTCTTGCACCAGTAGATGCAAAGAAGACTAGCGTAGATTTTAAGGATGCCTCATCCGCACCCTCAGCTAATACTAAGCCTGTAAAAAAGAAAAACACTCAGGCTGGCGACCCAACCATTAAAAACTCAGCTATTCGTACACACGTAAAAGCTACAAGTGGTGCGCGCTATGGTGTTCGCGTTAAGTTCCAAGCATCAGAGTCACCAGAAGCAGGTGAGACCCAAGCTAATGGTCGTCTACTTCCTCCAGCTATTAAACGTCAATCACAAAACTTTGGCGCTGGAATGGCAGACCACAACTAAAATGATTTAAAACTTAGGCTGGTGCTAACCACACCAGCCTATTTTATTGTGTGGAAAGTTTTTGCTACAATAACCGTTCTACTAAAGGAGCATTATGACTACCATCGCAGCTATCCAGGGTGACGGCTGGGTTGTTATGGGCGCCGATACACAGGGCACCTATAACGATGCTAAGCGCCTTCTTATGAAGGGCGATAAAGTCTATAATAATAACGGTATTCTTATTGCAGGGTGCGGTATGGGTAGAGGGCTAGACCTTATGCACAAGGCTTGGGCTGCACCAAAACCTCCTCGCCCTATGTCACCAGAGAAACTTGATTACTGGATGGCAAAAACATTTATCCCAAAGATGCGCCAGTTATTTATTGACGCAGGATATGACATGAAAGATGATTCAGAATACGCAACCCATGAGTCAGTGTTCCTCATTGCAGTACAAGGAACCCTTTATATTATTGACGACGACTACTCCTTTGATCGTGAAGTGCGGGGCTCCATTACCTCTGGGTCAGGCGGGGATTTTGCCCAAGGCGCCCTGGCTGTTCAAACCTGGGAGACTAAAGGCGAAGCGATTGCCGCTATGATCAGAGCAATAGACGCAGCTAAAGAATATGATGTATACTCTGGCGGAGAAACAAAGATATACGTACAAGACTACTAAGGAGTAAAATGCCCACTTATGAATTTAAATGCGATAAGTGCGAATCCTCTGTAGATTTAAATATACCTTTTCACGCCGCTGAATCTGTGCCAGTATGTACTACTTGCGGAGGCAGTATGCGCAAATCCTTTACCTCACCTGCCGTTCAATTTAAAGGCGGAGGTTGGGGAGGCCAATAATCTTTACATTTTATACCTTTAGTGTATAATTATAGTGAGTCGCCGATTGGGACTCATTAACCTATATCGTCTAAGGAGATATATTATGACATCAAGCTATCTAAACCCTAAACAAAACCCCTATATCACTAGCCCGCACGAAGACTGGCATAAAAATAATGACCTTACAAAAACGTTGGTGCCAGCCACGCCTAACCTAACGGCAACCCTTATTACTCGGGGTATCGGTTTCGCACCTCACTTTAAATTCCTAGAAACTTACCTAGGAAGCACAGGCACTACTAAATATCCCCCATATGATCTAGTGTCTACGGGCGAAAATAAATACGAAATTCGTATGGCAGTTGCCGGTTTCTCAAAGGATGAAATTGAGATTAACGTAGAACGCGGAGTGCTCAACGTAGTCAGCACCTTTAAAGAAGAAGATAGCGCCCTTAAAGATGACAGTGCTTACATCCATAAAGGCATTGCTGAACGTTACTTTGCTAAGTGCTTCCCCTTAGCAGAGCATGTAGAGGTCAAATCAGCTGAGCTAAAAGACGGAATTTTAACTATAAAACTGGAACGAGAAGTGCCAGAAGAGTTAAAACCCAAATCAATAAAAATTAAATAATACGATGAAACACCTGCAAGACCCCGTGGCGACACGGGGTTTTGCTTTTATATCACAAAATCTATGGTAGGATGGTCGTGTTGTATACGCGATAACGACACGGAGGACGCATGATAGAGGTATTACAAAAGCATATAGATGCGCGTACAAAAGGCGCTTTATGCAGTGTAGCTAGATGGATACTAACACTATCCAAGGCAGAACAGCAAGCTTTTTCTAATATTATGGAAGATAGTTCTAAAATAAGTATTGCTAATCTATACAACGATTTAAATGCTGCAAACCCTTTGCCCTTTAAACTAACCGCATTTCGCTCACACCTCAGAAAGTACTGCACATGTCAAAAATAAGCATTTTAGATGTTTTAAATACCGCAATTAACACAGATTCTAATATAGGTGATTGGTCTTGGCCACCTGTTCAGCAAGCAAAGCCCACCATAATTAAACCCGCAACTTATGGCGGAAAAACAAAAGCAAGCAAGAGCGGTTACCGCCTTGTTATGTTTGTACCAGATCCCCAGATCGGTTACCGTAAATATGAAGACGGCACACTAGACCCTTTCCATGATGAAGCGGCAATTGACGTGCATTTTCAACTGCTTGCTTACCTTGAAGAGCGTTACGGAGTGGATGAGATTGTCCACCTTGGAGATTATTTAGATTTACCTACAATGGGCAAGTACGCACAGGAAGAGATGTTTGCCCACACAGTTCAGCCTGCTTTGGACTACGGCCACAACCTATTAGCCAAGCAGCGCGCCACCTGCCCAACAGCAAAGATTACTTTATTAGAAGGTAACCATGATTGCCGTATGCAGAAGTATGTAATTATGAATGCTATGGCAAGCAAAGGTATCAAGCGCGCTAATGCAAAGCCAGAAGACTGGCCCGTTATGTCCGTTCCTTACCTTCTACGTTTAGAAGAGCTAGGGGTTAATTATGTTGGTGCTTATCCCGCTGGGGAGTATTGGCTTACTCCTCACCTTCGTGCTATTCACGGCACTACAGTACGTAGCAACGGTAGTACCGCAAGTTCTTATGTCAATAAGAATCCACATGTTTCCACGGTCTTTGGACACGCACACCGACAAGAGTTACAGTATAAAACAGTGGCAAATGGAGACGGCCCTATCAGAAGTGTGTCTGCTTCTCCTGGCTGCCTTTGCCGAGTTGATGGCGCTGTACCTTCTTATGGCTCGGGGTTAACTGATCAAGGCCGTCCAGTAAAGCACTGGGAGGACTGGCAACAGGGCGTTATGATTGGCTGGGTTCACGAAGATGGACACTTTACCCTCCAACCTATTCATATTCAAGATGGTTGGGCAATTTACGAAGGCATTGAATTTAGTGCTAAATAAGAAATAAATAGTCGTATACTTGGGGTACATACTAGAAAGTAGGTGCCCCATATGGCTAATCCTAGCCCACATCAGAATGTGCAGAATTTAGGCGCATCTGGTATGTATGGCACTAATACCGTTTATGGCGGTGGTGGTGTTCCTGTCGCACGTAGTGAATTGGATTTCCTTCGTCTTGGTGTGGGACGTGCACCCCAAGCGGAGTATCCCTGACGGCTATTTAGGAACAATCCGTTCACGTAGAGATGACAGAGGCCGAGACTCAAGCGCCTCAGATAAAGTCCTTAATTCATTAAAGGTACGCATTGGCCAGCGCTCATACCAGCGTGGCGTTCACCATGGTGAACGTATTGATATTCAAGATTATTATTATCCAGAAGGCCTTGACCCAATGGCAGGCATTCGACGCCAAATGAAAGGCGTTAGAGATGGAAATGTTATTCGTGTAAAGCGCGGAGTAGAAGACGCAATGTTTGCTCCAGCCCCACATTTACCAAATGATGGTAAAGCAAATATGCGAAGCACTTCCCCTATGTCACTAGACAAGCGACGTGTAGATCAAATGTCCCGTATGCGAACCCCTTGGAGATAACACATGGCTGGTAGATATGCAGATGGTGTTTATAATCGTCGCCCATGGGTAGCGCCCACAGAGGCTGCGTACCCTCCCCAAGAATATATCGGGCCTTTTCAGTCTAACCAAGAGCGTTTACTTAGCCAATCAATGGCGGTTTGGACAATGCCACGCGCAGAGATTCAGCAGTATGTCCGACCCCCTATGCCCCAGATTAAGTTGTTTCCTCCTCGTTTTGGGTATTCGGAGAACGAAATTACTATTGAAGACATTGCGAAGATGCCTCGTAAGACTGCAACAACCCAGCGCGTAGAGTCCGACTTTAGCCAGACCCCAAATACTACAGAGTCAAGTAGCACTAACTCGTTAGGACCAACAATATGAAAAATGACCCAGGGCTATTTACAGATAGTAACGGCGACGGCATGGCTGGGGCGCATGATGTCAGCCTTCAGACCCAAAAAGATTTAAATAGAACCTCATATATGGGAGATCGTGCCTGCAAAGCCTGCGGTACACACATTGACCCTGTACAATCGTTACTAAATCAGGACGTATGCCCGCCTTGCAGTCGCAAGCAGAAGTACTCCCTAGTGAAAGGCCGAATGGCATGACAGTACGTAAAGCGCGTTCAGAGAACGCTTCATTGGAAGTTGGCGCAACTGACGGAAAGTACCGTAAGCGTCGTCCTAATACAGAGATTGACCCAGGCATGGGTGACCAACTTGTAGTTAAGAACCGCGCAGGTCTACATCCATACATGAACTACGGTTTCGTTAACTCAGAAGAGACTACACAAGTTAACCCAGGAGGCAACTAAAATGGCTAAAGACAGAGCACACGACCCTAAGCGCGTAGTTCAAGTTCATTCTAACCCAGCCTCAGGTCCTTATGCGGGTCATCTTGGCAACGAGATGCTCAAAATGTACTCAGGAGATTGGTATCAAACAGAGCGCGCTTCAGGTATTGAGTCTAAGAATGAAAAGGCTCGTTCTGAAGGTAAAACTCCAGTAGTAAAAGTACAAAGTAACTAAAGGGTTTAATATGGGCGCACCTACACGCGGAAAAACGCAACCTGGAGGGGCAAACGCTCCAAAGTTTTATTACAAGCACAAGCTTGGCTGGTTTGATAAAGACAATAAGGGATTGATGGGATCCTCATTAGAGGACATTCAATCTAAGTCTGCTGCACATGAAACTAAAAAAGCCGCTGAAGCAAAGGCCGCAGCAAAGGCAAAGAAAGCCGCAGAACGACAGAAGGCTAAGAAGGCCGCTGCTGGTCCAGCAAAGCCTGGAGTTAAAGAGGCACAAAAGACCTCTAACCGACAGCTAAAACCTGCATCTGTAGGCGGACCTGCAAAACCTGCTGGTAAAACTTCTGCACCAGCTCGTACTTCTAAGCCTGTTGAATCCCCTGTTGTTAATAAAACTTCAATTCCAATTGCAGGTAAAGGTCCAGATGTAACTTCTGCTCACGCTAGATCGCAGGCAGTTGCTGCCAAGCTTGCAGAGATGCGCGCAAAAAAGGCCGAGTAAAAAATTAAGGAACAACGCTGCCGACATTAGGCAGTAGCTGGACTATATGATAGGATTACAACATGACATACGATCTAAACGACTTCAAAAAGGCTAAGATTGACCCCAATGAGCCGCATATGCGCGTACTTAAGTGCGCTAAATGTAAAACTATTGAAGAAGTTCCAGATTACGAAGGTCCAGAAGGTGGAGAGGGTTCCGCTGAATACGATCATATACTAAAGTTTTTTACAGATGACCACGTTCGAGGAAAATGCAAGCGCGATGACTTTACTACAGTGCGCTTTCCTACCCGCTTTTGGATGATTCCAAAAGTAAAAGAGGCTATTGAAGCCCAATTAAAAGACGGATCACAAGGTCTAGACGTATTTGGCACTGATTTTTATGCAACCAAGAACAACCATAGCGCAGATGCTATGACCTGCTGGTTACAGCACCGTCAAACAAAAGATTGCGGTGAGTATAAATCTGAAAAGAAAGTACTTAGCGCTGGAACTGAGCGCGAGCGTAAATTAGAAGGACTTAGCGCATACACAGGTAAAAAGGTTTACCTTTGCGATTACTGTCCAGTTAAATCTATTGTTCAAGGCAAGCACTATAAGAAGCAAGGCCTACTCTAAGACCAAACCAGCCCGATTTACAGTTATACTGTACTTACGAGTTAGGGGTAAATATGTTCGTAGAAATGTCCTGCAGTTGCGGAGCCTCATTTCAAACTGACGCTCAAGATAACGACAGTATAGCTATGTTATGGGCTACACAATTTTCCAATGCTCATGTGGGTTGCGGTTTTATGTCAAAGCCGACAACGTTAGATTCAAAAGAAAAAACTAAACGTTATGACATTACACGCAAGACTCCACGAGAAAAAGAACTATAATACTTAAATGGATTTTTACGAAGCCCTGGCCAAACAGGCCACACCTGTATCGTTAGAGCCCTCTGAAACCTCCTACTTTAGCACGCCTGGCGCAGGATTAGACCCACGATTGTTTCGTAACGGAAAGATCATTCCCGCTATCCGTTCAGCTGTATTACGTATTTTATTTGAGCATTTAAACAACCATTACTACAACCCAGAGGCCTATTGCACAGTGTGGTTAGCTGGATCTGGTGTAAGTTACCAATGGACAGCAGCCCGTAATCCAGGAGACTTAGACTGCTTAATCGGTATTAACTATTTGTTATTTAGACAGGCTAACCCACAATATAAGGCATTGAGCGATCAACAGATTGCAGATATGTTTAACGCAGATTTTAAAGATGATTTGCACCCGCTAACAAAAAACTTCTTAGACGCCTACGAACTAACTTTTTTTGTAAATGTTAAGACCGATATTCGACAGATTAAACCCTATGCAGCCTATTCATTGACACATGATGACTGGACAGTCGTGCCAGATGTTAAAGCCCCACCCAAGAATAAAATGTGGGAACAGCGCGTTGCAAAAGATACATCCATGACTACTGCCATATTATCGCGCTATTCAGAGGCGTTTGATAGATTAGGAACCGCAACAACAGACACCGCTAGACGAAATGCAGAGGCTGCGCTATTGTTAGCCGTTCAACAAGGTGCTGCATTATTTGATGAGATTCACAAAGGAAGAGCTAGCGCATTTAGTCCTTCTGGACTAGGATACACAGATGTTGCAAACTATCGTTGGCAAGCAGGTAAGGCCGTAGGCACTATTCAGGCCTTACGAAAGTTAAAAGACATTTCAACAAAAAGTAAAAAAGAATTTGAGTCACAGACTTACGGAATGGAACTACCAAACGTAAATACTTTGATTCGTCGCGCTCTTGGCGCACGTAAGTAACACCTTAAATACACGGACTACTAAAGGAACTAATTGTGGCAACCCTTATGTTTATTGACTACGTTTTACGTGATCCTGTTACTAACGCGCCAATTCCACAAGGTATGAAATTATTTCGTATGTTGAAAGAGCATGACCGCGTTCTACTTCTTGCCACACACAAGGAAAAAGATGACCGTTGGTTACGAGAAAATAAAGTAAATTTAGTAGACGATATTATCGGGCCTGACTTGGTGTTTGCAGGAGAGTTTCCAGAGTGGCGCCAAGTAGAGTTCTGCCGAGGCCAAGGTGCTGTGGAGTTAGTGGTTACCGCTAACCCAGATTTGGCTAAAAAGTTACTAGAAGTCGGTATTACTAGTTTTCTATTCCTTCATCCACGCTACCTTACAGAGAAGTTCCGCCCAGATTCAGGCGGAGTCAAGGCATGGAAGTCCATTGTTACTGAGATCCAAACCCAGCAAGAGCAATTTACTGAGGATCACCGAGTAAACTAATGAAATTTATAATGTTAGGGGGGTTCGATTTGATGCACATTTGTACGGTTTGATGGTAGTATTTATGTATGAAAACTTGTACTTTATGCAAAGAGTCTAAGTCTACAGCTGATTTCAGAGTGGTAAAAAGGAAAAAAGCCCCGTCTTT
>Ga0316227_1003965_pt1 | contig 11477 bp, 11 predicted proteins | sample TBH18019metaG_FD_206012 | JGI IMG/M metagenome (GOLD analysis project Ga0316227, IMG submission 206012) | Freshwater microbial communities from Trout Bog Lake, Wisconsin, USA - TBH18019 | ecosystem: Environmental > Aquatic > Freshwater > Lake > Hypolimnion/Profundal zone | place: USA: Wisconsin... | reverse complement strand
ATCTTCTGTAAATGCTATATCTCCTCTACAATCTAGCGGGGGTACATCACCAACTATTAGTCTTATTTCTACAACAGGTTCTGGTGCGGTTGTACAAGCTAATTCACCAACTATTACAACGCCTAACGTAGTCGGTGTAACAAACGGAAGTAATGTTTCTTCTGGATATGTGGGTGAAGTAGTAACAAGTAACGGCACCAATGTTTCTCTTACTAGCGGTGTAACAGCAACTATTTGCACAGTATCTTTAGGGGCTGGTGTGTGGCTTATTAATGGTGTTGGATCCGCCAACCAGGGTTCTGGATCAAGTGCTCTTGCAGTTGCGTTTATTACGGACTTAAACACTACAGGAACTATTGACAGTTCCGCTGGATTCTTTGAAAGTGGTGCAGGAATTACTGCTATTTCTTTACCATATACTTTGTACCTTAATGTTAGTTCCACTACTACAGTTTATTTATCGGTTAATTGTGGTTTTTCCGGTGGTACTTTTATTGGTCACGGGTCTATTACTGCAATCAGAATTAGATAAGTATGAACGAAATCCTTACCCATCTTCTAACTGGCAAGGATAATAAAACCCACGATATCGGTCGTTGGACTTGGTTGATTGGGTTTGTGGCTATTATCTGTATTGCTATTTATGAAGTGATGCAAGTACAACATATTAGCCTTACTGAACTTGCTGAAGCATTAGGCCTTGTATCTGGTGCTGGCGGAGCGGCTACTATGATGAAAAAAGATACGGAGCCAGGTTAATGTTTCCATTATCGGTATTTACTTATGTCAAAATTGGTTTATTTATTGTACTTGTATGCGGCAGTTTTTATAGCGGCTGGCATACTCGGGATGTTGATTTTTCTGTTTACAAAGATCAAGTCCGCATTGCAGCAGAAAAGCAAATTGCAGAAAACGAATCGATCCAGAAACAACAGGCACTAATTAATAAAGGAATACAAGATGAATATGATGCGAAGCTTAGTCTTTTGCGCCAGTATTATGCTAACGGGGTGCGGAACAACAATGGTGCCAGTACAGTGTCCGGCATTTCCTCAACCACCAAGCTCTCTGATGCAATCGCCGCCTACAATCAACTTGCTTCAGATTGCGCAGCCACAACCCTCCAAGTAGTAACGCTCCAGCAATGGGTCAATGAACAGTTAGGTGTTAAATGAGTAAAGAACAATTAGCTGCTTGGGTTACTTTAATTGCTACGTTTACATTATGTATAACTGTGGTAGCTATGGTAAGCGTGTTTATGATGGGTTTTTTTGATCCGCAAGTAGATAACAATAAGTTATTTGAAATAGTAGGACCTGCATTTCAAACTATTGTAGGTGGATTTATTGGATTAATTACAGGTATTAAAATAGGTTCAGACGAATGAAACCAGAACAATTAACACAGCTTGGTATTGACCAAAAATGGCTTGACCCACTAAACCAAACCTTTGCTAAGTACGATATTAATACTCCTCTTCGCCAAGCATCTTTTATAGGTCAATGCCAACATGAATCAAACAATTTCAGAACTTTGGAAGAGAACCTTCATTACTCTGCCGATGGACTTATGCGTACATGGCCCTCAAGATTTCCTAGTACAGATGTGGCTGAACAATATGCAAATAATCCAGAAAAAATTGCTAACAAAGTATATGCAGGACGCTTGGGAAATACAGAAGAAGGCGATGGATGGAAATTTCATGGACGGGGTGTAATCCAACTTACTGGACGAGATAACTATGACAGATGTGGAAAAGCATTTAGCATTGATCTTATTAGTGAACCACAGCTTTTGGTTAATCCTAATTACGCTGCTTTGTCTGCGGGATGGTTCTGGAACAAAACAGGATTAAATGCCTTGGCTGATGTACAAGATTACGATACAATGACTAAGCGCATTAATGGCGGTTTACTCGGACTTGACGACCGCAAAGCTAAAATTGCTAAAGCCATATCCGTATTAGGGTAATCTATGCCATTACAAAAACTACAATTTAGACCTGGTGTTAATAGGGAAGGTACAATTTATAGTAACGAAGGCGGTTGGTATGATATGGACCACGTACGTTTTCGTTCTGGATTACCTGAAAAAATTGGTGGTTGGCAACAAATATCTAATAACCAATATAATGGAATTTGCCGTTCAATATGGGTATGGTCGGATGCTGACCTAGGTACTGGCAATCTTTATATTGGGTTAGGCACAAGCAGTAACTACTATATTTACCAAGGCGGTATCTATTACGATATTACCCCTGTAGTACAAACCGATACATTAACTAACCCGTTTACTGGAAATGGTACTACTACCGTTACGGTTACAGATTCTTCTTATAGCCCTAGCGTTGGGGATTCTGTTTATATTACTAGTAGCGCTCCAGTAGGAGCAGCGGCTGGTTGGGGTGTTGATGGTTGGGGTGTTGACTCTTGGGGTGGCTACTACGGCTCTGGTGTAACTATTGCCGGTACTTATACAGTAACTTCTGTAATATCTTCAACCCAATATACAATCCAAACTTCGGTTCCTGTTACTGGTACGGGCGGCGGTACAGTTACTATTGCTTACAAATACCCAGCAGGCTTGCCTACTTATATTACGGGTAATGGCTGGGGCGCAGGTCCTTGGTCTCGTGGTGCATGGGGTTCAGCATATTCTACGGGCATTGGTCAGCAGCTGCGTCTATGGAGTAATGATAACTTTGGCTCTGATCTTGTTTTAGCACCTCGTGGCGGTCCAATATTCTATTGGCAAGATAGTGGAACAGTAAGTACTCCAGCCAAATACCTAAGTTATTTAGCTAGCCAAACGGCATCTGGCATTGTAGATGCTTCTACGTTTACCTCGGGTGTATCTTCTATTACAGTATCTTCAGCTAACGCACCGTATATTTATCCGTTTATGACAATTACAGGGACACATATCCCTGCGGGTACACAAGTAGCTTATAACTATGTTACTGGCTCTACAACAGTACCGATAACAAATACTACAACAGGCGCAAGTTCAGGTAACTACTCTTTCTCTTATTCCGGCGGTTATGTGCCAACTGAGACATACCAAGTAATTTCTTCTGAAGTTCAAGAATTTATTATTGCCTTTGGTGCTAATCCTTATGCACCTGGAACTTCTTCTATAACTATTAATGGGCAACAAGCTAGCGGGTCAACATTTAATCCAATGTTAGTTCGTTGGTCAGACCAGGCAAATCCATTCCAGTGGGTTCCAATAGCTACAAATCAATCTGGTGAATACGCATTATCTAATGGCTCATTTATTATGTGTGCCCGTGCAACCCGCCAAGAGATTTTAGTTTGGACAGATTCGGCAATTTATTCTATGCAATATATTGGGGCGCCTTATGTTTGGGGCTTCCAAATTCTTATGGACAATACTTCCATAATGAGCCCAAATGCTTCTATTACAGTAAACAATATTACTTACTGGATGGGTCGTGATCGCTTCTATATGTACAACGGTACCGTACAAACCCTACCTTGTGCGCTAAAACAATACGTCTTTGACGATATTAACCAAGACCAAGCATACCAAGTTTTTGCTGGTGCTAACGAAGGATTTAATGAAATTTGGTGGTTCTATTGTTCTATAGACGGAAATGGCGGAGGCATATCAAATCCGAACACCCAAGTAGATAAGTACGTTGTCTATAACTATTTAGATAATTGCTGGTACTACGGCACGATGGCTCGTTCTGCTTGGTATCAAACTGGTATTGTTCAGTATCCGATCGCTGCCGATTATAACGGCAGATTAAACTACCACGAGAATGGTAACGACGATAACTCTACAACAACCACACTACCTATTGATGCTTACGTGCAGTCTTCAGATTTCGATATTGGGGATGGTCAGCAGTTTGGGTTTGTATGGCGCATCCTGCCTGACATAAACTTTAATAGCTCAACTTGCGCTAATCCGTCTGTAACTATGCAGGCTATTCCAAGGCAGAACTCTGGTACGGCTTACGGCACGGCTGATAACCCACAAGTAGTTAGCCCACAAAGTTTTAGAAATACTCCAGCGTATACAGTAAATCAATTTACTGGTCAGGTATATACCCGCCTACGGGGTCGTCAGATGGCATTTAGGGTTGAATCAACTGGACAAACTGGTGTGGCTTGGCAGCTAGGTGCCCCTCGTATTGATATTAGACCTGATGGACGTAGATAATGGCTACTTCTGCAAACCAACAATACAATGGGCTACCATTACCCCCCGCTGCACCAAACTTGCCAGTCGCTCCTGATAGCTATAGTGCCCAGTATGAAAACCAGATGCTAAACGTGTTAAGGCTATATTTTAACCAGTTAAATAACTATACCCAGGCTACAGCAAACCCCGATAGTGGGACTACAGATAATAGGCCAGGTCAACCCTTGCAAACAGGGCAGATATTTTTTGATACAACACTAGGTATTCCAATTTGGTGGACTGGTACGAAGTGGGTAAATGCTTCCGGAACTGGAGTTTAAGTGTTAAAATCGGCAAAAATACTAAGGAATATGCTATGAACGGTGGACAAGGTATCGGCGAACTTATGCTCATGAAATCGGCTATGGGTGGGATGAACCCTGCCGAAAGTAACCAAGGTATAGCTGGTGCCCCTGCAGCTTTACAAAAACCATCTACTAGCGCACTAAAGATTTTAACAAGTTATTTCCAGAATAGGGGTATACCCTTACAGCAAGGTTATGCTGCGGTACAGAAAGAACTTGGACAAGGACTAAAACTTTTGCAGTTTAAAAATTCTCTTTTAGCAATCAAGGATTTAGGTCAGGGAATGGCACAAATTCACTTTTTTACTACTGACATACAGCAACAACTTAAGCAAGATATCAAGCACTTTATTGACTTAATGCGTAAGGCTGGTATTCATACTGTCTATGATAAAGATGCTGACCCAGTATTTATGCAAGCAGCCAAGGAGTTTGGTGCTCAACCACAACAATCAGATAACCCGCAGTTTAAGATGATGGCTACATTATGACCCAAGTAGCTCATCCAAAGGCACTTAAAGTAGAGGCTGTATTACCCCAGCTTCGTGAGTTGCCACAAGTTGAATGTACTGAGAAGCACTATTTTGCCCCTGGAATCTATGTTAAAGAAGTTACTATGCCCGCTGGTTCTGTTATTGTAGGTAAACCCCATAAAACTGAACACTTGTGCGTAATGCTTAAAGGTCGTATGCAGTTGTTAAAGGATAATGGGGAAGTTGTTGAATTGGTAGCCCCTATGACTTTTGTAGGAAAACCCGGTCGTAAAGTAGCTAACATAATTGAGACTGTTGTATTTCAGAATATTTTTGCAACCGACGAAACTGATGTGGAAAAGCTAGAAGCTATGTTCGTCGAGAACCCGCTATTGGAAGGAAACTAATATGGCATTTGTTGACGTTGGTGTAGCCGCAGCCGCAGCTTTTGGTGCTGAAGGTATTGGTACTGTAGCTGCAGGTGCTATTGGTTCCGGCTTGGTCGGTATGGGTACTGGTGCTTTGATGGCAGGTATTCAAGGTAAAAACGTACTTAACGGCGCTCTTATGGGCGGTGCTTTAGGCGCAGTAGGTGGTGGTATTGGCGGTTCATTTATGGGTGGTGCTGGTGATGTTACCGGACAGATTGGCACGGACATTGCCTCTATGAATGCCGCAGGAGCCTCATCAGATCAGATTGCACAAACTCTAATGGACAATTATGGTATGACCGCTGCCCAAGCTCAAGCTGCTATGGGACAAGTTGCAAATGGTACTGGCACTGCTGCTGGTATTGGCACTTTGGCTAATGATGCTGCTGTTCAAGGTGCTGGTGGGGCTGCCGCTGGTGCTGCTGGTTCTGCTCCTGTTGGTGCTAGTCAAGCAGCTGTTCAAGGCGCTAAACAAGCTATGACTACACCTAGCAGTTCATTAATACCGGGTGTTTCAAATACAAACTTATTAAGATATGGTCTACCTGCAGCTGCTGTCCTTTATGGCGCTGCTAATACTGGTAATAATCCTGGCATTACTAAACAGTCTTATGTTGGACAATCGCAACCTGTACCGGGAATTATGAGCGCTTCTTTGAGTCCAAACTATAAAGGATACTTCCAAGCTAAAGAAGGCGGTATTGCTAAGTTAGCTGTTGGTGGTACAGGTGAAGCAGGAATGACTCCTAGCGTTACACAGTCAATGTATAACCCTGCGGATGTAAATCAAGCACAAAGTAGTAGTCTATCTCCACAAACACAAGCATTGTTAAATCAATATGGCATAAACCCAACTCAAGCCCAGCCAGTACTAACTGCACTACAAAGCCAAGGAATTGGTACAAAAACTGCAGCTAAAGGTGGTGTAATGAGATATGATTTTGGTGGATTTATAAATGATGTATTACCCAATCCCGGCGATCAAATAGATGCAATCCAAAATAATCCGGTACAAGCTGCTATTGGTGCAAATACTCCAGCAGAAACAGCAATCTGGAACGAAATAACTGGGTCTAACTATAAACCATTAACAAATATGTATGGTAAAGCGGTAACTGCGGCGGATGGTGGCATCATGGGCTACTCCCACGGAGGTAAATCAGAATATCATTTAGGATCTTATAGCGATGGCGGACGATTACTTAAAGGGCCAGGCGATGGAATGTCAGACGAAATTCCAGCAACAATCGCACACAAGCAACCCGCTCGTTTGGCAGAAGGTGAGTTTGTTGTCCCTGCCGATGTGGTGTCCCATCTTGGCAACGGTAGTACTGATGCTGGTGCTAAACACTTGTATAAAATGATGGATAACGTGCGTAAAGCTCGTACAGGTCATACTAAACAAGGTAAACAGATTAAGGCGGATAAATTTTTACCAAAAGCTAAATGATAATTAACCACGTACAACCAACATATTGTGCTCAAATATGGAAATCAGTTGAACCATTTATAATTGAAGCCCATAAACAAGATAGTGAAGATTATTCAGTAGAACAAATAAAAGCTTTTGTATTAACAGGACAATGGATATTATTAATAGCAGCAGATGAACAAGGTGCAATACATGGAGCAATGACGGTAAGTTTTTTAAACTACCCTAACGATAGAATTGCTTTTATAACAGCTACTGGTGGTAAAACGATTATTAGTGAAGATACTTTTAATCAGATGGCGGTAATTTTAAAAAGTTTTGGAGCGACAAAAGTGCAGTCGGCAGTACGGGAATCAATGAGTCGATTGCTTAGTCGTGTTGGATTTAATAATAGATATATTGTTACAGAAAAAAGAATTTAGGAGGCTTTATGGGTGGCGGTGGATCAAGTGGTGGTGGCGGTGGAACCACACAATCAGTATCAAATGCTTATAGTAGTTTATCTCCTTGGATAGCTCCTTATGTAACTTCTATGCTGGGTGCTGGGCAAAACCAAGTATTCCAAACACAAAACGTTGCTGCGGTACCTGCTCAATATGATAGCAATGGTAACTTAGTTCCTGGTACAGGCACATCTGGCGGTCAGCAAATTACTGGCTTAAATCCATATACACAATATGGATTGAATGGCGCTGGTATGACTGCAGGAGATATGGCTGCTGCTAATGCTTCTGTAGCTAATTTTAGCCCGTTACAACAACAGTCTTTTCAAGGTGCTGCTAATCTACAAGTACCCGGTCAATTTAACGCTGCTACTAATTTTGCTAATCAAGCTGGTTACGGAGGTTTAAATACTACTAATCAAGCTGGTTACTATGGCAATATGGGTAATATTGCAGGGCAAAATGCTGCAAACGCATCACAAATATACGGAAACCAAGGCGCTCAAACAGGTCAGCAATACGGTGGTCTTTCTGCTATGCAAGGACAGCAAGGGGCTAATATCGGTGCTAGTTTAGGGCAGATGTCTACAAACCCTGGCGCTGTTGGCGCTTATATGAACCCCTATATTCAAAACGCTATTAACCCAGCGTTGCAAACATTAAATCAACAATATGGTATTGCTGGCACACAAATGGCTGGTCAAGCTACAGGTGCTGGCGCTTTTGGTGGTTCACGTAACGCTTTACAGCAAAACCTAAATGCGCAAAACCAAATGTTGGCCCAAAACCAATTAGTAGGTGGGGCATACCAAAACGCATACCAAAACGCACAGCAACAAATGAACGCCGCAAACCAAGCAGCTTTAGCTGGTAATCAACAAGCCTTAACTGGATATGGACAAGCTGGTTCTCAGGCATTGCAAGGTTTAGGTATGGGATTACAAGGCGCTAACCAAGCTGGTAATTTAGGAATTGCTGGCGCACAAGCAGGTTTACAAGGTGTTGGCGCTCAACAAGCTGGTTATAATTTGGCTGGTCAACAAGCAAGTAATTTGGCTAATATCGGTTCACAACAGTTAGCAGCTCAGCAAGGTGTCCTTGGTACACAAAATACTTACGGTCAACAACAAACTGCGCAGCAACAAGCAATTATTAACCAAGCTATGCAGAACTATCAGACTGGCCAACAATATCCTTGGACTCAACTTACCAACCTTAAAAACTTGGTTTCTGGTGTTCCTGTTACGGATACAACCCAGACTCAACAAACTGCTGCTCCATCTACTGCTAACTTAATTGGTGGTGCTGGACTTACTGCTTTGGGTACTTCCCTTACTAATCCAACGCCTAGTGTTGTTGTTAATAATCCTAGTAGTAATAGTAACAATGCTAGTGCTGGTAAATCCGGAGGTATTGTTAATAGCGGTAAAATTAAAAAGATGAATAGCGGTGGTATTAGCTCTATCTATCGCAAAGCACTTAATGATCCTGCATCTGTTCCAGACCAAAGCATTAAAGATGGCACAATCCAAGGTTTACCTGCCCAGTTAGTTCAGGCAATGAAACTTAATGAGCAACAACAAGCCCAGGCACCACAACAAGCCCCTACATCTACTGTTATTCAAGATGTTGATACTAAAGCTGCGCAACAACAAGCTCAAGAGCAACAGATAGATGAACAGAAGTTACTAGCCCAACTTCCAACTATCATGGCAGATTTAAAAGTCAAGCGTGATATTGCCGAAGAAAAAGGTGACAAGAAAGCTATTAAATCAATCGATACACAGATATCAGAAATATCTATGTTGGCTCAACGTGCTCAAGAAAAAATGCAGTTACAACCTCAGCAAGCTCAAGGGCCACAATCGGCTCCGCCTCCACAAGGTATTGATGCAGCTATGGCTCAGCAACAACAAGCCCAAGCTATGCAACAACCACAGCAAGTAGCACAAGCCCCACAGTCACAAGGTATTGCTGCGTTTAATAAAGGTGGTGTTGCCCGTTATGCAACCGAACCAAGTGTAACAAAAGATAATACCCCCCAATCTGGTTGGGGTTCTGACCCTAACTATGATCCAGATAAACAAGGTTTACCTACACGATTTGGTGATATCGGTACTTACTGGAGTAAAAAAATAGCTCCTAATTTAAGTTCTTTAACAGCAAATATGCAGCCAGCTACTCCTGTTGCTGCAACTCCAACCCCTGCGGATAATAAACCTGTTGAAACTAAACCAGCAAGGGATTATTCAGGTATTGAAGTTCACGGAAATAATACTGGTGGTAATAAAACAACTACTAATGCTGAACAAGATTTAAATATCCCTCAGTATGATGTTAAAGGTACAACCAATGATGTTACTAAAATGATTAGTAATTGGTCTGATATGCTTATGAAACAGTATAATCAAGATACTTCAATGCAAGATCTTGGCGCTGGTCTTAGAGCTGCTGGTGGTGCATGGGCATCAGGTGTAGGTAATCAAGGTCTTGGTAATGCAATTAATGCTTTTGGTAGTGCCTACTCTAAGAGTGCCGAATCAAGCCAAGAAAGAAAAGATAAACAGCTACAACAACTTATGAGTCTTGGATTATCTGGCGCTCAACTCAAAATGGAAGCTGCCAAACTTGGTATCAGCGAACGGGATATTACACAAAAAGCCCCCCTCATTGCCGCACAGGTAAACTGGTACAATGCTAAAGCTGCGCATCCAAACGCTAGCCAAGGTCTTGGTTCAGTACAAAGCGCAACTGCTAATAAGGTTTATGATACTTATGCAGGATACGCAGCCAACCCTAGTCCGAATGACCCAGTATGGGCTTACGTTTCCAAGTCTAAAGATGCAGGTATTTTACAAGGATTGAAGAGCGCTAAACCAGGCACCCCTTCTTACGACAATGCCAAACTTATTTATGGACAATATGCTGATGCCCTAGCAGAACAACGTCTTAATAAGCTAGCAGTTCATGGAGCAAAAACACCTATAATTGCAGGATCGGCTGCAGAAGAATAAGGAAAGTTTCATGCCAAAGGTAACAGTACCGGGAGTAGGCGTTGTATCAATGCCTGATAACTTATCGCACCAAGAAATATTAGATCGTGCATATGATATGAAAATGGCTGCTCAGCAGTCCGCTTATAAGTTTGATCCTAAAGATCAAGGCATCGGTCAGCTTATTTCTGGTGGTGCTAAACGTGCTTGGGAAGGTCTTAAAGGTGATGTATTAGAAGGTCTACCAGCATTAGGTGCATCTGCACTTGGCTATAACGAAACCGCTAAAAATTTGTTGGACCAATACCAACAACGCATGGAACAAGCTAATATAGAAAACCCTGCGGCTTATTCATCCTATAAAGATATTAAAGGCGCTGGAGACGTACTACCATTCTTAGCCGAAAGTGCTGGTGAACTAGCTCCTACTGCAGCTTCATTTATTGGTGGCGCTGGACTCGGCACACAGATTGGTAAGCAGGTAGCTAAAAGAAGCATTGCATCGGCAGTAGAAAAAAATCTTGCTGAACACATTGCCAAACGTGGATTAACTGAAGAAGCTGGTGCTGCACTACAGAAACGTATTACTGATAGCGCTATTGCTAAAGGTGCTGAAATCGGTAGTAAAACTGGCTTGTGGGGTTCATCTTTAGCTACTAACGTGCCTGATACATTCCAACAAATTTACCAAGATACTGGTGAACTGCACCCCGGTGTGGCATTAACTATCGGTCCTCTGGTTGCAGCACTAGATACATACTTACCTGAAAAGATATTAACCCAGCTTGGTTCTAAAGGTAAAACACAATTAGCGGCTGAGTTACTTAAAAAATCTAGTGTAGTTCCTGTTCCTTTTAAGAACGCATTTATTGGTGAAGTGCTTAAAACTACTGGCGGTGAAGCATTAACTGAAGGCGGTCAGCAAGTCCTGCAAAACTTAGCGTCTACATTGTCTGGTGATAAGCAAGGTTTCTTTTCCCAACAAAACATTGACAACATTATTACTAGCGCCCTTAAAGGTGCTGTTGGTGGTGCTACCCTTGGTGGTCCCGGCGCTGCTATGCAAGCTCGGCAAATTAAAGCACAGACCACTCAAGCTGCTGCCGAACAAAAAGCTAAAGCAGAACAAGCTGCTAACTTACAGTCAGACCAAGCACTAGCTGCAAAACAACAAGCTAATGGTAATAT
>Ga0316227_1003964_pt1 | contig 11477 bp, 10 predicted proteins | sample TBH18019metaG_FD_206012 | JGI IMG/M metagenome (GOLD analysis project Ga0316227, IMG submission 206012) | Freshwater microbial communities from Trout Bog Lake, Wisconsin, USA - TBH18019 | ecosystem: Environmental > Aquatic > Freshwater > Lake > Hypolimnion/Profundal zone | place: USA: Wisconsin... | reverse complement strand
GCGACCGCCTTCAGGAAATCGTCCGTGACGTAGCGGTCGATAAGGCTGCGCAGGCGTCCGTCGCCGAACAGGCCGGAGCCGAACAGCACGTTCGCCAGGTTCGGCGAGGCCACCAACTCGCTGGCGACGCCGCTCGTGTAGAACTCGGTCAGATAGGGGTCGTAGGCTGAGCCCAGGAACGCGAAGGGCGCGATCAGTGCACCGGTCGAAACGCCCGAGACCAGGGTGAAGTCCGGCCGCTTGCCGGATGCCGACCAGCCATTGAGCACGCCTGCCCCGTAGGCGCCGTCGCCGCCGCCGCCCGACAGGGCCAGATAAGAGAAGCCCTTGAGGCGCCGCTCCGGATTGGCGGCGAGCTCTGCGATCGTCTCCACCGACGCGTCGGCGAAGACGCGGGCGCCCGGAATGCCCGGCACGGTCGCGAACGCCGCCTGCTCGGCGGTGTAGGGCGTCCGCGGAACGCTGCCGCAGGCCGCCACCTGACCCGCCAGCCCGAACGCAATCGCCATGCGCAGGCTGACCTGACGAACACCCATCGTCACTTCCTCGAACCGCGTAACCCGCCCACTCTGCCACACGGAACGAGCTTGGCCGTATCGCCTGTTCCGTCTTAGCCGGCTCAGCGGAGCGATAAGGCCGCGCTGTTGCGGTGAGGTCACGATCACACGTGATCGGGGCGCAAGCGTGGCCGCTGCAGCAGGCTCGCCAGCCGCCGCCGCGCTGCGCCAATGTCGGTGGACAGGCGGCGCAGCGGCACGCGCCCGGAGCCTGCCTGCCCTTGCAAGCCGCGCGAACGCCGCGCTAGGGTTCCCCCGTGGCCTGGCGAGACAGGGTGTCGCACGCGATGCGGCAGCCGGCGCGCGAGGGTGCGTCTGCGCGGCGACATGGCCGGCCGAGATCCGGCTCCTGTTGGCCTGAAACACACGGACTCGCCTTCGGAAACGCAGCCGAGCCGCACGGGGCGGAGGGGATGATGGAAGCGGGTCTCGGCTGGACGGATGATCGCGTGGCGCTGCTGCGCCGGCTGTGGGAAGACGGGCAGAGCGCGAGCAAGATCGCGGCGCAGCTCGGCGGCGTCACCCGCAACGCGGTCATCGGCAAGGTCCACCGCCTGGGCCTCGCCGGGCGCGCACGGGGCGGCGAGGAGGCTCCCGCCGTTGCGCCGCCCGCGAAGTCCGTCGAGATCGAGACGGCCATTGCGGTGGTCGAGACACAGGCGCCGGAACCGGTCGCGATCCTGACGCACCGTCCGGCCCCGGAATTCCCGGCACCCGCGCCGACCCCCGAGCCGGTGGCCCTGGCGGTGTCGCAGCGTGTCACCATCATGGACCTGCGTGAATCCATGTGCCGCTGGCCGCTCGGCGACCCGACGACCCCGGAATTTCGCTTCTGCGGCGCCCGGTCGATCACCGGTCTGCCCTACTGCACCCACCACGCCGAGATCGCCTATCAGCCCGCCGCCGAACGGAAGCGCGATCGCCGCGTCGCCTCGTTCCGCTGAGGCGCCGCGCCTTCAGCGCAGGATCACACCGGCTTCGCGGAGGACGCGCGCGGTCCCGGCATTGACCCTGTCCGCCTGGACGAGGCCGACGAGGTTTTTCGGCTGGGCGTCGGTCAGATCGGTCCGCGCCAGCGTCCGGACGACGCGATAGGCCGTCTCCTCGTCAAGCCCGGGCCGCGCGAGCACGAAGCTCCAGGATCCAACCGTCTCGATCGCGTCCGCCTGTCCGGCGAAGCTGCCGGCCGGAACCGTCAGGCGCCGCATCGCCGCGCCGGGCTGGGCGAGGCGGGCGATGGCGGCCTCGGACGGTCCGAAGAAGCGGGCACCGCCCGGGTCGCCGGCCAGGGCGTGGAAGCCCGGCCAGTCGAGTCCGCCGCCCCAGAGCGCATCGGCGTGGCCCTCCCGCACCAGGGTCGGACCGTCGCCGGCCCGATCGAGGAGGATCGGGCTGATATCGCGCTCAGGATCGAGGCCCGAAGCGCTGAGGGCGCTCCGGCCCATGACGGTGAGCCCCGATTTGTGTGTGCCGAGCACGACCCTGCGCCCGCGCAGATCCGCCACGGAGCGGATCGCGCTGCCAGCCTGAACCACGAACAATCCGGGCGTGGGGTACATCGGCGCCAGAACGGTCAGGCCGCCGCCCTCGGCAAGGGCCAGATAGGCGTACTCGCCCTGAACAAGGCCGAGATCGACACGACCGGCGCGAAGGAGGCCGATATTCTCGGCCGACCCGCCGGTCGCGCGCCGCTCGATCGTCAAGGCCGGGTCGGTCGCCGTGATGGCGGCGGAAAACGCCTCACCGAAGGCCGGGAACCCGCCCCCCGGCGTCGCGGTGGCGAGGACGACGCGGACCGTCTCCGCCGAGCGCGCCGGCCGCGCCAGCAACAGCCCGACCGCAGCCAGAAGCGCGATCCGGCGAGTCGGCCGTCGGGACTGATCACCGCCTTCGGGAATAGCGGTCGCCCCGATCCCGGTGGTCGAGTCCGCACGGTCAGGAGAATGAAATTCCATCAGGATCGGATCGCTCAATAAAGGCCTTCCACCCCGTGCCGAATGCTTGCGGAATTCCGGAAAGAACTTTCGACAACGGCACTTAGCCCAATTGCTCCCGCCGCGGCAACGCGATATCGCAGCCTCCGGTCCGGGACCGGCAGCACTTTCCGCGCAAGGACGATCCCTTGGCGGGATCTGTCCCGGACACGACATCTGTCCGACCCGTCACCACGTGCAGGAGTTCCGCGATGGCCGATAACCTCAACGCACCGGCGAAGGTCGGCCACGGCCGTGTCTACGGCTCTATCACAGAAACCATCGGCAACACGCCTCTGGTACGCCTGAACCGGCTGCCGAAGGAGCACGGGGTCGACGCCGAGATCCTGCTCAAGCTCGAATTCTTCAACCCGATCGCCAGCGTAAAGGACCGCATCGGCGTCAACATGATCGATGCCCTGGAGGCCTCGGGCAAGCTCCAACCCGGCGGCACGCTGGTCGAGCCGACCTCGGGCAATACCGGCATCGCCCTCGCCTTCACGGCCGCAGCCCGTGGCTACCGGCTCATCCTTGTGATGCCTGAGACCATGTCCCTCGAGCGGCGCAAGATGCTCGCCTTCCTGGGTGCGGAGCTGGCGCTCACCCCCGGTGCGCAGGGCATGAAGGGCGCGATCGCCAAAGCCGAGGAATTGCTGAAGGAAATTCCCGGTTCGGTGATGCCGCAGCAATTCTCGAACCCGGCCAATCCGGAGATTCACCGGAAGACCACCGCCGAGGAGATTTGGAGCGACACTGGCGGCCAGCTCGACGCCTTCGTGGCTGGTGTCGGTACCGGCGGCACCGTGACGGGCGTCGGCGAGGTTCTGAAGCCGCGCCTCCCGAACCTGAAGATCTTCGCCGTGGAGCCGGAGGATTCCCCGGTGATCTCCGGCGGCCAGCCCGGCCCGCACAAGATCCAGGGCATCGGTGCCGGCTTCATCCCGGACAATCTGCACACCGACATCCTGGACGGCGTCCTGAAGGTCACCAACCAGGCTGCCTTCGAGACGTCTCGGGCGCTGGCTCGGTTGGAAGGCATCCCCGGCGGCATCTCCACCGGCGGCAACGTCGCCGCGGCGTTGGAACTGGCCAAGCGGCCCGAGTTCCAGGGCAAGCGCATTGTCACCGTCGCCTGCTCGTTCGCCGAGCGCTACATCTCATCGGCCCTGTTCGACGGGATCGGCTGAGGCAGACACCGGAGCGGCCCGCGCGCCGCTCCACAAACGGACCGCATCAGGATCGCGCCGGCGCAGGCCGGCGTGAGACTCCGCCGGGGGATGAGCGTGCCTCACCACCCTGATCATCTGAATATTCTTTATCTGTATCCGATGCGTGAATATAACTACGATATTACTAGATTAATGTTTGGACGATCATTGCTTTTCGTCAGATGATTTTATGCACCCCTGCGAGGAGATGCCTTCAGGGCTCGGGCCTGGATTCAGGAACATCTTTCCGCTAACGCCGCACCAAGCGATTGGACGGTGATTCATTCATGCGCGGCCTCTTGATACTCCTGTTCGGCCTCTGGGTTCAGGCGGCGATGGCGGGGGGCTTCGCAACTCACGACCTCACCGGGCTGGCCGAAGTTGCCCGAACGGCGCTCGGGCCGGACGCCACAGCACAGGTTGCGCCCGTGCATCTCAGCCTGCACTGCGCGGCCTGTACGGGCGCACCGACGCTGGAGCTGCAGCTCGGGCGCCTGACCGACGGAACCGAAAAGCGGGTCCGCTCCGGCAGAACATCCTTCGCCGCACTGGAGGCGATCTGCATCCAGCGCAATCCGGGATGCCGACTCTCGACTCTGCCTGCCGGTCGGGCGATCGGCTGGCTGAGCGTCTACGCGCTCGACAACGGTGCGGGTGCGACTGCCGTCATCCTGCGGGATGGCGAATTGCTGACGATCGAGGCTCAGGCGGCGGACCGTGGGGCCGCCGAGGACTCCGTGCGGCGCCTGACGCAGACCGTCCTGCCTCAGATCGTCGGGCCCTGATACTCGACCTGCGAGCTTTCGATCGCCGCTTCCCGCGCAACCCTCCTTCGCCGCCTCCGTTGTCCCACGAAGACGCAGCGAGGCGAGCCATGACAGACCAGAGCGGACGACCAGCGCGGGAGGGTGCCGACACCAACGGAACGACCGAGACCAAGACGCCGCGCGAGGTGTTCGGCCACGTGGAAGACCAGGCCAAGTCCGGTACCGATCTGAGCGAGGCCATCGACCGTGCCACTGCGGCCGTCGGCCAGGACGACGGGAAGCGCTGATGGTCAGGCCGACGAGCGATTCCGAAACGGTCACCCGCAAGCCTGACGACAAGGTCGGAACGCGCGGAACGCCACCCGCCGGGGGCGGCCATCAAACCCCCGAACAGGCGGCGATCACCGACATGGGATCCGATGGAACGCCGCAGAGCGAGCCGAAGGATGGTTGGGGTGCCACCGGAGAGCCGGGTCGCGCGCCGCCCGCAGTCGGCGGCTCGTCCGGCGGTCACTCGGATCAGAAAGCCTCACGGGGTCCGGCCGCCGACGCGAAGATCGCCGGCGGTCACTCGCGCGCCGAGCGGGAGAACCCGAAATGAGCGAGCGCCGAGACACCGACCCGCAGCCGGAAAAGCCGAAGAACGTCGCACCCGACGCGGTCAAGGATCCGAACGAGAAGACCGAGGGCAAGCCCGGTCACGGGACCTCGACCGGTGGAACCCAGCACGACGAGACCGACCCCGGCAGCAGCTGACGCAAGCAGGTCGGCCGCTGCCGCCGCAATGGCGGAGTGGCCGCGCGGCCTTCAGGAGAGTCGGAACGGAATTGGCCCCGTCGCCAGCGGCACGTCCCCGGGACGGCAGCCGGTCTCGATGGAGGCGTAGCGGATCGCGTCCTGGCGGCTGCGGAAGATTCCTCCGGCTCGTCCTCCGGTCGCCATGGCCACCCAGTGTCCCTCGCCGTCCTGACCGACGAGGTAAGAGGGCGACGCAGCAGCCGGGGGGAGCGGCGGAAGTGGGTTCAACGCGACGGGCATCGATGTCACGGGGTTCACGCGGGCCTCTCCGGGCCGCCGTACCGAGGTATCGTCCCCGGCATAAGCGTTCGATGGGCCCGAGAGCGGCCAGAGATAAGGGCCGCATCAGCAACCGGGCCTGAGGGCCCGGTTGCCGGTTGTTCAGCTCAGGCGGCGTTTTCCTTCGAACGCTCGGCACGCTTGCGGTCGTTCGGATCGAGGATGGCCTTGCGCAGACGGATCGACTTCGGCGTCACCTCGACGAGTTCGTCGTCCTGGATCCAGGCCAGCGAACGCTCAAGGGTCATCCGGATCGGCGGGGTGAGGCGCACGGCCTCGTCCTTCGACGTCGTGCGGATGTTGGTGAGCTTCTTGCCCTTCAGCACGTTCACCTCGAGGTCGTTCTCGCGGTTGTGCTCGCCGACGATCATGCCCTGATACACCTTCCAGCCGGGCTCGATCATCATCGGGCCGCGGTCCTCCAGGTTCCACATGGCGTAGGCCACGGCCTCGCCCTGGTCGTTGGAGATCAGAACGCCGTTGCGCCGGCCCGGCATCTCGCCCTTGTAGGGCTCGTAGGCCTTGAACAGCCGGTTCATGATCGCGGTGCCGCGGGTGTCGGTCAGCAACTCGCCCTGGTAGCCGATCAGGCCGCGGGTCGGCGCATGGAAGACGAGGCGCAGGCGATTGCCGCCGGACGGCCGCATCTCCAGCATCTCGGCCTTCCGCTCGGACATCTTCTGCACGACGACGCCGGAATGCTCCTCGTCGACGTCGATCACGACCTCCTCGATCGGCTCAAGCAGTCCGCCCGCCTCGTCGCGCTCGAACACGACCCGCGGCCGCGACACGGCGATCTCGAAGCCTTCACGACGCATGGTCTCGATCAGGATCGAGAGCTGAAGCTCGCCGCGGCCCGAGACGTAGAAGCTGTCCTTGTCGGCTGCCTCCTCGATCTTCAGCGTGACATTGCCCTCGGCCTCCTTGAACAGGCGGTCGCGGATCATGCGGCTCGTGACCTTGTCGCCCTCGGTGCCGGCGAGCGGGCTGTCGTTGACGATGAACGACATCGTCACGGTCGGCGGATCGATCGGCTGGGCCTGGATCGGGGTCTCGACCTGCGGATCGCAGAAGGTGTCGGCCACGGTGCCCTTGATCAGGCCGGCGATCGAAACGATGTCGCCCGCCTCGCCGATCTCGATCGGCGCGCGCTCGAGGCCGCGGAAGGCGAGGATCTTCGACACGCGGCCGGTCTCGACGACCTTGCCGGTGCGGTCCAGCACCTTGATCTGCTGGTTCGGCTTCACCGAGCCGGCCGCGATGCGGCCGGTGATGATGCGGCCGAGGAACGGGTTGGCCTCCAGCAGGGTGCCGAGCATCCGGAACGGACCCTCGTCGGTCCGGGCCGGGGGGACATGCTTAAGCACGAGCTCGAACAGCGGCTCCAGGCCCACCGACGGATCGGCCTCCGGGGTATCGGCCATCCAGCCGTTGCGGCCCGAACCGTAGAGGATCGGGAAGTCGAGCTGCTCGTCGGTGGCGTCGAGGGCGGCAAAGAGGTCGAACACCTCGTTCACGACCTCGTTGATCCGCGCATCCGGCCGGTCGACCTTGTTGATCGCCACGATCGGGCGCAGGCCGATCTTGAGCGCCTTGCCGACCACGAACTTGGTCTGCGGCATCGGGCCCTCGGCCGCGTCGACCAGCACGATCACGCCGTCGACCATCGACAGGATGCGCTCGACCTCACCGCCGAAATCGGCGTGGCCGGGGGTATCGACGATGTTGACGCGAGTGTCCTTCCAGAGGACCGAGGTCGCCTTGGCCAGGATCGTGATGCCACGTTCCTTCTCGAGGTCGTTCGAGTCCATCGCCCGCTCCTCGACCCGCTGATTCTCGCGGAAGGTGCCGGACTGGGCCAGCAGCTTGTCGACGAGCGTCGTCTTGCCGTGGTCGACGTGGGCGATGATGGCGATGTTGCGCAGATTCATGGCGGCCCGAAACGGGTTGTGCCGGCTCCCTGGCGGCCGCGCGGCGCGGCCGTCCGCGCCGGTTCAGGTACGGAGTCGTGGTGGTTGCGTCGCAATATAAGGACGCGCGCTCTTGAGCAAGGCCGCTGTTCTCATAGGGGCGCTGCGTGACCTGGAATGCTGGGGGCAGATGCCGGTGCCCGCACCCGGCGCGGGCCGCCGTTGCAGGGCAGCCCTGCGCGCCTGATTCTCCGCCGTCCGCCCTATATGACTGCGCGATGACACTGCGACCGGCCCGCTTCCGTTCGCATCGGGTTATATTGGATGATACCGGATCCCTCGGGTAGCGTATCGACCAGGATCAGGCGTCCGGCTGCGGCGATTCGGCCTTCGGGCCGCTAGGACGGGCTTTCGTCGGAAGGACACGATGCGCGCGCTTGAGCCACGGCTGTTCCCGTATATCTGGCGCTATTCGAAGGGCGATCAGCTCCGAATCTGCGCCGTGGTGCTGGCGTCGCTCCCGTTCTATTTCGCCTCGCTCGACCTGCCGAAGCGCATCGTCAACGATGCGATTACCGGCAAAGCCTACGCGCACGGCGAGACGACTGCGCCGTTCCTCGAACTCAACGTGGAATGGCCCGCATTCCTCGGCGGCGGCACGACACACCTCTTCGAGGGGTTCCAGCTCGACCGGTTCGATCTGCTCCTGAGCCTGTCCACCCTGTTCCTCAGCCTCGTCCTGATCAACGGCGCGTTCAAGTTCTGGATCAACCTGCAGAAGGGGATCCTCGGCGAGCGGATGCTGCGCCGCCTGCGATTCCAGCTGTTCTCGCTGATGCTGCGCTTCTCGCCGGAGACGCAGCGGGAGGTGAAATCCTCGGAGACGGCGACGATCATCCGCGACGAGGTCGAGCCCATCGGCTCCTTCATCGGTGACGCCATCGTGGTGCCGGTGTTCCTGGGCACCCAGGCCGCCACGGCGCTGGCCTTCATCATGATGCAGAACATGTGGCTCGGCATCGCGGCCGGCGGCATGGTCGCCGTGCAGATGATCGTGATCCCGCGGCTGCGACGCGAGATCATCCGCCTCAGCCGCCAACGCCAGATCGCGTCCCGGGCTCTCGCGGGACGCGTCGCCGAGGTGCTCGACGGGCTGCAGGCGGTGACGCTCAACGACACCGGCCGCTGGGAGCGCGCGGAGATCGGCGGCCGGCTCTACCGGCTCTACGATCTCCGGCTGCGGATCTACCGCCGCAAGTTCGCGGTGAAGTATCTCAACAACCTTCTCGCGCAGGTCACGCCGTTCCTGTTCTACGCCATCGGCGGCTACTTCGCCCTGAAGGGGCAGCTCGATATCGGGCAGCTCGTTGCGGTCCTCGCCGCCTACCGGGACCTGCCCCCGCCCCTGAAGGAGCTGATCGACTGGGACCAGCAGCGGCTCGATGTCGAGGTCAAATACGAGACCGTGGCGGCCCATTTCGGTCCCCACCGCCTGCTTCCGGCGGAGCATGAGTCCGAGCGCGCAGCGCCGCGCCTCGGCAGCCCGCTTCGGATCGAGGGTCTGCAGCTGCGCGATCCGCAGGGCGGCTCGCTGATCGAGGTCGGCGACGCGCAGGTGCCTCTCCCTGGGCGGATCGCCCTGGTCCCTCCCGGCCCGATCGCGCAGGAATTCGCCCGGACCCTGGCCGGGCTGCAGACGCCTCCCGGAGGAACGATCCGGATCGGGGAGCACGACCTGTCGACATTGCCGCGACGCGACCACACGCGCCGCATCGCCTATGCGGGGGTTCAGCCCGTGCTGTTCCCCGGGACGCTGCGCGACAACATTCTCTACGGCTTGCGCACACACCCCTTGCGCACCAGAAGCCTCGACCTCAGCAAAGCGCGGATCAACGAGGCGGTGAAGACCGGCAATCCCTGCGACAGCGTCGAAGACCCCTGGATCGACTTCAACCGCCTTGGGGTCCGCGATGCCGCAGAACTCGACGATCATCTGATCGATCTGCTCGGCCGGCTCGACCTCGGCGATGAACTCTACCGATTCGGGCTCGGCGCCCTGAGTTCGGTGGCCCACGACACGCCGGTGGGCCAGCGGATGATCGCGGCGCGCGAGCACCTGCGCGAGCACTTTGCCCGGAAGGGCCTCGCCGACCTCGTGATTCCGTTCACCCGGGGCCGCTACAACGATCAGGCGACCGTGGCGGAGAACCTGCTATTCGGCGTCCCCCGTGACCCGACGCTGACGGATCCGCGCCGCTTGGCCGGGGTGCCCCTGTTCCGTGCGGCGCTGGAGAAGGTGAGGCTCCTCGACGACCTCGATCGGATGGGCGTCGCCATCGCCAGCAATCTCAAGGACATCTTCGCCGACGTGCCGCCGGGCCACCCCCTGTTCCGGAGATTCTCGCTGATCACACCGGACGCGCTGCCGGATTACCTGCGCCGGCTCGCGCGCCTGCCGACGGAGGGACGGCTGAGCGAGACCGACAGCGCAGCCTTCCTGGCCTTGGCCCTGGCTTATGTGGAGCCGCGGATGCGCTTCGGCTTGCTCGATCAGCCGCTGGTCAAGCGGATCGTCGGCGCGCGGGGCGTCGTGCAGGGCTTCATGCACGGGGACGATGGGTGCGACGTCGAATCCTATGATCCGAACCGGATCAACCCGCGCAGCACCGTCCTGGACAACCTTCTGTTCGGCCGCATCGATACGGCGCGGATGCACGGCGAGGCGCTGATCCAGAAGGAAGCCCGTGCGGTCTTCCGGGAGTTCGATCTGGAGCGGCCGATCCAGCGGCGCGGTCTGGAGAAGGAGGTCGGCAATCGCGGGCAGTTGCTCGCCGAGCGTGTCCGGGTTCGTCTCGGTCTGGCGCGTGCGATCCTGCGCGAGCCGGAGATCCTTGTGGTCGACCGGGTGGACGAGCATCTGGAGCGCGGCGTCGAAACGCTCCTCGACGTCACCGAGGCTGCCCTGCCGCGGGCCAGCCTCGTGGCGAGCCTGTCGCCGGAATCGGACCCTGCCCGGTTCCCCGGACACTTGCCGATTCAGAGTGCCGAAACGCGCCTGCGCACGGCGGCCGAATGACGTAAGCGTGACGGGTCCGCGCAGCGCGCGGGCGGCGGTTTACAGGCCTGCCCGTCTTCGGCACAGGATGGTGCCACATGCCCATACTCTCGGACGCATCCGCGACCCCGGACCGGACGATCCCCAGCCTCGCCGGACTGCCGCGCGTGGTGCCGCCGCACCGCGTGCCGCCGGAGCGGGAACTTCCTCTGGCCGCCTACCTGCGCTCCATCCGCGACAATGCGCTGGAAGGCTTCCCTCGGCGCGCCTTCGAGGAACCGGTCACCCGCCGGGGGCTGCTCGGACGGTCGAGCTTCGTGCTGAACGACCCGGAGGCGATCCGCCGGGTGTTGGTCGAGAATCAGGCGAATTACGCGCGCACCACCGGGACGACCCGGATCCTGCGCCCGATCCTCGGCGACGGGCTCCTGATCAGCGAAGGTTCGGCGTGGCGACATCAGCGCCGGACGTTGGCCCCGGCCTTCACGCCGCGGGCGATCGACGGGCTGGTGCCCCATATCGCGGCCGCCGTCACGGCCGGAATGGAGCGGATCGCCACCGAGGCCGCGGCGGGACCGGTTGACCTGTTCACGTCCTTCTACAGGCTCGCCCTCGAGATCGCCGGGCGTGCCATGTTCTCGGTGGGCATGGACGAGCACGGGACCGAGCTGCGCCAGTTCATCGCCGAGTATGCCGAGCGGATGGGGCGGCCGCACCTCCTCGACATCGTGATCCCCCCGGGGTGGCCGGTGCCCCTCGACTGGGCGCGAGGGCGGTTCCGGCGCCGATGGATCCCGTTCCTCGACCGGATCATCGCGGCGCGCCGTGAGGCTGAGCGGACCGAGGCGCATTCGGGCGACCTCCTCGACCTGCTCGCGGCCGCGCGCAATCCGGATACGGGCGCCGCCTTCACGGCCGACGAGTTACGCG
>Ga0316227_1003959_pt1 | contig 11488 bp, 8 predicted proteins | sample TBH18019metaG_FD_206012 | JGI IMG/M metagenome (GOLD analysis project Ga0316227, IMG submission 206012) | Freshwater microbial communities from Trout Bog Lake, Wisconsin, USA - TBH18019 | ecosystem: Environmental > Aquatic > Freshwater > Lake > Hypolimnion/Profundal zone | place: USA: Wisconsin... | reverse complement strand
CACCCGTCGATACAGGCAAATTTAATAAACTTTATTGAGAAAGTGGAAAATGGCGAACCTGGCTGATAATGATCCGCAAGAAACCCGTGAGTGGCTGGATGCACTTGAGTCCGTACTGAAAAATGAAGGTGCGGAACGTGCCAATTTTTTGTTAGGCCAGTTGATCGACAAGGCGCGCAGTGCCGGTGCCGGCGTGCCGTTCAGCGCGACCACGCCGTATTGCAATACTATTGCCCTGGGCGATGAAGAACGCTCATCCGGCAACCGGGAACTCGAACACCGCATCCGTGCGCTGACGCGCTGGAACGCGATGGCACTGGTGCTGAATGCCAACCGCGACTCATCCGATCTGGGCGGACACATCGCCAGTTTCGCTTCAGCCGCAACACTGTATGACGTCGCCTCCAATCATTTTTTCCACGGCAAGACCGAGACACATGGCGGCGATCTGGTGTATTTCCAGGGTCACTCGTCCCCCGGCGTTTACGCGCGCGCCTATCTGGAAGGACGCATTACCGAAGCACAGATGTATAAATTCCGTCAGGAGTCTACCGGCGGCGGCCTGTCCTCCTATCCGCACCCCTGGCTGATGCCCAACTTCTGGCAGTTCCCGACCGTGTCAATGGGGCTGGGGCCGTTGATGGCGATTTATCAGGCGCGCTTCATGCGCTATTTGCAACATCGCGGTCTGGTGCAAACCGACGGGCGCAAAGTGTGGGCTTATTTGGGTGACGGTGAAACGGATGAACCGGAATCTCTCGGTGCAGTGTCGATGGCCGGACGCGAGAAGCTCGACAATTTGATTTTCGTGGTGAACTGCAATTTGCAGCGTCTGGATGGACCGGTGCGCGGCAATGGCAAGATCATTCAGGAACTAGAAGGGGTCTTCCGCGGCGCCGGCTGGAACGTCATTAAAATCGTCTGGGGAAGCCAGTGGGATCGCCTGTTTGCCAAGGACAAAAACGGCCTGTTGCAACAGCGCATGCAGGAAGTGGTGGACGGCGAATATCAGACCTATAAATCTAAAAATGGCGCCTATGTGCGCGAACATTTTTTTGGCAAGTACCCTGAGTTGCTGGAAATGGTCGCCGACATGTCGGATGATGAAATCTGGCGATTGAATCGCGGCGGTCACGATTCACACAAGGTCTATGCAGCTTATGCTGCGGCCGCCAAACATACCGGTCAACCGACGGTTATCCTGGCAAAAACCGTCAAGGGGTACGGGATGGGTGAAGCGGGCGAAGCGCAGAACATCACTCACGGGCAAAAGAAGATGGCAGGCGAAGTACTGCTCAAATTCCGCGACCGTTTCAACATCCCGTTGAATGATGCGGAAGTGGCCAGCTTGAATTTCTACCGCCCGCCGGCTGACAGTCTGGAGATGAAGTATTTGCAGGAGCGCAGCGCAGAAATGGGCGCAATTCCTGCCCGTAGCCCGAGCAGCGAAATACTTAAAATCCCGGCGCTGACTGCGTTCGAGCCTTTATTGAAGAGTACCGACGGGCGCGAAATTTCCACCACAATGGCCTTTGTGCGGCTGCTGGGCATTCTGGTCAAGGACAAGAACATCGGTCGCCAGATCGTCCCTATCGTGCCGGATGAATCGCGCACTTTCGGCATGGAAGGGATGTTCCGCCAACTGGGTATTTTCTCGCAAGTGGGGCAGCTGTACACGCCGCAAGACGCAGACCAGTTGATGTTCTACAAGGAAGACAAGACAGGACAGATTCTGCAAGAAGGCATCAACGAGGCAGGCGCGATGTCGTCCTGGATCGCGGCGGCCACAGCTTACGCCAATCACGGCAAGGCGATGATCCCTTTTTACATCTACTATTCGATGTTCGGCTTCCAGCGTATCGGCGATCTGGCCTGGGCGGCGGGCGACATGCGTGCACGCGGCTTCATGCTGGGCGGCACGGCGGGCCGCACCACGCTCAACGGCGAGGGCTTGCAACACGAAGACGGTCACAGCCATTTGATGTCGGCGATGATACCGAATTGCGTATCCTACGATCCGACCTTTGCCTACGAGCTGGCGGTCATCGTCCATGACGGTATGCGCCGCATGTATGTCGAACAGGAAGACATATTCTACTACCTCACCCTGATGAACGAGAACTACACGCATCCCACCATGCCGGAAGGCGTGGAAGCGGGCATCATCAAGGGCATGTATTTATTGAGTGAAGGGACAAGGGACAAGGGACAAGAGACAAAGCCCTTCGTTCAACTGCTGGGTAGCGGCACGATATTGCGCGAAGTGATGGCTGCGGCCGAATTGCTGGCAAAGGATTTCGGTGTCAACTCTGACGTCTGGAGCGTAACCAGTTTCACCGAGTTGCGTCGCAACGGCATAGATTGCGAACGCTGGAATATGTTGCATCCTGAAAATGCACCGCGTGCCAGCCATATCGAACAGTGTATGACCGGTCGCGCAGGGCCCGTGATCGCGGCAACCGATTACATGCGTTCATTTGCCGATCAGATTCGCGCCTTCTTGCCTCTCCACTATAAAGTGTTGGGCACCGATGGTTTCGGTCGCTCGGACACACGTAATAACTTGCGAAAATTCTTTGAAGTGGATCGCTTCTACATCGCCGTCGCCGCACTGAAGGCCTTGGCAGAGGATGGCACGATAGCGGCATCAGAAGTCACTCGCGCTATCGTCCTTTACAACATCAATCCGGAGAAACCTAATCCAGTCACGGTTTAAGTTTATTTATTTTCGGTTTAAGGTTAGGAGAGCTGCTGTGTCAGAATTAATACAGGTATTAGTGCCGGATATCGGTGACTACAAGGATGTCACCGTCATCGAAGTGATGGTGAAAGCGGGCGACACCATCAACGCGGAAGACACCTTGTTGACGCTGGAAACCGACAAGGCTGCCATGGATGTTCCGTCCCCCCATTCGGGCGTGGTCAAGGAGATGCATGTCAAAGTGGGCGATAAAATTTCGCAAGGATCTTTAATCCTGTTGCTGGAGAGCAGCAGCGCGCTTCCTGTTGCAAAAGAGAGCGCCGTTAGCGTGCCGGCAGCGGCTCAAGTACCGGCAGCGATTCTAGCACCTGCGCCCGTTCAAACTGTGCAAGCAGTTCAAACCGTTCAGGTAAGCGAGCCCGCAGCAACGACAGCTGCGCATGCCAGTCCGGGTATCCGCCGTTTCGCGCGCGAACTGGGTGTGGATATTGGCAAGGTTGCGGCCAGCGGGACAAAAGGTCGCGTCACCCGAGAGGATGTGCAGCTGTACGTCAAAGCCGCTCTGGCACAACCGCGCGGTGCGGCGGTGTCCGGCAATGGCCTGCAGGTGCTGGACATGCCCGTGTTCGATTTTGCCAAGTTTGGCGCGATTGAAACACAAGCGCTATCGCGTATCCAGAAAATCTCGGGGGCAAATCTGCACCGTAACTGGGTAACCATACCGCATGTAACACAATTCGATGAGGCCGATATCACCGATATGGAGGCCTTCCGCAAGCAGCTGGGCGTTGAATACGCCAAGCAGAATATCAAGATCACCCCGCTGGTTTTCCTGCTTAAGGCGGTAGTTGCTTCTTTGAAGAAATTTCCGAAATTCAACGCCTCATTAGCTGGCGACAATCTGATCCTGAAGCAATATTTCCACATCGGTGTGGCGGTGGACACCCCGGATGGTCTGATGGTTCCAGTGTTGCGCGATGTCGACAAGAAGGGACTGGTGCAACTCGCAACTGAACTCGCCGAGATCAGCACCAAGGCACGCGACAAAAAAATCACCGCAGCGGACATGCAGGGCGGTTGTTTCACTATATCCAGCCTGGGCGGGATCGGTGGCACGTATTTCACGCCGATTATCAATGCACCTGAAGTGGCGATTTTGGGGGTATCCAAGTCAAGCATGCAGCCGGTCTATCAGGATGGCGGATTTGTACCGCGCCTGATACTGCCGTTGTCGGTCTCCTACGACCATCGCGTGATCGACGGCGCAGCGGCGGCACGTTTCACCCGCTTCCTCGCGATGGTTCTAACTGACATACGCAGACTGGCACTGTAACATTTGCTATAAAACTCAGGGTTTTCCCTTTTACCGGACAGCCCTGAGCGTCTTGTGCAGCATCCAAGGTAGTCTGCCTCCCGGCAGACAGTGGGTTAGTTAAGCATTTTCAGCTTTTTACCCGAGGCGATGCAAGCCTATGCAATTATTTTTTCACCGGCGAACAGCTGCGCTATTGTTTCCCGTTCGCGCACCAGATGCACGGTCTTACCATCCACCATCACTTCAGCGGCACGCGGACGGGTGTTGTAATTAGAACTCATGCTCATTCCGTAAGCACCGGCTGACATCACCGCCAGCAGCGACTGTGGCGCAATGGACAGTTCGCGTGACCGGCCGATAAAATCCCCCGTTTCACAGATGGGCCCCACCACATCGTAAACAGCCGCCGCGGTTTCATCGCAAAGCACAGGCACAATTTCGTGATAGGCCTCATACAGAGCAGGACGCATCAAATCGTTCATCGCCGCATCGACGATGGCAAAATTTTTCTCCTCACCGGGCTTGATATATTCAACCCGAGTTAATAACACCCCGGCATTGCCAACCAGTACACGCCCGGGTTCCAGAATCAACTTCTGAGTACGACCCTGCAAAGCACCCAGTAGCTCAGCCACGTAATCAGCTATCGCAGGCGGCGTTTCATCGCGGTAACAAATGCCCAATCCCCCGCCGAGATCCAGATGTTCCAGCACAATACCCTCCGCTGCCAGTTCATCCACCAGCAACAACACTTTTTCAATTGCTGCGATAAACGGACTGGTTTCAGTCAATTGTGAGCCGATGTGGCAGTCCATCCCTGTGATGCGCAGGTTACTCAAAGCCGCCGCCTTGCGGTATAACGCAATGGCATCGGTATAAGCCACGCCGAATTTATTTTGTTTCAACCCTGTGGAAATATAAGGATGAGTCTTGGCATCGACGTCCGGATTCACGCGCAAACTGATCGCGGCAGTTTTCCCCATGCTGCCGGCTACCCGGTTCAAACGTTCAAGTTCGGCAGCGGATTCAACGTTAAAACACAAAATATCCGCCATCAGCGCCATACGCATTTCAGCCTCAGTCTTGCCCACGCCGGAAAATACCACTTTACGCGCATCCCCGCCGGCACAAAGCACACGCTGTAATTCGCCACCCGATACGATATCAAAACCGGCACCCAGTCTGGCAAACACATTTAATATCGCCAGATTGGGATTGGCTTTGACCGCGTAACAAATAAGATGCTCCCGGGCTTGCAATGCATTGGAAAATTGCTGATATCCTGCCGTCAATGCCGCTCGCGAATAGACGTAACAGGGTGTACCATACTGCGCTGCAATGTCGGTTAACGCCACTTGCTCGGCATGCAGTTGATCGTTTTGAAGGTTAAATTGTTTGGTCATTATTATTTTTCAGTTGGAATGGCAGGAACCGCAGGAGCAAGCTCGGGAACAGACTTCGTCACTACAGGCCTTTGCGACACCGGCATGATCAGCGGACCTTTCCGTCCGCAACCTTGCAAAGAGATGCCTATACACAGGATAATGGCAAACGAGACTTGATAGCGCATAAAAACTTCCCCGATTTTTTAAAGTTCGAGATTATAAAGGTTTCCCATGAATGAAAGTGAATTCAACCAACTGGCCGATGCTGCAATGGACAGAATCGAAACCGCCTCAGATGAATGTGGTGTTGATATCAATCGCAGCGGCAACGTGCTGGAAATTGAATTCGACAATGGATCAAAAATCATCATCAACCGGCATGACATCAACAAGGAAATCTGGGTTGCCGCCAAATCCGGCGGATTTCATTTTGCCTGTCAGGATGGCATCTGGCATAGCCTGCGCGATCAAAGCGAGTTATTCCAACTGTTAATTGCGCTATTTGCGGCACAGGGCGAGCACATTCGTTTTTGATGTAACTACCGTTAAGCGACAACCTTTCAGGCAATCGTTCAGGCAATCGTCCGCAAAATAGCCGGCGTTGCCCGTCATGGCACAACGCCGGTTCTTTATACTTGCGCTTTATACCGGTGACTTACGCTTTCAACGCGACAAAAACTTCTTCGAGCATTTTTTTGGCATCGCCAAACAGCATGCGGTTGTTCTCTTTATAAAACAAAGGATTGTCCACGCCGGCGTAGCCTGCTGCCATGCTGCGTTTCATCACGATAGAGGTCTTTGCTCGCCAGACTTCCAGCACCGGCATGCCGGCAATGGGACTGGAAGGATCGTCCTGGGCTGCCGGATTGACGATGTCGTTAGCACCAATCACCATGGCAACATCCGTTTCCGGGAAGTCCGCATTGAGTTCATCCATCTCCATCACGATGTCGTAAGGCACCCGGGCTTCGGCCAGCAGCACATTCATGTGTCCTGGCATACGGCCTGCCACAGGATGAATGCCGAAACGCACGTTGATGCCCTTTTCGCGCAGCAATTTGGTGATTTCAAAAACCGTGTGTTGCGCCTGAGCCACGGCCATGCCGTATCCTGGCACAATGATCACGCTCTTGGCTTCCAACAACAATTCTGCTGTCTCAATCGCACTGACAGACACCACTTCGCCGGCAGGCGTCGCATCACCGTCAACTTTCTTGGTCAGCTTCGCACCGCCGAAGCCGCCTGCGATCACACTGAGGAAGTTGCGGTTCATCGCCCGACACATGATGTAGGACAGAATCGCGCCGGAGGACCCGACCAGCGCGCCCACCACGATCAACAGATCATTATTCAACATGAAGCCGGTTGCCGCCGCGGCCCAACCTGAGTAGCTATTCAGCATCGACACCACCACCGGCATATCGGCACCACCGATGGCCATCACCATATGTATGCCGAACAGCAGAGCGATGACGGTCATCAGGCTAAGCGCCAGCATCCCCGCACTAATAGATTCAACATGCATGAACTGCCAGCCGAACGCGATCACCAGCAGCAGTCCGGCCAGATTCAGCAAATGTCGCCCGGGCAGCAACAGCGGTTTGCCGCCGATCTTGCCCGACAGTTTACCAAATGCAATTAAGGAGCCGGCAAAAGTCACCGCACCGATCAAAATCCCCGCATAGACTTCGAGCTCGTGGATGGATTTTTCAGCGCCGGACAAGTTCAAGGCCGCCACAGGATCAATATCGTTGGCGTAACCCACCACCATCGCGGCCAAGCCGACCAAGCTGTGCATCAGGGCGACCAGTTCCGGCATCTGCGTCATTTGCACCTTGCGGGCAGCGTAGAGTCCGATACTGCCACCGGCCAGCATCGCGGCCATGATCCAGGGCAGACCCGCCAGCGTGACATGCGGCCCTGCCACCGTGGCCAGTACGGCGATGCTCATGCCAAGCATGCCGTAGAGATTGCCACGCCTTGAGGACTCAGGACTGGACAGGCCACCCAGACTTAGAATAAAAAGTATGATCGCGGCAATATATGAAACGGTTACCAGGCTTGCAGACATAATAATTTATCCTTATTTACGGAACATGGCCAGCATGCGCCGGGTAACAGCGAAGCCACCGAACATATTGACAGAAGTAAGCGCGATACCCGCCACTGCCAAAGCCCGTATCAAGCCATCCGGACGAGCCAGGCCTTCAGTCAGTGGCGGTGCGATCTGCACCAGTGCACCGATGGCGATGATGCTGGAAATCGCATTGGTGACGCTCATCAACGGGGTATGCAGGGCGGGCGTGACGTTCCACACTACCATATAACCTACGAAACAGGCGAGCACGAACACGGTGAAGTGGCCTAAGAAAGCGGCCGGTGCGTAAGCGCCGATGAGCAGAAACAGCAGGGCAGCAGCAAGAAACAGCGCAGCCGTTTTACCTGCCGGGGCAGGCGCAGCACTGCTGCCATGCGCAGGAGCAGGTTTAGCACTAACTGCCGGCTTAGCCGCAGGTAATTTCAGTGCAGGCGCAGGCCAGGTGATTTCGCCGTTATTAATTACCGTCAGGCCGCGAATCGCATCGTCTTCCATGTTGACGTTGATGATGCCGTCACGAGTCTTGCACAACTCTTCAGCCAGACGGAACAGATTATTGCCGTACAGCGTGGAAGACTGACGCGCTAAGCGACTGTTCAAATCGGTGTAGCCTACGATGGTCACGCCGTGCTTCACCACCACGCAGCCCGGCTCGGTCAGTTCGCAATTACCGCCACGTTCCGCAGCCATATCAACGATAACGCTACCCGGACGCATAGCCTGCACCATTTCGGCGGTAATCAGTCTGGGCGCGGGACGACCGGGAATTAACGCGGTGGTAATGATGATATCGACTTCGCGGGCTTGTTTCGCGTACATCTCGCGCTGCGCCTGCAAGAAGCCCTCGGACATTACCTTGGCGTAGCCGCCGCCACCGCCGCCTTCTTCTTCATACTCGACTTTGACAAATTCGCCGCCCAGCGATTTGACCTGATCGGCAACTTCCGCACGGGTGTCGTTGGCACGCACGATGGCGCCAAGTCCTGCCGCAGTGCCAATTGCAGCTAAGCCTGCAACACCTGCGCCGGCGATGAATACCTTAGCTGGCGGCACTTTGCCCGCAGCGGTAATCTGACCGTTGAAGAATCGTCCAAACACGTTAGCGGCCTCAATCACCGCCCGGTAGCCTGCGACCCCGGCCTGCGAGGTCAACGCATCCATCTTCTGAGCGCGGGACAACTGACGCGGGAGACAGTCGATAGCAAGCACTGTAGCGTGCTTCGCGGCCAGTTGTTGCATTAGTTCAGGATTTTGCGCAGGCCAGATGAAGCCGATCAATATACCACCAGCACGCATCAACTCGACCTCGCTGCTGGTCGGGACGGTCACCTTGAATACGATATCGGATTCAGCCCACAGGTTTGCCGCATCGGCCACGATTTGCGCGCCTGCGGTGCGATAAGCTTCATCACTGAAATTCGCCGCATCTCCCGCACCCGATTCGACCGCGACAGTAAAACCCAGCTTGATGAGTTTTACCACAATTTCCGGCACGGTCGCGACGCGCTTCTCGCCCGCATATGTTTCCACAGGAATGCCTATCCGCATTTTTATCTCCTTTTTTATCGCGCCCAAAACCCCGGCTGCTGCCGGATTCTATTCAATGCGCGATTATACCGATTCTCAGCAAACATAAAACCCCACTATAATCGTACTCCTGATTCAACTATCACAAGTTTATTCTATGCCCTCATTTATCCGGGTTTTACCCGAACTTTTGATCAACCAGATCGCCGCCGGCGAAGTGATCGAACGCCCTGCTGCGGCCTTAAAAGAACTACTGGAGAACAGCCTCGATGCGGGCGCTACGGATATCTCCGTACAACTGGAACAGGGTGGCATCAAACTATTACGGGTACGCGACAATGGACGCGGTATTGCACGAGAGGAACTGGCACTGGCACTGATGCGTCACGCCACCAGCAAGATTGCTTCTTTAGATGACTTGCAAAATGTTGCCAGCATGGGGTTTCGCGGCGAGGCTCTAGCCAGCATTGCTGCCGTAGCACAACTGACTTTAACCAGCAGAACCTGCGAAGCTGAGCATGGCTGGTCGATTGAAGCCATCGACGGGCATCTGAGTGATCCGCAACCCGCCAGCGGACCGCAGGGCAGCACGATTGAAATACGCGAGTTGTATTTCAATACGCCGGCGAGACGTAAATTCCTTAAATCGGATGCAACCGAATTCGCTCATTGCGAAGAAGCCTTCAAGCGCATCGCCCTGTCGCGCCCCGATGTCAGCTTTTCGCTGCAACACAATGGACGTATGGTGTGGCAACTAGCGTCAGGAATGAGGAGCGAAAATAGAGGATCGGGGAGTGATAATGAAACCGAAAATCCGCAAACAGAAAACGGACTCAGAAATGCCGCGCTAAAGCGAGTCGCTGCTCTGCTAGGCAATGAATTCGGCAATGCCGCCGTGCCTGTTTCACGCACAGCTGCCAATCTGACCTTGCATGGCCTGGCTGCCCTGCCCGCTTATTCCCGCAGCACAAGAGATGCGCAATATTTTTTCGTTAACGGTCGCTTTGTGCGCGATAAAGTGGCCAGCCACGCGCTGCGCCAGGCATATCAGGACATCCTGCATCATCAGCGCCATCCGGCTTTCGTACTATTTTTAGAGCTGCCGCCTGAGCAAGTTGATGTCAACGTGCATCCGGCCAAGAGTGAAGTGCGCTTTCGCGAAGGCCAAGGCATACATCAGTTCATTTTTCACACCCTGCAACAGGCACTGGCAACGCCCGAACTTTCAGGCGTGGAAGTGCATAATACTGCCAATAAAAATCCCTTTGTCATACCTGTGCAACAGAAAATTCCGCTCAGTGCTGCCCAGCTAAAAACATCATATCAGCTGTGGGAAGCACAGACAGGAAGTGGCAAGTGGCAAGTGGCAAGCGGCGAAGCCGTCAGCAGCAAGGGCGAAGCGGAGCATAGCGAGGCGCTACAGCGACTGTCTACTCACGACTTCCCGCCGCCCGCTGACCATTTACCACGGCCCACTCACGACTCTCCACTTCTAGGTTTCGCCCTAGCACAACTCTCCGGCGTGTATATACTCGCACAAAACGATCATGGACTGATCGTGGTGGACATGCATGCGGCACATGAACGCATTGTCTATGAAAAACTCAAAAATTCGATGGATACCGAGTGCATCAGCACGCAACCGCTGCTAATCCCGGTGACGTTTCATGCCGATGCCATAGATGTTGCAAGCGTGGAAGCTGAACAGGATGCATTGCTCAAACTGGGTTTTGACATTGCGCCACTGTCACCCGTCACGCTGGCGATACGCGCCATGCCCGCATTGCTCAAGCAGTCTGAGGCTGAAGCCGCTGCTCGCGAAGTTTTACACGAATTGCGTGAATTCGGCGGCAGTCGCGTGATGACAGAACGCCGCAATGACGTACTCTCGAGCCTGGCCTGCCACGGTGCGGTTCGCGCCAATCGCATTCTGAGCACACCTGAAATGAATGCGCTGCTGCGCGAAATGGAACAGACTGAACGCTCCGGGCAATGCAACCACGGTCGCCCTACCTGGTTCCAGATGTCCATGAGTGAACTGGACAAGCTGTTCATGAGGGGAAAATAGGCCAATCACGCTACCCCGTATAGCACCTAAAAAGAAGGACGGGGCTGGCGTGACTCTCGGCAGATGACATTGCAAACAGTCAAATCTATACGACAGGCAATAACGGCATACGCTTTAGTGGCCGGAATACCGACGATCCGGTCGTATAGGCCAAATGGTATAGGCCAAAAGGCATATTGCAATTCGATATCGTGATGCTTTAAAGTGCAATTCTTGCTGCAGATGAGCATAAAATTCGCTTAACACAAGTTCAATCCGGAGATAAATCATGGCGGTTTCAAGCACCAAGTGCAAAAAGTGCTGCGTGATGTAGCTTAAAGTCAAAAGCGTCTGGCATGAACAGTTCAACCGGACATTTGAAACCGAGTGACTTACGTGGACGGGTATTTAATTT
>Ga0316227_1003949_pt1 | contig 11508 bp, 7 predicted proteins | sample TBH18019metaG_FD_206012 | JGI IMG/M metagenome (GOLD analysis project Ga0316227, IMG submission 206012) | Freshwater microbial communities from Trout Bog Lake, Wisconsin, USA - TBH18019 | ecosystem: Environmental > Aquatic > Freshwater > Lake > Hypolimnion/Profundal zone | place: USA: Wisconsin... | reverse complement strand
CTCGTGGGCGTCCATGAGTTCCGCGTGCTTGTCCTTCAACGCTTCCGCCGCCCGCAAGCCCTGACCTTGTGACTGGACGAAGTTGCCCGTGCCGACGTTGGCAAACATCCGCATCATCTCGTCATGGGCGTAGTGGCTCTGCGCCTCCTTCTGGCGCGCTTCCGCCTCGGACTGCCGCCGCATGACATCCGCGAACGGGTCTTGAGATACGCCCCACTCTTTCATCTGCTCACGCTGTTCCTTGTTGACGTCAGCCTGCGACTTCTCCTTGAAGTGCTCAGAGCCAAGCTGTTGAGCGAACTGCAACCCTTGGTTGGCCGTAGGTGCGCTACCAGGCAGCGCCGGGCCTTGGGCGGTGTTGTTGGCGGGCGCGGCGCCAGGCAGCGTCGTCAATCCCTTGCCATCCTTCTCTTCGCGCTTCACCTCTCGCTTTTGGGCGGCATCCTGTTTTGCTTCTGCCTTGAGGGCCGCTTCCCTTGCCTTCAGCGATTCCTCGATCGCTTTCAACCCGGCATCATGCGTTGGCGCGGAGGGCGGGTAGCTTGGAGTTGCGTAGCGCGTGTCCAGCTGCGCTGGCCGTGCAGGGGTAGGGGCAGGGACAGGAGCGGGAGCGGCGGGAGCGGGCGCAGGTTGAGCGGCAGGCATGAACATCTGCCTATTGGCTTGCGCGAACTGGCCGGGCGTCTGCGGGCCAATGGCTGCCATCTGGTTCATGGCCGCGCCGAACACCGGGTTCACCGGCTGAGCTTGCATGGGGTTTTGAGGATTTGGGTTTGAGCTTGCCAGCATCCCCTCGTCAAAGGCGACGATGCCGCCCGTAGCAAAGCTGTCGGCGTGGTACATGTCAACCGGGATCGACATGAGGCCACCCTCGGCCGCGGTCACAGGCTCGGCAGGGTTGACCTGCGGCGGTGCGGCGGCGGGGTTCACCTGGGGTTGCGCCTGAGCCGGGTTGACCTGCGGCTGCGCTTGGGTCGGGTCGGTCTGCTGGGGCGCGGCAGCAGGGTTCACGGCCATCTGGTTGGGGTAGAGCAGCTGCTCTGCCCACTGCGCCATCACCGGCTTCGTTGCGGCCTGCTGGAAGGACTTGGCCGTTTCCTGAAGCTTGTTGCGCCGCGCGATCTCGGCCGACGCCATCCATGTTGGAATAGCCGGGTCTGAGCCGCCGGCATACTTGACCAAGAGCTTTTTGCCCTCGTCGTCATTGGGGAGCATTTGCAGTTCTTCCTGCGTCTGCACCAACTGCTGCATGTCGAATTGGGTATCTGCCATGATTTTTCCTAGACCGGGTACTGGCCGGACGATGATGTATCCGAACCTGCGTTACCTGAGGTGTCCGTCTGGTTGCCAGTCAAATCTACCGGCGTGCTGCCCGAGCCTGGCAACAGCGTGGTTGCCGATCCGGTATCGCCGTAGTTTGCGTTCGTGCCGCGGTTGAATGATTCGGCCGGCATCAGGCTACCGTCCTGCGTGTTGACCACGGCAACGATGTTTCCGTTCTTGTCGTAGAGATCGCCCTGCGCGTCACGCTGCGTGGCCGTCGGATAGTTGGCGGGCGGCGTGGTCGAAGTCAGCGAGTTGGGATCTGGCGTGCCTCCCAGCAGTGCGCTGACCGCAGAAGAGGCCAAGCTTGAAACGCCGCCTTGGACGTTCATGCCCTTGAGGATGGTGTCGAGCGAGGCAATGCCAGTCTGAATCGCGGCCGCCGTGCTAGGCGCTGCGTTGTAGGTGTTGGTGGTTGTGACCGGCAAGCCTTGCAGCAGGCTCTGCTGAAGCTTGAGCATGGTCTGCGGGTACTGGAGTTGCGCTAGGTATTGGTTGTAGTTGGCCGTGTCGGCTGCCTGCGCCAACGCCTGTTGCTGAGCGCCTGCCGCGTTCTGCGCCTGAAGGTTGGCCAGCCCCGCCGCAGCTTGCTGGTTCGCGATATTGCCCAGCGCACTGTTGGCTGTGGTCGCCGCCTGAAGCCCTTGCAGACCGAGCGTGGCACCGAACTGGTTGGCCGCTTCTTGGTTGGCCTGCTGGGTCTGTAGCGCCTGCGCCTGCTGCTGCGCCTGTGTCATCTGCTGGGTATAGCCGAACTGACCGGCCTGCTGGTTGGCCTGCTGCGCGGTCAGGCTCTGCTGCTGCTGGTTGTTAAACTGCTGCATCGCGTTGTTGTACGCGGTGTTGTAACCAGAGCTTACAAGCTGGTTCTGCGCAAGCTGATTGTTCAGTTGCGTCTGCGCGTTCATGATCGACGTGCGCGCCCCGCCGAACGCCCCGGACTGCGCCAGCTTGGCTTGGTTCTGCGCCTCTTGCGCCCCCTCCTGCTGGTTCATCACATCCATCTGGGCTTTCAGGGACGTTGCCAGATAGGGGTTCATCAACTGCTGAGCAGCCGCCGCATCGAACTGCTGCGTGGTCACGGGCGTGTTCTGATACGCGCCCGGTGCCGTGTAGGTGTTGGTGAAGTTGACGGGCGTGAATTGCTGATTAGCCGCAGCATTGGAGATATCCGCCAGGTTGTTGGCGGCCGTCGTCATCCCGGTGGGCAGCGCAAGGTTGCTCAGCCCCGCATAGGACTGCTGCTCGAGCGGCGAGGCTCCGGCCGTCAACTCGCCCGTGTACTGAGGCATGGGCGCGTTCGCAAGCGCCTGCGCGTTGCCCAGCATGTTGGCGACATAGTCTTGGGCGTATGGCGTGACTGTGTTTTGAATTGATGACGCTGGCGTGCTCAGCAGGCCGGAGGGATTGAGCAGCGTGCCGCCGGGACCGGTGGTCATCGTCGGGTTGTTGAAGGTCGTCGCCATGGTTACCTCGGCATGAACTTGTTGGAGTTGATCTGATTGCCTTGTTGAGGGTTGCCGGTTCTCGCCTTCCTGACCCGCTCCATCATTTTGTACAACACCTTCGCTCCGGCGTCCGTTGACCCGTTGCCAAGGTGCGAGACAACATCGGCCGGAATGACGAACTCACCATCTGCCAGACGAGCGGGCTGCTTGTGCCCGATCATGGCTGGTATGTTATCTGACATTCCATCGCCCGGCCCCTTGAGCAGGCGCCCGCCGTCCGAGTAGTCGCCGAGGTGGCTGATCTGCCCGCCGCCGGCATGATTGCCCAGCATCGCGTTTGCGGCCTGATCGGGATCCATCCCTTGGGTGATCAGGGCTTGCAGCGTGCTCAGCGTGGCGTGGTCTGTTGGTAGGCCGTGAACCTGGGCCGTATGCGCGAGGTCGTGCGCCATGCCGCCTGCTGCCATGGCATAGGCCGGAAGCGCGCCCATCGACTGCGAGGGCTGGACGGCATACTGCGGCGTAGCGCCGGTGTCGCCGTAGCTTGCCAGCGACCCGATTCCCTCGCCGCCGCCCACCATCTTGCCCTGCCCAACGGTCGGCTGCGGCCCGAGGTAGTTCATCTGCTGCGTGCCAGGCATGATCGACATAAGCCCGCCCTGCGCCGCGAACACCGGCTTGAGGTACTGATGGCCTTGAGAAACCCCAAGGGCGTATTGTTCTTGGTCCATGTTCGGATTCCAGTTGAGCGTTGTTGGCGCGTAGGTTGCATTCTGTTGGGTGGTTGACTGATTCCCCAACACCCCAGCCAGCAATGCTGCTGATGCCAAATCCAGTATGTTCTTGGGGTCTGGCTTCGTTACTGGCGGCGTGACCGTCGGAGGCGTAGGCGTCACCACCGGAGGCGTAACCACGGGCGGATTCACCACGGGCGGATTCACCACGGGCGGATTCACCACGGGCGGTGTTACCGCCGGTGGCGTCACTACCGGGGGCGTTACCACCGGCGGGGGCTCCACAACCGGTGGCGTCACTACCGGGGGCGTTACCACCGGCGGGGGCTCCACAACCGGGGGCGTCACTACCGGGGGCGTTACCACCGGCGGGGGCTCCACAACCGGGGGCGTTACTACCGGTGGCGTCACTACCGGCGGGGGCTCCCCGCCCGGAGTTTCCCCACCGGGCGTTTCTGTTACCGGCTCGTAAGTTGTAGTGCCGTCCGGGTGCAGGACAATGTTCACCGGCCTGCCATTTCCATCCGTCACCTGGCCAATGACCGTTGGTCCTTTGATTTCTTCGTCAGGCGGCGTTCCTGTCTTAGACCCGCCTGGAGTCGGCCCTTCCGTCGGCGGGTTCTCTGTCGGCGTTTTCCCGTCAGTCGAGGGCGCAGGAGTCTGGTCTGGTCCGGGGGTTTGGTCTGGTGTGGGAACCACAGTTCCTGACCCATTATCCACTACCGAATCGCCCGGCTGAACGGTGTGGTCAGCGGGTTTGACATCCACAGTTCCGTCCGGCGAAATCACCACCGCCGTGCCGCTGCCCGGGTCTACGCTGACCACTGTGGATGGAGTCTGGTCGGGAGTCTGGTCTGGTCCATGGGTTTGGTCTGGTGTGGGAACCGGATTGATCGTTTGATCAACCAACTCCTGCGTTGTTTTTGGCGAGGTGTCGGGCAGGGCCGGGCCGGGCGCTTCTTTTGTTGAAGGATCTTCTTTTGATGGCGTTTCAGTTGATGGAGCGGGAGTCTGGTCGGGAGCGGAAATCGTCGTCTCATTACCCTGAGAATCGACATGCGTCACGGACCCATCAGGGTTCTGCGTGATGCTGCTTCCCGTCTGGTTGTTGTATGTTGTGTTGCCGATCGTGGTGTTGAGCACCGTCCCGTCAGGGCCAAGCGTGGCAGATCCACTGCCGTCATTCGACGTGACCGTAAAGGTTCCGTCCGAGTTTGCCGTTCTTGTTGTGCCACTGCCAGTCGTGCCGGTATCGCCCGTTGGCAATGCTCCGCCCGTCGTTCCTGTTTCACCGGTTGGCAATCCGCCACCAGAGTCTCCAGCGCCTCCTGTAGTCGATGTGCCAGCCCCATTTTCGCCACCAGAAACGCCCAACATATTGCCGGCATCCCCAACGCTACCTGCGCCCGGGATGCCAGTGTCAGATTCAGCCACAGAGCTTTGCAACGGCGGCGGCTGGATGTCATTGCCATTGGCATCAGTCCAATGATCCGCAGAACCATTTTGGCCGGGATAGAAGAATACTTTTGTTCCGTCAGGCAACGTCTGAGGAAAGCCAATCTCAACAACTCCAGATCCATCTGCGCCGGTCAGTACGGTCTGCACATCGCCTGTTGGTTGTTCACCAAACTGAACGTTTGAACCTACCAATGGGAGGTCGCTGAGGCCTGAAATAGCATCAATGTTTCCCAAACCCGGAGAAACTTCTCCCGAAGTTAACCCAATTGTGTTTCCGTCAAATTGTTGTGTCTCGCCAGCCTGAGCGCCCGTCTTGGGTGCGGGCTGTTCTCCGGTATTGGTTGCGGCCTGTTGAGTCGGAAGCGAGGCAAGGCCGGACTTGGCGTTGTTGAAAGCCGCCGTCGCGATTGCTGTTGGATTCAGGTTCTGACCGGCAAGCGTCTCGCCCGCCGCCGTCACCAAGGGCGCCGCTACTACGCCCGGCAGCCCGGCATCCGTCAGGCCTAGAGTGGCCGCTGGCGTGCCTATGTTGAGGGCCGCTTGGGTTGGGTCTACGTTCCCGGTGACAGCCCCCTGCACCAGCGTTCTGGCAATCCCGGTGTCAACGCTCAGAGGCCCGCCCACCAGGCTCTGGATGCCACTTGCGACGGCCGGCGTGGCAGCGGCAGCAGCGAGCGTAGTCGGGTCGATCGTGCCGGTCTTGATCAGTTGGCCGGCAGCATTGGTGGCTGCTGCGGTCAGCGACGGGGGAAGGCCGGCAGTGTTCATGCCGCTTGTGATTCCGCCTGCTACCGCCGCCGTCAGCACCGAGGTGGGATCGACGTTGCCGGTGGTGGCCAACTGAATCGCGGCGTTCATCCCGGCCTGCCCGACGGCTGATGGCAAAGTAGTCGCTATGTCGTACGGCACCCCTGCATCTACGGCCGCTTGGATGATTGTTCGACTTGTATCAAGCAAGGTCGAGTTGATGCTTGCCTTGGCGCTTGAGGCTGCGTCTTTCAGGCTCTGAAGCCCGCTGGGCGCGTTGCCGTCTGCCGACAAATTGACCGGCGTGTTGCCGTCTGCCGACAGATTGACCGTGGTTGTGTCGGTCGTGGGCAGTTGCACGTTCTCTGGTGTCGCGACGTCAACCGCTCCAGTGTCTGTAGCCACGCTTGGCGCCGGCGTTTCTGCGGACGGCAGGCTGGCAACTCCAGCATCTGTGGTTGCGCCTGTGGCGCCGGTGTCGGCCGCGAGACTGGCGATTCCCTCTGCGGGCGCTGTTGCGGCCGTTGCCGCCGGAAGCAATGACTCTGCGCTCGTTGCGATCCCGGCTGCGTTCAGCGAGGATGCCGCGCTAGCAGCGGCCACGTCCGCCACGCTCGTTGCGGCAGGCAGCCCCAAGTCAGCGGCCGCCACCCCACTCGCCATCGCGTCTGCTGCTCCGGCATAGCCTGCTGCAACTGCCACCGAATCTGCCGCTGCCAGTGACTCTGCCGCTACCACGGTTGGAGCCGCGGCGCCGCCTGAGATGGCGGTGGCCGCCAGCGCGCCAATCATGGCTATGGGCGCCATGCTCTGCTCAAGCGCGCCACCGGGCCCAAAGAACGTGCCTGAGTTGTACTGTTGCGCGTTGTTGAAGTTGGCCAACGCCTGCTGGGTGCCTTGGGCAATCGCCTGCTGCGCCTGCGGGGTTGTGGTCAGATCAATCGACTGTTGCCCGGTAGCTTGCAGAACCGCCGGCTGGTTGAGCAGCGCGTTTTGCATCTGAAGCGCGACTGCTGGAATATTCCACTGCGACCCCGGCTGCCCATTGGTTCCGCCACCATTCGCTTGCCACGCCATTTGCGCAATGGCGTCCGGGTTCAGAATCTTGCCGGCCAGATCAGGCTGAGCCTGGATCAGTTGATTGTAGGTATTCCACGCCGCCTGCTGAAGGTACGGCGCGGGATTCCCTTGCTTGTCAACCTTCCCCCAGTAGAAGCCCATGCTGTCGCTGGGCGTTGTGCTGTAGGGGTCAAAGGTTGTTGTGGTTTGATACGTCACCACCTGACCAAGCGCAGCAGCTGCCGCGACGTCTCCAACCTGTCCTTCCGGGCCTTCCAACTGGCCTTCATCGCCCCAATAATAATTGGGGTCGGTAATGACATATGAACTGCTAGTCTGCGCAGCGGGAACTTGCTGATCCAGAAAATTTACGCCAGGTATTGCCATGTTCCGTCCTTACGCCGTCGAGGTTGCAATCAACAACCCCTCGACTTGAATTCCTATCGCCGCTGTGCTGCTAGGTGTGTTTGCCTGAAATTGCAAATCCGTTTTTGCGGCGTAAGGAAACGGAGCGACGCGGGTAACCGAAAACAGATTCGTGAATGGAGTTTGCAACACCACCTGGCTGATGCCAGATGAGTTGTAGGACTGCACTCGGTATGTGCAATAGGAACTTGATACGTTACCAACCTGATTGCTGGTTGCTTGAACTCGGGTCAGATAGAACGTGTACCCATTTGGCACGGTGTAAATCGCCATCTGAGACTTCCCAATGCCAGCCCCAATCACCGCGTATTGAACGGTTTTGCCTGCGTTGCCGAGCGTGAGCGTGCCAACCGGGTTCACGCCATCGACCACAAACAGATTCTCAACCCTCAAGTAACTATTGACTGTTGTGACGCCGGTCGTTCCGTTTGTGAGCGTCAGCGTTTCGCTGATCGGGTTGTAGCTTGAGTCCAGTCCGTTGATCAGAACTTGAACGGCCGTGTCGGAAGCGGACGAACTGTAGAGCAGCATCGTCGTTGCTGAGCCCGGATAGGTATAGGCCGTGGCGTTTTCCCAAACCGGGATGAAGGTGGTTCCAACCGATCCTTGATATCCAAAGATGTTGACCTGAGACACGCCCGTCACAAGCCCGCGAGCAACCTGCATGTAGGACGGCAGGGCGTACGGGCTCTCGTTGTTCGGGATGACGGGGTTGGAGACAGCGGCCACAAGGTTCCCCAGCGTGTTGTTCAGTTGGTTGAAGTACAGCCGCAGGACGTTGCTGTACCGCTCCTGGTGGGCGTGGTCGTAGTCCCACGGGCTGATCGGCAGTGCCGGGACTGCTGGCTGCGTGATGGAGTAGCTCATGTATTGCCCCTGCGGCCGTCGGCCTGCAAGTCAATCCGCGGCGCGCCAAGCTGCCATTGCACGCCAAGCTGACTCGAATCCAGTCTCAACACAAGCTGCCTTCCTCTGACGCGGATGTAGACTTGCCCGGTGAACTGTTCGATGGGGACGGTAGCCGTTCTGGTCACCGTCGCGTAGTCAACGCCGCCCGTCGATTGCGGGTTATTGTAGCCCGAGCCGGCATTCTGCAATGGAATCAAGGTCATCAGCACGGACGGGTTCGCTGCCGTCGATCCATCAAAGGTCACATCCGGCAGCAGGCGGCGAACAAAACTGAAGTGGTCGCCATCGTCAATGTCGAACTCCGAGCTTGAGATGTAAGCCGCGATCGGAGCCACGGCACTGGTCGTGGCGTCATCAACCCCAAACTCGTGATAGACCAGGTTCTGCGCATAGGTGGCAGCAACCGGGTAGTTCAGAAGGCCAACGTCGATCCATGCCGTGCGCGCAAGGCTCCCGTAACTCCAGACGTCCTCAACGTAGTTGTAGATGACGTAGCGATCAATGACGGTGCTGCTGGCTGAGCAGTAAAACCACCACACCTCGTTGAAGGCTTCCACCGTCCCGGCAAAGACTTGGTAGCCTTGGGTCTGGTTGATGTTGTCGAAGATGTACTTGCGCAAGTCGCAGCGCAGCGTCGTCACCGTTCCGTTGTAGCTGTAGAACTTGTCGATCCCCATCCAGAAAACCACATTGGCTGCGATCGCCACCGCATTTGGGCCGATGATGGATGTGTTGCTGGCCACCAGCGTGGCGCCCCAGACAGCGGGCGGCCCAAGGTACTGGAAGGAGTAGAAGGCCGAGTCGGTGATGACGTCGATCTCCTGCCGGTTCTGGATCGCAGTCAGGATGGTCGAGCCTCGAGACAGCCGCAGGCTGCCGGCCTGGTTGGTTGCTGACGGCGTCCAGTCGGTGATCGACTCTTGGTCTGCCCAGCGAATCAGCATGGGGTCGAGCGTAGTGTCGCCGTAGTTATTGCACCCGAATGCGATCGTGAACCGGGAGACGTCCGACACAAGGATGTTGTTCTGGATCGTCGGCACGTCAGATGCGCCCGGCAGGGTCTGCACGGCCACGCCGCGGGTCGCCAAACCACCAGCGGCAGTCCAGTAGTACATGCCCCCTCCTTGAGGGCCGTAGACCAGATTCTCGCCAAAGTTCGATTGCGTCCACAGACGCAACTGCACCGCTATCGGTTGACCATTCCCCCATGTTCCGGCGCCCCAGCCGCCAGCGCCCCAGCCCAAGTTCGGCGTTTCTATAGCCTGGCCGACGTCGATCTCATGCTGCACCGTAACCGTGCCGCCTACGCCAGATCCCGTTGAGGTTGCGTTAGTCGACGCCTGAATGGAATAGGTGTTGTTCGTTATCACCGACACCTGATACGTTCCGGTGATAGTGACGCCGTTCACGGTTGTGGTGGATGTGAAGTCAACAAAGTCGCCGGTGACGCAACCGTTGTTGGCGTCCGTGACCGTGACAGTTGGCAATCCATTGACCGTAGCGAATGGGTTGGTCAGGATCGTGGTGTAGACCACGTAGGAGGCCGTGACAGAGCCGCCTGCCGAGCTTCCGGTGGAGGTTGCGGCGTCAGCCGTGGTGATGGTGTAGCTATTGGCGTTGACGCGCGTGACCGTGAACTGCACGTTGTTGAAGTCAGCCGCAGGAATTCCGTTGACCGCCGCGGCCACGCCCGAAAACGTGACCGAATCACCCGTGCTCAGATTGCGCCCGGTGTCCGTTACCGTCACCGTGGTGGAGCCGTTGGTTGTTGCAAACGGGTTCGTAAGCGATGCCGTGGCCGTTGAGTACTTCAGCGGCGTGACGTCATTGTAGGCGCCGCCAAACTGGATGTAGAACTTGAGGTTGGTTCCAACCGCGATCAGGTTCTGCCCGGCCAGCGTGACCCAGTTCCACAGCGATCGGCAGATCCCGAGGAATGTCGACGATGAGATGGCGCTCCACCCACCGATCTTCTCAGGCGTGCCTTGGCGAAAGCGAACCTTGTCCCCGTCGTACCAGCCACCTTCCGTGCTGTACCGGGTGTTCTCTTTGTTGATGCCTGCCTTGAAGACCAGCTTCTTGAGTGTCATGACCTACCCCACCATGTTGGACGCTTCAGCTTCTACTGCGGCCACCCGGTTCATCCATCCCTTGCCGAACGTGGGATACGTTGCCAAGCTCTTGTAGAACGCCTCACGCATGTCGCAGTATGAGGCGATCAGCGCCTTGGGGTCTCGAGCAACCGCAGCCGATAACGTGACCGGCCCAAGCGCGCCGTCGGGATTCGTCCCAACCGCCTGTTGAAGGAACTTCACTGCCCGGCCCACGCCCATGTTTACGGCCGTGTCAAAGACTAGGTGATCTACGCCATCCGGCAAGAGATCGGCCTGAACGGCATCCCAGTATTTGCGCTTGTACAGCGGCGCCACATCCTGCGCAGTCAGGTTGCGCATGATTTCCTCAGTGGCCGGGTGGTGAGACCACTCTTCCCAGACGCGCGCGGTCACGCCGAGATTGGTCATGCCGCCAGGGTCAGACGGATGATTGACGTAGCCGCCCTCGTGGGCCAGCAACTTTTCCAGACACGCCTCAAAGTTCCTTTTCACTTCGCAGCCACTCCATTGATCTTCTCTACCGTGCGCAGGCCACCCAAGCCCAGCATGCCGATCAGGATGGGCATCATCTCCGAGAGGTCAGCCGGGGCGATCTGCAACGGGTGGTTGATGAGGCCGAGCACCACCTTGGCGATTGACAGGCCGATCATGTTCCAGCCAAAGGCCAGCACACACACCCAGCCGACTGCCGGCCTCCAGCCCGATACGAAGAGGCTTGCACTGGCCGCCTCGGTCTTGTTGGCATCGAGTTGGCCTTGCACTACCGCCATGGCAGCGGCGAGTTGCTGCTTCTCTTCTTCCGTCTTGTCAGGCCAGATCTTGTTGATGACGTTCGACGCAAGATCAGCAACAGAGCCAAGTCCAGTCAGGTCAGCCATTCTTTCCTCGTGTCCCCACAAGCAGCGAGACGATGATTGAGATCAGTTGAAGTAGCCAGCGAGTGCTGTCGCCGGTTGTGCCGCATGGCACCGCATCCAAGTTGCAGACCGACTCAATTGTGGCGCTTACCACCACAACATAAACCAAGGTCAGCAGCAGGATGCGGTCGTTTGTCACAGGTGAAATGAGATCTTCAGCAGAAGACCAATGATGGCGGCGCCGACCGCAATCACAAATTGTTCGAGGCGCTTGATTCTGATGATGGTTTCAGTCCATCGTTCGGCGCACACGGCCTCGTGAACCGATAGTCTGGTGTCAATGCTTTGATCGTCACTCATTTCTTGCCTTCCATTTTTTCAATAACCGTTGCCGTTTCTACTGCTGCGTTCTCGACCGAATAGACCGTTGCCG
>Ga0316227_1003940_pt1 | contig 11552 bp, 9 predicted proteins | sample TBH18019metaG_FD_206012 | JGI IMG/M metagenome (GOLD analysis project Ga0316227, IMG submission 206012) | Freshwater microbial communities from Trout Bog Lake, Wisconsin, USA - TBH18019 | ecosystem: Environmental > Aquatic > Freshwater > Lake > Hypolimnion/Profundal zone | place: USA: Wisconsin... | reverse complement strand
CGAGGCGCTGGAACGGGAGCTGGGCGGCGCGGTCAGCTTCACCCTGCCCACCGGCGGCATGAGCCTATGGCTGGACGCCGATCCGGCCCTGGACGTCGAGGCCTGGGCAGCCGCGGCCGAGCGCCAGGGCGTGCAGTTCTATCCGGGGCGCCACTTCGATTTCGCCGGGCGCTCCCGGCCGAACCTGCGCCTGGGTTTCTCGACCATGAACGAGGATGAACTGGTGGAGGGGGTGCGGCGCCTGAGCGCGGCGCTCCGGGAGGAGGGTGTCCGTTCGCTCACTGCACCAGCAGGGAGGTGACGGCCCCGCTGAAGGAGGCGCCCGGGGGCAGGGGCAAGGCGACCCAGGCGGCGTTCACCCAGTAGCCGGGAACCAGCGCGCCCGATCCGGTGGTGGCGCTGCCGGCAGCATAGACGTCATTGCCGGCGGGCACGAGCACATCGACATTGCCCGCGCCGGCTTCCGGGGGGAGAGGCAGGTTCACCACCGAACCGTCCTTCCAGTACGCGGGGACCGGGACCAGGGAACTGTTTTCCAGGTAGCCCGCGGCATAGACATCGCTGCCGGACACGGCGAGGGAGGTGACCGTGGAACCGGCGGCGGCGAATCCGTTCCAGGTCCCGTCGGCCCAATAGCCCGGAACCGAAATGCCTGAGGCATTGAGGTTGTATCCGCCGGCAAAGACTTTGCCCCCCGAGACCACCAGGGAAGCGACCAATGCCCCGGAGGCCTCGGGCGCGGGAAGGCCAACCCAGCCGCCGTTCTTCCAGTAGCCGGCCAGCTTGCCCCGGTTGTCCGGGTCGGCGCTGCTCCACCCCCCGGCATAGACATCCCCGCCGGAGACGGTCAGGCAGTTGACCTGCCCGCTCAGCGCGGCCGCCGGCGGCAGGGGCAGGCCGGCCCAGGTGCCATTCAGCCAGTAGCCGGGAAGCGAAACCAGTCCCGTGCGGGAGGCGCTGCTCCAGCCCCCGGCATAGACGTTCCCGCCGGACACGGCCAGGGAGGTGACCCGGGCCCGGACAGCCCCGGCCGGGGCCGGCAGACCGACCCAGGTCCCGTTCTTCCAGTACCCTGGGACGAGTGACCGGGAAGGATCCAGGTAGGCGCCCGCGGCATAGACATCGGTCCCGGAGGCGGCCAGCGCGATGACCAGGCCATTCACGCCCGAGGGCGGCGTGAGGCCGACCCACATCCCGTTCTTCCAGTACCCCGGAACGCCATTGCCGCTGCCGTCGCTGTTGAAGCCGGCGGCGTAGACCGTCGGCCCCGCGCTGACGGTGACGGTCCGCAGGGCCGGAGGGGCGGCGCTCGCCGGGTTGGACACGGTGAGGGTGTAGGTGGTGTCGACGTCCGTGGTGATCGCCACCGCGGCTCCGCTGGTGACGGCGAGGTCGCCCGGGGTGAGGACGCCCGTGCCATTGCGGAAGACGGCGACGATTTGCGCGGTGCCCATGGCGCTGGACAAGGCGGGCACGGCCACCAGGCTGATGATGCTGGGGCTGGGCGCCTGGGTTTCCGTGCTGCCTCCGGCACTGCCGCAACCAGACTGGAATCCCAAGGCGGGGATCAGGAACAGGAGGTGGATGGCTTTGCGCATGGGCGTTTCTTTCAGGGCAATGGCCATGGCCTGCCCGGCGTTCGTCCAGGCATGGGTTCAGTTGGAATGCGGATCAACGGGTAGTTTGAGTTCGGTAAATTTCGACTAAATATAGGGTTCGATCGCGATTTTACACAATAGATAAGTTTTATTTTTCAACGAAATATTCAAGGCCGGCGATCAGGCAAGGCCTGGCCCTGCTTTCATCCCTTTGCCAAAGGATCAAAGCAGGCCCGGCCTTGCCAAACCCCTTCCGGCCCTAGGCCAGGACCGTGAGCTCGAGCACGGTGTCCAGCTTGAGCACCTTGGAGATCGGGCAACCGGCCTTGGCCGCGGCGGCGGCGGCCTCCACCTTCGCCTTGTCCGCGCCCTTCGCCTTGACGGTGGTGCGCAGGAGGCTCTGGGTCAGGGTGAGGTTCTCGAAGGTGATGGTGCAGGCGGTTTCGACGGCTTCGGGGGTGATGCCGGCCTCCCCGAGCTGGGCGCTGAGGGCCATGCTGAAGCAGCTGGCGTGGGCGGCGGCGATCAGTTCCTCGGGGTTGGTGCCGGGTTCGCTTTCGAACCGGGTCCGGAAACTGAACTTCAAGTCCCGGATGGCGCCGCTGTCGACGCTGAACCTGCCCTGGCCTTCCTTGAGGCTGCCGTTCCAGACGGCGGAAGCAATGCGTTTCATCGGATCCTCCTATCACTCCGATGAATTCTCCTACAATTCCGGCGGCAACCCAACCCAAGGTCTATTTTTTCTGAGGTCCGGGCCTGCCAGCCTGACCAGGAGCCCCGGCAGATCCGCCAAGGTGACCAGGTAATCCGGCCTCACTTCCAGCAGCGCGCCGCGCGGCATGGCATCGCAGGCGGCATCCAGCGGCTCCTGGACGATGGCGGTGCCGCCCCGCTCCTTGATGCGTTTGAGCCCGAGGCTGCCGTCGGAGCCCGCCCCGGTGAGGATGATGCCGGCCAGGGCCGGGCCATGGGCGGCCGCGGCGGTTTCGAACAGCACATCCACGGACGGCCGGGCGTACTGGACCGGCGGGTCGGTGGACAGGCTGAGCCGGCCGTCCGGCTCCACCTGGAGGTGGTAGTTGGCCGGGGCCAGGTAGACGGTGCCGGCCTCGGGGCGCTCGTTCTCGTCGGCCTCCTTGACCCGCAGGGCGCTGACGTCGTCCAACAGACCGGCCAGGGTGCTTTCCGGCTCCGGACTGAGGTGCTGGACGATGAGCATGGGCACGGGAAAGTCCCCCGGCAGGGCGCCCAGCAGGCGCTTGAGCGCTTCCAGGCCGCCGGTGGAGACCCCCAGCACGATGGCGCGGATATCCGCCCCTTCAGACATAGCGTTTCCGGTAGATCCGCATGCGCGGAACGAGCTCGTCGAAATGCGGCGCGACGCCGCGGCCGTCGAGGGATTCCTTGAGCCCCAGGCAGAGAAAGCCTCCGGGAAGCAGACTGGCCTGGAACAGACCCAGAACCCGCTCCTTCAAGGGGAGGTTGAAATAGATCAGGACATTCCGGCACACCACCAGGTGCATCTCCCCGAAATCGCCGTCCACGGCCAGGTTGTGGCTGGCGAAGACGATCCGCTGCCTCAGGCTGGGCATGAGCACCGCGAAATCGTAGCGGGCGGAATAATAGTCGGAGAACGACGCCTTGCCTCCGCCCTTCTGATAGCTCCGGGTGAACCGCTGCATCTCCTTCAGGGGGTAGATGCCTTTCTCGGCTCTGGCGAGCACGTCATGGTCGATATCGGTCGCGTAGATCCGGCAGCGCTCGCCCAGCCCTTCCTCCTCCAGCAGGATCGCCAGAGAGTAGGCCTCCTCTCCGGAGGCGCAGCCGGCGATCCAGATCTTCACGAAAGGGTAGGTCTTCAGGTGGGGCACGACCTGCTCCCGGAGGCACTTGAAGAAGCTGGGATCCCGGAACATCTCGGTGACGTTCACGGTGATGCCCCCCAGCAGCCCGCGGAACAGCTCCGGATCGCGCAGGAGCTTGCCCTGGGCATCGGAGAAGCTGGCGTAGCCGGAACCGGAGAGCCAATGCCGGAGCCGGCGGGTCAGGGAAGCTTCGGAATAGTCACGGAAATCGTAGCCGTGGGCCTGGAAGACGCCCTCCAGCAGGAGCCGGATCTCAAGGGCCTGGATCTCCTCTTCGGTCATTGGTTGGTGCCTTAAGCTGGAGTGTAGAGCCAGACCCGGAGCATGGACAGCAGCCGGTCATGATCGATCGGTTTGGAAATATAGTCGTTGGCGCCGGCGGTGATGCAGGCATCCCGGTCGCCCTTCATGGCCTTGGCGGTGAGGGCGATGATCGGCAGGCGGGTGAAGCGGGGATTCTGGCGGATGGCCCTGATGGCCTGGTAGCCGTCCATCTCCGGCATCATGATGTCCATGAGCACCAACTGGATATCGGGATGCTCCTCCAGCCGGGCCAGGGCCTCGATGCCGTTCTCCGCCTCCAGGATGACCATGTTCCGGTCCGCAAGGAGACTGGACAGGGAGAACACGTTGCGCATGTCGTCATCGACGATGAGGACCTTCTTGCCGTCCAGGGCGGCCTCGCCGCCCAGGGACGCGCGGATCATTTGCTGTTTATCCTGAGGCAGGCTGGTCTCGACCACGTGAAGGAACAGGGTGACCTCGTTGAGCAGCCGCTCCGGGCTCTTGGCGCCCTTGATGATGATGCTCTCGGCGTAATGCTGGAGGCGGTTCTCGTCCTCCCGGGAGAGATCGCGCCCGGAATGGATGATCACCGGGATCCGCCGCTTCTCGTCCAGCTTCTGCAGATGGGTGAGCAGATCGAATCCCGACATGTCGGAGAGGCCCAGGTCCAGCACGATGCAGTCGAAGGGCTCCGAGGACAGCAGCTCGATCGCCCTGGCGCCGGTATCCGCCACCTGGATCTCGATTTCCCGGTCCTGCAGCAGCGCCAGGAGGCTACGGGACTCGTTCAGGTCATCCTCGACGATGAGGAGCTTCTTGACGCTGTGGACGACGGCATCCTCGATGGTGCTCAGGACCGCCTCCAGGTCCTGGTGGGTGGCCGGCTTGGTCACGAAGCCGATGGCACCCATGGCCATGGCCTTCTGGCGGCCCTCCAGGCCGGAGAGGAAGTGCACCGGGATGTGGCGGGTGCGCAGGTTGCCGGCCAGCCGCTGCATGACCTCCCAGCCGTCCAGGCCGGGCAGGATCACGTCCAGGATGATGGCGCCGGGGACAAGGGCTTCGGCCAGGGCCAGGCCGCTGGGGCCGTCGCCGGCCACCACTCCCGTGAACCCCCGGGCCCGGACCATCTCCAACAGGATGCCGGCGAAGGTCAGGTCGTCTTCGATGATGAGGATGCCGCCCTTGCCCCGATCGAGCGCATCCCGGTCATCGGCGATGGGGCCCGGGGGCACCGGATGCGGAAGCCGGATCGGCGCTGGAGGGAGGGGTTCGGGCTGGGACCTGGGCACCGGCGCCGGCCTGGCCGGAAGGGGCCCGCCGACGGCCGGCAGGTAGAGGGTGACCACGGTCCCCACCCCTTCTTCGCTGGAGAGGAGGATCTCCCCCCCGAGACCGCGGGCCAGTTGCCTGGAGATGGAAAGCCCCAGGCCGGTGCCGCCGAACTTCCGGCTGGTCGTGCCATCCGCCTGCTGGAAAGCCTGGAAGACGGCTTCATGCTTGCCCTGGGGAATGCCGATCCCGGTGTCCCGGACCTGGAACGCGATGGCCGGGACCCGAAGGGGGTTTTCCGGGCGTCCGGGGGTATAGCCCCGCAAGGTGACGGAACCGTGCGCGGTGAACTTGATGGCGTTGGACACGAGATTCTTGATGATCTGCTGGCTGCGCTGGAGATCGGTGAGGATGATCGGGGGCAGCCCGGCGGCGAGGCCGGTGCTGAAGTCCAGCCCCTTCTGGGCCGCCAGGGGGCTCAAGGTCGCTTCGATCCGGGCCAGGATATCCCCCGGGGTGGCCTCCTCCAGGGTGTATTCCATGTGACCCGCCTCGATCTTGGACAGGTCGAGGATATCGTTGATCAGGTCCAGCAGGTCCTTGCCGGCGCTGTTGATGGTTGCAGCGAACTCCACCTGCTTGGGGGTGAGGTTGCCTTCCTGGTTGTCCCTCAGGAGCCCGGACAGGATCATGAGGCTGTTCAGCGGGGTCCGCAGTTCGTGGGACATGTTGGCCAGGAACTGGGACTTGTAGGTGCTGGCCCGCTCCACTTCCAGTCCCTTGGTCCGGAGCTGTTCCCGCTGCTGCTCCAGCAGCTGGGCCCGTTCCTGCAATTCCTCGTTGGTCTGCTGCAGTTCCTCCTGCTGCACCCGCAGCTCCTCCTCCTGGGTCTGGCTCTGGGCCAGCAGTTCGTTCACCTTCTGCCGGGAGAGGTTGACCTGGAGGCCCACGGCCAAAGCCTCCATGGCGCGTGCCAGGAATTCCAGCTCATGGGTTGTGAACGGCTTGAAGGTGGCCAGTTCCAGGGCGCCGATCAGCTTGTGGTCGTGGGAGAACGGCAGGGCCACCACCATCTTCGGCGTCGCCGCGCCCAGGGCCGACTCGATGGCCAGGTAGTCCCGGGGCACGCTGTCCAGGGTGATCATCCGGCCTTCCTTGGCGGCCTGGCCGATCAGGCCTTCACCAAGCTTGATGCGCGCTTTCGGCCCGATCCGGGCGGAGGCCGCATGGCTGGCCGCCAGTTCCAAGGCCTGGTCCGGTTCCTGATCCCGGAAGATGTACAGGGCCCCAACCCCTGCGCCCAGATACCCGGCCAGGAAGTTCAGGACCTTGACCGCAAGCTGGCCTAGGTTGTCCTCGCCGCGCATCAGGCTGTCCAGTTCGCTCATGCCGTTCTTGAGCCACTGGCTCTGCAGTTCTTCCTCCCGGGCGCGGCGCAGGGAGGCGGTCATTTTCTGGAAGGAGCTGTCGAGGGAGGCCTGGATCGCACTCAGGCCGGCGATTCCGCGCATCAGGATGCCCAGGTCGTCCTTGGGCAGGGTCGCCAGGTCCAGGCGCAAAGGCTCGGACAGCTGGATCTCGCGGTTCAGGTCGCCCGCCGCCACCGCCTCGGTGACCATCACCTTCTCCTTGCCGCCTTCCACCAGGTCCGAGACGGTCCGGGAGGCAGCTTTGAGCGAACCGCCGATGCTCCTCGTGATGAGGAAGGCCACCAGGACCTTGAGGATCACGATGACCAGGAGGGCCACCAGCATGGTTCGGACGGCGGAAGCCGCCTGCAGGCTCGCGGTCCGCCGGAACAGCACCGCCCGGTCCGCGGCGGAGGCGACCACGTCGTCCACGGCGGCCATGACCGATTCCACCAGCGGGGTGGTCCGAGCCTCGACCACTGCGACGGCTTTGGCGCGATTCCCGGCCTTGGCCAAAGCGATGGCATCGTTCCCGACTTCCCGGTACTGCTGCAGGGCCTGGGCAACCTTGTCGATATCCCGCGGGGCGCCAAGGTAGTGTTGGCGCAGGATGGACAGTTCCCGGTCGCCGATGGCCCGGTGGTCGTTGATGGTGGCGGCCAGATGCTGGATGGATTCCGGGTCCGAACTGGCCGCCAGCCGCATCAAGGCGATCTGGTTGGTGAGCACCTCGGATTTGAGGGTGGCGATTGCCACCGAAACGGTGAAGGGGTGTTCCAGAATGTCCGAGGTGGTCTGGGCCAGGCTGTTGATCCAGCGTATGGACACCACCCCCAGCACCAGGGTGAACAGCAGCACGGCGCCGAAGCCCCCCAGGAGCCGGGCTACGATGGTCTTTTCCCTGAATGCCATGTTCACTCCGCTCCCAGGTCACGCAAGGCCTGGAGCAAATCGTGGGGGTTGCCCGATTTGATCAGGTGGCGGTCGAAACCCGCGGCCTTGCTCATTGCGATATCGCTGTCCCGGCTGTAGCCGGTGAGCGCCAGCATGCGGATTTGCGGGCCCAGCGCCGCCCGGATCTGCCGCGCGACCTCCAGACCGCCCATGCCCGGCATGCCCAGGTCGATGATGGCGATCCCGGGCCGCAAGGACAGGGCGAGGCGCAACCCCTGCTCTCCCGTGGCGGCCACCGATACCTGATATCCCATGGCCTTCAGGAGCATCTCTTCGGTGGTCCGCACGTTCTGGTCATCGTCAATGATCAGCACATGCTGCTCGCCTTGGCCAGGGTCCACCGGCGGGGCGGCTTTGCTGACCGGCTCCAGGAGCTGGCCTGGCTCCTGGATGGGCAGCCGCAGCTGGAATTCACTGCCTTTCCCTGGGCCCTCGCTGGTGGCCGTGACGGAGCCCCCGTGCAGCCGGGCCAGCTGCCTGACCAGGGTCAGGCCGATGCCGAGGCCCCCTTCGGAACGTTCCAGGGAACGCCCGGCCTGGAAGAACGGTTCGAAGATCCGTGTGATCACTTCAGGGAGCATGCCGATGCCGTTGTCCCGGATCCGCATGACCAGTTCACCGCCCTCGGTGACGGCGGAAACCTGGATCTCCCCGCCCATGGGCGTGTATTTGCAGGCGTTGTTCAAGAGGTTGCTGAGCATCTGCTCCAGCCGCACCGGGTCGGCGGCCAGGACCGGCGGACGTTCGGGCATCGCCACGGTCAGGTTGTGGTTGCGCTCCTGGGCCAGCGGCTTGCAGACGGCCAGGGCGTGGGCCATGACCTCGCCGGCATCCACCGGTTCCTTGCGCAATGAGACTTTGCCCTGCTCGATCCGGGTGACCTCCATCAGGTCATCCACCATTCGGGCCATGTGGGCGGCCTGGCGGTAGATCAGGTCATAGATCTTCGTGGTCTCCGGGTCCAGGGGCTCGCGGCTGAGGAGCAGAAAGGCCCCGGTGCGGATGGGTGCCAGCGGATTGCGCAGCTCGTGGGCCAAGGTGGCCAGGAACTCGTCCTTGTTCCGGTTGGCCTGCTCCAGTTCCGCCTCGCGCAGGCGGAGCGCCGCCAAGGTGGAAGTCAGCTCGGCGGTCCGCATCCGCACGGTCTCCTCGAGTTCCCGCTGCTGCTGTTCGATCTGCTGGCGCTGCCGGGCCAGATCGCAGAACACCTTGACCTTGCTCCTGAGCACCGTCGGTTCGATCGGTTTCAGGAGATAGTCCACGGCTCCCGCGCCATAGCCCTTGAACTGATAGAAGTCCTCGCGCATGCCGGCGGAGACGAAGATGATCGGGAGATTGCGGGTCTTGGGATTCGCACGAAGCCATTCGGCTGTTTCAAACCCGTCCATTTCCGGCATCTGCACATCCAGGATGACCAGGGCGAAGTTGCCCTTCAAGGTGGCCCGGAGCGCCGCGCTGCCCGAAAGTACGGTCACCAGTTCCACCTCCGGACCCGCCAGGAGCGCCTCCATGGCCTGCAGATTCTCCTGGCGGTCGTCGACGATCAGGATTGAGGTGGTCGGCTTGGATGGCATGGGTTCCCTGGTGGGTGGGGCAAGGAGGGGGGAACTCCGAGTATAGATAAACACCACATCCAGATGAAATAAGGAATGGAGCCAATTGCCGAATTCTCGGACCCCCTCCCCGGAAAGGTCTCCACTGCCACCGCACAACCCCTGTTTCAGCTGCCTCCGGGGCGGATCTTCCCGGCGCATTCCGGGCAGAGGGCCTGGAGGGTGTCCAGGTCCGGATGGTTCTCCCGGTAGGCGGCGACTTCGCTCCGGTAGTCCGGGTCGTCCCGGGTGGTTCCGCAGAAGCTGCAGATGGGCAGAAGCCGGCGCAGCTGGGACAGTTCCTGCACATTTTCAAGGGTCAGGAGCACGTGATCCCGATGCTCCAGCGGCACAAGGCCCGCCGAAACCAGGATGGGCAGAGCCGTCGTCTGGTCCCCTTCGACCCGTTCGAGACAAGCGCTCTTCCGGTGAACGGCGCCTCCTTCCAGGACCAGGTTGACCGCGTTGCGGATGATGCAGCTGCGACAGGCCAGGGCGTGGCCACAGCCTGCTTCGTGTTCATTGGCATGGCTGCAGCCCAGGGCCTCGCCGCCCCTTCTGCCCAAGGCGGACGCCGGGTCCAGACCCAGGCCCTCCCTGGCCGCGGGGTTCAGCACCAGGATCCGGACATCCTCATCCACGACCAGGAGCATCGCCGGGATTGAATGGAACACCTGTTGCAGGTAATCAAAACTGGTAGATCCAGAGGTTTCGGTCATCGTGCAGCTTCCTGATTTTGGGGGGGCCTTACCAGGGCACGAGTATGAATACCCGCCTTTGAAGGTCAATGGGAAATCTTCCGCAGGCGCCAACCGGGGGGATTATGCTTTCCCCACCGGCCCGGAGGCGATCGATTGAAGCACCTCTCCACCAGTCCCGCGGATACGGTCGAATTCTCCCAGATCGCCCGGAAACTGCAGTTTTTCGCCTCCATGAAGATGGGCATGCTGGAGAAGATCCTGGCCGGCCTCCAGGTCCTGGAATTCGCCCGGGGCGAGAAGGTCTGCGTCCAGGGGGACGCCGGTGACTTCTTCTTCGTGGTGCAGAAGGGACGGCTGGAGGTTTCGGTGCGGAAGGGCGGCCTCCACTTCGCGAAAAGGGTGGCCATCCTCGAACAGGGCGATTGCTTCGGTGAAATGGCCCTGCTGCACCAGGCCCCCAGGAACGCAACCGTGGCCTGCCTCGCCAAGAGCCGGATCTTCGCCCTGTCCGCCCTGCATTTCCAGGCGGTGCTGGCGGAGAATCCGGATTTCGCCAGGAACATCAACGATCTGTCCGCGGTCCGGCAGCTCCAGCTGGATCTCCGGTTCGATTGAAACGTTCAGGAAGCCCCCTGGCTTCCCTGGAACACCCGGAACAGGTCGTTGGGCAGCGGGATGAAGGTGGTGGTGTTGTGCTCGCTGGAGATCTCCACCATGGTCTGGAGGAAGCGCAGCTGCAGGGCGATGGGCTCCTTGGCGATCATGGCGGCGGCCTGGACCATCTTCTCGGCGGCCTGGAACTCGCCCTCGGCGTTGACGATCTTGGCCCGGCGCTCGCGCTCGGCTTCGGCCTGCTTGGCCATGGCGCGCTTCATCGTGTCGGGCAGCACGACGTCGCGCACCTCCACGGCGGTCACCTTGATGCCCCAGGGCTCGGTGTGGCGGTCGATGATCTCCTGCAGCTGCAGGTTGACCTTCTCCCGGCGCGAGAGCAGCTCGTCGAGGTCGGACTGGCCGAGCACGCTGCGCAGGGTGGTCTGGGCGATCAGGGAGGAGGCCTTGAGGAAGTTCTCCACCTTCACCACCGCGGCCTGGGGGTCCACCACCCGGAAGAACACCACGGCGTCCACCGAGGCCGGCACGTTGTCGCGGGTCATGATCTCCTGCCGGGGCACGTCGATGGTGACCACCCGCAGGTCCATGCGCACCATGCGGTCGACGAAGGGGATCAGGAAGATCAGCCCGGGGCCCCGGGAGTCCCGGACCTTGCCCCAGCGGAAGATCACGCCGCGCTCGTACTCCCGCAGGATGCGCACGGTCTGGGGCAGGACGATCACCGCGAGCAGCGCCGCGACGATGAACCAGGCGCCCAGGATGGATAGATTGGCGTTCATGATGCAGCCTCCTCAACGCTTCGGTTTCACCAGCAGGGTCAGCCCGGAGACGGCCACCACCTCCGCGTCCTGGCCCGGCTCGATGGGTTCGCCGCTCACCGCGTTCCAGGTCTCGCCGTCGAGGTCGACCCGGCCGCGGTTCGCGTCGATCCGCTCCAGGACGGTGACGTTCCGGCCCGGCAGGCTCTCGCTGCCGGTGCGCGCCGGCGCCCGCTGGGCGCGCAGCCCGGCGCCCACGACGAACAGGAAGAACGCCGCCGTCACCACCGTGGCCGGCAGCGCCCACAGCAGCGAAAGCCGCAGGAAGGGCTCGCCGCGGTCGAACAGCATGAGGGTGCCCAGGAAGAAGGCGATGACTCCGCCGAAGGTGAGCACGCCATGGGTGGGGGCGAACACATCGACCAGGAACAGGCCCACCGCCACCGCCACCATGGCCACCCCGGCGATGTTGAGCGGCAGCACCGAGGCCAGGTAGAGCAGCA
>Ga0316227_1003920_pt1 | contig 11601 bp, 18 predicted proteins | sample TBH18019metaG_FD_206012 | JGI IMG/M metagenome (GOLD analysis project Ga0316227, IMG submission 206012) | Freshwater microbial communities from Trout Bog Lake, Wisconsin, USA - TBH18019 | ecosystem: Environmental > Aquatic > Freshwater > Lake > Hypolimnion/Profundal zone | place: USA: Wisconsin... | reverse complement strand
TCACCCTCAATCTGCTCGATGATTTCGGCAAGGGCCGCTACGACCTGATCTTGTTCAAGCGCGAGCCGCAGGGACCGACCGGCGGGACCAAGGTCTGGCGGGAAATGCTCGATTGGGTCGCCTCACCACGCCTAGTCGTGGAGACCGGGAGCCCGATTCCCCTCGTTCTCGCGCCAGCTCCCGATGTCTATCGTAAGCGCGCCCTGTCGGCGCTCGATGCCGCCGGACGTGAGTGGCGTATCATCTACACCAGTCCGAGCTTGGCCGGATTGCAAGCTGCCGTCCAGGCCGGCCTCGGCGTGACGGTTCTGCCGACCGAGATGATCCCGGCGAACATGATTTCCGTCTCTGCCGGGCTACAGCTTCCGAAGCTGCCCGACACCGAGATCGTCCTCTATCGAGCACCCGGCCACGTCTCGCCGGCCGCCGAGCTGCTGTCCTCGACCATTGTCGCCGCCCTGGAGCAGGCCCGACCTGGCGGAACACTTTGATTGCTGCTTTCAGGCCGGGCTGATCACCGGAAACGGCAGGCTGTGTCGAGATCGGATCGTTTGCGATGCTGAGATCAGCCCGGCTGAGTTCGGCAAGGGTCGAGGCGAACCGAAACCGGACCGGGCCTTGGTCACCGGCATACGACCGCCCGGCCGCATCGACGCGGGTCCGTCGTCGACGAAGGCTGGTCGAGATGCGTGGGCGGGCGGGAATTCGGGAAGCCGGCCATCGATGGCGATCGAAACCGCGAGGTTTCCGGGAGCGAGCAAAAGGCCGTCCGCAAACGGGACGAGCCGGAACACACCCGCGTCGATCGCGCTGGCATGCGTAGAGCGGCGGCCGCTCGAAACCGCCTGCTGTGTCTGTTAATCCAGCACGCTGCGCATGGGTCTCCCGCAGTATTGCTGCTGGGGCAGAACGAGCATGAATGCCGCCAATGTGCATCCCTTTTCCGGGTCTGTGCGTTTCAGAGACGAACAAACCGGTGTTCGGTATGTTTTCTGACACACAGGAGGGACTGATGCTCCGCGGTGGATTGCTGTGGCTTTTAGGGATTCCGCTGCCAATCATTCTGCTGTTGTGGTTCTTCGGCGTATTCCACTAGGCACGGGCGGGCTGGATTCATGCCCTACACGGTCGAAATCACAACGCCTCCGGCGCAGACTGATGGCGGCGAGCAGGCAGGGCGGATGTACCAGCTGCCGGATCCGTTCAGTACGCTCGCCGAAGCCAAGGATGCGGCCGTCACGCACATAGCGGGGCTCGGGCTCGATCCAGCCTGTGTCCTCTACAACGTGTTCGATCGCGAGGGCTTCACGGTCGCATCGAATGCGCAAACGCCAGCTGAGACCGGATGAGTTGCGGCCGCGAGCCAGCGCTCTGCGGTCTCCAGTATCCCCGCCGCGCCGATCCTCACGCGACCGCTCGAATGGGATCTCACCGGCAAGGCCCAGGGAACGAGCCTGCCCCCGCCTGTTGCGGCATGTGGCAGGTGCAGCAGCACTGTGTGCGACGCGAACGCCTCGGGTGCATCCGCGGGGCACGTTCCGCCATGGCAATGACGCGGGCAGAAAATCGGCCGCTTTGGCGGAGCGGCCCGAGGTTGTCGGAGGAATTGCCCGCCGGAAGGGCTGTAGAACCGCGACGCCGTCGCGGTTCTACACAACCGATCGAGGCGCCGACCCTGCAGCGCATAACGGCCAAAGGGGGGTGCGCGGGTGCATGGATGATGCTGCGCTTCTGCTCAGACGCGTCTTCACGCGGCAATTCAGCCACCCGCAACATCGCGCCGCTGCGATCAGGCTCGCTCACTCTGAACAACAGGCTTATGCCATCAACTGAACGAGCCGACCGCCGGCAGATCACGCTCAGCTGTGAGCCGCCGCTTGGTAATCTGGACAGGCGGTAGCCGCGCCATCGCATCTTTATAGCCGGGCGCAACGGGCGCGCGTACCGGGGCGACGTGCGTCAGGACGCGGTCCTTCGTATTCGACATGAGGTACTCCAAGCGACACGGGGCGGGGCCCGAACGTGCGATGCAACAGAGATAGGGTGCGATGCGGCAGACCGTGCGTTCGCGCCGCGTTGATTCAGCGCCTCGTGAGACAATCGCTCATTGAGGGGAGCACCCGATGCAGATACCCCTGCTGATCGCGTCGTCTCGCCGATCGCTGGGGGTACGCCGCCGGATGCTGCCGGTTTCGTTGGGTCCTAGTACGTTCGGGTTGGGTACCCGCTGCCCTGTATGCGCACCGCTCGGGACGCCTGCAGCCGAGGCACGTCCTCGGCCAGCCCCGGTCTGATCCAGATCCTGGGCGAGCGCGGGATAGGAGGCTGCGCCCAAAAGAGCAGCCATTGTGGCGCGAAGCCATATGCGCATGTAAAGCTCCGACAGGCTTGCATATGAAAATGGAATCTTGAAAGTTAGACCGGTCAAGAACCGTGAAGTTCCTGGCGGATGGTGCGACAAATATTACTGTCTCAGAAGCGTTGCCGTGAGATATTGTTGGATTTCGCACCGTCGGGGCGGCGTGCGATCGGGTCGGGAGCTTCGCTCAACCCTAGCCCCGTAAGCTCGGCCAGAACCTACAACCCGAGCGCGAAAAATCGTCTGAACCTTCGACGTCAAGATCTATTAACCCAGATCAAGGGCGGCTCGAAGGCCGCTCATCCCCGAGATGCTCAGATCCGTATTCGGCATGCGCACCATCGCCCCGCACACCCCATCCTACGGCTCCTCGCATGACCCGGTTCTTCATGGAGTAGCCGACGGCCTGGCGGACCTTTTCCCGCTGGTCGAACAGCCAGCCCACTTTGTAGACGACCCTGATGCGACGGCTGCGCCCTCTCCCGCGCCGGAACGTGCATCAGAGGCAGAGGTCTGACCGCGCCGCTATCTCCAGGGCCCGCACGCTCATGTCCGACCCCAACCTGCCTGCGCACGACCTTCGGCGCCAGAGCGGATCAACGTCCCATTAACCATCAGGGCCCAGATCTACGGGTCGGCGGATCGCGAAGGAGGCCGAGGCCTCTGAGTCACCCGACTGTTACCCGAGCCATCGCAGTGGAAGAGATGACAGCGACGATCCTGACCGAGAGGATGCGGGCGATGAAAGCGTCGGGCACCGCCAAGGCGTCTGCCGAGATGGTTGCCGACCATCGCGCTCGCGCGACATGGGCCGGGGCTCCAAACGCATCGCCGCGTTCGTCATGACGGCGCATCCAGCCCCGCTCTGCGAAGTGAAGGTGGATGCCGTCTGGCGCACATTCAGCCTCAACGAGGCACAATTGCACTTCCGGGACGCGATCAAGCGCTGCCCGGCGTGCCACGGTCGGGTGACCATTCTCGGCACCTATGGCCTCCAGCCGCGCCTGGCGCTCTCACACCGTCGATCGCATGACGGGTGCCCCTCGAACACACGACACTACCGAGGCGTGCAAAGTCGGCATCCGCAGCCGGTCGACTAGGTTCAGTAAGACCGCCCGACGCAAGATTGGGTCTTCTCACGCGCGCGACTACGGCCCGGCCAGGGTCGATTAGGGCGTCGGCGGGATCAGGGTCACGGCCCCCCGGGACTCGATCGCGGGCGGCGACGCGCCCGGCGGTCAACACAACAGCAAGAACCCACAAGACCACGCTGCCGCGTCGCCACGATCACCGCTGCGGCCTTAAGCACACCGCCTGCGGGCTGTCCTCTATCTAGGCGCGCGCTTGCGCGGTGCTATCAATCAGCGTTGCGGAGACGGCTCCGCGGCTGCCGCACCCGGCTCCGGCTTTGGGCCGCCGGTCGGCGGGCTGCCATGTGCGACGGCCTGAGCCACCAGCCACTCACCGAGCCTGAGCGCGGCACTCCAGTCGAAATCTGCGTAGGCATGCTCCTCGTCGCCGTGCATCGTCAGCGTGATCCCGTCCCGGCCGGCCTCAGCCTGAATGTCGCCCGAGCGAAAGCGAGCTTCCACGTGGATGCTCTCCCTCATCGCCTCACTCCCATCTCAGCCGCGCTGCCACATTGTTGCAGCCTGTCTTGTACGTCCATTCGGCGCAGGTCCACTTATCAGGACAGGCTGTGGAGACGACATGCTCTGGATCAAGGGGGTTCGAAATCTTGACGATCACGTTCCTGCCTCGGAGGCGCGACGGAGTCCGATCGGCTCCGCGATGCGCAACGTCACGGGCAGCAACCATCCTCGGGGTTACGCGTCCCGCTGATCGAACGCCGTCTGGTCCCGGAGGACCACCCCGGCGACATCGTCACGTGTTTCAATGATTATCTCGGCCGCTGTGTAGATCGGGCTACGCCGCCTGGGTCCGAGCAGACCCTGGATGCACCGCTGCCGCAACCTTGCCACCTGCGCTCCAGCATCCTGAAACCCGATGCCCGTACGGATCCTGCACCGTAAAAATAGACGCCGAGACCCGCCGCCCGCGCGCAAAGCGGGCAGCGGGCCGAGCGTGCGTTGCACCTCGCTGCAGACGAATGTCAGCGCGGCATAGAGCGGATCGCCTCGCGGGGCGTACGCTCCACGGCCTTGGCGGTTCGGCTCGACTGTGATCTGGCAGAGCGTCCGCTATTCCAGACCAGGTAGCCGAGGCCGGCCGCCACCCCTGCGAGCGTCGCGATAAGAGCGACCTCGTTCGACATGACCCCGGCCGCGACGCCCCGCCGACGGGACTGAAGGGCGTTCGTCTTCGCCCGCACGAAAGCCCGTGTGGCAGCCGATACCTCCTCAGGCGCGAGAAGCCTCCGGGCTGCCGGGATCAACTCATGAACGTGGCGGTGCAGGTGCTGATCCACGAGGAAGGTGACATCCTCGAAGGTGTCAAGCCAACCGGCTGTCCCGGTCCTGCGGCGGGCGAGCTGCCGGAGCTGCCGCCTGAACTCCGCGTGGCCCCTGTGCAAATCTTCGATCAGCGAGCGTGTCTGACTTTCCCGGCTCAAGGGGCCGTAGAGGCTTGCCTCGAGCCCGATCGCATGCAGCTCAAGCTCGTCCATGAGATCGGCAAGCATCTGCTCCCGGCTGCCGACCGCGCGGGGATCGTTGAGAGCGTAAGGGATCTCGCGGATCAGGCCTCCGATATTTTCGTGGTCGCGCTCGATGAGCTGCCAAATGTCCATGCAGATCCTCCTTACCGGCGGTACAACTACCAGCTTCGAACCCCCTTCTCCCGCTGAGCGTTCCTGATCGAGGCCGTGCCGGCCCGAACCGCCTCTCGGGAAGGCGCCTGCGGATGCGGCGAGGACGGGCCGAACGACACTTCGCGATCCGTCTCGTCATCCGGCATCCACCCTCTGTTGACCCGCTTTCGGGCGGCCGTTCCCGGGTCGGGATACCAAGCGCACAATCGCCCCGTGCCAGAACGGGCGACGGTGCGGCGCCACCACGGATGCGCCCCGCGCCTCGGCGATGCTGATCCGACGCCGGGCGCTCGCGATCCGCCCGTCACAGATCCGATCTTTCGGGGCCGCCATGCCTGTAAGGTGCCACGCTGGAGCGGCTGGCGCCGACCCGTCGCCGGAGCGAGCGGCAGCGCCAAGCTTGGCGGTTGCATGCTTCCGGAGCGTTCCTGGCATGCCAAGCTGATGGTCGTGAGAGCGGTCCGTCTGCGCTAGGCAGGCCCCTCTCTCCCAAGACGACCCCTCTGAGCCCGCTCGGCAGCCGCTGGAGCGGGTTCCTTTTTTTAAGCGCGCCGCCGTACCCCGCAATCGCGGCGTACGCCGATCCGGATCCAGCCGATTTCCCGGCCGCCGTGCGACCCCACGACGGCAGCAAGCCGAGACTTCACGGATGAAGACGCTTTCCCTCCTCGCCGCGGCGATGATCGTGTGTGCAGCCCCAGCGCTCGCCCAGGACGACCGGTCCGGTGACGGCTGCGAAGACCCACAGACCACTGGCGCTCTGCCCGCCCAGCTGCGCAAGCCGGCCTTCATGGGACCCGTGTCGAACAGAGTGCAGGTGACCCCACCTGAAGAAAGTTGGCAGGAGCAGGCGCAGGAAGGAGCCGAGCGACGCCGGCGGGAAGAAGCTCAGGGCTGTCCGGTGGAGTGAGGATCGGGCCAGGGTTTCACAGCATCGATCTGCGCGAGCCGGCCGGACTGGACGAACCCAGGGCGAGCGCGTGCGGATCTGGCAGCATGATCATCGAGCCGAGCGCGCCGGTCCGAGTGGTGTTCAAGCGCGGCTCGGGCCGCCGCACCGAGGCCGGCCAGGTCCGGGGTTTGCCCTTCTGGGCGTGCGCCAGGACGGGCGCAGGCCGGTCAGCGACCGACTTCCTTGGCGCGCGTGACCGCGTGCTCCTCGCGGAGCGCGTTGATCAGGCCGGCTGCGCGCGCCAGCTGAACTGCGGCTGCCGCCTGTGCTGCCCCGAAGCACGGAAGGGGCCCGTGCGCGCGACCCGGAATCTCTGAGAACGGCACTTCGATCAGCAACGCGTCGCTGTCGTCCGAGATCTGGAGGGCCTGGCGAGCGGAGTTCACCGTCATGCGGACCCGTTCGGCGTCGATCTCCGGAACGGTGTGGCGGGCCTCAGGATAGGCCGCTTCGGGGCTGGGGAACTCCAATCCCGAGCTGTCCCGTTCCAGTTTCTTCGGCCCGCGCAGATGAAAGTGGAACCACGGCATCGGCTGCTCACTTTGAAACAGCCGCCTGTGGCAGAACTGCGCGGATGAGTTCCGACCGCCGCCGTCGCTTGGTCGATGCATAGTTCATCGGCCGTGCAGGTCGCCGAACCAGCGCGCTTCTTTCGCCGTGATGAAGATCTGTTGCGCGAGATCCCGAGCACCCGCCGATCCATCGGCTGGGCTGCAACACCCGGCTCGTATTAGCGCCCGCTCCAGGAAGGCCCATATAGGGAGCATCCCTCCGCGCAATCCTGTGCCTTGGGCCACGAAGCAGAGGCCGAGATGGCACGCGAACTCACGACCGGCAAAGCGCAGGCTGTCACGCCTGAGGATTTCAACGCGCGCGTGAAGCGCCTCCTCGCCGACAAGCCGGATCCGCGGAAGGCGGAGCCGAGGACGAGGGGCTTCAAGAACAGCAAGCCGCCGACGAACGACTGAGGCATCGCCGTCAGGTCCATCCCATGGGACCGGGCGGCCATATTATCGCGGCACGCCCGGTCCGCCCCAACCAGATCGCGTCGCTGGGCAAGAGTCGGACTGGGACCCGCCTTTCCGCTCGACCGGGCTGACGGAACGCCAGACAGCTTGTATTTCGGCTGCGTAGGTCCGAGGGCGGAGCTTCGTCATCTCGCGCGGCGCCACACCGGAGCGATCGCCGCGCGCCGATGATGAGATTGGCAGCGCTGGCGGGTGCAGGTGGCTGGCATCGTCCGGACAAGACTGGCATAGCATGGCGATGACCGACAAAGTTCCCCATCCCTATTCCATCGAGGTCTCGCCGCTGGCTAAACCGGAGGGCCACTTCCAGTGGGCAATCCGCAAGAGCGGCAAGCTGATCGAGCGGTCCGACCGGCCGCATCGCAGCGAGGCGAAGGCCTTCGAGAGCGCGATGGAAGCCGTTGAGCGGGCCTTGAAGCCGGGCGCCGACGGCGGACGCCGCTGAGCGCGGACGCCGTCAATCCAGGTCGACCGGGCAGACCTTCCATACGGACGTGATTCGTATCGGGGCGGCGGCGAGCAGGCACGCCGCCCACACGCCGCACGCCCCCGCGTCGCTGCCTATGACTTCACCGCGGTCAGTTCGGCCAGGGCGAGATCGATCGCCTGGACGAGCCGCGTGGTGGCCTCAGCGACGGCAGGATCCGGCGTCATCGCGATGACCGCATGCTGCAGGGTGCGGAACTGTTCAAGACGAGCAGCCGGATCGAGCCCTCGAGCAACCGCTGATTGCACGAGCCCCTGGACAAATTCGCGTGCGAGATGCTCGTCGAAATCCCGCAACGTCCTCATCTCCGCGGGCCACTAGCAACTGCCCCTCGCACGCTCGGCCCGCGTGGCGACGCCCGCCTGCCAGCGCGCCAGGATTAACGAGAAACCGGCCCTGTCAGCGCGCGAATAGGGCCTCCGCGATCTTAACAGCAGAGCGCCCGTCCTCGGCTACGGCATCCGCGCCGACCACTGTCGCACAGGCAGGCTCCCGCAGGAACTTCGGACCACCAACCATAACACGAATGCCCGCGTTGCAGGACGCCACGCGCAGCTTACCCACCAGATCGGTCAAAGCCGGCAGGAGCGCATCGCAAGACAGCGAGATACCGATCAGATCGAATCGTTCGGTCCGGACCAGGGCAGCGGGATCCCCATCCTCTCCACTCGACAAAACGACGCTCCAGCCTGCTTCGCGGAAGAAACTAGCCACGAGCGCGAGGCTGAAGAGGTGGGTCTCTCCAGGGGAGGGCATCAGCAAAACGCGGCGTCCGTTCGCCGGCACGTCCACACCTTCCAGGCGGGTGCACAACGCGCGGGTGAGGCTTTGCAGACGGCCAAGCGCGACAGCGACATCGAGGAAGTTGGCTTCATCCTCCTCCCAGAGCCGTCCGAGGTGACGCGCGGCTGGGGCAAACAGGTCGAGCAGGAGAGCCTCCAACGTGAGATCCTCCTCCAGGAGTGCGCGAACCCACTCTCCGTCGGGATCGCTCCCTATCAGAGCCTGAGCGAAGGCGACGACGCGTTCAGGCGAGGGCGCTTTTGATGCCGGTGCGCGCTGCCCCTCTTGGTGTGCGAGTACGAGGCGCGGAAGGATCTCAGCCTCGATGACCCTGGCGAGGCCGGCATGGATGTATGCCATGTTGCGCCAAGCCGTTGCCTGGCCAGGGTGATAGCGCCGGTCGAGGCTCGCACTTGCACCGTCGAACCCAGCCGCATCCAGCATCAGAAGCCTCCAACTGCTGACGCACTATAGATCTTTGCATGACGGCAATGCAACTTGGGTTACGAATTATAACGCCACTTCGCAGCTCTAGCTTTCGGCCCCGGCCGGGCGTCCGTATCGACACGGCTCGCTCGGCCTCGCGCGTTGCGACCGCGCGCCAGTGGGGGATCTTGGTGAGCGCGTGCGAGCTTCACCACCGACCCGGGAATTTGACACTTCTGAAAGCTTTGCGATCCGCAGTTGACGTCTGGCGCCAGTATAGTCCGATCACAGATAACCTGCTTCAGCAGTCCTGAGACGCTGTGATTTCCAGCTCAACCGATCGGCTTCCGCCATTATCGGAATGAGAGTGGCGGTCGAGCCTTCGGCGCGCCGTCTGAGTCAGGGCGAGTCCCGCGCCGCGCTGCGCCCCGAGGATTCGCAATCGTGCGAGGCAGCCTCACGGACAGAATGCAGGATCGTCGCGCGAGGCCCCCTCGGGCGGCCTGTGAAGCGGGACAGCGGGATCGTCAGGTGCCGGGTGCGCCTGGAACAGGGCAGGCTTGGTCTGCCGCGCCTTGGCGGGCGCCTCGAGACGATCAACGAGCTGGTTCGTTTTGAAGCGACCGACGAATATTCCTTGCGCGCGGCTCGGCTCAGCCAAGACGATCAACGCAGAGAAGCCGCTCCCTGGGGAACGGCTTCGAAGCTCGTCAGAGGCAGATGAGCGAGGCTCAAGCGGCCTGAAGATTGCCCAGTCAACCCGTTCGGCGCAATACGCGTTCTTACGCGCAGGAGCCCTGGGAACGGGGCAGCCGTTCTTGGGATGATCGGCATCGTTCAGATGGTCGGCTCATGCCGGAGCGCGATCGAAGCCGCCGCGCAGGGCCTTCAGCAGCGGCGCTGCCGTGAAGGATCCGGCCCATCGCGCCACGCTCGCAGCATGGCGCTGAATCGTACGAGCAGACCGCGGGATCAAACACCTGGAAGTGCGCCAGGATTCTCCGTGCGCCCCTAGCAAACCATTACGCCGGCACGACGATTTTTTAGGCTACGCTGTTCCAGGACTTCAAGCCGAATCCCGCAGAGAGCAAGGCAAACAAAAAGCCCCGCACGATGCTTGGCGGGGCTTCGAGAACTTTGGTAGCGAGGGAGGGATTTGAACCCCCGACACAAGGATTATGATCTGAGCGCGAGCACGGCTAAGTCGTTGATGGAACAAAGGGTATTAGAGTGCTGCGCTAGCGGTGCGCTAGGTCGATCAAGCTCGCCGCGGGATGGCTGACGGCCGTCCAGAATGGCTGCTTACGCGTGTTTCAAGCTTGCCTATGGTGTCTCCTTGGGGTGGAAAGCGGTCTGGCTTCTTTTGAGAAGGAGTTCTACGCAATCGGACAGTTGCGCGGATCATGACGGGCGACAGCCTTGCGCCAGATCACCGTCCCTGCTCTGCCAGAATGTCTTCCCGCTCCGCCTCCAGGATGCTGATGAGCTGCCCCGCCAGCCGCCCCAGAGGTCGGCCAGCCGGGCGGATCATCACCGACTCGATGGGTAGGCTGGGTCGAAATGGGCGCAGCACGATAGGAAGATGGGCGAGTTCGCGCGCCGGAATGGGGTCCACGATGGCCAATCCGGCCCCTTCCGCTACCAAGCCGCAGCGCGCTGCCGTGTATTGAGCCATGTGCAGGAACCTCGGTTCTGTTGCCGCCTCAGCGAATGCGGCCTCGACCGATTGCTGGAAAACGCCGGGAGCCCCCGCAATCAAGGTCTCGGCCATGAGATCTCGCACCGTCACGAATGGGGCCTCCGCCAAGGCGTGCCCAGTTGGCAGCGCACAGACCGCGTCAACTGTCAGGAACGGCTCGCTATCGACGCCGACATAGCCAGAGCGTGGCCGTCCGATCCCGAGGTCGCACTGGCCAGACGCTGCCCATGACCAGATCGTGTCTGGCGCGGGCACGTGGAGCGCGACACGCGCCCCCGGGCATTCCATGCAGAGGCGGCGGATCGCACGCGGCAGCATGCGCGATGCAAGCGATGGTTGGCACGCCACCTTCAGCGGTCCCGTCCCTAGTTCTCTGATCTGACGTGCTGCGTCGCGCAGGTGATCGAGCCCGGCATAGGTCCGCTCGACCTCGCGGGCGAACGCCTCGCCCTCGACGGTGGGCGTCGCGCTGCCGTGTCCGCGAATGAACAGCGCGAACCCAAGTTCGGCCTCAAGCTGCGCGACTGCCCTGCTGACATGTGGCTGACCGATGCCGAGCGCGGCTGCGGCCTTGGTCATGCCGCCGTGCCTGAGAACCGCGCGGAAAAGGTCGAGATGCCCAGGGTTCATCATGCCTATCCTGCATGGAAGCGCGATGTTCGGGCATTTGACGGCATATCACGAGAATGGTTGTCAATGCCGGCCGCGGCGAACCGACAGACGCGATGCCGCCGGACAGGACCATCGAGCGATGCTCAACGTGCTTCTCCCATCAGCCCTCGCGGTCGTGGCCGGTATCAGCATCGTCGTGCAGCAGGTGCTGAACGCGAATTTGCGCGCGGCTCTCAACTCGGCCGCGTGGTCAGGCTTCATGAGCTACTTCGTCGGCGTGGCTTGCATGGTCGTGCTGGCCGTCACTTTGCGCGACCCGATCCCGTCCGTCGCGGTCGCCAGCCGCATCCCGTGGTGGGCTTGGAGCGGCGGCATGTTCGGCGCGATCTTCATCGGGCTCGCAATCTTCCTGGTGCCGCAACTCGGGGCTGCGACCTTCATCGCCCTGCTAGTCGCCGGTCAGATGCTCGGCTCAGTCGCCTTCG
>Ga0316227_1003918_pt1 | contig 11615 bp, 20 predicted proteins | sample TBH18019metaG_FD_206012 | JGI IMG/M metagenome (GOLD analysis project Ga0316227, IMG submission 206012) | Freshwater microbial communities from Trout Bog Lake, Wisconsin, USA - TBH18019 | ecosystem: Environmental > Aquatic > Freshwater > Lake > Hypolimnion/Profundal zone | place: USA: Wisconsin... | reverse complement strand
CTCTTCTGTGTTTGGGTGAGTGCAGATGGATCTTATTTCTTCTAGTCTTACAGCTGCCTTTTGAATGGCCTCCATGTGAATTTTGCACTCTGCTTTTATTTCTTCTTGTGTCATATATCTATTTTATGTTCCAAACTTCAATAGGTAAATACTTCCTACATATGTCTGCCGTTAATTGTTGATTTTCTTTTTTTGCAGTATCATAAGCAGCATAAGCAGCATTAGCAGCAGCAGCATCAACATAAGCAGCAGCATAAGCAGCAGCAGCAGCAACATCATAAGCAGCAGAAGCAGCAGCATAAGCAGCAGCAGCAGCAACATCATAAGCAGCAGAAGCAGCAGAATAAGCATAAGCAGCAGCAAAAGCAGCATTAGCAGCAGCAGCATCAGCAGCATCAGCATAAGCAGCAGAAGCAGCATAAGCAACATAAGCAGCAGCATTAGCAGCAGCATCCAACTCTTCTCGACTTATCTTGCCTTCTCCATATGCAATAGCTGCATCTACAGCCTTAATACTTCTTTCATCTTTCATTAAATGGCGAACAGTATTAGCACAATGACCTTTTGCTAAAATTAGCAATTGTAAATCATCAGGATTCGTTCTTTTGAATAACCACAATAACCAATCACCCCTATGGCAAGTGTTGTAAATTTCTTGCCATGATTTATCTCCTGCCCATTCTATGGCATCTTTGCATGCATTTAATTCTACCAATAATTTTTTAAATGTTTTCATATAATTTGTTTAAGTATAATGTTTTAAAAAGTCTTTGTATCATTTTATCGCATCAAGCGTTGTTTGTAGTGTGTTCATAACTTTTATTTAGTATTAAGAAAAAAATGTACTTGAGCTATGTAAATGGGCTCAATCAGAGTAAAAGTAATACAAATTCCCCAAATAAAAAAATTTTTTTAAAAAATTCTTCCTTGGGAACCAACTCGTTACATATATTCCTGGGGTGAATACATAACTGATTGATTTCCAAGGGAGAATTTTTATGATTTGGGAGCTCATGGGCACGCTTTGTTGCCCGGGTTATGTTTCTATAAGGCTTACCAATTTGGCACAAATGGATGAGCTCCAGAATTACCTGAAAGTAAGCAACTTCTTTAGTAGATTTGCCGTTTTGTTCTTATTTTTGTTTTCTTTTGGGGCCTGTGGACACGATTGGCACAAATTGCCATATATCGAGTAGTGGTAATCGCAGCTTGAAGTGTTATTGCTGCACGCTTTTATCTGTACCTTTTTTGGTGAGATCTTTCTTTTTTGTTTGCGTAACATTGTTTTTATTTTGACGGTTAGCTTTCCATTTGTCTGCCAATTCGTAGGCTTTTAATAATTTGTCCGCCTCTTTTTCCAATACTCTCGATCTCGGGTCTCTCACTTGCTTATTGTTTTTGAGATACTATGTAAGTGACTATTGTTTTCTGTAATTCCTGAAGGGCACTTGTATTATCGCTTATCAATTTTGACATTCTGTCCCTTTCTTCTACCAAAATCTGCATCATCTCTTCTTGCAGCTTGTCGACCTTCTCTTCTAACTTATCGTTCTTTTCTACCAGTCTTTGGTACTGAGTCCACGCAAAGTACCCAAGTACTAAAGCGATAACTCCCAATATTCCGTACTGAAGGAACGAAGTATTTATCGTTTCCGGCTGAATGTCTAATAGTCCCATTTTAATTAAGCATCGAATATTTTGTGTATAATACGTTTTCCCAGTTAACAGTTAAGTATTTTATGTTCGTAACTGTGGGTTTGAGCATGTTTCTCTCTATCAATTCGGTCGCTGTCTCAACGAATGCTTGTCTACAATTAACGTGCAGTAGATCGTGAATCTTATTCGGTATCACGTCTTGAGCTATTCTATCCAGCATATCGTACACTAATTCGTTATTCATACCTGACAATAAATATTTGGTTGTTATTGATAAATGTCGTATTCTTTCTTTAAAAATCTTAAGCACTTCTTGTAGTCCCTCTTTTCTACCCTTCTGGCGTCTATCTCCAATGGGTTCCTGTGGTGGCTTAAGTATTTTGACAGGATTTTGTATTCATGCATTGAGTGTTTAACGTAGTGCGTATATTCGTGTATGATAGTTTTAACGAGTTCTTCAAGCATTTTGTTCTTTTCTTTGTTTATGAATATCACTTGCTCTATCTCATCGTAGTATCCGTAGTCGTCTTCTCCAGTGTAATAGTCTGCCTTTCTAAATTCCAAGTAAGGATACGGTCCGTTCAATTTGGATCGGCCGTACTCTGACACGCACCACCACAGGATTTTATACGCAGTTGCCCTTGTCACAACGTTCTTATTCTTGATCATATACCCTCTTTTACGTAAATATCCATCAATTTCTTTGGAGGCTTTTTGTAATTGATCTTAAAAGTGGAAGGCATAGCCTTAATTAGTACCTTATTTCTGTAAGGCATATTTTCTTTCTTACACCAACTTCTTATGCGTCTCATGTGATCGTAGAACAACACGTACGCATTAGCTTTCTTTATGTACTCTTCCAAATTAATCTTTAAACCGAATTCTTGAATTATTTTGACAGCTCTTTTTTCGCAGTCAAGTTCCAAATTCATGCACGCAGTTATATGATCGTCTATGTCTTCGAAGTCTTCTCCGCTTAACCACCTGTCCACGATGTCCAAGCTATCACCCAAACTTGTCCATACTTTACACTGATCCACCCATTGTATAAAGTGAGCGTACTCGTGCACCAATACGTGAAAGGCGTCGGGTGCTTTCATCGAACACACTAACTTCTTATTGTAATCGTCGAAATATCCTGTACAGCGCGCAGTTTTTGAGATCTTCACGTAACCCACATTTCTTAATTCGCACTTGATGCCTTTCTCTTTACAGGATTTTTTTATGTAATCTACAAATGATTGATGTTTCTTTGTTAGTTTAAGCATAATTTTGTTTGAACTATTTTTAACATTTTAGATAGATAATTTTCTTGACTCGAATATTGCTTCATCATCTCGTTAGCATTGTGGATGGGTTGCTTATTAACGTGCAATTTTCCCACTTTAAATTCTGTCAACCACTGGTCCAAACTTAACTGTTCTGTTGGTTTTACTGTGTAACCGATGTTTAACTGCTCTGTCATAACTTATTTATTTTGTGATTTGATTAATGCGATGTGCTTACAGTCTTTGCCTCGGCCAAATCCATGGGCCGGACAACTACAAGTCCAAAATCCGTCGTCGTTTACCACCTCGTACTTATTTCCTTTACTACCATCAACAAAATACTTTTTAAGTTCTTTTTGTTTTGTTGGTTTTGCAGGAGCGGAGTAGGTAATTTTTTCCCACATTTTTTCCAATTCAGCCCAACTATAACTCCTATCTACCTTAATCCAACCCTCACCAGTTCCCGTAGTAACAATATACCATTGCTTACTATGTACACCCTGAAATGATATTGGAGGTAGCGATGAACGTATTCTCATTGTATTATCTATATAAGGTTACAAAATGTCCGAAATGCTTATCGAATGTTGCTACTAAATGTTCGTAGTTACCTTTCATCATTTCGGCTTGAATGGCTTTACTATCTAATCCTAATTGTTTAGCCAAACTACCAGCTTTACCAATTAATACAAATGCGTTACCATCAGGTCCCGTCAAATCAATTTCAATTCCTAAACTTTGTTTTTTACTTTTTATCATAACTTTATTTTTTATTTTTATTAATTAATTACAAAATCATATAATTCATCAACTGAATTAATTCCATCTCTACTACTCATGGTATCAAAGTCCGATAATCTTTCAACATCACAACCTTCGTTAATCTCATCGTAGGTACAATTGATATTACAACTTCCCTCAACACAATACCAACGTTTACCACTACGTGTTTCATACACTAAAATAGTACCTCTATTTCTAGTACCATAAAATCCATTTACTTCATACAAATTTTTACTCATAACTTTATTTTAATTGTTTAATTAAATCATTTACTTTAGCCGAAACAAAATAAACCGATTCAACTCTCTTACCACCAAAGAATGATATCTGATAATTTCTATCAATAGCATACCATAAATTTTCGTACTGATTGTACCATAATACATAATTACTTAACATAACTTTTATTTTTTAGACGTCTTTGTCTTCTTTTCTTAAGAAGTGAACATAAACTGCGGTAACCACTATTACGACTACCGCAGCTATTATTATAATGGTTACTCTCATAAATTACCAACTTGATTGATAGTAATAATCGTGCGATCCAGTTCCAATGTTCTTTAATACTTGCTCAAATATATCAATGGAGTATTTAATATCTTTAAAATACCACTCGTCATAATCTGCGCCTCCAAAAAAGAATCCATTAGTTGTCGGTAAAAGTTCTTCTGCTTTAGAATTATCTTGATCTATCTCTTTTAAAATAGATAAAATTTGCTGTACTTTGTCCTTACTGACGTAATATTTTCCACAATCGTCAACTCCTTCTTGTAAATTTTGAACGAACCAATTGTGCAACGCATTGAACTTTCTCCAATAACCAGCGTCCTCTTCTATGTTTTTTATCTTAGAAGGATCCACGCCTTTCATCGGTTCCCCGTTTTTGTTTACTATTACTTCAAATTTGTCTGCAACGAAGTCCCAATTCTTAACGTAAGTTTCCTTTGTTAAATACATGTCTAATCCCATAACTTTAGTTTTTTTATTTGTTTATTAAATGTAATTAAATTATTTTCCGTAGAATAAATGAGAATCGTCGTTCTCATCGTAATCGTAGTCGATTACAATTTTTTTCACGAGAAACTTTTCTTTTACTTGACCGCACCATCTGTCTTCGATACACACTTGACCGACACCACTATAAGCGTCCAAACCTAATTCATCGTATTTCTCACAAGCATCTTCGTAAGACAAGAAAGGCCCGTAAGTGTGTGTGTCTTCGTCTGAGTAACCGTCCAACAATTCGTAATCGCTATCACCGTCGTTGTTTACCATGTAATAAGGACCCTCAGTAACGAACCACAAATTTTTCACTACTCGACCGTGTTTACCGGCACCGACCAATTCTCTCGCCAATTCTTTAGCCATGTCAATCTCTTTGCCTCCAAAAAATTGAAAATCACGTAGATCAAACCTCTTATAGTAATCGTCAAATCCAAATGGCGCACCATCAAATTCCACTTTGTAGATCTTCGACAATTTGCTGTGTTTGGCTGCATTTTCTATGACCAATTTTTTGGCTTCGTCCTCTGCTTTAAACACATAGATGCCACTGTTTGTTACCACTGCGTAAATGTATTCTTTTTGAGTAGTCTCTACTATTTGTGTGTTTGAAAGTGGTTCGTGGGTCAATTCTATTTCTTCAGGTGCAGACCAATTATTACCATCGCCGTTTCCTTGAACAAAGACTTTTAATGAATATGTAGTTACATTAGTAATGATTCCGACTTCCCCGACTTTATTTACCGATCCGCAAAGATTACTTAAAATTTTTACTCTGTCTCCCGCTTTAAATTCGTGCAGTGTGTTTTTCATACTATTTTCTTGTTTAGTTTTTTCGAATTTTTTAATGTGATCTGCTATTTTTTGTTTCGTCTCTTGCAACGTAAGATCGTGATAGTGAGTTGGCTTTTGGCCCGCCTCGTAATTGTACATATAATCAAACACGAAGTTAGCTGTACCACTGTCCACCCAACTTGGAATTGGAGCAATGATTCTCCACGTGCCGCGTAAATACATTTCAACAAAACCTAAACGTCTTAAATACCCTCTGTATACGTTAGATCGATAGAACTCGTTTTTGCTGACAGCTTTCCAAAACGTTTTGCTTTCGATACCTCTCATAGCATCGTGAAACTCTTTTGTTGTAAATGTTTTTCCAGGTTCTTTTGAATTGATGAATTCTTTTACCGATTGAAATAAATTTTTGTTACTCATAACTTACTTGTTTTTTTTAATTGTTTGAAATATTGTTTTAACTAATGTGTAAATTAATATTACACTGGACACTATCAATAGTGATTTCCCGATTGTTATCATACTTTATTTATTTTTAATAGTTGAATTTAATTTATAATCGTAGTTGTGTATGTAATGTGTTTCCAATCTGTGAGCTTCGGCTTTACCTCGCACTATGTCTATTATTCTAACTTCGTACACGTTTGGTTCGTACTTACGCATGTCCTCGTACAATGCCCAATTTTTATTTTCTTCCAACGCACGTACGCAGTGTTGGTGAAAACGAATTCTAACGCTCTTATTGTACGCCCTGCCCCTGGCGACCGTGAGGCCAACGTAACGTTTATTGTTACGAGTGTTAATTATCTCGTATATGATGTGATTTCTGTCGCTTCTACGTTTTGCCATAAGAATGATGTGAATATAGGTAAAATTACGACAAAATATTGACATAAAAAAATCCCAATGAAAAAAAGTCCATTGGAAACCAATCAGTTGCGCCAGAATCCAAGCAGGGCGCATTCACAACTCGTTGATTATCAATGGAGAACTTTTCCCATTGGAAACCAATCAGTTATGACGCCCGTATTGGGTGTCAATCAGTTATGTATTTAGATTTTTCTATCTATGAGTGAGTCCTCGTCTTCGTCCAAGCTGTGCTTTACGTACTGTACTTCTTGCACCATATTTTTAAGATCTTCCATGTCTTTGTCTTCTTGGGTCTTAAAATCTATTAGGTCCTCTTCTTCTGTGTATCGGCCCTCGTCCAAGAACTTTTGCATTTGTTCTATCTCTTTGAGTATTGATTCGTCTATGTTATAAAATAGTAGGTTAGATTCAAAAGAAGTTTCTTCCCCAACTAAAGGTGCGGACTGCATGTTTCTTAACACCCTTCCACTGAAGCTGTCGAATACGTGAATGAAATAACAATTGTAACACAACCACCTTATGTTTTCAAGTTGCCAGTTTCTTCTGTCCCCGTCCACAAAATGAAGCAATAGCGGTTGCTTTCCGTCCTTGACCCTTTTTTCTTTGTACCCACAGCGTTCGCAGTGTTCTTTGTGCAGCTCGTGTAAGATGAGCATCTTCTTCAAGATGGCAACCCTTGCAGGACTGGTCCACTTTCTGTACGTGAGCAGTTTGTCTATCTGTTTTTGAAACTTTCTTGGTAAGTTTTCTTTGAATTTCCTTGGTCGTACTAGATTAGGGTTGCCGTACTTCTTGTGAGTTTCGTACAGTGTCTTTCCGGTCTCAAGGTCGATGTACATTTCTGCGTACTTCTTAAATGTCTTGTGATTTATTCCCATGTACCTACACGCTTCGGCCACGTTGCGAGAATTGGCCATTGCTTCCCTTATTTCGTCCTCTGTCAATTGAAGTCCAAGGTGGGGAAATCCGAGTGCCTTGCTCACATCGTGCGGTAATTTCTTCTGATACTTTTTGCGCTTTCCTCTCACCTTTATTTATTCGTCTATTTTGGGATTCAACATAACTATTGTGTTCCACAAATCGTAAGGATTTTGAAGTACGATTTCCTGTCCTTCCAAAGTCTTCATGGCATTGATAGAACCGTCGTCATTTATTCTATCGTACAGATAAAAGCTTATAACGTCCATGGCGTCTTCTCCGAAGTTCATAAACATGAGCATGTCTATTATCTGAATGTATTTATCTTCGAATTTAAAGAGATCAATCTGAAGCTCTTGGTACGCGATGTTGGACCTTATTACTGTCTCTTCCATTAAAGTTATGATGGAGAAAAACATCTCTTTCTTCCTGTCCGATTGTGTACGTTTCTTTCTTCTTACAGTCGATTTGGATCCGAGTAAAGAATCCACGGCCAACTGTATTTCTTTGTAGGGTTCTAATGTCATTGTTTTACTTTTTAGGCGTTTTCAATGTTTCAATCATCTTTGAGATGTGATTGCACGTTTCGTAGTCCTCAGTGCCGTCTTCTAAGTACCAGTGGAGGCACGTTGCGAGTGAGTCTGCCCAATAATTTTTGTGGATCTCTACGAAATTGTTAGTAGTGTTTATTTCGAATATGGAAGCGAAAGACTTTCTATTCACCATAGCGTCTTCTATTGCTTTTGGAACTTCCTGCTTTAGTAAAGTCTTCAGTATCTCGGACTCTTTTATCTGTTCGCACTTCAAGTCTTCAGCGTTATCGAATATTGCTCTGACAGTTTTTCTTTGATTTTTTTTCATAACTAATGATTAATTTTAGATCACCTGTGCCCAACCCGCGTTTGATGAAGTTCCATTATAGAAATACAAATGCGAACCTGATGCAGCTAAAGAACCCGTAGTACCAGTTGGAAGTGGAACTTGAGGCTGTAATAATAAAGCTTGTGATAGATGAATTGAACCACTTACGTCCAAACTGTACGCTGGATTTGGTTGGTTGATACCTACGAAGCCATTAGCGGCACTGGTTGATGGTGTGCCTGAAAATCCTGCAGGTCCGTTGGATCCGCTACCGAATATCAAACCTCCAATATTAATACCATTTGAGTATCCAGCAGGTAGTGAAATGGCAGTACCAATAATAATATTATTTGATCCTACACTAGCATAAGTTTGAGTCATACCTGCATTCCAACCTATTATAGTAGAGTAAGAAGCGCTAGCAGCATAATATCCAGCAAAGTTACCAATAAAGGTAGATGAAGAAGCAGACACTGCTAAGTAACCAGCACTTTGTCCTATAAAGGTAGATCCTGCAGCATTTGCAGCAGCATCACCAGCTTGCCAGCCAATAAAATTAGATTGTGAGGCATTAGTAGCGTATGTTCCTGCAGCATTTCCTATAAAATTTGAACGTGAAGCATTAATAGCATAATTTCCTGCACTATCTCCTATGAAATTAGATTCATTAGCGTTGGTTGAATTTTGACCTGCATATATGCCAATAAAGTTTGAGTTATAGGCGTTGGTTGCTTGATAACCTGCTTGATATCCTAAATAATTTGTATGATATGCGTTTGCAGCATTATACCCTGCCTGATATCCTAAAAAAAGTCCGTTAGTCGTACTAAAACCGCTAGTATTTACTAAGAAGGATCCATTAGAATAAAGAGAGCTACCTGATATAGAAACTACTTCGGATCCGGTTATGCTTTGAGCAATTACGTTTGCTAAACTAGCTTCGGAAATTTGAGATGTTACACCGCTCGCTACTACAGGAAGTACGTCTGTTGGTCCTAAAGTTGTTACTACTGGAAGCTGTGATATTTTTACGTTTGTTGGCATTTTCTATTGAGTATTAATTTGATGTGTCTAATTGTATTTGATTTCCTGATTCGTCTGTTATGATGTCCCCAAGTTCGTCTGTCATGTAATAAACAGTTACTTGAATTGGAGGTGGTGCCGGTATAATAGATCCAAAAGAAGTGGAAGTTAGGGCTGAAATATTTGCCATTCCTTTCATTTGTTGTATGTAACTGGTCGGTGACAAAGGACCTGAATAAATGCTTCCTTGGCCTTTAGTGGAATTTTTCTTAAACTTGTCTATTATAAAATTTGGCATTACTATTCTCCTTTAAGAGTTTTTATTAACCAACTTGATACAGCGTTCAAAGGAATTATGAAAGATGCCACGTTTAAATAAGCGTTTCTTTCGTTATAATCAACGGGAATTCCAGCTTCACCGAATTTCTTTTGTAGTGCCACCGATATTTTATTAGCGAACTCCTGTTTCTTTCTGGGGTCTTGGATCCTTTCCTTAGGTAGAATGAATTGCATGTTAATGCCCTTCTTTGTAGGAGAATCCTCAATCTCGAACTGTAACGGAATGGTAACTTTTTCCCCGTCTATGGTTAAATTAACAGAATATCTCGTGTTTGGTAATACGTTCGCCATTATGAACTAGTCTTTGGTAATAAATATCGTTAATCGGTGGTAGAAAACATAGGTCTAATCGGTATTCCGATGGGTTGAACTTTATTTATAATCACTTTCATCCCCTCTAATTCAAATTCTCCCTCTTCTCCTGACTCAGAAATAATTGCAGGAAGCTGTCCGATAGTCTGGATCGTGAATTGATTTACTGTCTTAGCGTTTAAGTAAACCAAAATGTCGTTGTCAGGTTGAGCTCCAGATTTAACTCTGGTGCTTAGATCCATCAAAGTATTGGGCTGTTCTCTAAATATGTATTTATTGACTTGAATTTTATCTTCTAAATACAGTGTATTGCACCAAGGTTCCAAAGCGTCTATCAAAAAGGAATTGTCCATCTCTCCTTCCAATACTATGCCCACATTGTATTTATTTGGTATGATTGGGCATTGATACTCGTCGTTTTTTATCCAACTTCCCCACTTTCTTAAATAATTCCTAGCCGCTTTGTTGCTCGCTTGTTTAAAGTAATCGTCGTCCTTGCCGATCTCTTCTACAAATCTATGACCTCTACAAGTTAAATGATATACGAAAGAGTCCCTTGATTGGATTAATTCGTATCCGTGTAATATCCATCTTTGAAAGATATCAGAATCTTCGTAAGGGAATGGCGCGAATAAGGCATCGTGTCCTCCCACTGCCATAAAATCGTCTTTGTACAGAATCCAAGGAGCAAACATGCCTTTGGTAGTTCTATCCCTTTCTTCTGTTTGAATTTGATTTGAGAATTCTTCAAAAGCTTCTATGTTTAGAGAATCAAAGTCCATTCCAAAATCCTTAACGATCTTTTCTTTTCCCTCGGGATGAAGAGGAGGTTCCACTCTTGTTCCACAAACAACTGTTTCTGGCTTTAAATGCTTGAGCATGTTCTCCACGTAGTTAGGTCCGATGATCATGTCTGCGTGCAAAATTCCTACAACCGGAGTGTCTGCCAATTGAATTCCCATATCGTAAAGTATCGTGTGACCCAATCTTTCAGAAGACCTATAAGCAACAGGTATTCTATCGTTTTTTATGGACGTAAGCCATTCAATAGTACCGTCTGTGGATCCATCATCTAATATAATAATTTTAATGTCTTTAGCATTTATTTTAATGCTATTGTACATGTTCTTTAAATGTCTTAAATTATTATGGGAAGGTATTATTAATGTGACGTCTTTTTGTGTTAGCATAATTTTAATTTTGGTTGTTTTGGTTCTTTCTTTTTTACGTTCAATTTAAACGGTCCCAATTCGTACACGCCCAAATCTTCAGCATCGTAATGTAAAGTTTCTTGCAAAGATCCGATTAGAGATTGAAACATGTTTTCTGGTTTAATCATGTCTTCAAAATCAACAGTAAGAATTACGTCGTCGTTCAACTCATCCACAAACTTTTCACTCAAGTTAAATGAAGTATACGGTTGCATGTAATCGCAATACGATTTGGTATCTACCTCTACTTTAATGTGATCGAAATAGGGTTCTACGCTCAATATCTGTTCGCTCTTACAATTCTTTATTTCTAGTCCTATGTTGTATTTTATGTTCGGTATTGGCTCTAGTGTGTCTGTCTGTTTTAAAAATCCTCCCCATTTTCTAATGTATTCGTACATTGATATGGTATTATTCTTATTCCAATCTTCGCTCTTTGTTTTAAAATCCTCCATCTTTTCTGCGTGAGCAAACTGTCCGCCTCTACAAGTTAAATGATATACCATAGCTTCCCAAGATTGAATGAGGTCGTATCCAAATAACTTGAATCTTCTAAATAAATCAGCATCTTCAAATA